>JAABUR0100002839.1_pt1 | contig 25524 bp, 42 predicted proteins | sample 5560091 | NCBI WGS metagenome assembly JAABUR01 (sample SAMN10711879, study PRJNA513375) | rock metagenome | isolation source: Antarctica rocks | place: Antarctica: Victoria Land, University Valley sud
CCGGAGACAACACGATCATGAACGTGGAGTTGATCTCACCGATAGCGATGGACGAGGGATTGAACTTCGCCATACGCGAGGGTGGCAGGACTGTTGGTGCAGGCGTCGTTACCGAAATAGTGGAGTAGGTGACTGATGGCCGTCTCTAAGATACGGATAAAGCTGAAAGCCTACGACCACGAGGTCATAGACAAGACAGCTAAGTCCATAGTTGAAACGGCGGAGCGAACCGGGGCCTTCGTGTTTGGTCCCATCCCTCTGCCGACGAAGAAGAGCCGCTACACGGTGATACGGGGTCCCTTCAAGGATAAGGACTCTCGCGAGCACTTTCAGATGCACACGCACAAGCGGCTCATTGACATCCAGCAGCCCACGCCGCGTACGGTCGATTCGCTCCAGCGTCTCGACCTGCCGGCGGGCGTGAATATTGAGATAAAGGCGAACTAAGGTTATGGCAACGGCAGTTATAGGACGCAAGAAGCACATGACCCAGGCTTTCCAGGACGACGGCACGCTCTTGAGCGTTACCGTGATCGAGGTAGAGCCGAACTTCATAACCGCCGTCCGCACCGCCGACGAGGACGGCTACGACGCTGTGCAAGTCGGCTTTGGGACCGTACCCTCGCGCAAGGTCAACAAGGCCCACGCGGGCGTCTTCGAGAAGCTTGAAACTCCACCACGCAGATACCTCAAAGAACTGCGCGGAGTGGCTGGCGAAGTCGGCGGGAGCATCGGCGCGGACGTGTTCGAGGTTGGAGATAAGGTCCATGTGACCGCTACCTCGAAGGGAAAGGGCTTTCAGGGGACCATCAAGCGCCACGGCTTCGCACGCGGCCCGGTCTCGCACGGCTCGCACAACGTCCGGGCGCCGGGATCCGTGGGCGCTTCTGCGGACCCGGCCCGTATCTTCAAGGGACAGAAGATGCCCGGTCAGATGGGCAACCACGGCGTCACGGTCAAGAACCTGAGCATCGCAAACGTGGACGCCGAAACCGGTGAGATCTGGGTGCGCGGCGGAGTGCCGGGCGGTAAGGGTGCTGTCGTTACTATCCGAAAGGCGGGTGAGTAAGATGGCGCAGGCGCAGGTCTTCGACGCGCGCAGCGGGCAGAAGTCCTCGCTGGACCTGAAGGGTCCGAAGTTCGAGACGGAACCCAGGGAGCATGTCATACATCGAGCCGTCGTCGCGGAGCTAGACTCCAAGCGGCGCTACACGGCCTCGACGAAGGGGCGCAGCGACATACAGGGCTCGGGGCGGAAGCTGTATCGCCAGAAGGGGACCGGCCGGGCGCGGGCAGGCGACATCAAGCCGCCGAACCGCGTCGGAGGCGGCACCTGGGGCGGCCCGAAGCCTAAAGGCGAGCGGTCCCGCAAGCGCATAAACCGTAAGGAGGCCCTCGCGGCGTTCCACGGGGTATTGTCGGCAAAGGCTGACGACGGCGAGCTGTTCGTTCTGGACTCGCTGGCATTCGACGCGCCTTCCACGAAGCAGGCGAAGGACCTGCTCGGGAAGATGGAGGTCGAGGGGCCGATGCTGGTGGTGTTGACGGAGGACGACGCGAACGCAGCGCTCTCTTTCAGGAACCTGCCACGGGTTACGGTCGTGGGACCGAGGGAGTATGGAGTCTACGAGCTATTGCGGGCTCGGGAGGTCGTGTTCTCGCGTGCGGCGTATTCGAAGCTGGCGGGGGAGGAGAACTAACATGGACCCGCATCAGATAATAGTCCGGCCGGTAATATCGGAGAAGAGCTACAACCTCATCGAGACAGAGGGACAGTACACTTTCCACGTAGACCGGCGGGCGAATAAGAACCAGATCAAAAACGCCATTGAGGGCGCGTTTGACGTGCAGGTGACGAAGGTCAATACCGCCAACGTAAAGAGCAAGCCCAAGCGCCAGGGCCTCACCCAAGGCCGGACGGCCACGTGGAAGAAGGCCGTCGTCAAGCTGGCCGAGGGCGAGCGCATAGAACTGTTCGAGGGAGTTTAGTAGATGCCTGCGAGACGTTACAAGCCGACGAGTGCGGGCCGCAGGAACTCCTCGGTCCTGACGCGCGATACGGTTACGAAGAACAAGCCGGAGAAGAAGCTGCTCGTCAAGCTGCACAAGACGGGCGGGCGGAACAACCACGGCCGCATCACGACCCGTCACATCGGCGGCGGTCACAAACGGCGTTACCGGATGATCGACTTCAAGCGCAGGAAGGACGGCGTGCCGGCGACGGTCGCGGCTATCGAGTACGACCCGAACCGCTCGGCGAACATCGCCCTCCTTCACTACCACGACGGCGAGAAGCGCTACATCCTCGCGCCGCGCAACCTGACGGTTGGCTCCATTGTCGAGAGCGGGCCGGACGCCGAGGTGGACGTGGGCAACACTCTGCCTCTGAACCGGATTCCGGTCGGTACGGTGATCCACAACGTGGAGCTTGAGCCGGGGCGCGGGGCGCAGATGGCCCGCAGCGCCGGTACGAGCGCGCAGCTCGTCGCCCGCGAGGGGAGTCTCGTCACGCTGAGGCTGCCGAGCGGTGAGCGGCGGCGCGTGAGGAGCGAATGCCGGGCGACCGTCGGGGTCGTCGGGAACCAGTCGCACCAGAACGTGCGCTGGGGCAAGGCCGGCCGCAAGCGCCATCTCGGCATAAGGCCGACGGTGCGTGGTACGGTCATGAACCCGGTAGACCACCCGCACGGCGGTGGCGAGGGCAAGAGCACGTCGGGCCGGGCTCCGGTCACGCCGTGGGGTCAGATCACGCAAGGTTCGCCAACCAGGAAGAAGCACAAGCGTTCGGACGCCATGATCGTGCGCCGTCGCAGGAAAGGAAGGAGGCGCTAGATGACGCGGTCCTCTAAAAAGGATCCATTCGTAGAGGAGCGCCTTATGGAGCGCATCCTCAGGATGAATGAGAACAACGAGAAGCGGATGCTCAAGACGTGGAGCCGGGCTAGTGCGATCTACCCCGAGTTCGTCGGTCATACTATCGCCGTTCACGACGGGCGCAAGCACGTACCCGTCTACTGCACGGAGTCGATGGTCGGCCACAAGCTCGGCGAGTTCGCCCCGACCCGGACCTTCCGCACGCACCGCAAGGACGACCGGACAGCGAGGAGGCGATAGTGAAGGCCGTAGCCAAATACGTCCGCATCGCTCCCCGCAAGGCGCGGCTGGTGGCGGATGCGATCCGGGGCAAGAGCGTCCCGGAGGCCGTCTCTATCCTGCAGTTCACCAACAAGGCCGCCGCGAAGATCGTCAGCGGCGTGGTCAGCAGCGCCGCCGCCAACGCGGACCACAACCTCGACGTGGACCCCGACGAGCTATTCGTTCGGGAGATCCGGGTGGACGAGGGACCAACTATCAAGCGCTATCGTCCGAGGGCGATGGGCCGGGCGACCATGATCCGCAAGCGCACCAGCCACATAACCGTCGAGCTTGGCGCTCCAGCAGGAGTTCTTGTAGGCACGCCCGGAAACGAGGAGGGATAAATGGGTCAGAAAGTACACCCTGAAGGCTTCCGCCTGGGCGTAAAGCGCAAGGGCGAGAAGGTAGATTTCAAGAGCAGTTGGTATTCGGATCGGGACTTCGCCGAGTTACTCGGCGAGGACCTCAAGATCCGGGCGCACATCGAGAAGAAGCTCACGCGGGCCGGGATCTCGGACATCCAGATCCGAAAGGCCGCCGAACAGGGCGAGGTCGCCGTGGACATCCACACCGCCCGCCCCGGCATCGTGATCGGCAAGGGCGGCAGCGAAGTCGACGCCCTGCGTGGTGAGCTTGAGCGCCTGACCAAGAAAAAGGTACAGGTCAACGTGCGCGAGGTGTCGAGGCCGGAGCTAAACGCCGCTCTGGTGGCCGAGTCCATAGCGGAGCAGCTAGAGGGCCGGGCCGCGTTCCGTCGGACAATGAAGCGGGCGCTCACGAGCGCGATGCGAAGTGGCGCTGAGGGTTGCCGTATTCGGTGCGGCGGGCGTCTCGGTGGTATCGAGATGAGCCGCGAGGAGACTATCTCCGAGGGGCGGGTGCCGTTGCACACGCTCGACGCGGACATAGATTACGGCTTCAAGGAGGCCAAGACGCAGATGGGCCAGATCGGTGTGAAGGTCTGGATCAACCACGGCGTCCACGAAGACGTCGAAGGCAGGAGATAAGCAATGCTGGTACCCAAAAAGCTCAAGTACCGCAAGCCTCACCGGGGGCGGAGGCGGGGCCTGGCGAAGGGCGGCACCGAGGTCCATTTCGGCGACTACGGGTTGCAGGCGCTCGAAGCGGCCTGGATCACCAACCGCCAGATAGAGGCCGCCCGTATCGCGATGACCAGGAAGATCAAACGCGGAGGGAAAGTCTGGATCAACATCTTCCCTCACAAGCCGGTTACTAAGAAAGCCGCCGAGACCCGTATGGGCTCCGGTAAGGGTTCGCCCGAGGGCTACGTGGCGGTCGTAAAGCCGGGCCGCGTAATGTTCGAGATGAGTGGCGTGGACGAGACGCTGGCGCGTGAGGCCATGAGCCTCGCCGCCCAGAAGCTCCCGATCAAGACCCGCTTCCTCATCCGGGGAGGTGCTCAGTAATGAAGGTCGCCGAAGTCCGCGAGCTGGACGTGCAGGAGTTGGAGGACCGCATCGCCGCTACTAGGCGTGAGCTCTTCAACCTGCGCTTCCAGCATGCGACGGGACAGTTGGAGAACACGGGACAACTCAAGGAAGTACGGAGGAACATCGCCAGGCTCCTTACGGTCCTGAACCAGAAGAAGCAGGAGAACTAGCGCATGGCAGACGAAAAAGATACCCGAACGCCTGAGGAGGTCCGGGAGCCTGTCGAGAGCAAGGCCCCAGAGACCGAGGCGTCTGAAGAAGAGAACGCCGAGACGTTCGCCGATACGGAAGAGGAGGTGTCGGAGACCGAGGTCGCGGAGGATCTGGGTACGAGCCCCACTAAAGGTCCGGCGCTGGATCAGGACGAGGGCCAGATCCAAACCGGCACTGAGCGCAAGCGGCGCAAGGAGCGTGTCGGTCTCGTCGTCTCGGACAAGTCGGATAAGACCGTCATGGTGGCGGTAGAGACTCTGGTGCGGCACAAGAGGTACAAAAAGCGTGTGCGGAGCACTAAAAAGTTCATGGCGCACGACGAGCGTAACGAAGCGCAGATCGGCGACACGGTACGGATAGTCGAGACCCGTCCGCTCTCCGCGCGCAAGCGTTGGAGGCTCGGAACCGTCATATCGAGGGCGGAGTAATGATACAGAACGAGAGTAGGCTAAAGGTCGCGGATAACTCCGGTGCCCGGAGTATCCTGACCATCCGTATCCTCGGCGGCTCAAAACGCCGCAGCGCGGGGATCGGGGACGTCATCGTGGCCGCTGTGAAGGAAGCGACGCCGGGTGGCACGGTCAAGAAGGGTGAGGTCGTGCGGGCCGTGGTCGTGCGGACGGCCAAGGAGACACGCCGCGACGATGGATCTTACATCCGGTTCGGAGAGAACGCGGGCGTCATCATCAACCCGGATGGGGCTCCGCGCGGGACGCGTATCTTCGGTCCCGTCGCCCGCGAGCTTAGAGACAAGGGCTACACGAGGATCATCTCGCTGGCCCCGGAGGTGTTGTAGATGGCTCTCAAGATAAAGCGCGGGGACAACGTGGTGGTGATCTCCGGTAAAGAGAAAGGCAAGCGCGGCGAGGTCGAACGGGTGGATCCGAGAAAGAGTCGGATCGTCGTTAGAGGCGTCAACGTACGCACGCGTCACGCCCGGCCGAGCCAGAACAATCAGGAAGGGCTCTTCAAGTTCGAGGCTCCGATCCATATCTCGAACGTGATGCTGGTGGACCCGAACTCCGGGGAGCCGACGAAGGTCGGATACCGATTCACGGACTCGGGAGAGAAAATCCGGGTCGGTAGGAAGTCCGGGAAGGAAATAGATGGCTAGATTGAAGGACAGATACCGGGAGGAAATCGCCCCGGCGTTGAAGGAAAAGTTCGACATCCAGAATCCGATGCGAATACCGAAGATCGAGAAGATCGTGGTCAACATGGGTGTCGGAGAGGCCGTGGTGAACAGCAAGGCGATGGACGGCGCGGTGGCAGACCTCACCAAAATCACCGGCCAGAAGCCTCAGATCCGGCGTGCTCGCAAGAGCATCGCGGGGTTCAAGATCCGCGAAGGTATGCCCGTTGGCGCACGTGTAACGCTGCGCGGCGAGCGGATGTGGGAGTTCCTGGATCGGCTCGTGTCGATAGCCCTGCCGCGGACGAGAGACTTCCGGGGGATCAGCCCGACCGCTTTCGACGGACGAGGGAACTTCGCTCTGGGTCTGAGAGAGCAGCTCATCTTCCCGGAGATCTCCTACGACTCGATAGACGCGACTCGCGGCCTCGACGTCGCGGTGGTTACGACGGCGGAGACTGACGAGGAAGGGCGGGAGCTCTTGCGGCTGCTCGGCATGCCCTTCAGGCAGAGTTAAGGGGTTTTAGATGACGAGGAAAGCGTTGCTCGTAAAGCAGCAGAAACAGCAGAAGTTCCCGGTCAGGGAGTATAGCCGGTGCCAACGGTGCGGCCGCGCCCGTGCCTACTACCGGAAGTTTGGTCTTTGCCGGATCTGCCTGAGAGAACTGGCGCACGAGGGGAAGATCCCCGGCGTAACGAAAGCGAGTTGGTAGCAAGATGTCGGTTAACGATCCAATAGCGGATTTCCTTACCCGTATCCGCAACGCCCAGATGGCGAAGCACGATACGGTCGAGATGCCGCATTCCAAGATGAAGCGCGAGGTCGCCCGAATTCTGAAGGAGGAGGGCTACATCAACGACTTCTCCGAGAAGGGGAGCGGCGCCGAGGCGACACTCGTCGTCGAGTTGAAGTACGGCCCCGACGGGCGGCGCGGAATAATGGGCCTGCGGCGCATGAGCCGTCCTGGCCGGCGCGTTTACCGTAAGCAAACGGAGATCCCTCGCGTCCTCGATGGACTCGGTGTGGCGATACTCTCGACCTCGCGGGGAATCCTGACCGATCACGCCGCGCGGCGGCAGGGCATCGGCGGCGAAGTCCTCTGCTTTGTGTACTAGGGAGGTTTGAGTAGCTTATGTCTAGAATCGGAAAAGCGCCGGTCGAAGTGCCGGGCGGCGTCAATGTCGAACTCTCGGCCCGGAACGTGAAGGTAACGGGTCCAAAGGGCGAGTTGAACGTGCCTATCGGACGCGGGGTCGAGGTGAAGCAGGACGACGGCAGCATCGTCGTCGAGCGGGCCTCGGATTCACCGGAGCACCGGGCAATGCACGGTCTTACGCGGTCCCTGATCCAGAACGCCGTAACGGGCGTGACGGAGGGGTTCATCAAGACGCTCCAGATCGCCGGTGTCGGCTACCGGGCAGCCTTGCAGGGACAGGATATCAACCTGCAGGTCGGGTATTCGCATCCAGTGGCTATAACGCCGCGCGAGGGGATAGACTTTGAGGTCCCGAACGCGACGACGATCATCGTGCGTGGGATAGACAAGCAGCGGGTCGGCCAGACGGCGGCGGAGATAAGGAAAGTCCGCCCGCCGGAACCGTACAAGGGCAAGGGCATCCGTTATAGCGACGAGCAGATCCGACGCAAGGTCGGCAAGGCCGGCTAAGGGAGGAAGTATGGCAGTTCTACAGAAGAGAGCGCACAGGGAGAAGCGGCGCAAGCGCGTCCGGCGGAAGGTAGTCGGCACCGCCGAGCGCCCGCGCCTCTCGGTGTACCGCTCGAACATACACATCTACGCCCAACTCATCGACGATGATGCGGGTAACACTCTTGCGGCGGCGGACTCCCGCAAGGTCGGAGAGGCCGAGAACCGCAAGGAGTCGGCGCGGAAAGTCGGAGAGTTGATCGCCCGGAAGGCGTCGGAGGCCGGTATCGAGACGGTCGTCTTCGACCGAGGCGGAAACAGGTACCACGGCCGCATCGCGGCGCTCGCCGAGGGCGCTCGCGAGGGCGGACTGAAACTTTAGAGCTTAGGAGGATTTATCTTGGGTCGTCCAAGAAACGATAATAGAGGCGGAGCACCGGGCGGACCTGGTGGTCCCGGTGGGCGTGGCGGCGGTCCAGGCGGACGCGGTGGCGGCCCCGGTGGCCCTGGTGGACGCGGTGGTGGTCCGGGTGGGCGCGGCGGCGGACGTGGTGGCCGGCAGCGTGAGAACTCGGAGTTCCAGGACCGCGTAGTAGAGATACGGCGCGTTTCCAAGGTCGTCAAGGGCGGCCGGCGTTTCAACTTCAGTGCGCTGGTGGTCGTCGGTGACGGTAAGGGACGGGTCGGTGTTGGACTGGGCAAGGCCAATACGGTGCCTGCCGCGATAGCGAAGGGTCAAGACAAGGCAAAGCGCGAGATGTTCGACGTGCCGATGCGGAACACCACGATCCCTCACGGGGTGATCGGCAAGTACGAGAGTTCGGACGTGCTGCTCAAGCCGGCCTCCGAAGGTACGGGAGTGATCGCGGGCGGCGGCGTCCGGGCGGTCCTGGAGCTCGCGGGGATCAAGGACGTGCTGACGAAGGCGCTCGGTTCCACGACCTCGGTCAACCTGGTCAAGGCCACGGAGCAGGGCCTCAAGAGCCTGCGGACGAAGGCCCAGATCGAGCAGGAGCGGGGAGTCAAGATCACATCATGAGCCCCCTGAAGGTTACACAGATGAGGAGCGTTATCGGCTCGAAGGAGCCGCATAAGCGCACGATAAAGGCGTTGGGCTTAAAGCGCATCCGGGACTCGCGGGTCCATGGGGACACCCCCGCCATCCGGGGCATGCTCCACAAGGTGCGCCATCTGGTCCGCGTCGAGGAGGTGGATGAATAAATGAGACTCAACGAACTCTCTCCGGCCCCCGGTTCCACGAGGGACCGCAAGCGGCTCGGCCGCGGTAAGGGCTCGGGGCATGGCAAGACCAGTGGCCGCGGCCACAAGGGCGCGGGCGCTCGCTCGGGCGCCTCGACCCATCCCACCTATGAGGGCGGACAGATGCCGCTCCAGCGTCGTCTGCCGCGTTTGAAGGGTATGGCGCGGGGCAGGCACACTGTTGCCCGCCCGACCGTGTATTCGGCGGTCAACGTCGGCCAACTCGCGGATGTTTCGGATGATACGATAGGTCTCGAAGAGTTGCGGTCCGCCGGGCTCGTCGGAAAAAAGGAAGGGCTCGTCAAGATCCTCGGAGACGGAGATATCGGACGTTCCGTTACGGTCAAGGCTCATGCTTTCTCTGGCTCGGCGAAAGAGAAGATAGAGGCGACCGGCGGGAGCGTCGAGATACTGGAGCGGTAGATATGTTAGGAGCCCTGGCAAATGCGTGGCGCGTCCCCGAACTGCGCCAAAAACTAGTCTTCACGGCGGTCATGATCGCGCTGTACCGGCTCGGAGCGTGGATTCCACTTCCGGGCATTAATCGGGATGCCCTTGCTACGGGAGCGCAGACCGGAGGGAACGCCATAACGGGTCTCTTCGGGGTGTTCACCGGCGGGGCTTTCAACCACTTCTCCATATTCTCGTTGGGGATTATGCCGTACATAACGGCGGCCATCGTGATGCAACTATTGACGGTGGCGATACCGAGGCTTCAGGAGCTTGCTAAAGAAGGCGATACCGGGCAGCAGAAAATCACTCAGTACACTCGGTATTTCACTCTTGTGCTGGCATTCCTTCAGTCGATAGCTCTGTCTCTGTACCTGCGATCTGGACAACTTGGTGACGTAGTCTCCGGATCGACGCCGATAGATCTATTCCTGATCATCCTCACGCTGACGACCGGCGTAATGCTGACGATGTGGCTCGGGGAGCTGATAACCGAGCGTGGTCTCGGGAACGGTATCTCGCTAATAATTACGGCTTCGATCATCTCGCGGGCGCCTACCGCCATTCAGACGTTGTATGAGAACGGCAGTATCCTGAACGTCGTCCTCCTGCTCATAATCGCGGTCCTAATCGTGGCGGCTATCGTGTTCGTCAACGAGGGACAGCGGCGTATCCCGATCACCTACGCCAAGCGGCAGGTGGGGCGCAGGATGAGCCAGGGCGGGACGACATATCTGCCGCTCAAGGTCAACATGGCGGGCGTCATACCGATCATCTTCGCCTCGTCGCTCCTGATCTTCCCGGTGGTGCTCGGGCAGCTCGCGGCCGGCGGCAACCAGGACGGAATCCTGTACCGGGTCTCCCACTTCTTCTCGCCGGGTACCACGCCTTATCTGATCCTGTTCGCGATGCTGATCTTGATGTTCACCTACTTCTACACGGCTGTGCAGTTCAACCCGATAGAGCACGCCGACAATCTCAAGAAGAGCGGCGGCTACATACCGGGTATCCGTCCGGGACAGCCGACGGCGCTCTATCTGAACGGAGTGCTGACGAGGATTACGCTCTTCGGGGCGTTGTTCCTGGCGGCGATAGCGGTGCTGCCATATCTGGTTACGAACGCCATCCCTGGCATACCGAACTCGATCTTTCTGGGCGGTACTTCGATGTTAATTGTAGTTGGTGTCTCGCTCGATACGGTGCGCCAGCTCGAGAGCCAACTGATGATGCGAAACTACGAAGGGTTTTTGAGAAAACGATGAGAGTGCTATTGCTTGGCCCTCAAGGGGCCGGAAAAGGAACGCAGGCAGGCCGGATCGCCGAGAAGACCGGCGCGAAGCACATCTCCACCGGGGATATTGTGCGAGCCGAGATCAAATCCGGTTCGGAGCTTGGGCAGAAGGTGCAGGACTACAACGATCGGGGCGAGCTTGTCCCGGACGAGATAATTGTCGAGATGGCGAAGCCGCACCTGGAGCAGACAGACTCCTGGCTGCTCGACGGCTTCCCGCGCACCGAGGCGCAGGCGGAGGCCCTTGACGAGGCCCTGAAGGAGATAGACGCACGGCTGGACAAGGCCATCGCGCTCGAAGCGCCGGATGAGGCGCTCGTGGAGCGGCTTTCGGGACGCCGGCAGAGCGAGGCGACGGGAAAGATCTACCACGTGCAGTACGATCCACCGCCGGAGGATGGCGACGACCCCGGCCCGTTCGTCCAGCGCAAGGACGACTCGGAGGAAGCGATCCGCAACCGGCTGCGGATCTACCACGAGCAGACCGAGCCTCTGAAAGACTACTACGACGAGCGCGGCATCCTTGTCACGGTGGACGCCAACCGGGAGATCTCCGTTATCACCGATGACATACTGAAGGCGGTTGGAGAAGACGCTTGATCGTACGCAAGAGCAAGGGTGAACTCGAAACTATGCACGAAGGCGGCGAGATCACAGCCGCCTGCTTGAAGATGCTCACCGATAACGTCCGGGCGGGCATCACCACGGAGGAGCTCGATCATCTGGCCGAGGAGTTTATTTACGATCACGGTGGCAAGCCGGAGTTCAAGGGCTATCAGGGGTTTCCGGCTTCGATTTGCGCCTCGCCGAACGCCATGATCGTCCACGGTATCCCCGGCCCGTACCGCTTGAAGGACGGCGACGTTATCTCTCTCGACGTGGGTGTTCGCTACGATGGCTTCGTCACGGACTCGGCGACGACCGTGCCGGTTGGGCAGATATCTCCCGAGGCCGATGGCCTTTTGCGAACCACCAGGAGATGTCTGGCGGCTGCCACCGAGCAGATGTGTGCCGGTAACCATCTCGGAGACGTTGGGTACGCCATACAGTCCGTGGCCGAGGCGCGGGGATATGGGGTGGTCCGGGACCTCGTCTCGCATGGCGTCGGACGCAAGATGCACGAAGACCCGCAGATCCCCAATTACGGAGAGCCGGGTACCGGGCCACGCCTGCAACCGGGCATGGTATTCGCGATAGAGCCCATGATCACTCTTGGGAGCTACGACATCAGCATAGACGAGCGGGACGGCTGGTCTATCTACACCGCCGATGACTCTCTCGCAGCCCACTACGAGCATACCATCGCCGTAACCGAGGACGGCCCCGAGGTGTTGACCGGTAAAGGAGTGCCCGGTTGGTAGTAATGGGCTTGGGGAAGTGGGAAAAGCGGGGGGGGCGTGGTAGCATAATCGTTTGGCTCCAACCACTTTGTAACGATAAAGAACGAAGGCAGTAAGGAGGTCCTTGGCTAAAGAAGATGTCATAGAGGTTGAGGGGACGGTGACTGAAGCGTTGCCGAATACTCAATTCCGGGTCGAGTTGGAGACCGAGCATAACGTGCTAGCGCACATCTCGGGCAAGATGCGGATGAACTACATCCGAATACTGCCGGGCGACCGGGTGAAGGTGGAGTTGAGCCCCTACGACTTGAGCCGGGGACGAATAACTTACAGGTTCAGGAACTAAGGAGAGAGCGTTGAAGGTCAGGGCGAGTGTGAAACCGATATGCGAACGGTGCAAAGTAATACGCCGGCGCGGGGTAGTGCGAGTTATCTGCTCCAACCCCCGTCACAAGCAGAGGCAGGGCTAGTATGGCGCGTGTAGCCGGAGTAGACCTGCCCAGGGAGAAGAGGGTCGAGATAGGGCTCACCTACGTCTTCGGCGTCGGTCGCTCGACGGCGAAGAGGATCTGTCGCGAGACGGACGTGGACCCGGATACGAAGGTGCGGGACCTAGCCGAGGGCGAGGTAGCTAAGATCCGGACCTACATCGACCAGAACATCGAGGTCGAGGGAGACCTGCGGCGCGAGACAAACCAGAATATCCGGCGGCTCATTGAGATCGGGAGCTACAGGGGCATCCGGCATCGCCGGGGGCTCCCCGTGCGCGGACAGCGGACGAAGACGAACGCCCGCCAGCGCAAGGGTCCGAAGCCGTCCATAGGCGGGAGGAAGAAGAAGTAGATGGGTAGACAGCGTCAGCAGAGACGGGGCGGAGCGAGCCGCAGCCGCCGGAGAGTTCGGCGGAACGTCACTACAGGTATCGTCCACATCAAGAGCTCGTTCAACAATACCATTGTTAGCGTCTCCGACCAGGAGGGCAACGTCATAGCCTGGGAGGCAGCGGGCGCTCTGGGCTTCAAGGGAAGCCGCAAGAGTACGCCATACGCCGCACAGATGACGGCCGAAAGCTGTGCGAACAAGGCGATGGACCAGGGCGTGCGGCGCGTGGACATCGAGGTCAAGGGCCACGGCTCGGGCCGCGACATGGCTGCGAGGACCTTCCAGTCCATGGGCATAGAAGTTCTCTCCATAAAGGACGTTACCGGCCAGCCGCACAATGGCTGCCGACCGACGAAGCGTCGGCGCGGTTAGAGATCAGGAGGTATTAGAGAGCAGTGGCGCGTTATACAGGACCTAGAGGCCGGAGAGACCGTCGGGTCGGGGTGATGATCTCCTCGATGCGGAAGAACCCGCTGGAGAGGAAGCCCTATCCGCCCGGTGAGCATGGCCGGGGTCGGCAGAGGCAGACAGAGTTTGGAATGCGACTCCTGGAGAAGCAGAAGGCGCGCTGGTACTACGGTGTCTCCGAGAGGCAGTTCAGGAAGGCCTACGACAAGGCGACCCGGATGCAGGGCGTGAGCGGTGAGAACCTCCTCAGGCTCATGGAGCTTCGGATGGACAACGTGATCTATCGTCTCGGCTTTGCGACGAGCCGGCCGCAGGCGCGGCAGATTGTGGTTCACGGACACTTCCAGCTCAACGGCCGCAAGCACGATATCCCCTCGGCGATAGTCAAGCCGGGAGATGTGATCACGGTGAAAGAGAAGAGCCGGAACCTAGAGCCGGTACAGAACGCCGTCGAGAACGTCGTCGCCGTTCCCGCCTGGCTTGAGGCGGATCACGACAACTTCACCGGGCGGGTCTTGCATCCGCCGGGCCGCGACGAGATCGACGCTCCCGTCGAGGAGCAGCTCATAATCGAGTTCTACAGCCGTTAGTCAGTAGACAAAACCCATATTCAGCAGGTGGTAATTTGACGATGTTAGATATAGCACCACCCCGTTTCAGGGTGGAAGAAGAAGGCGAGCAGCGCGCGATTTTCGTCGCGGAGCCGCTACCGCGCGGTCTCGGACATACCCTGGGCAACTCGCTCCGGCGGGTAATGCTCTCCGGGTTGACGGGTGCTGCCGCGACCAAGATCCGGATAGAGGGAGTCTCTCACGAGTTCTCGACGATCTCCGGCGTAAAAGAGGATGTCGTGGACATCATCCTCAACGTGAAGGGTCTGAAGTTCAAGCTGGAGCGCGATGAGCCGATAGAGCTAGAGATCCAGAAAGACGGCCCCGGCGAGGTCCGCGCCTTGGACATAGACTTGAAGGCCGACGTGGAGGTCATCAATCCGGACCACTACATCGCCAGCGTCTCCGATGGAGGGCATCTGGACCTGCGCCTTACGGTCGAGCGAGGCCAGGGCTACGTGCGGGCCGAGAAGAACAAGAGCGATGCGGACCCAATCGGGGTCATCGCGGTTGATTCGCTGTTCTCGCCGGTCCAGCGGGTGAATTACTCGGTCGCCGAGACTCGCGCCGGCGCGCGGACGGACCTGGATTCGCTTACTATCGAGGTCTTCACCGACGGCCGCATCGAGCCGCGGGAGGCTTTGCAGGACGCTTCCCGGCAGCTCACGGACATCCTGGGGCTGTTCACGGACGGTTATCAGGGGTCCGGTGGTGGTGGCGAGGTGCGCCGGACCAGCGGACGGACGGTCATCCAGGACGAGCGTCCGGTGGAGGACCTGGAGCTTACCGTCAGGTCGTACAATTGCCTCAAGCGTGAGGGCGTAGACACCATCGGCCAGCTCGCCACGATGACCGAGGAGGAGTTGATGAACATTCGCAACCTCGGCATGAAGAGCGTCGATGAGATACGGTCCAAGCTCACCGAATACGGTTATCAGTTGGAGAGTGAGGAATATGAGGCACGCTAAGAGAGGACGCAAGCTCGGCCGCGAAGCCCAGCACCGCAACCTGATGCTCGGAACGATGGCCGGGCAGGTGATCCAACACGGCCGCATCAAGACGACCACCCAGAAGGCTAAAGAGCTCCGCGGCGTGGTCGACAAGCTGATCAACACGGCCAAGAAGGACGACCTAGCGGCCCGCCGCCAGGCGGTCAAGGTCCTGAAGGATAAGACCATCGTCCGCAGGCTCTTCGAGGACGTGGCCCCCGACCTCGACGGCCGCGACTCGGGCTACACTCGCATTCTGAAGCTGGGTCCGCGTCTGGGAGACGGCGCCGAAACTGTCTACCTGGAGCTGGTAAACTACACCACGGAGTAACCGTAACGCCACACTCAACGACTTCCGAGCAAGGGACCCGACGTGGCGGGTCCCTTGCCATATCCTGTGAGGACCTGACCTACTCGTATCCCGGAGCGGAACGCCCCGCGCTGAGTGGCGCGAGCTTCGAGGTCCGCGCCGGGGAGTACGTCGGCGTGGTGGGACCGAACGGCGGGGGCAAGTCTACCCTGGTCCGTCTCCTGAACGGGCTGCTTCAGGCAGATTCCGGCAGCGTCCGGGTGGTGGGACAGGATCCCGCCACGGACCCGTTCGAGGTACGCCAGCGCGTCGGGATGTTGTTCCAGAACCCGGAGAACGGACTCGTCGCGCCATTCGTGGAGGACGACGTGGCGTTCGGTCTCGAAAACCTCGGTGTGGAGCGCGAGGAGATGCGGCGACGGGTAGCGGAGGCGATCCGGGCCGTGGGCCTCGAAGGTTGCGAGCGGCGCGAGCCTCACACTCTCTCCGGTGGTGAAAAGCAGCGCGTCGCTCTGGCCGGTCTCCTGGCTGTGGAACCGGAGATACTCGTCCTCGACGAGCCGACCTCGATGCTCGACGCCGATGGACGCAGAGAGGTGCTGGAGCGGCTCGAAGCCCTGCGGGGAAAGAAGACCGTCCTGCACGTCACGCACCACCTGGAGGAGCTGTTCGACGCCGACCGCGTTCTCGTGCTGAACGGCGGCAAACTGGTGGACGACGTAATCCCCGAACGGTTGTTCTCGGGCCTTGATCTCCTGCGCGAAAATCGCCTTGTGCTGCCACCCACGCTGAGACTGGCCCTGGAGTTGGGGCTTCCCCCGTGCCGGACGCCGGAGGAGCTTGCGAGAGCTATCCTGAAGAACACCGCGCGGAAGTCGAACGCACTGTGAGGCTGGAGCTGCGAGATGTGCGGCACGTCTACTCGCCGGGAACGCCGTTCGAGGTAGAGGCTCTGCGGGGAGTGTCGCTTTCGGTGGACCCGGGTGAGGTATTGGGGATCGTCGGGGGAACCGGGTCGGGGAAGAGTACGCTGGTCCAGCACATGAATTTGCTGCTAGTGCCGATGAGCGGAGATGTGATGGTTGACGGAGTGGATGCGGCTACGATCAGGAAGAGCGAGTTGCGGCGGAGGGTCGGGCTCGTTTTTCAGTTTCCGGAACAGGCGCTCTTCGCGCCAACGGTAGAGGAGGATGTAGCCTTCGCGCCGCGCCAGCTCGGTCTCGGCGAGGATGAGGTTCGTGAGCGGGTGCGGGAGTCGCTCGGGATGCTCGGCGCGGGACATCTGGCGGAGCGTCCGCCGCACGCGCTCTCGGGGGGCGAGAAGCGGAGGGTAGCTATCGCCGGGGTGCTGGCGATGGGGCCGGAGGTCCTCGTGCTGGACGAACCTACGGCTGGTCTCGATCCCGCAACGAAGGATGAACTGCTCGGCGTGGTGCGGGGGCTGAGGAATGCGGGCGTGTCGGTGGTGCTCGTCTCCCACGACCTGGACGAGGTCGCCGAGGTCGCGGACCGCATCTGCGCACTTGAGAAAGGCGAGGTCCAAGCCCTCGGGAGGCCGGAGGAGGTTTTTTATGGAGGCGGTGCGCCAGCCCCGGCAACGGTACGGGTCGTCGCTTCTCTAAAGGAAGCGCATCCGGAGATCGGGAATCCGGTGCGGTACGGTGAAACGCTCGCCGCTATCAGGGCTCTTTTGGGAGTTTAGGATGATGGGCGCGAGCAGGAGCCTGGGGCAGTTCTATCCGGTTGCGTCGCCGCTTCACGCGCTGGACCCACGGGCGAAGATCCTGGCGGCAATGTTTCTGGTTGCCGGGCTTTTCCTGGTGGACTCCATAGCCGGGTTTCTGGTCGTCGCCGCAGCGGTCGCGGCGCTGGTGGTCGTCGGCGGCATACCCGTCGGGACTTTCCTGCGGCTTCTGCGGCCGGTAGCATTTATCGTGGTGTTCACTGCTCTCTTTCAGGTGCTTTTCTCACGGGAAGGGGCGACGCTGTTCGCGTGGGGGATTCTTGAGGTTCACGAAGGCGGGCTACTATTGGGCTTCTTTCTCGCGCTGAGGATACTGCTCCTGGTCTCGGTAGCAGGGCTCCTGACGGCGACGACGGCTCCGGTTGCCCTGGCGGATGGGATAGAAGATCTGCTCTCGCCGTTGAAGAGAGTCCGGTTCCCGGCGCACGAGGTGGCGATGATGATGACGATAGCCTTGCGTTTCATTCCAACGCTCCAGGAGGAAGCTCAGGAGATAATAATGGCCCAGGCCGCGCGAGGGGCGGATTTTACCGAGGGTGGGCTCATCCAGCGCGTCCGGGCGTTAGTGCCGGTGCTAGTGCCTCTTACCGTAGGAGCTTTTCGACGGGCGGACGAGCTTGCCGAGGCTATGGAGAGCAGAGGATACCGGGGAGGCGAGGGCCGAACCCGCTATCGTGAGTTGCATTTCAGAGGGCGGGACGCCATCGCGCTCGTGGTGACGGCGCTCATTCTGGTAGCGGGAATCCTCGCGTGAAGTTCGTGGGACTCGTCGAGTACGAAGGAGCGGAGTTCGCCGGATGGGCCGCGCAGCCGGACCGCCGGACAGTCGAAGGCACGCTCGCTGACGCGCTCCAGACCATATTGCGCCAGCCGGTAAAGTTAAGCGTCGCGGGACGGACGGATGCCGGGGTTCACGCGAGCGGACAGGTCGTCTCTTTCGCTGTGGAGACAGACCTCTCACCATCCCTCATCTCCTACAAGACGACTGCCGTGTTGCCGAAAGACCTGGCCTTGCGGCGCTGCGTAGCCGTTCCTGTTAGCTTCGACGCGCGCAGAGACGCCCGGACCCGAGGCTACGAGTACCGGATCGTAAGCGATGAGATCCGCTCCCCCCTGAACAGGAGCCGCGCGAACTACGTCGCCCGGACGTTGGACCTCGAAACACTTCAGGAGGCCGCCCGGCTCATCAGAGGTACTCATGACTTTAGAGCTTTTACACCGTCGAAGACCTACCATCTCCGCTTCGAACGAACGATCATGGAGTCGCGCTGGGAACAAAGCGGTGATCTCCTAACCTACCATATTGTCGCCAACTCGTTTCTGTACGGGATGGTCCGCACGCTGGTCGGGACAATGCTGGAGGTCGTGAGCGGCAAGCGGGATCTCACGGACTTCGAGCGGTTACTCTCGGGCGGGAAACGTAGTGAGGCTGGACCGGCCGTCCCGAGCCGGGGCCTTACGCTCGTTAGCGTGGAATACGATGTAGACCTATGGAAGGGACTGGTATGAGTGAAGACAATCTTGGAAAACTGCTACGCGACATGGACTCCTACGTGGAAGATCTGTTCGTCCCGCCGGATGAGGCGCTCGAAGCCGCCCTGCGGGACTCGCACGAGGCTGGTCTGTCAGAGATCAACGTCTCTCCGAGCGAGGGCAAGCTCTTGCAGTTGCTCGCGGGAATAGCGGGCGCGATGCGAATACTGGAGATTGGAACCCTCGGCGGCTACAGCGCCATCCACTTAGCCCGCTCCCTGCCGGAGGACGGAACTCTGGTCTCCCTGGAGCTTGACGAACGCCAAGCCGAAGTCGCCCGCAAGAATATCCAGCGAGCCGGATTGTCACGAAAGGTAGAGGTACGAGTTGGCGACGCACGTGAACTGCTCGCGATCATGGCCGAGGATGGCGTCGAGCCCTTCGATCTCATCTTCATAGACGCGGACAAGGAGAGCTACCCGGAGTATCTGGAGTTCGCGTTGCAACTCACACGGCCCGGATCGCTTATTCTTGCCGACAACACCATCCGGGGCGGGAGCGTCCTCGACCCGAAAGACGAGTCCGCGCGGGCGACCAGGGAGTTCAACGAGCGGCTAGCCCGAGATCCCCGCCTCTCGGCCATAGTGCTGCCCCTGATCCGGGAGCGCATAGACGGTATCGCCATCGCGCGCGTGCTCGAAGATTGGTCCCGAGAAATCTGACCATATTGTAGATGTATGCTACTATTTGCTGCGTTTGGAATTCCGTTGAACTTTGCAAGGACTCCGGAGGATAATGAAAAGTTACATGGCGCGGCCCCAGGAGGTCGAGCGTAAGTGGTATGTCGTGGACGCGGAGGGTCAGACCCTCGGTCGTCTGGCGGCTGAGATAGCGAAGGTTCTGCGCGGCAAGAAAAAGCCCCAGTACACCCCGCACGTGGACACCGGCGACTTCGTGGTCGTGGTGAATGCGGACAGGGTAGAGGTTACGGGCAGGAAGGCCGAGCAGAAGGTTTACCGTCGGCACACGGGCTATCCGGGCGGTCTCAGGGAGACGAGCTACGAGGTCATGATGGAGCGTAAGCCGACCGAGATCCTGCGCAAGGCCGTCTGGGGGATGATGCCGAAGAGCAGGCTCGCCCGCCAGCAGTTCAAGAAGTTGAAGATCTACGCGGGGGCCGAGCATCCGCACACGGCCCAGAACCCGCAACCATACGAGGTGAAGTAGCATGGCAGACCTTCTGTATAGAGGTACGGGACGCCGCAAGACCGCTGTAGCGCGGGTGCGGCTGCTTCCGGGAGACGGCAAGATCACGGTGAACGGCAAGGACTTTAAAGAATACTTCCCGCGTCCGACTTACCAGATAACCGTTGCCTCGCCGCTAGAGTTGCTGGGTTCCGCTAGCCGCTACGACGTGGTGGCCCAGATCTCCGGCGGCGGTCTCACCGGCCAGGCCGAGGCGCTTCGCCACGGTATCGCCCGCGCTCTGGCCGAGGAGTCGCAGGAGGCAAGGGGCGAGCTCAAGAACGCCGGGATGCTTACCCGTGACTCGCGCGCCGTCGAGCGAAAGAAGTACGGTCTCAAGAAGGCCCGCAAGCGCCCGCAGTTCTCCAAGCGCTAGGTCAGACAAACCAGTTTCAAAAAGCGGGTCCTTTCCGTTGGTCGGGAGGGACCCGCTGCTATTCGAGGAGGTCATTTGGAGAGGAGAGGGATCTCTTTTGGAACCGATGGCGTGCGCGGGGTCGCCAACAAGGGACTCATGCCCGAGGACGCGCTGCGTCTGGGATTCGCCGCCGCCCGCGCCTTCGGCGGGCCGATCTTCATCGGCCGCGATACCCGGCTCTCCGGCGGGATGCTCTCCGGCGCTCTAGCCGCCGGAGCCGCGAGTGGTGGAGCCAGAGTCGTCGATCTCGGCATCCTTCCAACACCAGGTATCGCCGCGCTTGCCCCGAAGCTGGGCGCTGCGGCGGCGGCGGTTGTAAGCGCCTCGCACAACCCTTACCCGGACAATGGAATAAAGTTCCTCTCCGGCGAAGGCCGCAAGCTCTCCTCCGAGAAGGAATCCGAGGTAGAGAGCTTGACCGGCGAGGACTTCGACCGTCCGACAGCAGATGGTGTCGGGACGGTGGAGAAGCTGGAGGACGCGGCGGGGCTCTACGCCGCGAGCGTGCTGGAGCGTCTGCGTCCAGAGGCCGGCGGGATCAAGGTGCTCCTCGACTGCGCGAACGGGGCGGCGTATGAGGCCGCCCCGATGGCGTTTGGGGAGCTGGATGTTGACCTTACTCTCTCTGGCGTAGATCCAACAGGGACGAATATAAACGAGGGATGCGGTTCCACGCATATCAAGAGCCTCGATGCTTCCGGGCATGAGGTGGCGTTCGCCTTCGATGGAGACGCGGACCGGGTCCTCGCGGTGGACGAGCGGGGTAACGTGGTCGATGGAGATAAGATCATTGCCATCCTCGCCCGCGATCTCAAGAAGCGTGGCGCGCTCGCGGGCGGTGTCGTCGTGACGGTGATGAGCAACCTCGGCTTCTTCAAGGCGATGGAGGCGCTGGAGATCCCATACGAAGTGACTCCGGTGGGAGACCGGCACGTCGCGGAGGCGATGTGGAGTCGCGGGGCGTCCGTTGGCGGGGAGCAGTCGGGACACGTGATCCTCTCGAAGTACGCCACGACCGGGGATGGGCTCGTCACCGCGCTAGCCCTGCTGGACGTGATGGCCCGCAGCGGCAGGCCACTCTCGGAACTCGCGCGGGTGATGGACGTGTACCCGCAGGCGCTCATAAACGTCGCCGTGGAAGAGCCGGGAGCGGCGAAGAGCGTGGCTGCGTCCGGGGAGGTCTCACGCACGGTCGAGGCGGCTGAGGAGCGGCTCGGCGAGGAGGGGCGCATCCTGCTCAGGCCGAGCGGGACGGAGCCGGTGGTGCGGGTGATGGTGGAACATGTGGACGAGAGCGTGTGCCGGGAGGTCTGCGAGGAAGTCGCGGAGGTCGTCTCGGGCGCGGGAATGGAGGTCAGGACATGAGGTTTGTAGGCTGCGCTCTTGCGTGGAGACCGGGCGAGGCCAGGGAGAAGACGTCGTGTCTGGTGGTTCTGGACGAACGCGGCAGTATCATCGCCAACTCATTTGTCGGCAGCGCGGAGGAGATAGCGGGGGCCATTGAGGACTACGCTTCCGACAGGCGTGGGGTCATCGTGGGTGTGGATGCGCCGCTCGCGGTGCCGAACGAGCGCGGGACACGAAAGATAGAGCGCATACTTTCGAAGGTCGCTCTTCCAGCGTACTCGGCGAGCCGCAAGATGTTCGATGGTGAGCCCTACGCCGAGGAGTTGCTCGCGGCCCTGGAGAAGATCAACGTCCAGCACACGGACTATCCTTTCCCGAGGCAGCGGGGACAGCGAGCCGTAACCGAGGTGGACTCCGCCGCGACCCTGAAGGTGCTGGCCCTGGAGCGCGGGAACGTCAAGAAGGACGGTGACCTATCGAAGGAACTGCGTAACATCCCGGAGGCGAAGTACCGCAAGGGAAATAAGGAAGTCCGGGCGGCTGCCTTGAAGGATGCGGTAGATATCCTCTGGAACACGCCAGGGCTGCGCCTGCGGACCGGCAACCTCTCGGCGGACCTCTCGCTGCCGGAGAACGTGGACCTTTCGAAGCTGGACGTCAACGCTACGCTCTCTCACGCGGAACTCGACCGGGCGGTGAGCCTGGTCGAAGGAACTCTCGCCGCCTACACGGTCCATCGCCACTGGAAGGGCCGGGACGGCTCGATGGTCGTGGGGACGGGTGACGCGGGTTCGGTCCTCTTGCCGGCCGGCAACGGGTTGCGCGAGCGCATTGCAGAGGAGTGCCGGGCCGCGAAAGTGCCTTACGTCTAGCATGGGTCTGCGAGTTCGGATCATCCCGTGCCTGGACGTAGACGCCGGGCGGGTCGTTAAGGGGACGCAGTTCAAGGACCTACGGGACGCCGGAGATCCGGTCGAGCTTGCCGCGCTATACGACCGGGAGGGGGCCGATGAGATCGTCTTCTACGACATCACCGCCTCTCACGAGCAACGTAACACCGCCACGGCTCTCGCCCGCGCCGCCGCCGAGGAGGTCTTTATTCCGTACACCATTGGCGGCGGTGTCAGGACGGTTGACGACATGCGCGCCATGCTGCGCGCCGGGGCGGACAAGGTCTCCATCAACAGCGCCGCCGTGAAGACCCCGGACCTCATAGACGAGGGAGCGGAGCGCTTCGGTAGCCAGTGTGTCGTCTTGAGCGTGGACGTGAAGCGCCGGAAGTTCGCGCCGGGCTGGGAAGTCTACCTGAACGGCGGGCGGCTCAACACGGCGTTGGACGCCATAGAGTGGCTCGTCGAGGGCGAGCAGCGCGGAGCAGGGGAGTTCGTGTTGAACAGCATGGACTCCGACGGCATGGAGAGCGGTTATGACCTGGATTTGATCTCAGAGGTTGCGGGACGGACGAGCGTGCCGATCATCGCTTCGGGGGGAGCGGGGAGCCCGGAGCACATGATCGCCGCCGTCAACGCCGGGGCCGGGGCGGTACTCGCCGCGAGCATCTTTCACTTCGGAGAATGGAGCATCAAGGAGGTCAAGGAGCACATGACGCAGGCGGGGATTCCTGTACGATGAGCGCGGTGGAGAGCGTTCAATTCGATCAGAATGGGCTCGTCCCCGTAGTCGCCCAGGACGCGGCGACCGGCGACGTGCTGACCCTCGCCTACGCGAACCGCGAGGCCGTGGAGAAGACGCTCTCGACCGGCGAAGCCCACTACTACTCGCGCTCCCGCCAGGAACTCTGGCGCAAAGGCGCGACGAGTGGCAACACCCAACGCGTAACTGAAGTACGCCTGGACTGCGACGCCGACGCCCTGCTCTACAGGGTGGAGCCACGCGGCCCGGCCTGCCACACCGGGGCAAGGACCTGCTTCTTTACCACGCTCGCCGGTGAGGGAGTTGGTGTCGGGGTTAGTGAGTCCGATGCTCCCCAGAGCTTCGGGGCGATGGTCGAGCATCTCGCGGGGACGATAGCCGAGCGGCATCGGGACATGCCGGAGGAGTCATACACGGCGAGCCTGATGCGTCGCGGTACCGAGCGTGTGGCGCAGAAAGTGGGAGAGGAAGCGGTCGAGGTCGTGATCGCCGCGCTCAGGGACGACCGCCTGGCCGAGGAGACCGCGGACCTCGTCTACCATCTTCTAGTCCTGTTGGAAGAGCGGGGTGTCGGCATAGACGAGGTGGCGAAGGTGCTGCGTGACCGGCACGGATAGACAGAACCTCACGCCCACGCTGGACGAAGCCCGCCGTCTCGCGCGGGACTACGATGTGGTGCCGGTCTACGCCGAGTTCATCGGAGACCTGGAGACCCCGATCTCCGCCGTCCTCAAGTTCGCGGACGAGGAGAACGTCTTCCTGCTGGAGAGCGCCGAGACCCCCGAGCGATTTGGACGCTACTCGTTCCTCGGCTGCAACCCCAGGCGCACCCTCTCCTACAGGAACGGTGTCTACACTGTCGTTGACGCCGATGGCGCGCGGGAGGTTCCGGCTAAAGACCCATTCCGGGGGTTGGCCGAGATAGTTGGCAAGAAGAGTGTTGCTCCGCTGCCCAACCTGCCCGCGTTCGTCGGCGGCGCTGTCGGATATTTCTCCTACGACGCCGTGCGGTACCTGGAGCGGCTGCCAGACGCTCCTTTGGACGACCTGAACGTGCCGGAGGCGTACTTCGCCGTCACGGACACGCTGGTCGTCTTCGACCACGCGCGTCATAAGGTGCTCGTGATCTCTCTGGTCGACGCGAGCAACCTGCGCGACCTGGAAGGTGAGGGGTTCTCCGCCGCCTACCGTCGGGCGGCGGACGACGTGCGCCGTATCTCCGAGAGGCTCGCGGCTCCGCTGGTCCGTGGCGCATTGCTCCGCGGAAGCGGTAGTTTCGAGATCTCCTCGAACATCACCGAGATGCGGTACGTGGAGGCAGTCGAGAAGGCGAAGGAGTACATCCGGGCGGGCGACGCCTTCCAGATCGTGCCTTCTCAGAGGTTCCAGGCAGAGATCGGAGACCTCGACCCGCTCCTGCTCTACCGGGGCCTCCGCACCGTCAACCCTTCGCCGTACATGACCTACCTGAAGCTCGGGGACATGGCGCTCGTGGGCGCCTCTCCGGAGCCGCTTGTTCGGGTCGAGGGCCGCCGCGTGATGACCCGTCCGGTAGCCGGGACCCGCCGCAGAGGAGCGACGCCGGAGGAGGACGCCGCGCTCGCGGAGGAGCTTCTGGCGGATGAGAAGGAGCGGGCCGAGCATGTGATGCTGGTGGACCTGGGACGCAACGACCTTGGGCGCGTCAGTGAGATCGGTACGGTCGAGCTTGCGAACTTCATGGAGATAGAGCGCTACTCGCACGTTATGCACATCGTCTCCACCGTCGAGGGTGTTCTGCGAGATGGGCTTACCGCGTTGGACGCGCTCGCCGCCGCTTTCCCCGCCGGTACGGTATCCGGCGCTCCGAAGGTCCGGGCGATGGAGATCATCGACGAACTGGAGACCACCCGTCGCGGTCCCTACGCCGGAGCCACCGGCTACTACGGCGTGGATGGACGCCTCGACACCTGCATAACCCTCCGCACCGCCCTGCTAAAGGACGGAGCCGCCTATTTTCAGGCAGGTGGCGGCGTGGTAGCCGACTCGGTCCCTAAGTTGGAGTACGAGGAGTCCCGCAACAAGGCGCGGGCGATGGCGCGGGCGCTGGAGGTGGCTCGGGAGCGGGGGATGTGGCTGTAAGGTCTTCTCGGAAACCGTATAGCCCCGGTCCTGTGGACCAGGATCGCCGGGAGCATAATAATACGCTTCGGTAAGCATTATGGGCCGGTAGACTTGAGTATTAGGAGCCTGGATCTGTCTGGTGCTAAGCCGAATGGCTTACTGAAAATAGCCCGTTTGATCGATGCGCTGGGCTTTCCCGAGTGACATGCTACTAAAGCAGAGAGCGGAGCGTAGCCCTTCTGGGGTCTGAACTATTGGTAAAGGGCCGCGCTCCACTCGTTTAGAGCAGGTAGGACTGGGTTTGACCCGCTTGCACGGACCGATCAGAGTTAAGCGATCAGGTTCCGTGAAAGGGGTCTAAGATGGGCAAGACAGGCAGGCTCTACTCGCCTGAATTCAAGGAGGAAGCCGTCAGGCTGGTTC
>JAABUR0100002842.1_pt1 | contig 25505 bp, 38 predicted proteins | sample 5560091 | NCBI WGS metagenome assembly JAABUR01 (sample SAMN10711879, study PRJNA513375) | rock metagenome | isolation source: Antarctica rocks | place: Antarctica: Victoria Land, University Valley sud
GCTGCCACACGAGATTCCTCCTTGCTGTGCGCAGGCGCGCTTGCGTTTGGTGACGCAGGCGCGCGCGCGCGCGGCGGCGCGCCTTGGTGCCGGACGCCGCCTGCAGGTAGAACGTGTTGAAGTCATTGTAGGAGTTGCTGCCGTACTTGGGCGCGTCGCGGTCCAGGCGTGCGATCGTGCCCGCCAAAATAGACACCTTCTCGCCCGAGTCGTTGCCGACCACGCGCACGTCCAGGCCGACCGCGGCCGCCTCGGGCGCGAGCGCCACCTCGCCCGCCGCCATAAACTGCGCGCGCCCCGCCCGGCCTGCTCGTAGGCCATCTCGCTGCGCAGCGGGACCGGACGCTTGCTGCACAGCGGGGCCGGGGGCTTGCCCAACCCCCAGAGCGCGTGGGTCGCCGGTGTGAAAGAGTGGGGGGCATGGCCTCGCCCCGCTGGCCCCGTTACACAGCGCGCTGGTCCCGACTTGCAGGGTCGCAGCCCACCCACACTTCGCGGTTGCCTGTACAGCAAAGCGTGTAAGCGGGCATAGCACTGCGGCCCCCAGTGCCGCCACGGCTGCGCACCTTGAGGGCCGCCAGGTCGCAGCAGACAAAGGCAAAGTCGTGCACGGGGTCGCGGTACACCACCCGCACAGAGAGCTCCTCATGATTCAGAAACACGGCCTCCGCGACGGTCGGGCCTGCTCGCCGCGCGTGCGGTGTCAGACGACCTGGCACAGCCTGCGCCAGACAGTCTGCGGGCCTGTGGGCAGAGTCAGAGCAAGAGTAACACAGTGGCGTTTGACAGGGCAAGACTCTGAGTGGGGACAGCGTGCAGGCAACCGAGCGTTGTGTGGGGGTGGTCCAGGAGTGGGCGCAGACCGGGCGTGACAACGTGGCGGTTGGTCAGGATGATGCCCCGCTCCTTGTCAACAACAAAGCCGGTCGCGTGGGACACTCCTTGGGACTCGGTGTCCAGGGACCGCGTTTGCGTAACTGCGGTGCATGCGCCTTCGTTAACATCCCTCCCTATTACTTGAACGCGAGTGCGCCCAGTCGCCAGTGCTTCAGAAACACACAGAAACATACAGAAGAGACACACCACCTGCCATAACAAGGCATAAGGAGCAGCACTCTTTCGGCAACGCACCCTTGAGCACCACGCAGGCCGGCACGACCTTGGCGAGCACCTTGGCCCACGCATCATCGGTTGCACCCGCCACCGCTCCAAGATCGCCGCTCTCCAGACGCTCAGGGGCCACTGCCACTGCGCTGCGCATGGGGCCGTCTGCCACCGGCGGCTCCACAGGCTGAGCCATTGCGCGCACGGCAGTGGGATGGCCCCCAGGCCAGGCGAAAGTGGAATGTATCAGCGGACGCCATGGCCAGTGCCCAACTTGGTGATACGTGCAAGGGTTGCATACAAACGGTTTTGCATGCAACCTGCCCAATTTTTTTAAAGAGTGCATCGTCAGACAGCTGATACTAGCTCATCAGCCACATGCACATCTGTGATGCAGGATGCAATGGCTACACTGCATTTGCAGCCTCACGACATCAACATACACACAAACTTATTACAAAGCGACACAGCATAAAGAAGCAACCGCAATAGGCTGATCCTCATTATGCCAGTGGGTTCAATCAAACTTCTTGTACTTGAGAGGCCATATCTAGATGCTAGGCCTTGCCAAGTGACCAGCAAGCAATGTACTAAGAAGGCCGTTTGCCTGCCAAATCATGGCCACACACTGCTCTCTGCACAGCATGACCTGAGGTTCAACAGGGCCGGGGGAGCAGAGGAAATCACGGCTAATGCTAATAGCAACATCCGAAGGTGCACGAAGCAGCTCGAGGCACACGGGAGTGTAGCAAACCCAAAAATCAGCATAAGTTTTCTCGCTTCGCTCAAGAATAGTGAGGGCTCTCCCACGCCCTGACCGCGCACGCGGCCTCAGGGCGTCCTACGCAGCCTCCCGCACCCGACTGCTCTCACTCGCGCCGGTCCCCAAGGCAGGCCCCGCAGCACCTGGCATAAAACCCCTGCCACACCTTCACATGTGCCGCATGCCAAGCGGCCCTGAGCACAACTCCGCCTGACCCCGCCGACGCTGCACAAAGGCGAGCGCACACGCAGGCGTCTCGGCCGCAGCGCCGGCACATCCGGTGGCCACGGCATACGGCCGCGCTTGCCGCTGCCCGACAGGCTGTTGGGCGGGCTGCACACGGCCCTACAGCCGGCCGGCGCTGCTCGGCCGCAAGGACAGCGGCGAGCGCGGCGTGCCGGCGCCGCGGAACGCGCCCGCGACGAGCTCCAGGTCGGCGCCGCGCTCCAGGCTGACGCTGCGGCGCCGCGCGGGCGGCCGCGGCGGCGGGTCCGCGCCGAGGCTGGAGCTGACGCTGTCCAATACCAGCGCCTGGCTCTCCAGCTCCGCGCTGTTTGCCTCGCTGGGCGGCAGGTCGAGGGAGGAGGCCGCGCTACCGCCGCTCGCGCTGTCCGCGGCGGCGCAGCCGGCGGGCGCGGCGCGCGGGGTGCGCGGCGCGGGCGGCGCGGCGGCGCCCGGCGCGCTGCCCTTGCCGGCCTCGCAGTCCGGCGGGCGCGCGTCCGGCTCGGCGTCGCTGCCGGCGTCGTCCTCTGTGACGTCGACCACGCGGTCGCGCGGCAGCGTCCAATAGAGCGCGCAGTAGATCTGCGCACAGGCGCAGCTACGTCATGCGCCGCCTCATGGCGCACTGACCCATTCCTTTCTCATGGCAACTACTGATCTGCGCCTGACGACGGCACTCCACTCCAGACGACGCGGCCAGCTGCTTCACCGCAAATGGCGGCGCAGTGCATATGGGCAAGCAGCGAGCACGGCGCATGCTGTCTGTTCCCTTGGCTGGGACGCGCGCCATGCCCATGGCAGCCAGGGAGAGCACGCAGGCGCTGGGACGCACGCCATGCGCATGGCAGCCGGGGGCGGGGCGCACCAGGAACTTGACGCCCATGGGGATGACCAGCACCAGCAGCAGGCCGCGCTCCAGCGCATGCGCGTTGTTCAGGTTCTGCGCAGCGACCACGGTGGCGCGCTGGTGCGATGCCGCCACGCCCGCCGGCGTGGTCGGCGGCCCACCGTGGTGCCGATGCTGCGCGGTGTCGTACCCGAAGCAGCGCTCCGCCAGGATGCCGACCAGCGGCGCCAGCATCGCGCCCAGCACGCCCGCGATGCAGCGGTCCAGCGCAAACACGCTGCTGCGCAGCTTCGCCGGCACGATCTGCGCCGCGCACGCTTGTCGCCTTCAGCACTGGGTGGAGTAGCCCCGCGTTGCCAGGGCCGCTGTGCTGGAGCACCACATGCAAGTGTAATGCAAGCACAGCACAGTAGCAGGCGTAAAGCAGGCACGGCACAGCAGCCCCAAACGCCCACGCGGCCTGCAAGCCAGGACGCACGCCGGCACAGGCCCGCGCGCGGGCCCCCCGGCGCCGCACCTCGGCCATGATGGCGGACGTGTTGGCGTGCGCCCAGGTGTGTACGAGGCCGGAGAAGAACATGAGCGCCGCGTACGCGTACGCGTGCCGGTCGCATGAGCCCGGCACGCCGGTCGCATGGCTGGACGATGCGGGCATGGCCGCCGTGTACATTATGATCGACAACTGCGCGCCCGCAGCATGGTCAAACACACGCCGCCCTCGCGCCGCATGCCAGCCCACAGGCGGCGGGCAGTGCCAGCCGCGCTGCACGGCTGCTTGGGCTGACACCTGCCTCTAAGCATCAAGCACGGCATTGCATCGAGCATATGCATGTCATGCGACTATCTAGGCATGCTCGAAATTGGCTTGCAAGCCCAGAAGGCGAAAGGAAAGTCCTGCAATACATGCATCTGCTGTCACAAACTCGTTGACGAGACTCTGGATCGGGAAACTCACCGGCGCGCCCAGCACAAGACTCAGCTGGATGATGGCAGGCCGCGCAATGTTGGGCCACCGACGCGCAGCCGCATCGCCCATGTACCCTGCATGAACACAGCTGGCATCAGGCACCTGCCCTCACGAAGAGAACAGTCATGCGCACGATTGGTAAGCATGCAGGCAATCTATGAGCAGGCACACATGCCTGAGCAACAGGAGGGCCTGTGCACCAGACATGTCTCTCATGATTTGCGCCAGTAGCCATCAGGGCGACAACTTTACCATAACCTTGGGTAGGACTGCATTGTCATATACTTCATAGGGCGACAGGAACAAGCTTTGAGATATGGGGCACGCACCGCCTATCAGGAAGCCAATTGCTGCACCAGCCGTGGTAAACTGTACCATAATTCCTGTTGCCGTGGTAGAAAAGCCCAGCAGCTGCACCGCAACAGTCGCCATCAGCACCACTGAACCCATGGGGCAAGAATTGTTGTATGTATAAAGCACACCGCAGAGACCAGCGATTAACATGTCCAAAAGCAACGCCCAGGCACACTTATGCTCTAAGATATGGGACGCACCTGGAAATACATTGTCCTGTAGCCGCTGCTCCACGAGATCGAGCCCACCACATGCTGCGCGCAGCACCCGGATCGTAAATGCACAGTTTGCATGACGCCTGGCCGCGAGACACGCTCTGTGGGCCGCACCGCACCAGCTCTGTTAAGGACGAGCAGCAGTTGAGCAAGGCCATGCAAGGCCGTGCTTGGCATTTGCAGGTGCATGCCATGCGGCATGGGCCGCACCTCGGCCATCATGACCACAAAGGTGGGGATCTTCAGCACGGTCCAGAAGTCCCGCAGGATGCGCAGCGCCTCTGCACGCACGACCGCCAGCACCGCGCGCCGCGGCGGCGGGGTCGCGCCGGGCGGCGGCGCCGGCTTGCGTAACCGCGCGCGCGGCTCAACAATGGCCAGCCACGCCACGGCTGCCGTCAGGAAGCCCGTGGCAGCCACGACCCAGTAGGCCACCCGCCACCCCTGCGGTGTCAGAAGAGGGGCTTGATGGGCATCGGTGGGAGCACGCGCGGGGCACATGGCCACCTAGGACAAGTGAGCCAGGGGCCGAGCGGTCCTGGCATGTTGCCAAGTGCCTGGCGGGGGTGAACTAGCAGACCATTGTATCAACCAGGTCGCGTCCGCCTAGCAAACAGATGACAGCCTACATCCATCAGCCTCGCACCACGCTCCAACCCCTCCCGCAGACCCTGTGCATGTTCCAACAGTCATCCGCGAGCCTGGCATGCTCCGCGCGCTCACCGGCAGGCGGCCAAAGTGCTCGCCGCCCAGGTTGATGGAGAAGAAACTGCCCGCCATGCCCGTGAGCGCCGCGATCGTGAGCAGCCCGCCGAACGCGCGCCCGCGCTTCTCCGGCTCAAAGATGTCGGCGACCAGCGCCTGGCAGGCCGGGAACATGAGCGCCAGGCCCACGCCCGTGGCCGCCGCCCAGGTCACAGCCTGTGGCGCGCAGCGCGCGGCGGGTCAGGCGCGGGACAGGAGTGGGGGGCACACGCGCCGGGCAGGCTGGCGGGGTGCCGTCATGGACAGGACTGTGCAGGGTCGAGTGGGCAGTATTGCCAGCGGGCAGGGGCGGGCGGGCGGGCAGGCTACCTCGGCGTAGTGCTTGGCAAAGCCGAAGAGCAGCGTGAAGACGGCCCAGCAGAGTGTGCCGAAAACGATAACGTGCATCCTGTTCAGGCGGTCGCCCATCACGCCGGCGACCGGCGAGAACAGGGACTGCGCGCGCGACGCCGCGCGCCGGGTCAGCCAGGACGCAAACGGGGCGTGCTCAAGGGGGCACCAGCGACTGTGAGCGCCCCAAACGGGCCCCCTTCCTGTGCCACCTGCCAGTGCACCAGCCTGCACGCCGAGTGCCAGCCCCTTCTGGGTCCCTGGGAGCGCGCCGAGCCTCACCTTCACCAGCGAGCGCGCCATAGAGAGCCCTCCAAGGCCGGTGGGCGTGACGCCCAGCGTGCGCGACAGGGGCAGGTAGAGCGAGCCGAGCAGGGCCTCGTCCAGGTGGTCGGCCGCCTGGACCAGAGCCACGGCGACCGCCGTGCGCAGCTTTGGCCACATGCGCAGCTTTGCCACGCGCTTGGACCCGCCTGGAGCCATGGTGCACTCCTCGAGCGACATGCCCGCACACGGCCTGTGCGCCGCGCGTAAATAACTGTGTCGATATCGACGCTGTATCAACCGCCTCCAGCGGGCAGTTCAGCGGTCCCTCGGCTGCACTTGGCAAGAAGCCGGGCGCTCAAATAGCCGTTGCGCGCACCCGTCGAGAGGGGGGTTAGAGAAGCTGAGCGGTACTCAGGCGACAGGCATCACGCCCCGTCCCTGTCGACTGGCAGTGTCTGCCGGACCGCCGAGCCCCTTCCGATCGCGACAGCCCTGCGACAGACGCGGAAGCAGCGCAAGGACTGAACAAGGCGAGCTACAGCGGGCGGCAGTGCGAATCCTGTGAAATGAAATGTAAAACACCTCCGGAATACTACTCAGCACCCTCAACCTGCAGCAGGGTTGCTACACAGCTGGCACTTCATGCAGCGACCTGAATAGGCCCGCACATGTCAGCTTCTCACGCTGCTCCTGTGGAAATTATACAGCTTGCAGGAGGTGCCTGAAGCCATTTACATGAAGCTCGAGTCGCTTCACCCATCTACAGGCGTTGCGTACTCGCTGACCGACACCTGGTCAGCACGTACGGCGCCACGCGGCTCTACGTCTTGCCGCACGACAACGGGAGCCGTCGCAGAGCCCTTGTCAGGGCGGCAGCGCCCGCGCGCGGGCGCCTCCCGGCACGGGAGGCCGCGCGGCGGCGTCCGCCGCCGCCTGCCGCCTCGCCTCGCGCGCGCCCTCCTGAACGAGCAGCGTGACAGCGTCCGGCTGGTGCCCGCGCAGCGTGGCAGGCAGGGACGGCTGCCTGCGCGACGGCCGGCCCGCGCCGCCCTCCGCGCCCGCCCCAAACCCGCCGGGGCCGCCCTCTGCAAAGGGGCTGAGGCGCGGCCGCGCGCCCTGCGGCTCGCTCGGCGCGGTCGGGCTGGCCAGCGAGGCGGAGCGCTGCCGCGGCAGCGCCTCGGGCAGCGACCCGGCCCGGCCCGGGCTGGCCAGGGGCCCGGAGCGGCGCGTGCGCAGGCCTTCGCCGGGCGGCGCGGCGGGCGCCGGCGCCCCGAGCAGCACCGGGCTGCCAAAGGTGCCGGAGCGCCGGCGCAGCGCGGCCAGCTCCACGGCTGCCGCGGCAGGGCACTCGTCAGTGTCGCGGCCGGTGCAGCGGGCTGCTCTTGCATGAGAGCGCTGGGCGCGCTCGGCTGCGGTCGCACAGGCGCAGTCCGGAGCGCCGGCATACTGCCAGCACGTGGGGTGGAAGCTCTGGGGAGGCAAGCTCTCGGATGGCAGCCAACTGGCTGCATGTGCCGCGCATACAGGCTTGCAGACGGCCGCGCGACCCCGCCGAGCCCGCCAAACCCGTCGCAGCGCTGCGCACCCGCGGCCTTGCCATCGGCCTTGACGACCCCAGCCTCGGCGCCCGCGGAGTCCTCGGCGGAGTCGCCGCGCTCGCGGATGGCCGCGGTGTCCCCCGCCTCGGACCCCGTGCTGGAGAGAGTGTCGAGGCAGGGGTCCTCCGGCAGCAGGTCGCCCGGCAGCGTCCAGTACAGTCCGGTGTAGACCTGCGCGCCGGGCACGCCCGCGCCGCCTCACGCTGGCGACCCCGCCGCCCTGCTCCACAGCGCTGCACCACGCCCGTCCGACATGATGGATGCCGTGCTCGGCTGCTTGCTCGTGCGGATGACAGCTGGTGGTCTGCTTGGCCTGACGGGGCTGACCCACCCGGCATGCCCGCCCTCCTGCATGCTCATGCAGCCCTACCTTCGAGTCGCCCAGCGGAGAGGTGAGCGCGCACCAGCAGCTTCACCACCACCGGGAGCGTCATGATCAGGATCAGGCCGTTCTCCAGCGCCGCGGCGTTCCGCACGCTCTCAGCTGCGAGCGCTGCGGCGCTCCCAGCCCCGGCGCCCGCGCGCGTGCGATGCGCCTGCGCTCAGGGCGGACTCAGTGGGCAATGGGTCCTGCATGCAGACCCTTGCTGCCGGGGGTTGCACCAGACAGGCATCCTGGACCCGCAGAGCCTGCCTACATGCGCCGCGCCGGCGCAACCAGTCACCGGCGGCGGCGCGCGCGACGCGCGCGCGTCACCACTCGCACCTGCGCCACGCGCTGGCTGAAGCCTCCGGCGGCGGCGATGAGCCCCACGATCGGCGCGGCCGCCGCGCCGAACGCGCCGGAGATGCAGCCGTCGAATGCGTACGCGGATGAGCGCAGCCTACTGGGCACCACCTGCGGCGACAGGGTATGCGTCAGGGATGAGCCGCCCTCCCCACCCTGCGGCACAAGAGTGTGTATGTGCAGACTGACTGAGGCCTCCTCTCGTGTCACGCCCAACGCGTGCTGTCACGCCCCTGGCAAGCCTGCCCCAGGAGCACGCGCGCCGCAGAGGGCGCGCCGGGGGCGCGCGCGCGCCTGGGAGATGATGGCGGCGTTGTTGGCGATGGTGCACACGCCGCACAGCGCGATGCAGAAGTTGAGGAGCGCGTACTGCCAGGCGAGCGCGTCCAGGCTGCCCGGCACGCCCGTCGCGTGGTGCGCGGTCGAGCCGCGCAGCCCCTTGTAGAACGTGACGACCTGCCCGCTGGGGCAGCGACGATTAGCATGCTTGGGCCACGCTAACCAGGTCTCCTCGAATGGCGCGAGTTCAAGCACGCCCGCGCCCAGCCAGACCCAGCAGTGACAGTACCACTGCCAGCACTTCACGCCCACGACCTACCGGTGAGGACGGGTGGCTCTGATCCGTTGCATGGCCGCGGCACAAAGCCGCGCAAGCTCGCGTGGCCGAAACAGGCGGGCATGCGGCGCCTGCGCTTCTCGACAAGGACGCGCACCAGGGGCAGCTGCAGCAGGATGCTGTGCTGGTTGATGGCCGGCCGCGCCACGTGCGGGCGGCGCCGGGAGAGCGCGTCGCCGAGCGCGCCGCCGACGAAGAAGCCGACGGCCGCGCCGGCCGTGGAGCAGGTGGTGATGGTCGCGGTGGCCACGTCGCTGAAGCCCAGCAGCTGCGCGCACGTGGGTGCATGGTAGGGTAAAATAGGGGTGAAGTAGGGGTAGGTCGGCCACGCAGGAGTGCCGGGGCGCGACCTTGCCTCGCAGGCTTGCGCGCGCGCATGGCAGCTTGGCATCATGGCGCATGGCGACGGCGCGAGCGTGGCTGCTCTATGGCTTGGAGAAACCGCCGCATACGATCGGGGGGCCTGTGTTGATCATGTGATCCAGAGCTGACACCCACGGTGTCCAGAGCCGGAAGCCAGAGGCGCGCCTGCAGGTACATGGTGGTGAAGCCGCTGCTGTACTGCACATAGCCGATGACGTGCTCGACCAACACGATGCCAAAACTGCGCGCTCACCAACAGGCGACGAGTGGGCAGACAGCCGAGCCGTCCAACCACCACGATCTGCAGGACGCCTCAGCCACTGCGTTGCAGCGTCACATCGCAGGAGCGTCACCACAAAGTGGTACATAGGTGGTGTGACAAGTGCTGGAGCATGGTGTGCAAGCGGTCAAGCAAGATACAGCACCGCTGCCGCGCTCAACCCCTGCGCACCGCCAGCCATGTGCGCACCTGCGCACGCACAGCACGGCCCACACGTCGCGCAGCAGGGAACGGGCGCCCCCGCGCAGCGCGGTGCGCAGGCCCACGCCCGACGCGCTCCGCGGCTCCGCCACGCCCAGCACCACCAGCGCGCATGTGAGCGCGCCGATGCCCGCCACGACAAAGTACGCCAGCTGCCAGCCCTGCAGTGCGGGCGCTGCGCTATGCGCCAGGCATGCCGTGCAAGCGAGAGGCCGACAAGGGCTAGCAGGGACGACGCATGCGCTGCTCGCGGCAAATAACGGGTCGGTGATGGCCGCCCAGCCCAGCTGTGACTCTGCATGAAGGCCGCGCACATGGCCCATAGCAACAAGGGGAGGGAGCACATGTTACTCAGCATGCAGGACAGGCCCAGGCCACACCTCCAGTGCGCCAAAGCGCCGGTTGCTGATGCTGATTGCAAAGAATCCGCCAGCCATGCCGCCTGCGGAGCACCCGCCACTTGATGGGCCGGCTGCAGCGGGTGCTGAGTACCACAAACCATGCGCAATGTTAAGCACACAGCCGCGTGGCATGGCAGGGCACAGACATGCACTCTGCCTACCCCCTCCTGGTCAGTAGGCACCCATGTACAAGCAGGCACAGGTTCTGTGTGAGCACTTTCAGCGCGCAACAGGAGCCCAGGTACGCCATCCTCCACGCTCATACAGAAGTCGCACGCGCCACCGTGGCTGCTTAAAGGCGCACCTAGACAGACAACCATCAGCGTGGCCCCAAAGGACCGCCCGCGCGCAGCCGCGGGGTACAGGTCTGCGATGAGCGACTGCGCGTTCGGCGACACCAGCGCCATGCCGACGCCCGTGCACGCCGCCAGCGACACTGCCTGAGCCAAGCAGGCGGGCGCAGGTGAGTGCCGACACGTGTTCATGACCGCAGGAGGCTGTAGCGCCTGGCAGGGTGCACAAAAAATTCACACTCCACACAGCTCACCTGGGCGTACGAGCGTGACAGCCCAAAGCCCACAGAGAACGCAGCCCACAGCAGCGTGCCCAGAGCCAGCAGGGCGCCGCGGTGGAACAGGTTGCCCAGCAGGCCGCTCAGCGGGCTCACGAGCGCCTGCGCGCTGCTGCGACTTGGTCAGACGCGGTCGCGGGCCTGCATGCAGCCCTTGCGGGCCTGTGAGCACTTGGCATGCACGGTCTCTGTTGGGCACCACCGTAGTCTGACCTCTCATGTGCTGCAAGTCCGTTGTTGCAACTGGACAAGTTACATAAAGGAGAGTGGCACGAAAAGTCACCCTGTGACCTCCGCCCTGTCACGGCCCCACTCCGCACACACAGACTCGCAGCCTACCTGTGCGAGCCCTCTTGCGGTGTTGAGCGCCCCCAGCTGCTCGACACGCGCGCCCAGCGACCTACTCAAAGCCAAATACATGGCGTTGAGCAGCTGGTTGTCGACGCTCTCTGCGCAGTATGCGATAGCGACGCATGCGCTCGTCCGCAGCCGCGGCCAGCCCGAGAGTTTGGTGAGCTCTCCGCCCCGCTCCAAACTGAGCGCGTGCATGGCGGGAAGAGGACTTCCTATCTCAGCTACCTCTCAGCTACCTATACGTCCGCTCTATGTTGTTCTGAAGAAGGGGGCCAGGCGGGGGCTATACCACGACGCGTCACGTTCACGTGAGAAGCAGCAAGAACACAGACAGCTAACTAAGGCTCCCGGACTGCCTGCCAGACAGCACCTAGTGACAAACCTTTGTGTCGTGCAAGGATTCCCCTAATATATATTTGAGTTGTCACCTGTTACCACGCTGCATTTACGTAACCGTCCCAGGGTTGCCAAGCCAAACTTGGCTGCCAAATAAGCATTCCTGGGCATTCCTGATGCGGGGGAGCCAGAGAGCCGATGCCTGGAGGCAAGTGGGTCCCAGCGTCAGGTGGGCCCGCCGCTGGCAGCGGCCCGTCGGACTGCGGGGTGGTCGCGTCTGGCGAGGCGCTGAGCATCGCGCAGCAGCTGCTGGGCGTGCGCAGCCTGAAGGACGTGGTGCCGCCGGAGCAGGACGAGCCGCCCGCGCGGCCCCAGGGCCTGGGCCTGGGCGCCCGCTTCCTGCCGCACAGCAAGGCGGGCGCCCGCCGCGCCCGAGCTCACGTCCCCGCACGCCGTGCTATCATATGCCGCACAGCCGGTGCGTCGGACCGACTGGTGCCGCGCTGCAGGCGCTGGCGCTGGCGAGGCCGCTGGAGGCGCAGCTCGCGCGGCGCCTGCAGAACCGGGGCGACCCGGACGCCGCTGCCCAGCCCTCGCCTGCCGACGGCGCGCCGCCGCCCCGCCGAACGCTCTGCACCTTCGCGAGCGCTGCAGGCTGAACCCTGCAGCCCCCACTCCCTCCGGCCAGTGACGGGCCGTCCTTGGTCTCAGCTGAGCCAGTGCGCTGCTGCCCAGGCGCCCCTGCCTCGGACGCGAGCGGCAGCGAGGACGAAGGCCGTGCGGGCGCCTTTGCGGACCGGCCAAAGGGGCGCGCGGCCGAGCGGCAGCCTGTCTGGCGTGAACCAGGCGCTGCGGCCAAGCGCAAGAAGAAGAGGAGGAAAAGCGACGCCGGCGCTGCGCGTCCGCCATAGCTCGCGCTGTGTGTGCCTGCCGCCAGTGCTGCCACTATATGCTGTACAGATGCGCGCAGCGTCTTACGAGGCCCTGCATGCAGTGTGTATGACCAGTGTACCCCAGCTAGGTGACCATGCTGCTTCTGCTGTATGAGCCTTAAGAGCTGGTGAAGACAGAGGGAGCCTGGTGGTCTACAACCCTGCTGAGCAAAATGCAACGCATCAAAGTTGTACATGTACATATGAGGGCTGCTGAGGTCTGGGAGTCGTCAACAAGCACCGCATACGTGTGTGCTGCTGCCTGCAAGTGCAATGCACCTGCCTGAGGGAGGCGCCCTCGCGCTTGTGAATTGAACACGTCACCAGTACGACTGCAGCAGGCTGGCAAGGATGAGAGCTCTCGTTTCCAAGCTAGCAGCACAACCAACAAGCAATGTGCCAGACAGCAGTGTAACAAACAGGCGCCCCCTCCCGTCGCGCGCGCCTAGTGCGGCTTGGGAACGTGGCCATCCACGGCAAAGTTGCGTGTGGCGCCAGGTATGCGCACACGGATGCCGTCCAGCTCGCTGGCTGCAATGACCTGGCACCCCAGCCGCGACCTGCACGCGCAAACCCCAGGGTGCGACGCCTGCCCTCCTGCCCTGCAACGCGCCCTTCTGACCAAGGCAGTCATAAACACACACCCCTCCTCCGGCACACAGCCAACAGCGTGGTCGCAACTGCACCCTGGCCATGTCCTGCAGGTGCAGCAGCCTGGGCAAGCGGCGCCAAGAGGCGCACGTTTCAGTCAGGCCATACGCGAGGTCCAGCATATCGTTTTCGTCGTCAGTCGGCTCAGGCAGGAGGTCATAGAGCCGCGAGTCCTGCACGCTGCCGCGCACTCAGGCTCTGCACGGAGCCAGTGGCAGTGCGGAGCCGGAGCGCTCCGGCGGCGCACCTCCACGACCACGTGGCATGTGGAGCACGCGAGCGAGCCCTCACAGGCGCCTGCACACCACGCAGAGCATCAGCAGGCCCGGGCCGCTGGCACGCACTCTGGCCACCTTGCACCCGGACAGCAACAAGAGCCACCTTCCAAATCCACGTCGTTTGCATGTGCGGCCTCCATCAGCGACTGCCCCAGCGGCGCCCTGACAGTCTTCTCAGACTTGTCCTTCTCGTCGTAGAAGGTGACTGATATCCTGCGCGGCGCGGCCACTGTGAGAGCGTCCAGCAGGGCGAGGGGCTGTAATGGCGCGTGTGAGTCGAGCAGCCTGGTGGCCAGCGTGTCGGCTCTGTTGAGCAGGCACGCACGTGTCTTTGCCGGCTGCTCCTTCAGCCGCAGCAGAGGCGGAGGTGCTGGCCGAGGAGTGCACGGCTGCGCGGTCCAGCACTTCCGCGCCGCCGCCGAGCGCGCCGAGCACTGGCGCCACAGCAGACTGTGCCGTGACTCTCAACCGCGCTCGGCAGAGTCCTAGCAGTGCCTGCTGGGCGCTCATGTAGTGCGCCTGCTGCAAGGTCGTCCTGCCCTGTGCACTGCTCAGCCTGTGCTGGTCAGCAATTTGGGGGGTGCCGTGCAGTCGTGCGGCCTGACTCCAACACACACGTATTGTCACAATTCGGTGGCGAGCTCAATTTGTGCAACTCTGCAACAAGTCCCGTTCGGCCCAGTCCCAGCCACTGCTGTGGGGGGCTAATGAGAGGGCTTGCTCTGTACCTGGACATCTTGTTGAGTCAACAATGTTGACATGATCGACATCAACCATGAGACTCACATGATGCAGGCACCAGCATGGGCAGCGAAAACAACAACACGATGCACAGCACAGGCGTGCTCTGCCTGCCATACAACAAGCATGCTGCCCATCAGGGCCGACAGGGAACTGCGAATGCACTGCATGCTTCATGCACGCCACCACCCAGGCACAATCCTCAAGGCACCAAGGCGAGGCCCAACAGTCGCGGAAATTCCCCACAACCAAAGTTTTAGAGCAGTCAACAAGCGGCAACAAGTGCAGGGGAGGGGGCCTCCAGAGCCTCATGCCCGCTACGCACGCCTCGGACGCGGGGCCTGGCCTGCCGGCACTCACGCGCATGGAAGGACCCACGCGAAGCGCCAGCGGCGGCAGGCAGGCCCCGGCTGCACACGTCGGCCCCGCAGGCGCAGCCGGCAAGTCCTGATGCACCAGCCCTAGTGCACCTGCTGCTGCGGGACCAGCACGGGCGCGTGCGCGGCCGCGCTGGGCAGGCCGGGCTGCTCGAGCAGGCGGATGGCGTACTCGCGCACGCCCAGCAGGCCGACCTCGGTGTCCAGGACCGCGTACAGCGGGATGGCGGCCAGCATGCGGTGGAAGCGGCTGGCCTTGTGCAGGAAGGAGTCCACCAGGCAGCGGCGGTCCTTGATGCGCGTGATCAGCTGCGCGGCCGGCGCCGCGCAGCGATCGGCGCCCAAGAGTGTATGAGTTCCAGCCGTGCATCAGCCAACATTGGCTGTTTACGGGCGCAGCCCTCGAGCAAGGCTGCGCATTGCAGACCAGCTCGAGCGAAGCAAGGCACGTCGGCGCCTGCTGGCTGCGGGCGCTCTTCTGCATGGGGGCGGGCATGCGTGCCGGTGCATGCGCGGCCCTCCGCCTGGCGTGCCTTCCGTCTATTTCAGGGCATGGCCGTGGGCGGCACACAGCGGCGTGCACCCCAGCAGGCCGCACGGCCGCGGGCCCGCGGGGCGCGGGGCGCGGCGGCGCGCCTTGGGCGTGATGCCGCCGCAGAGGTAGACGCCGCCGGTGGCCAGCGCGCGCAGGCCCATGTAGCCCGCCTCCGCGCCGATGATGGCCAGGAACATGTCCACCGCCTCGCCCGCCAGCTCATCGCCGCCCTCCAGCGCGCCGCGCGTGATCGACGGCGCGTCCTGCGAGCCGTCATGCGTGCGTCTGCGTGCTCGTCTGCGTGCTCGCAAGCACGGTCCTGCACCGTAATTCGCCAAAGATGCAGTGCATGGAGCAGGATCGTCCTGATATTGGCTCATGTCCAGAAGAATTGGTGATGGAATGGCGGTGGACTGATCATGAAACCACTGCCGTGTAAGAGCAGGACGTCCTGTAACAGCAGGATCTCCTGCCACCCGTGTCCATGCAGCCACTGAGCCGGGCTGCATGACAGGCACGCCACGAGTAGGGGCGGCCACGCGCGATGCCTGCCCGGCCTGCGGCGCATGGGCGCGAGGGACGGGCAGCTCGCTCACGAGCTGCTCGCGGCCCGCACCAGGCTCGCGCTGAGGTCGATGCGCGGCCGGTTGCTGGGCTCGTCGGTGGCCAGGAAGGCGTAGATGCGCTCCAGGCCGGCGCCGCACGCGACGTGCTCCACCTCGCACGCGCCCAGCTCGCGCTCGACGTGCGCCTGCGCCCGCCTCGCCGCCTGAGCCCCGGCCCGCGCCTCGACATGCAGCGGCAGCCGGGCGCGTGGGCGAGCGGCCCGCCGCCGCGCCCGCGCCGCCCTACACGTGGCCCTTGCTGGCGTGTGCATGCCCGTCCCCGGCCTATGAGCCCGGGGCACTGGCCATATGAGCCATCATGGAAGAAAGGGGCCGCAGGCCCCATCCCCTCCAATCTGACCGAGACGCCGTCCCCACCGTTCCGTGCTGTCATGCGTGACGAGGCAAGGCTGAGCGCTGTGACCCACGCGAGGCACTCCGCAAGCACTGAGGCGGACGCGTGGGGCAAGGAGGCGGCGCGCGCCTGCAGCGCGCGCTGCTTCCAGCCACGCGGCGCGAACGTGGCGTGCGAGCCCTCGCTCGGCCACACGCGGTAGCCGCCCACGGCGTCGTCCCACAGCACCTGCGCCTGGCCCAGGCCCGTGCCCGGCCCCAGCACCGCCATCGGCCCCTGCCGCGCGCGGCGCACCCGTCGTTGCACTGGCGGGGGTCGCGAGCCCGGCAAGAAACACCAGGCTGCCAGTCCGCCTGCATGCCAGAGCGGGAGAGCGCCCGGCAGCCCGCGTGACTGCTCATGATGAGGCTGACTGCCCTCTGGGGAGGGCTGCCTGGGGCTCGCGTCCGCGCTCCCCACACATACGAGGGGACCGGTGTCGGCAGTCCGCACGTCAACGGCTCGCGCGCGCTATCTAGGTCCTTGTTGCTGGCGCCTGCTGCACTAAAGCCACTGCGCTATGCGCAATATCATAGGTGGAGCACAGAGCATATAGACGTATTACTCTCCTGCCTAGGTGTCACACAGGGCTGGTGCGTACAGCGCAAGACAATGGGCCTTGCGCACGTGACGTGTCGGACACAGAGTACCTTTGCGTCTGCTCTTTTTCTAACCAATAAATGGGGTACACAGGCGCATGCTTAATGGCGCATGCACTCCGTTTTGGGCCTAGAAAAGGAGAGCAAGACGTAAAAATGCTTTGTGTCCGACACGTGAATTTGCGGTTGGCGACTTCCTGGCCCTATAGGCGCTAGCCAAGTGTCACACCTAGGCAGAAGAGTCAATGCGTCTACACGGCTTGTGCTCCAATGTGCTGTGTCCACAGCACACGCTTCGCCGGGTCCGCGTATGAGCAGGAGCGCGGGCGGGCTGCAGCCCCCGCCGGCCGCGCGCCTTGGGCTTGGCAGGCACGTTGTTCAGCACGACCACGTTCTCGTCGCTGACCGCCGTGACGCCGTACCCGTTGGCCTCAAAGTCGTTCAGCACAGCCATCCTGGCCCGGGCGCTGCTCATTTCGGCCTGGGTTTTGGACGCGTACCAAACGCATGGCGGCTGCAGACAGGGAGGGGCCAGTCTGCCTGAGCTCAGCGTGACGGCCTGCGAGCTCTCAGAGCTCCTGCGGACAGGGAGGCTGGCTGGCGCGGACCTGATGCCGTGCGCGGTGGTCAGGTAGTCGCCGTCGATGACCCAGCTCAGGTTGGTCATATGGCAGCAGTTGTCCGCGACGGGCCCCGCCACGCCGAACGCCGCCGCGCGCGGCGTGTGCGCCTCGAAGGCCGGTTGCCGCGCCAGCGCGTGCAGCGCCTCCGGGAAGGTCGCAAAGTCGCGCGTGGGGTACGTCTGCGGGCAGCGCGAGCTCACACCGCAGCGGGGCGGCAGCGGCTTGACTCGCTGCAAGAGCAAGGCCTCCAAGCACTGTAGCCTGGCAACAAAGCATGAGCTGAGCTCAAAAGTGGAGGCTGGGCGGCCAAAGCCCTGGGCGCACTATGTGGAACAGCTCCCTGTGCTTGGAGCTGTCCTGCAGGTCGATGTCCCACAGCTCAAAGCGGCAGTTGGTGCCGCCTATGTCCGCGATCAGCACCACGTTCTCCCGCTCCTGCCCGCGCACGCAGCACAGCGCGGTCACGCCTGCAGAGCAGACAGCGTCCGCGACCTCGGACCCGCCTGAAGCCTAAATTCTTCCGCTCTGGCTAACGCACGGGCCTCAGGCAGGCTTGCCTCCCCGCGCTGCAGCTCTGCAGTGACCTAGAGAGCCCGGGCTGTAGTGCTTGCTCACTGCAGATGCTGCAAACCTAAAGCACTGCACCAGCTTGTAGCTCGCAGTGACCCTGGTAATCCCACACAAAGTGCACTTTCAGCATGCCATAGGCACCTGAGGGGCGCACCGTGGCCACCCATTTCCGCGACTCCGCACAACGCACACGCGGGCGCGCGATCACGCGCGCCCCGCTTGGTCGGTTGTGTCTCCTGTGCGGCCAGCGGCTCCTGGAACAGGAAGGGGACGGAGCGCCGCGTGCTAGCTGACCCATGACGCGGGCGCCCTCAGGCACCATCGGGCCTTGCGCCCACTCGAAGCTGAAGACTGGCGCCTTGTCCTGCCCGAGCTCTGGTCAGCCGTGCAGCATTGCTTGCAGACGCCAGATCACGATCACTGGACCATCAGACCAGGGACTGTACACAGATTGTCTGTCAAACTGTCAAACAGCCACAGCGAAACTGAAAAGCAGCAGGAGAGGAGCGGCTGATCGAGCATAGACTTGCCCTGCGGGCACACTGCGCTAACGCCTGATTGAAACCTACAGGGTCTCTCGTACACAGAGAGCGCCCGCTTCAGAAGCAGTGGTGGAGTGCATGTATCTCTTGCCTGCTGCTTGTGCACAGTCGTCTTAGGCGACAGCTGGGTACAGCAACTCCGGCTTGCCACAATGCTGACTGTTCCCACCTCGCGCGCACCGGAGTCGAAGGGTGGGTAGTGTGAGCTGCCATGGTGCCGCAGAAGCGGAGGCGGGTGGCAGCTCGCTAGCATGCTCCAAGCCAGGCAGCGAGTGGGCACTCCCCAGCTCGTTGCCTTTGCCGTGCTTGGCTTCGCTGTGGGCTTGGCGTGCGGCTATGTCTTCATGGGCACCGTGCACGCGGTACGGCCCTCAAGCCTGTGCTGAAGTCAAGCGCTTGGAGCGAACGGTGCCGAGATCCTACCGCGCGAGGCTGCCTTGCCGTTGACAACCAGCCGGGGGGCGGCAGATGCTGGAGTCTCGTGCGCCGGAGCAGCACAGGCTCGAGCGCCCGCTGTCTGGTGAGCGGCCCTTGGCTGCACGGCAGCCTCTGTCACGCACGCCGGGCCGCGACCTCTGCAACCATGTTGATGCTCTGTGTCTTGAGCGCGGCTCATATGCGGGCAGCCCACACTCGCACTACGCCAAGCGGCTGAAGTGCCAGGCCCCGCGTGTGAGCATCTTGTTCACTGCTGAGCTTTATATTACTGCATTGGCAGAGCTGGGACAGTGGGAGGCATGCGGCCATTTGCCACCCTGGTGACGCGGCTGTGCACTCCAGCGGGGCCGTGCACACGCTGCAACCGGCCGTCCCCGGCCTCCCAGGCTGCGCCTGCTCAGGCTGCCGTGACGGCCCAGAGCTGGCACCCGCGCAGGCGGCGGCGCCGCCTCCTCCCGCCGGGGCCTGCCGGACGGCGAGTTCATGCCCGCCCGCGCGTCTGCCAGCACCGCGGGGGCGGCAGCTGACGCAGCCTTCGGTGCGGCGGCGGCCGGCACGGGGACCCAGGCCTTGCAGCGCGCGGGCGCGGGCGCTGGCAGGGGCGGCGGCGGCGAGGCGGGGCCCGTGTGGCGCAGCGCGGACGTGCCGCGCACGGGCAGCGGCATCCACACGCTGGTCACCAGCAACGGCAGCCCCTACCTCAACTTCCAGCTGCGCATCATGTGCGCCGCGCGCCTCACGAGCCCGCCAGTCTGGCTGCGACTGGGAGCACACGCAGCAGCCCTACCTTGGACGCTCAACTCTTGCAATTCGAGTGCGGCAGCGCGCTGGCGGACCACGCGTGCCATGCGTGCAGCAGCCAAGCCCCTGCCTGACCGCGTGCGCCAGCAGCAGTGCTGACCACTGCCGTCCAATCACCGCTGCAGGACGGATCGAGCTGTGCATATTGCTTGCTTGGAAGCTCAAGGGAGGCCCCTCACCCTGGGGCGCACTCGCCGCACTGGAGTGAGCAGTGACGGGTTAGCAAGTGTCAGTGGCCGCTTACGGGCTGCGCTGACCCCTGCAGGTACGGCACCTACAAGCTGGTGCAGGAGATGCCGGGCGGCGAGAACCTGGTGGCGTTCACGCGCATCCTGCACCGCACGCGGCCGGACCTGCTCATGGACGAGGCGCGCCGCGCTCCCACGCATGCTCTCACATCCTGCAATCCTCATGTGGTGTGTGTCACAGATGCAGGGGCGTCCCAGCACGGCGAAGCTGCCTTCCTGGTCCTAGTCACTAGCCCTGTCTGCCAGCGAGTAGACGGTCACGTGGCGAACGTGCAGAGCATCCTGAGCTCCAGCGACCTGAGCGACATGCCGTTGGAGATTGCGTTGGCGGTGCGCCTGACCCGTGCCCGCGCGCGCAGGTGCCGACATTCCGCTCGGACCCGCTGACGCCCGCGTGCGACACCTGGTGCGAGTTCCCCGTCAGCGACCGGCCCAACGCGGTGGCACAGTTCCTGGCCGCCGCGCAGCGCAACGCGTCCCTCATCCAGGCACGCCCGGCGCGCGCACACACCCGCGCAGCCGGCCAGGCGGCGTGCCCCTCGGTGGCTGCTTTCATGTCGTCGGCTGCCACCACCTCCGAGACGAGCACAGCCGAGCCCAGCTGAAGCACTCCAGCGCGCCACGGTTCGCTCCGGGCCAGCACTGGGGCAGCGCTGAGGCCGGGCGCGGCGCGCCCAGGCGCCCTGGCTGCTGATGATCGAGACGGACTACGTCTGGCTGAAGCCGCTGGCCGCGCCGCCGGCCGAGGCGCCCGCATCGCGCGCGCAGGCCTTCCCCTTTGGTTACATCTCGCCGCAGGTGCGCCCAGCTCCCAGGGGCTGCGTGCTGCGCCGAGGCGGTGCCTCCGTGCACCCCTCCTGCGTGGAGGCGCGCGGCAGCACGGCTGGGTTTTATAGCGTTACAGGGACGCGCTGGGCCGGCGAGAGTGCGCGCGCGGGCGCCGCGCAGGCGCCCCAGCTGGAGGAGGTCATGAGGAAGATGTACCCGGCCGCGCTGGGCCCGCTGGCCGATGTTCCGGCCTCGGGGCCCGCGCCGGCGCTCATGCGCTACCACGAGTGGGCAAAGGTGCGGCTGGCGTTGCAGCGGCAAGGACCTTTGACAATGGCAAGCAGTGCGGCGGAGCAGCCGTGCTTGCTGGTGCTGGTGGTAGGTGCTGCCACCGAGCAGGCCTGCATGCATGTAGGCCTCACGCGCCGTGCACAGATGTGGTCTACAGACCTGGGAGTGGGGAATGTGAAGGGACTGGTTTCATGGAGCTGAGGCTATATGCTCGCGTATAAAAGAGTCTTGCAAGTCTGCACGAGCTGGCTAGGACGAGGCGCAGATGGCAGTGGGGCGGCTGCGCAGGTGACGCCAGAGTGGGAGCGGCTGACCGCGCACATCGAGGCGGACCCCGACAGCAAGAGGCTGCTTGGGTGCGCATGCCCGACTGGCGTGTCAGGAATCGAAGTGGCCCGTGGTGCATGCAAGCGCCGTCGCAGCTTCATTTGTGTCTGCCAGTGTTGGGCAGCCGTCATCAAGCTGGAATTTCAGTGACGTTGTGTTGTCGATCACAGTATTGTCAGTTGCAACTCACGCTGCCCAGCGCTGCAGGTGGGTGCGCGAGATGTACGCCTTTGACGTGGCGACGGCGCTCGCGGACGTGCCCCTCCTGCTGAAGCTGCCCGTGCGCGCCCATCCAAACACAAGCATCTGTTGCAGGGCATGGCTTGCTTGTTTTGAACAGAGCGTTCTCCTCAAGCATCTCATGTGCAGGCTTGCAACATGTCTCAGATGGTTGCTCTGCACGCCAGGAAGCTCGACGAGCTCGGTTACATGTCAGGCACAAAGCGTTTGGGGCAAACATGCTGTCGCCAGAGGCAGGTCAGTTCTGCAGCATAAGGGCTGCCTTGAGCTACTGCATGCGCTTGATTGATTGAGCTCAGGGCTGCAGTCTCTATACAAACACCGCTGATGCTGCGCAAACAGACGGACGCGCGGGGTGCGCGCTCGCGCAGCCCGGCAACCCGCTCGTGGCGCAGCTGCCGGCGGATGACGAGCCCGGCGACGCGGCCATGCTGCACTACACCTGGGGGACCATCTTCAAGGACGCCGCGGGCGGCAAGGTCTGGGAGTTTGACAAGCGCGCGTACACCGACGAGAAGTTCCAGCGCATCGTGCGGGCCCCAGCCCTGCTGCACTCTGTGTTGCCTCCACCTGGAGGGGCTTGCCTTTGCTGCCTGCACGCTCCGGCCCTGTGCACCGTGCTACCTAGCCTTCCCTGCTGATCGTGTATGACTTTCGTTCGGGTCGACCACACTGTCGTCAGCGGTGACCCCACGCACATGCAGCCCCGTGCGCTGTGAGCAGGGCCTGCCTCTGCGCTGACGCGCACTCCTGGCTGGCGGTACCTGGTCCAGAGAGCCCTGCCCACGCAAGGCTACCAGGCGGCCAGGCGCGTTAGCGAGCGCGGCGGGCGGCGCAGGTGCCGGCGCTCCCGCTGCCGCCGCCGTATGCGGAGGACTGGAAGCTGCAGGACGGCAAGCGCGTCACGCGCAAGCTGTACGACTCGCTGGTGGCGGAGGTCACCCAGATCAACCGCGCCGTCGCGCTGCTGCCCGAGCTGCCGCCCTTTGAGCAGCAGTGAGGCGGTCACGCACCGGGCTGTCGCCCTGGACACCAAGGCTCTGTCTCTTGGGAGTGCGGGCGCGGCGCAGCCTGCACCGCGAGTGCTTGCATCATGCTGTCAGTGCACGGGAATAGCTGTAAGCTGCAGCATTGCACGCGAATGAGCCCCAGCGCGCTTACAACACAGTCCTGCCGGAAACCCTGCCAAAATGTAGGCACCAACCCTGCAGGCTCCATGCTGTCATGCTGTCAGCCAAGAGCCTGACAGTGATGCAGTATTGGCAGCAGGCACCGCAGCGCCCAGGCAGCAGGCCACAGGCGCAGCCATGCCGACACAGGTGCGCAGTGGTGTCAGCGCAGTGGTGTCAGCACACGTGCGAGTGGCACGCATGCACGCCAAAGAAGGCAGCAGACCCCCGCACGCCCGGCAAAACAACGCCTGTAGGCCAAAAGTGTTGAGCGGCGCGGCAGCGCCATGACCTAGCCTAGCAGACACAGGGGAGGGGACACGGAGGCCGCAACAGACAGACGGGGACCAGGACCCTAACACACGACACGCACACACGCTCACACACATCCAGCACCACGCCCGGCGCCTCATGCAGCCGCCGGCTGCAGCGCCGCCGACATCTGGAACCCCTTGCCGCCTGCCGCCCGCCTCTTGGCCTTCTTTGCAGCGCTGCCGGGCGCCTGCTTGCCGCCCGGCGCGCCCGCGCCCGCGCCCGCGGCCGCACGGCGCGCCTGCGGCGCCAGCCGCGGCTCCGGCGCGGATATCCGCGGCGGGTCCACCGGCAGGCCCTGCGGCACAGGCAGACGGCGTCAGCTCTCAGACCGCGCGTAAGCTGGTGCCGCCGGTGGGCGCAGACACCCCGATGCGCCAGCCAGCTGCTTCCCCACGGCCGTTGCGTCACAGGACGAGACAGGACGGGACAACGTGTCAAGCATATGCACGCCACAAGTGCATCATGCAAGCCTAGGGATCACGCGGCGTCGACACAGCAGGCCAAAGCGCTGCGTTGCGATCGGTCCACGCACACGTCGCGCCGGCGCGCAGGGCGGGCAGGGCGGAACCAGCCGGGCAGACAAGCTGGCGGCGCGGGCCGCGCGGGCCGCGCCTGCAGGTGCAGGCGCGTGGGCTGGCCGATCCAGGTGGACGCCGCGCGGAAGGCGGTGGAGAGCGCGAGGTAGGAGAACAGGTAGTTGCTGTGGTCGAACAGGTAGCGGTCGATGCCGCCCACGACCTGGAAGCGCACGTTGGTGAACAGGCCCATCGTGGCCGCCAGCCCGCCCGCGCTCGTGCGCATGTCGGGGATGGGCACCGAGGGCGTGAAGCCCGGGTCGCGCAGCCGCCGCAGCCGCAGGTCCACCTGCGCCCGCGCGCGCGTTTGCCTTCAGCGCGCTCCACGACCACGGGCCGCCCGTCCCCCGCCCCACGCAGGCCACTGCCATACAATCACCGCGCAAGCCTTGCTTGAGCCTCCACGCCTCGTTGAGGCAGCCAGGCAGCACAGCGCACACCACACACTGCCATACACAGCGTGGGCGCGCGCAGCGTGCCTGGGCCAGCCCCGACATCGCGGCGCCCGCGACGGTGCCCACGGCGCACAGCTCCGCGGCCTTGGCGACAAAGCCCGCGGCGCGCGCGCCCGCCGTGATCCGGTTGAGCGGCGTGGACGCGTCAAACACGTGGTTGGGCAGCCGGTGCAGGTAGTTCTGCCACGGGAACTTGTGCAGCGCGCCATAGCTCCGGTTGGGCGACACGAGCCACACGAGCGCGCCGGTCGCGGCCGCCAGGCACAGCGTGTTTATTGCCACAAAGTCTGCTTCGCGCGCAAAGCGCTCGCGCCGCTGCCGGAGCTCCCACGACAGGCTCGCGCCGATCGTGATGACCTCCTCGATTATCAGCTTTTGCGCAAACGCGGGGTCGGCCATCAGGCGCCCCACCACGCCGCGCGCCAGCTGCGCCCCGCACGCCGCTGGTCAGCAGGCGGCAGGACAACCGCGGGCTCGTGCCTGCTCAGGGAAGTGCACGTCGCGTTCACTGACACTCTGCCGCTGCACAGCGGCGGACACAGCCCAGGAAGCTTCTACAGCACGCGAGCGGCCTTGCTGGCCAAGGCACCACCGCAAGACCACACACGGTTTGCAAACACGTGTAGGCGTGCCGCTGAGCAGGCGCGGCCGCACCTGAGGCGGCATCGCGCGAGTCACCGCGCGCGTCACGCTGGGCCGCACGTCCATGCTCAGGAAGCGCACGAGCTGCGCGCTGCTGAACAGGCCCATGGACACCGCCTGCCGTATGATGAGCGGCAGGTCCGCGACCGTCCTGAACCACTCCTGCATCACCGCGTTGATGCTGGCCTCATCATACAGCTGCGCCAGCACGGCCCGGAAGAAGCCGTCCCCGTCGCCGTTGCCCTCGCCGTCGTCAAAGTTGTCGAAGTAGTCGTCGTCTGCGGCGCAGTAGTGCCGGGCGTCAGGCCCTGGAGAGGAAGGACCAAACACATGCAAATATGTGGCCGGCGCTGCAAGGGCCAGCCACAGAGCAGGAGGAGCTCACCGTCGCCGCCGTCGTCACCTCCCCCGCCCCCGTTGAAGATGTTCTTGCCGTTGTTGCCGCCGCCCCCGCTGTCATCCACGCGCGGATCCACGGTCTTCACTTCCTTTGCCAGGTCCAGCTTGGAGCGCTGCAGCGTGGCGCCGCCGGAGGACCCCAGGCCACGCGCCATGGACGCCGGCACCACCAGGCTCACAGGCAGGCCGCCGTCCACGCCCGCAGTGCCCTGCTCCTGCGCCACGTGCGGCGCGCCCTCAACCGGACGCTCCGCAGACACCGCGCCGCTATGCTTGTGGCTTGCGCTGACACGACGCAAACAAACAGGCTCGGCGACACGGCTCCGCGGCGGCCGCCCAGGCAGGCGCCCACCAGCGCGCGCTGGTGTCTTATCCCAAGCTGCCTGGCCGTGACGCGCGCAGGCCGCCCGCAGGCTAACACAGCGCTGGGCAGTGTAGGCCGCGCACCTCTGGGCTCGCAACTCCCGCTCCACACCGAGGCTGCTCGTTTGCCGGCCACCGAGCAGGCCTGGCCGCCAGCGGACGGACCGCCACGCTTCTCCGGAAGCTCCGGCTGGTGCAAGGGCACACATGCCGTGCGGTGACGCTCCTGGGCGTCCGCCTGGCAAGGCAGGCGAGCCCGGAACTGTGCAGGCTGGCAACACCCGCCTGGGGCGCCATGAGCACGCTTGGCTTTCACACAAGCGTCTCTGCTGCCTAGCTGTGCTGT
>JAABUR0100002843.1_pt1 | contig 25490 bp, 24 predicted proteins | sample 5560091 | NCBI WGS metagenome assembly JAABUR01 (sample SAMN10711879, study PRJNA513375) | rock metagenome | isolation source: Antarctica rocks | place: Antarctica: Victoria Land, University Valley sud
GGCGCTCACCTTGTTGCGCCGCGCCACCTCGGCGACCCTCGCGCCCGGCACCAACGTTTCCTCGACGATCCGGAACTTGTCGTCGTCGGACCACTGACGTCGGCGCTCCACCCCGCTCAGAACCTCGGCCCGCATCGACCTGATGACCTTTAGGCTAGCCGTAAGCCCGTAAGGTCGACCCCACGCCCGTCATCCGCAAGGCGGCCCTCGTCGGATGCTACGCCTTCCCGAACGCGACGACGTTGGAGCCTGGCTGCATGCCGATTGCGAGGCCGATCGCGGGCCGCCCGTCGACGCGGAACAGGGTCTGGGGAGGATCCTCGTAGCCGCGCGTGATGTGTCCGACGTCGCTCAAGCGGAAGAACTTGCCGTTGACCCTGAGATTGACGTCCTTCAGCGACTCCTCCGACTTGAACACGCCGCTCACCCGCAGGGCGACGCGTTCCGGCCCGGCCTGGACGACACCGGTCGCCGTGATGTCGTTCTGCTCCTGCAGCATCGAGATTAGGGTCTGCTGGTCTATGCTGAGCCCAGCGAGCTTCTGGGTCGAGACGTCGAGGTAGATCGTCTCATTCCGGTCGCCGATCATCTGCGTCTTGCCGAGGCCGGGCACGTCCACGATGGCGAGCCGCACCTGCTCGACGGCGTCGCGGACCTGCCGGGGCGAGAAACCGTCGCCCGTGAAGGCGTAGACATTGCCGTAGACGTCGCCGAACTCGTCGTCGAAGGTTGGACCCTGCATATTCCGAGGGAACTGGCCTTTGATGTCGTCGATGTACTTGCGGACCAGGTACCAGATCCAGGGGATGTCGGAGCTCTTCGTCGTGTCCTTCAGCTCCACGTAGACGGTGGCATTTCCCGGCGTGGTGAAGCTCTTCACGTAATCGAGCTGCGGGATCTGGCGGAGCTCCTTCTCGATGCGCTCAGTGACCTGCTCCATCGTCTCTTGCACGGTGGCGCCGGGCCACTGCGCCTGCACCAGCATAGTTTTGATGGCGAAGGACGGGTCCTCCTCGCGGCCGAGTCCCTTATACGAGGCCACCCCCGCCACCAGTGCGACCGCCATCAGGAAGTAGATGAAGGAGCGATGGGTGATCGCCCATTCCGAGATGTTGAAGTGCTTCACGGATCGCCCTTGCACTTCAGTATTCGGCGGAGGGCGGCGCGGGGAAGGATGTGATGACCCTCACCGGCTGGCCATCCCTGATGCTCTGGACGCCTGCCGCGACGACGCGGTCGCCGCCGACGAGGCCCGCCGTGACGTCCGCCTCGTCGCCGCTCCTCCGATCGACCGTGACGTCGCGCCTGCGCAGCTTGTCGTCCGCGGCCGGCACTACCCAGACGGCGGTCTTCCCGTCGTGCTCGAACAGCGCGGTCGCCGGGACGGCGACGAAGGGCGCGATGGGCTTCAAGACGAAAACCGTGATCGTGCTCCCCAGCCGGAAGGCGTCGGATGGGTGCTGAAGCGTGAAGCGGACGCGCCGGCTGCGCGTCGCGCTCTCCGCGCTGGGCGCGATCTCGCGCACGACGCCTTCTGCCGTCACCGCCTCGCTCGCCAGCAGGGCGACCGTGAAGGCCTCGTGCTCGTGCACTTCGCCGATCAGGTCGTCGGGGACGTCGACGACGGCCTCGCGCACGTCGAACCGCGCCAGCGTCACGACGCTATTGCCCACGAGCACCTGCTGTCCCACCTCGGCGTTCCACTCGGTCACGACGCCGTCGAAGTCGGCGTGGAGCTCCGCGTAGGTGAGGTTGTCCCGTGCCGTGGTGAGCGCGGCCTTGTCCTGGTCGAGCTTGGCCGATGCCGTCCTTTGGTCGGCAGCGGCGGTATCGAGCTGGGACTGCGGCGCGTCGCCCTTCGACAGGAGATAGCGCTTGCGGGCGAGCGTCGCTTCGTCGTTGTCCACTCCCGCCTGTGCGTTCATGATGTCGGCACCGGCCTTCTGAAGCGCCAGGCGGAGCAGCGTGTCGTCGAGGGCCGCGAGTTCCTCGTCCTTGTGGACGAGGTCGCCGACGTCGACGTCGCGACGGCTCATCCGCCCCGACGTGCGGAACCCAAGCTTGGACTGGTAGCGAGCCTCGACGCTGCCGGTGAAGGGTCCGAACACCTGGGTGGTCGTGCGCACCGCGTCGGTGACGAGGACTGATCGCGGGCCGTCGTCGTGGGCGTCCTCGGGGGCCTTCTTGCAGGCGCCGAGCGCCAGCAGGGCCGCGAGCGGCGCCCGGACGAGGAGCCGGCGCGCCCGGCGGGACTGCAGCGCCGGCGTCATGGCGTCCCGTCCGGGGCAATCTCGACCGGATCCCCCGGCCGCAGGAACTGGACGCCGGCCTTGACGACGCGCTGGCCGGGTTCGACGCCGTCCTTCAGGATCATTCCACTGTCGTCGAAGCGGTCGATGGTCACGCCATGCGGCGTGGCTGTGCCGTCCGCGCCGACGATCCAAACGGCGGGCTGCCCCTGCCAACGGAACAGCGCGCTCCAGGGCAGGGTGACGGCGCGCGCCGTCCCGATGGTGCCGAGGCCTACGACGGTCGAGCCGAGGGTCATGCGCGGCGGCGGATCGTCAATGGTCGCTTTCAGCTTGACGCCGCCAGTCTTGGAGTCGACCGTCGGCGAGATCTCGCGCACTGTCGCAGTCGCCCTCACCGACGGGTCGGACTGGAGCATGACGCTGATACGCTTGTCCTCCGGCGGGTCCACCAGCAAAGCCTCGTAGACGGTGAAGACGGCGTCGCGCGGCCCGTCCTGCGCGATCGTGAAGACCGTGTCACCGGCCTTCACCACCTGGCCCACTTCGGCGTCGCGCTGGGTGACGATGCCGTCGATGCCGGCCCGCAACGCCGTGTAGCCGAGCTGCTTTTTCGCGCTGTCGGCTTGCGCCACGACCGCGTCCCTCTGCGCCTGAGCAGTCCTGAGGGTCTTCGAGGCTTCGGCGTACGAGGCCTGCGTCGTGAAGCCCGTCCTCAGCAGGTCCGACTGGCGCCTAAAGGTATCTTGCGCCTGATCGAGGGTCGCCTGTGAGGATCTGACCTGGGCCTCGACGCCGCTCAGGTCGCTCTTCCTCTGGTCGGGATCGATCTCGGCCAGGACCTCGTCCTTGGTGATGTGCGCTCCCACATCGACGAACCGCCGCACGATCTTGCCGTCGATGCGGAAGGCGATCTGCGACTGGTGGCGGGCCTCGACGTCGCCGGTCAGGGCCAAATTCGGCGCCACCGGCGCGCCTTTCGCCACTGCACAGTGACCCGCGGGCGGGCGACCTGCGCCTCGGCCCAGGCGGGCGCGGGCGAGAGCAAGAGGAAGGTTAGGGCGGAACAGGTTCCACCGCGGCCACCGTTCCGAGGAAGGATGCGCGAAGCCATCGTGGGATGTCTCGATTAGGCAAAGGCGCCTGGATGTCACCCTATTCGGGGCAGCTGCCGCGTTGGCGCAAGCTGGCGTCATACGCGCGCCAGTTCATGAGCTTGTGCTTCTGCTTGGGAATGTGACGGCGGCGGTCCTGGTTCAGCTTGAACGGCAAGGTGGAGGTCATCGCATGGAATGTTCTCTCAATTGCGCTAAGCTCGAACGAACCACGAACATCACGCACCATCACGCGGCCATGCTCATCCGACCGAGGTTGAGCGGCCGCCGCCCTGCCGGCAACGCGGCGGCGCGGTCCCAAAGGAAGTCGCCCGAGAAGGCGATGTGGCCCCAGCCCACGGGCGAGGTATGCGCCAGCAAGTCGTTGACCACGTCCTCGCCGATCGAGCGGAGATGCGCGACCGCATCGCCGATGTAGGTTGAGTTCCAATAGACGATCGCGGCGATGACGAGGTTCAGGCCCGACGCCCGGAACTGCTGGGCGTCATGCGTGCGGTCGGCGATCCGGCCCTGCTTGAACGTGCAGATCGCCTGCGTCAGGAAATGGCGCTGCTCGGACTTGTTCAAGCCCGCTTGGCAGCGGCGGCGCAGTGCGGGACTCTCCAGCCAATCGAGCATGAAGATCGTGCGCTCGACGCGGCCGATCTCGCGCAGTGCGAGGTCGAGCTGGTTCTGGCGCTCGTAGGCGGCGAGCTTGCGCAGCATCGCCGAGGGCAGGACGGTGCCCGCCTTCATCGAAGCCACGAGACGCACGATCTCGTCCCAGTGCTCGCGGATAACGTCGACCTTCACACGGGAACCCATCAGCGGCTTGAGCGACGGATATTGCCCAGGTGCTTTGATGCACGCCATGCGGCGATCGGGAAAGTCGCGCAGGCGCGGACAGAACCGAAAGCCGAGCATCCGGCATAGTGCGAAGACGTGATCGGTCGCGCCGCCGCTGTCGGTGTAGTGCGTGTCGATCTCGAGTCCTGTGCCATGATGGAGCAACCCGTCGAGCACATAAGGAGCTTCGTGCGTCGCGGCTGAGATGACGGTGACGTGGTAGGGGCCCGTGCTGGTCGGAGACGTGAGTGTAAAAGGAGAAGCCCGGATCGACGCCGTATTTGGCGTTGAAGTCGCCCGCGCCGCTGCCGCGCTTGCCCGAGCGGAAGAACTGCCCGTCGGACGACGACGACGTGCCCTGGCCCCATACGTCCGCGATCGACAACCCGTGATGCGCATCGATGATACGCGCGAGCGGCGGCGTTGTAGTTGTCTGGCGCGATGTAGGCCGCTTTCGTCCAGACGAGCTGGTCGGGGGTGACACCCTGGCTCGCGTCGGCCATGCGCGCGACGCCGAGATTCGAGCCGTCGGCGAGAATGGCGGCCAGCAGGGCGTTCTCGTTGTCGTGCGGCTCGCCAGTCTTCACGTTAGTGAAGGCGAGGGGAAAGCCGGTCGCGCGAGCGACCTCATGGAGCAGCTCAGTAATGCGGACGCGCGGCATCAGCCCGTCGATCCGCGCGGCGAGCGCCTTGGCGGCGACGGACTCCTCGGCGCGGACGGGCGCGATCGACAGCTTACCATCTTTCAGCGCCACGCCTTCAACCCGACCTTGCGCGAGGCGATGCGCGAAGCTTTTCAGCCGCCAGTCAAGTTCGCGGCCGCGATCGGCCAGCCACTCGTCGGCGGTCGCGGGCAGCTTCAGGCCAGCGGCGATCGGCGCGGCTTCGACGGAGGGCAGCAGATAGCTGTCGAACTTGCGGTAGTTGGCCGAGCGTTCGACCCAGACATCGCCGGAGCGCCACTTGTTGCGCAGGTGCGCCATGATGCCAGTCTCCCACAATCGGCGATCGGGCTTGTCGCCGCCCTCCTTGAGTAGCGTGCGCCATTCCTTGCGGAACGGCATCGGCGCGTCCGGCGGCACGTCGCGACGCCCCGAGCGGTTCATCTCGCGAAGCGTGTTCACCGCCGCGATCGTCGACGCGCTGCCGCGGCCCGCCTTGAAGTCGATCGCCTCGAGCAGCGGCGGCGCGAACTTGCGCAACCAGCTCCACTGGTCCGCCGCGCGGACGAGCGGGTTTTCGTCCGCGAGATCGGCGATGGTGCGCGCCTCGGCACGGGCGCGAAGCAGCTTGTCCCAGCCCACCGCCGCGTCGACCGCGGCGAAGGCGTCGCAGCCGTTTTCCTGCGCTTCCGCCAGCGCGGCGACCGTGCGGTCGAACAGCCGCATGATGCGGCCGACGTCGCGCGTTGTCGCGGCGTAGCTCTTCTTCTGCTTGTTGTTGCCGCGCGTAAAGCTGCCGCCGATGATGCGATCAGCCATATCGAGCGCGGCGTCGATCAGCTTCGCCTCGAGGTCGAGTATCATCGCCGCCAAGGTCGCACGTCGACGCGACGGCGTATAGCGGCCGATGAGTTGGGCGGGCGAGGCGCGTCCCTCGCGGACGAGCTGGCCAAGGCGATCGGGATGTATGGCGTCGCTGATGGTGACGGGCAGTCCGATATCGCGAACGCGGGCAAGCCGGTCGAGCAGACCGCGCACATTGTCGGGCGTCGGCGCGGTTGCCATGTCGCGCAGCCAGGCGAGCGGCGTCAGCCCGGTTTGCGGATCAACGACGAGCAACCTGTCGAGCTTGTCCAGGCTGCCTGCAGGAACGCCGGCGAGCAGCGCGTTATAGGCGCGCTGGCGGGCGCGGGCGCGACCGGCAATGCCAGCACGCTCGATCACCGAAGGCGATGGCAGCGTGATGCACGATGCCCGGAGTGCTTCGGTGATGCCGATCACGATAGGCACGGCGCGGTCGGTGGATCATGCGGCCTGTGTTCCGGCCTCGATCAACAACAGCAGATCGGCGTTGGTCGGCAGCCGCAATCCAAGCGCCGCTTCGGCATCGCGTGCATGGCCCGAGGCGGTTGCGGGCCGCGCGGCGTAGCCGTCGAACGCCAAAGCGGTGACACCAATCTGTTCGCCCATGAACGCGACGAGCTGGGCAGGTGCGCCTTCCTCAAGCGTGAAGCCGAATCCGGGATGACGCAGCAGCGCGAGATGGACGGCAAACCCAATCCGGTTGGTGTCGCCGCGCCGCGCCGCGACCAGCGCGAGCAGCGATTCTAAGTGACGATCGGGGGAGGTGGATTCCTCTGTGGATTGATGTGTGATTCAAGCTCCGGATGGAAACGCTTGAGACACTTATCGATGGAGTGCGGTCGGCCTGCGCGGCTTTTCCGGATGGGCGGCGCGGGGAGGTGACCTACTTCATGGCGGACATCGGGCTGTCGGCCTTCTCGCTGTTCTTCATGCAGAGCGAGTCCTTCCTGTCCTATCAGCGGGGGCTGGAAGAAGGCCGCAAGACATCGAACTGCCGGAGCCTGTTCGGCGGAGCTGGCCAGGGGCCACGCCCCGCAACGCTGGGTGGGGTGGCCAGCGGAGGTATGACGGCGATCCCCACCGACAATCATATCCGGGCGATGCTCGACCCGGTGCCTCCCTCGCACCTACAGGCCGCCTTCGATGGCGTTCTGGAGACCCTGCGTCGGCGCGGCGGCCTGGCGCCGTTTCAGCGGCTCGGCGGACGCCTGCTGATCGCGCTCGACGGCACCGAGTATTTCTGCTCGCAGAAGCTCGGCTGTCCGCACTGTTTGACGCGCAAGCGCTCCAACGGCAAGACCGAGAGCTATCATTCCATGCTGGCCGCTACGATCGTGGCTCCAGGGCACGCCATGGCGCTGCCGCTGATGCCGGAGTTCATCGCTCCGCAGGACGGCACCGACAAGCAGGACTGCGAGCGCAACGCCGCCAAACGCTGGCTCGCCACCCACGGCGGGCGCGTGAAGGACCTGAAGCCGATCTACCTCGGCGACGACCTGTTCGCCTGCCAGCCGATCGCCGAGGCCATCACGGCGTCGGGCGGCGACTTCCTGCTGACCGCCAACCCTGCGGAGGCTTCCCCGACCTGCTTCGCAGGCCCGGGCCCCAAGCCTCCTCCGCCTTCATCCCACAAGGCCCTCTACGACTTCATGGACGGCGCCACCATTGAGGAGCGCACGATCACCCAGAAGGTGGCCGGCAAGCGCCTGACCTATCGTTACCGCTGGTTCGAAAAGGCCCCGCTGCGCGACGGCAAGGATGCAATGCTGGTCAACTGGACCGGCCTCACCATCACGGATACCAAGGGCAAGGTGACCTATGACGGCGCCTTCGTGACCTCGCTGCCCGTGACCCGAGACACTGTTGCCGAGATCGTAGCCTGCGCCAGAGCCCGGTGGAAGATCGAAAACGAGAGCTTCAATGTCCTCAAGTCTAACGGCTACCACCTCGAACACAACTTCGGCCACGGCAAGCAGAACCTCGCCATGATGTTCGCCGCCATGAACCTCCTGGCCTTCGCGATCCATACAGTCTGCGACTGCCTTGAACAGATCTGGGTCGACGCCAGGACGGCTAAGCGAGCCCGAACGCGCTTCTTCGAGCACATCAGAACCATCACGGCCTACCTCGTCTTCCCAGACTGGCAAACCCTCATGCAGACCCTGATCGACTCGAAACCGCCCCCCGACATCGCAGCCCAGATCGCCATGTCACCCGTTGCCCGATTGCCCACTTAGAATTGCTGCAGCGCGAGGTCATTGGTTGACAGCATATAATGCCGTGCGAGATCCTCGCGGGCTGCGGGGGACGCCGAACAGCGCCTGGCGTTCGGCTTCGGTAAGAAGTTCGCGTCTTGCCATGACCAGAGTCCGTCCACAAAGGGGTGAGAAGGACTGTGGACTTACGAGCTAATTGGGACGTAGTCTCTGGACGGGTTTGGGGTACGTCGCGCGGTGATCACTCCGGCGTCCACAGACCGAGCGGTTGGGAGACGGCGCTTGGGCGGTATTCTGGGCTATGCGCGGGTGAGCACCGGCGATCAGGATGTTGCCGGGCAGACGATGCGGCTTGAACAGGCCGGCGCGATCAAGGTCTTCACCGACGTGCGCTCCGGCAAGTCGATGGACCGCCCCGGCTTGACCGAGTTGCTCACTTATGCGCGCGCCCGCGATACGCTCGCGGTTGTCCGCCTCGACCGGCTTGGCCGCTCGCTCGGCGAGTTGTTGACAATAGTCAAACAGCTGAAGGAGCGCGGCGTTGCGCTGTTCAGCCTCGAGGAGAAGCTCGACGCATCGTCGGCCGCGGGTGAGCTGGTGTTTCATGTCTTCGGCGCGATCGCGCATTTTGAGCGGCGGTTGATCGCCGAGCGCACCAAGGATGGCATCGCCGCCGCGCGCGCCAAGGGCAAACTGCCCGGTCGTCGGCCGCTCGATCCTGACAAGGCTCAGTCCGCGTTGAAGCTGGTCGCAAGCGGGGTGTCGCCCACCGATGCCGCCCGCCAACTCGGGCTCGGGCGCGCGACCGTATACCGTGAGATGGCCTCGGCCGGTGTCCGGCGAACAGGATAAGGTCGTGATTTGGTGGTCAACGGACGGGCGGCTTAAGGAAGAAGGGACTTGCTAGCTGTCGTTCCCTCCCTCCCTCCCCCATATTGGCCGATCAGGCGGTACAGACGCCCGGCACGGCAACGCGCTGGAACAGGTGGGGCGCGATCACCGCGCTTGCCGGATAGTCGGCCAGCTTGGCCCTGAAGCCCGGATCGCCGAAGGCGGCGCGGAACGCGTCCAGCCTCTCCCATACCGCATAGTTCAGGTAGGCGGGGCTGCTGCCCAGCGCCCGGTGCAATTGGGTCGAGATGAAGCCGGGGCGCGCCTTCATATAGGCGGCGTCGACGGCCCAGGCTTCGAGGAACGCGGCCTCGTCCGCAGCATCGAGGGTAAAAAGGTTGACCAGCACCACCGGCCCCTCCTCGGACAGCTCCAGCTGCTGCTGAAGGGGAAAGGCGGGATCGAGCGGCTTCATCTGCATGACTTGAACTCCTATGACAACCTGTTGTCAAAGTAGCGTATCGACAGCATGTTGTCAATGTGCTGTGTCAGCCGTCATGACACGTCCTACCATTGGCGGCGCCGATCCCATCTCACCCGAAGGTGTGACCGAGCTAATCCTGCGCATCTTCCGGGTGAACGGTGCGCTGCTCGCCGCCGGCGACCGACTGGTGGGGGAGCTGGGGCTGACAAGCGCGCGCTGGCAGCTGCTCGGCGGCATCGCGGACCAGGAGCAGCCCCTATCCGTCGCCCAGCTAGCCCGGAAAATGGGGAACACGCGGCAGGCAGTGCAGCGGATCGCGAACGATCTGGAAGCCGAAGGTGTGGTCGCATTCCGCGCCAATCCCCGGCACAAGCGAGCGCACCTGATCGAGCTGACGACCCGCGGCCGCGAGCTGTTCGAACGTTCGATGGAGCTCCAGCGCCCTTGGGCGGCGGCCTTAGGGCGGGACCTCACCGCCTCGCGGGTGAGCGAGGTTTGCGCGACCCTGGAGGCGCTGCTGGCCGCAATCGACCGGACTGCAACGGCTGGACCTGAACCGATAGCCGCTATTGGGAAGCTGGCGGAACAGGATGGATGACCGACCTCGGCCGTAAGCAGCCGCAGGCGTGGAAGCCAGATGCCCCATAGTCGACGGTTGATAGCAGTCGTGGGCGAATGAGCATGGCGGAAAGACCTGGTGCCCGTTCGCAGTCCGTTCTTATTTAGCGCAATTGAGAGAACATCGTAAGCGTCGTCTGGCGCTCACCTTTTGAACGGCCGCTTGGAGTGGGATGACGAAGCCCTGGGAGGGTTTCGAGCCATGTCGATGTCAGGTTTTACAGCCATGTCGGAGCCGCCGCGGCGCTTCGACGTGTTCACCGGCACGGGTCGCCGGCGCAGTTTCACGGCGGCCGAGAAGGCCGCGATCGTGGCGGAAAGCCACGCGGGCGAGGACTCGGTCTGCGGCGTCGCGCGCCGTCACGGCCTCACCCCCACGCAATTGTTCACCTGGCGGCGGCTGGCGCGTGCCCAGGCGTCCCTTTCCGCCGAGCGGCCGCTGTTCGTGCCCGTCATCGTGTCGCCGGACGCTGCGGCGGCGGCCAACGAAGGGCGGCCGAGGAGCCAGGGCTCACGAGGGCGTCGGCGCCGGACGGGTGCGGCCGGCATCGAGCTCGAGGTGGGCGGCGTCGTGGTGCGGGTCGGCCGCGATGCCGACGCGGGCACGATCGCGGCGGTGATCGGTGCCTTGAAGGCCAGCTCGTGATCGGCCCCTCAGGCGCTGTGCGCGTCCTGCTGGCCACGCGGCCGGTCGACTTCCGCAGAGGCATGGACGGGCTCGCCCTGCTGGTGCGCGAGACCCTCGGCGCCGACCCGTTCTGCGGCACGGTGTTCGCCTTCCGCTCGAAACGGGCGGACCGGCTGAAGCTGCTGTTCTTCGACGGCACCGGGGTGGTGCTGGTATCGAAGAGGCTCGAGGCTGGCGCCTTCCGCTGGCCGAAGCCGGGCGATGCCGCCCTGCGGCTGACCGCCGCCGAGATGGCGGCGCTGATCGACGGGCTCGACTGGCGCCGCGTGCACGTGTCGCGCGAGATTGCCGTGCCGACCGTGGCCGGCTGAGACAAAAGGCTGGGGACAGGCGCCGGGGCGGTCGCTGTCGCGCCGTGGATGTGGTCTGATTCCCTCGTGATCCCGAGCGCGCCCGCCCCCTCCGACGATCCCGCCGCGCTACAGGCCATGCTGGCGGCCGAGCGGGTGGAAAACGAGCGTCTTCGCAAGATCATCCGCGAACTCCAGCGTCACCGCTTCGGCCGCCGGGCCGAAAGCCTGCCCGTGGACCAGCTGCTGCTCGGGCTGGAGGACGCGGAGCAAGCCGAAGCCGCCGACCAGGTTAAGGCCGAGGCGGCGGTCCCGGCCGAGCGCGTGGCCCGCGCCGCCAAGCGCCGGGCGAACCGGGGCTCCCTGCCGGCGTACCTGCCGCGGATCGAGACCGTGGTGGACGTCGAGGACCGCTCTTGCCCGTGCTGCGCGGCTCCGCTGCACCGCATCGGCGAGGACGTGTCCGAGCGCCTCGACGTGGTGCCGGCGCAGTTCCGGGTGCTGGTGGTGTGTCGGCCGAAGTACGCCTGCCGGGCCTGCACGGACGGCGTGGTGCAGGCCCCCGCGCCAGCGCGGCTGATCGAGGGCGGGCTGCCCACCGACGCCACCGTGGCGCATGTGCTCGTGTCGAAGTACGCCGACCACCTCCCTCTGTACCGACAGTCGCAGATCTTCGCCCGGCAGGGTGTGATGCTGGACCGTTCCACCCTGGCCGACTAGGTCGGGCGCGCCGCACGGCTGCTCGAACCCGTGTACGAGCGGCTGCTCGATCACCTGCGGGCGTCCACGAAGCTCTTCGCCGACGAGACCACGGCCCCGGTGCTCGACCCCGGCCGGGGCCGGACCAAGACGGGGCAGCTCTGGGCCTACGCGCGCGACGACCGCCCCTGGGGCGGCACCGATCCACCGGCCGTGGCCTACGTCTACGCGGCCGACCGCAAGGCCGAGCGGCCCATCGCGCACCTCGCCGGCTTCGGCGGCGTGCTGCAGGTGGACGGCTACGCGGGCTACCGCGCGCTGGCCGAGCGTCACGGCGTCAAGCTCGCCTTCTGTTGGAGCCATGTCCGCAGGGAGTTCATCGATCTGGCCACGAAGGGCGCTTCGCCGATCGCCGCCGAGGTGCTGGCGCGCATCGCGGCGCTGTACCGGATCGAGGGCGAGATCGCCGGCCACTCGGCCGAGGCGCGGCGCCTGGCGCGGGACAGGCGAAGCCGGCCGCTGCTGATCGCGCTCGAGCGTTTCCTGCGCGACAAGCTGGCCCTCGTCAGCCAGAAGAGCACGCTCGCCGTGGCGATCCGCTACGCGACCTCTCGCTGGGCCGGGCTGACGCTCTACGTCGAGGACGGCCGGGTGGAGATGGATTCCAACACGGTGGAGCGCTCGATCAGACCCCTGGCACTCACGCGTAAGAACGCCCTCTTCGCCGGCTCGGACCGGGGCGGCCAACACTGGGCGGTGATCGCCTCGCTGGTGGAAACCTGCAAGCTGAACGGCGTCGACCCGCAGAACTACCTCGCCGACGTGATCGCCCGCATCGTGGGCGGCCATCCCCAGAGCCGCCTCAACGACCTCCTGCCCTGGGCTTATCCGACCATCCCTGGCCTCAAGGCCGCAGCCTGAGACGTCTGACCTACGCCGGCCGCCGCACCCCCTCGCACTGCCTCACCAGACACTCGTCGGCAACGTGGGCGCGAAACAGCGCTTACAGAACATCCGATGCGATGACCTCTGATTGCGACGATGCCGCCCGCCCGGACCATCGCCTGTTTGCTGACGGCGGAACGCGACTGCAAGTCGGCCGAGGCCTCGCGCATCAGGGTGGCGGTCGAGACGGCCTCGCCGAAGATCGTGGCAGCGCGCAAGCTCCTCGATCGGTTCAGGACCATGGCGGCGGCCAAGAAGACCGACGACCTCACCCCTTGGCTCCGGGACGGGGTGAGCGGCGAACTCGCGTCCTTCGCCTCCGGCGTCTGGGACGACGAAGCTGCCGTGCGGGCCGCCATCGTCGAGCCCTGGTCCAACGGCCAGACGGAGGGCCAAGTTACCCGGCTCAAGCTCGTCAAGCGTCAGATGTACGGTCGCGCCAACGTCGATCTCCTGCGCGCCAGAATGGTCCAACCGGGGTGAGATCGGCTGCCGATCAGCACCAACTTTGCGCCAGAGCCAAATTTCAACGCCGATTGACAGATCCGCGGCAGAAGCGACCAAAAACGACTCGCTTCTGTGAATGCCGTAGCCCGAAAGGGACAGGGGGCATGAACGAAAGCTCAACCGTGCCATGGCTTAAGTGGCACAGATCTCTCCTCCTCCGATCGAGAGGGTAGCGCGAAGCCATGCCGTTGGGTACGAGGACGAACGGCCGCCCGGTTACGGGCAAGTTGCCGCCAGAGGTGTACGCCTCGCACGTCGAAGCTCTGTTTAGTGGGACCGGAACGTTCGCGGTCGGGGTGGCGGGCTCCTCGTCCATGATGCTGGTCGCCGGCATCGCTGGTTGGCATCTCCCTATCATGGGCATCGCGTTTGCGCTCGCCGCGCTCGGCGCGGTGCGGTTGTGGTCCATGAAGCTTTTCATCGCCGTGCGCCCAGGCCTCGACGATGCTGGACTGAAGCGCTGGGAGGATTGGTACATTGTCGGTGGCTCGGCCTACCTCGCGCTGCTAGGGCTCGCGGACCTCGTAGCTTTCGGTTTCACCGACGACGCCTTCGCGCGACTCGGCACCATGGTTGTCACCATGGCCTACCTCGTAGGAACCCCAGGCCGCAGCTTCGCAAGTCCGCTGCTCGTGAACGTGCAAATCGTCGTGGCGGCTGTGCCGGTCCTGGCAGGGCTCGCACTCGCTGGAGGCTGGAATTGGTCGATCGGCATCCTGGTGCTGGTCCCCTTTTTCGTCGCGCTCAAGGCGATTTCGAACAGGCTCAATGGGATCTTTGTGTCCGCAGTGGTGCGGGCAAGCGAACTGAGCCGCCTCGCGAGACGGTTCGACACCGCCCTGAACAACATACCTCAAGGCCTCGCCATGTTCGAAGCGGACCGGACCATCGCGATCGTCAACGAGCGCCTGCTCGAGATTTTGGGGGTCACTCCCGGGACGTGGCACAACGACTCCACGCTCGAAGAACTGGTTGCGGCATGGCGGGAGGTTGGGCCGGCCGAGAGGCTCATGGACGTGCTAAGCAACGCCGAGCCGTCGGCGTCTGAGTTCATTGTGACGATGTCGGACGGTCGTTCCGCCTCCGTGCGCCTACAGCTTATGAACGCGGGCGGCGGCGTGTTGCTCGTGGAGGACGTCACCGAGCGCGTGCGTGCGCAGGAAGAGATCAACCACCTCGCTCGATACGATCCTCTGACAGGCATGCTGAATCGGCGTTCTTTTCGGGCAGCCGTCGATGACCTTGTCGGCGTGTCAGTTGGCGCCCCCGCATTGTTGTTCGTCGATCTCGATCGATTCAAGCAGGTCAACGATACTCTCGGGCACGTCGTCGGAGACAGGCTCGTAGCAGCCGTAGCGGAGCGCCTCCGCCAAGCCGCCGGTCCCGACGCCACTCTCGGCCGGTTCGGGGGTGATGAATTCGTCATCTATCGGGTCTACGGCGGCGGACGCGCCGAGGCGGAGCAAGCTGGGGCCTTCATCATTCGTCGCCTGTCCGAGCCTTACGACTTCGACGGTCAGAGGATTACCGTGGGGGCCAGTGTCGGCATTGCGACCTCCGCCTCATCGGGACATGACGTCGACGATCTCCTGCGCGATGCCGACCTCGCCCTTTATCGCGCCAAAGCGGAGGGCCGCGGAACCTGTCGGGTGTTCGAGGAGGCGATGAAAGTCACCGCCGCCAAGCGGCGGCGGACTGAGGAGGATCTGCGCAGCGCCATTGCGCGGGGTGAGTTCGACGTCCACTACCAGCCTATACGCAACGTGGCCCAGCGCCGCTTCGCAGCGTGCGAGGCCCTGGTGCGTTGGCGGCACCCGAAGCGCGGGCTCGTGCCGCCAGGCGAGTTCATCTCAATCGCCGAGGAGGCCGGCCTCATCGGTGAAATCGGGGAATGGGTTCTGCGTCAAGCCTGTGCGGAATGTGCGACTTGGCCGGGGGAAGTGGCCGTCGCCGTCAACTTCTCGGCGGTCCAGTTCCACCACGGTGACGCGGTCGCTGCTATCCGGCGAACGCTCGCCGACACTGGCCTCGCTCCGAACCGGCTCGAAGTGGAGGTCACGGAGTCTCTGTTGCTGGACGACATGCAGGCAATGGCAGTCATGCTCCGACAGATCAGCGCCATGGGCGTGAGGCTGTCGCTGGACGACTTCGGCACCGGCTACTCTAGCCTCAGCTATCTCCAGTCGCTACCCTTCAACACTGTCAAGATCGATCAGTCCTTCCTTAGTGGCCTCGACCGCGATAGCCGGGCCATGCTGCTGCTGCGCGGCGTCCAGCAGTTGTGCTCGGACCTCGGTATGTTCGTCGTCATGGAAGGTGTAGAGACCCGGGAACAGATGGCGCTCGTGGTGGACCATGCCAAAGTCGACCTCGTGCAGGGTTATTTCGTGGGCCGGCCTGTCCCGGCCGTCGAGATCCGGGCGCTCCTCGCCTTGGATCACGCGCAAAAGGTCGCCTAAGATCATGCCCGGCCAGCGCCCGTGACGCGAAAGGGGCACGGCCGCGGAAACTAGGCCTGGGACTGTTGGACGATTGATCGTGGACGTTGTCGCGCAACTGAATCCATGAAGTCTACGCCGGGATAGGAACGCCTGACGAACCGAGTCGCCATGGATCAGCACGTTTCCACAACTAGCTTCACGATGGCGGTCGCCGAGCTCATGAGCCGCGTCGCGTGCCACGCCGTGGCCGGTAACGAGTTCGACGAGGTTTGCCGGCTGCGCCACGATGCCTATAAGCGAGAGGAGTCGTTACCCGAGGGCACGCCGAGGCGTTTCAGCGACCAGTACGATCTCCTATCGAACACGACAACCTTTGGGTTGTACGTCGACGATACCTTGGCGGGGTCGCTGCGCATCCATGTCATCGATCGTGAGACGCCGGAAAGTCCGGCGACTAGCGCCTTCCCTGATTTCGTTGGACAATGGATCGATGCCGGGCATCGCTTGGTTGACGGGACGAGATTCGTAGTCGATGCCGGTGCGTCGCGTCGGCATCCCAACGTGGCCTACCTCGTGGCCCGAATTGCCTGGATGGCGGGGCAGTTCTACGATGCTGACTGGATTATCACGACGTGCAGGCTTGAGCACCAAGCATTCTACCGTCGCGTGTTCGGGCACGAGGTCATGTGCCCGCCGAGGTCCTACCCACACCTAACGAAGCCGCAAGGCCTGCTGAGACTCGACCAGCGGCGCCGAATGCCTTTGGTTCACGCGCGTTATCCCTTTTTTGCATCGACGGAGCACGAGCGTCGCGCGCTATTCGAAAGGACAGTCGCTGGCGGATGAAGCCCTGGGGGCCTACGTCTGGAGCACGGCCCGTTGTTAGGTCTCCGCCCAGGCACACACGAAGCGCGGATAGCTGACGCAGTGGTCGGCCTTGGCGGCCTCAGCGAGAAGACGGTCGCGGTAGGTGTCGGGCTCCAGCCCTTCCCACATCACACCTGCCGCCCGCATGGCGGGTGCCAGACTCGAGACGGTCCTGGCCAGGAAGTTGAAGGCTTCGGGGTCGCCGCTTCCCGCGACGTGGCACGAACCCTTGAGCGCCGGCTGGAGGTCGGCCGCGCGGAATGTCGTATAGAGCCGCGAGCCCATGTCGGGCTCGACGCCGCCAGCTCGGTAGACGCTAATGATGGCCAGCATGCCGGCGTCGAACAGCGGCAACTCCGGAGTAATCGACGCTGACGACAGGTCCATCTCCAAGAAGGCGAGCAGCGTCCCTGGCGACGCGTCGCGGCGCAGCCGGGCGAGGAGGGCCGCCGGGTGCGGCAGGTGCATCAGTATGAAGCGCCCGACGATCGCGTCGAAGCCTAGCGGATCGACTGCGCTGAGCTCTGCCTCAACGCAGCGGGCAGATGCGACCCCGAGTGCCTTTGCCCGACGGTTGGCGGTGGCAACTGCGTCAGGCGACCGATCTACGCCCACGACCGACCCGCTGGGGCCGACGATACCGGCGGCCGCGAGCGTCACGTCGCCGACCCCGCAGCCGAGGTCGAGGACCCGCATGCCGGGGCGGAGCCCGGCGCGGCGGAGGCCGTCGTCGGTGGCTTCGGCGAAGAGGCGGCCCTGGCGCTCAAGCCTCTCCAGTTCACATTGATCGTGCCCGAGTAGGTACACGTGCCGGTCATCTTCCCGCGCCATCCCGCCATCCACCCAATCGCCATCGCAAGCGAGTGAAGTCTATTTCGCCGCGCGGGCGATAGGCAACCTCGGTCGTGCTCGCGAATAAATCTCATTCTGGCAGGCAACCGAGCCTTAACGGCAATGAGATAGGTCTTGGGCCAAGGGCGCGACGGTGAGTGGAAGGGGTTACGGGATGGCGTCGACGGCGAGGATCGGACCCCAAGCGGCGGCAATCGACGCGCTACGAGCGGCCACCGTCGCACAGGCGGAGGTACCCGCGGCGCCCTGGGCGGATCGGGCGCTCGAGACCAGCCACGGCCGGGTTGCGGTGCGTGAGACCACAGGCGTAGGCCTGCCGCTGGTGCTCGTGCACGGCAACTCTGGCTGCAAAGACGTGTTCCGGGGACAGCTGTGCGGCGCGCTCGGCGCCCGTCATCGAATGGTCGCGGTCGACCTGCCGGGCCACGGCGCCTCGGACGACGCACTGGACCCGGCGCGGAGCTACACCATTACCGGCTACGCCGACCTCGTGGTCGAGGTGACGGAGATCCTCGGGCTCGCGCGTTACGCGCTGCTCGGCTGGTCGCTCGGCGGCCACGTTGCGCTCGAGGCCTGCGCGAGCGCGCCGGGCGTCGCGGGCGTCATGACGGTCGGCGCGCCGCCGATCGGAGCCACAGCCGAGACCATCGTCCAGGCTTTCATGCCGGGCCCGCTCGTCGGGCTCGGGATGAAAGCGGAACTGTCCGATGATGAGGTCGCGACCTTCGCAGCAGCGGCCGGCATCGCCCGGGACCCCGTCCTCGTCGCCGCGATCCGCCGCGCGGACGGGCGCGCCCGCGCCACGGTAATGGCCGACGCGCTCGCCGGCGGCGCTTCCGATGAGCGCGCCATCGTGGAAAGCATGCGCATACCGCTAGCCGTCATCGACGGCGCGGAGGACCCGTTCGTCCACGGTGCATACGTTGATGGCCTGCGATATGGATCGCTGTGGGAAGGCCGGCGCCACGCAATCCCGCGGGTCGGGCACGCGCCGTTCCTCGCCGCTCCGGAGGTGTTCAACGCCATCCTGGCACGTTTTCTCCGCTACGTGGAAGGTCGAGCGGACGACGGTCATGGCTTTGGGACCTGTCTTGGCGGTTGAAAAACCGCGGTTCTGAAGTCGGCTGTCCACCTTCGCCCGCTCAGACTGTTCCATAGGCGTATCGCTCTCTCCGGAGAGGTTCTGGCAGGCTTGGATACCCGCCTCGATACGCCGCCTCTCTCAGGCCATCGTCACCCAAATTCCCGCATAGCTCCCGCGCCGACCCGCTCCACGCCGACCGCTCGCACGCAGGCCGATGCACTGGGCCACCGCGTCCGTTGGCCGCCTAGCCTCGACGCGGGCGACCGCGACGGTGAACCTACGGCCGCTGATCAGCCACCCGATCGACACGGCGGGTTCCGTCGATCTGCTCCATCCGGCAACGGCGGGCACTTCGGTTAGTGTCTTCCGTCAATTTTTAAACCTGCGCTGGACAATTTGCAGCCGAATGCAGCGCAGGATGAACGCTAGGACCTCGCCCACCTTTGGCCGAAGGCGCCCCTGATCGGAGATGCTCACATGGCCACCGGGCGCGAACTGTCGGTCGGCTCCAAGCTCGCGGCCGCCTTCGGTGCGCTATTTCTTGTGGTGGCGGGCGTCGGCGTCTTCAACGCCGATCAAATGCGCGCCGTGAGCGGCGCAGGCGTCGAGATCGAGAGCCAATGGCTCCCCTCGATCCAAGCACTCGATGAACTCAAGCTGATATTCACGCGTGCCCGCCTTATCGGCGCTCGCGTCATAGCTACTGGAGACCCGACCGAGCGCGAGGCCGTCGAACAGCGGCACCAGAAATTCTTGCGCTGGGTCGCCGAGGCGAGCGCCCGCTACGAGCTCGTGATCAAAACCGCGCAGGAACAGGAGATCTACAATCAATTTCTCGCGGCGTGGCACGATTATGTCGAGTACGAGGCGCCACTCCTCGCCGCCCCGCATGATGATGCGGCAGCTATGACGGGCTTCAACTTCGACGCGCAAAAACGCTACGCGAAAACGCTCGATGCTCTCGACCGCCTGACAGATTTGAACCGGCGCCGAGTCGCGGAGGCAGTAGCGTCCGGGGCGGAAACTTACCGCCGCGCTCTGTGGCTCACTGGCTCGATGACCCTCTTCGCTGCCGTGCTCGCCATTGGCGCCGCGCTCTGGCTGAACCGCGCCGTGGTCTCGAGGGTAGTCCGGCTCTCCTATGCCATGCGAAGTCTAGCAAGGCGGGATTATGCCTTTTCGTTACCGAACGCGGGTGCTGATGAGATAGGCGACATGACCCGCGCCGTCGAGGAATGCCGTCAAGGCCTGAAGCAGGCCGACGCGATGGCGCACGCACAACGCGCGGCGGAACACGCCAAAGCCAGAGCCGAGGCGGAGCTTACTCTGGCTCAGCAGCGGGAGCAGGCGGAGCGAGAACTTCGGCTGCAGCACGTTCGGTTCGGTGCGGCATTGGAGAACATGTCACAAGGTCTGTGCATGTTCGATGCTGCCGGCCGTCTTGTGGTGGCTAACGGCCGCTTTGCCGAACTATTCGGTCTGCCAGAGACGGCGGTCCGCCCCGGGATCACTTTCGACTCACTCACGACCCACATGGAATTGTTGGGGCGCCTCGGCGCAACCGATATCGCGTGCATGCGACATGATATCGACCGCTTGGCGAACGGCAAGCGATCGGAGGCTATTATCTGGGAGCTGGTGGATGGGCGAGCACTCTCGGTGAACCTACGCGTCTTCGACAAGCAAGGCTGGTTGGCAACCTACCAGGACGTGACTGAGCGTCGGGAGGCGGAAGCAAAGATCGCGTTCATGGCCCACCATGATGCTCTGACAGGTCTGCCGAACCGTGTGCTTTTTCGGCAAAGACTTGAGGCTGCACTGATGCGAGCATGCAGGGGCGAAGTTTCCGCCCTGCTCTACCTCGATCTGGACAACTTCAAGGCCGTCAACGACACGTTGGGGCATCCGGCCGGCGACACCTTGCTGAACGCAGTGACCGAGCGGTTGCGGCAACACGTGCGGGAGTCCGACACCATCGCCAGGCTTGGCGGCGACGAGTTCGCCATTGTTCATAGTGCTCTGGATAGGCCGGCGGACGCGTCGGGTCTGGCCCGCCGGTTGGTCAAAGCGCTGGCTGCGCCATACGAGATCGAGGATCACCAGGTCGTCATCGGCGCCAGCATCGGCATCACGGTGATTTCTGCAGATGGGGAAAGCCCCGACTTGCTTCTGAAGCATGCCGACATAGCACTCTACATGGCCAAGGCCGACGGGCGTGGGACTTACCGCTTCTTTGAGCCGGAGATGGACGCGCGCATGCAGGCTCGCCGCTCGATGGAGCTGGAGCTGCGGCGTGCCCTGGCGATGGAGGAGTTCGAGCTATTCTATCAGCCCATCATGAATCTGCGCACGCATCTGGTGAGCGGCTTCGAGGCGCTGATCCGATGGCGTCACCCGACCCGCGGATTGGTGCTCCCTGCCGAGTTCATCCGGCTGGCTGAGGACACTGGCCTGATTGCTCCGATTGGAGACTGGGTGGTGCGACGGGCCTGTTTCGAAGCAGCGGAGTGGGCCGCGCCAATGAAGGTGGCAGTCAATCTTTCCCCGGCCCAATTCACCGGGCGCGGTCCGGTTCATGTCGTGGCGGCTGCCTTAGCGACCTCGGGTCTGGAGCCGTCGCGCCTGGAACTCGAAATCACGGAAACCGTAATGATGGAGGACAACGATGCCGTTCTAACCGTGCTGCGCGAACTGAAGTCACTCGGCGTGAAGATTGCGATCGACGACTTCGGTTCTGGGTACTCCTCTCTCAACTACCTCAAGAGGTTCTCCTTCGACCGAATTAAGATCGATAGGTCATACGTCAGCGACATCGATGTTTGCAAGGAAAGTGAAGCAATCGTTCATTCCCTAACGGGCCTATGCACGGTGCTCGGTATCGCTACCACCGCCGAGGGCGTGGAAACCGAGTTGCAACTTGAAAAACTGAGATGTACCAATTGCACCGATGTCCAGGGGTTCCTTTTCAGCCCAGCAAGACCGGCCACAGAGGTCCCCAGCCTCTGCCGAGACCTCGAACTTGCTTTTCTAAAACTCCACTCTAACCACGGGATCGTGGGGTAGCTTGGGGTCACCCATAGCTTCGGTCAACCTATTGTTCATCCGGCTGTTTCGCAAAACGCCGGTGACGAGGATGCGCCTGACGGACCGCATCCCATCAGACGTCCAGGCGGGCTCGCGATCAGTTTCTGACCTTCACCCTCTTCCCGGGACAGGTTAGTTACAATCGAAAACCCCTCTACGATGAGCGCATCGTAAGGGCTTGGATTTTTCGGGTCCTCGCGTCGCGCGAGTATAATGTTATTAATTCACTGGCGGCTAACCGCTTCGGTTGTGGTAACGGGAAACGGCTGTCGCTCATGCGCCGCGCGGGCTCGTGATGCGGTTCACTGCTGCGGTCGGCAAGTACCGCATCACCGCCGTGCCACGCAGCGGAATCCGATGTTCGTCGTGGCGCTGTCCTCCATCTCGGGATGGCGCGCCGCCGGGCGGTACCGGCGGCAGTAGTTCGGCGCGCAGAGGTGGGAGCCGCCCTTCAGCACCCGTCGCGGGATCCGCACTCCGGGCTGGGACGGATCGAAGCTCGACGAGGCGTCCGCGGCCCCTGGGTCAGGCGCCGCGCAGCAGGCCTGGCCGGCGGGATGCCGCGGTGCCCAATAGCTCGCCGTCCATTCCCACACGTTGCCGATCATGTCTGCCAGTCCGTAAAGGTTGGCCGGGAAGGCGCCGACCGGCGACGTGCCGTAACGATTGGGGCCCGGCTCGCCCCGGCGCGGGAAGGGCCCCGGCCAGGTGTTGGCCAAGCGCTCGCCGTTCGGCTCGAAGGTGTCGCCCCAGGCGTAGTCGGCGCCGTTGCGGCCGCCGCGCGCGGCGAACTCCCATTCGGCCTCGGTCGGCAGCACCTTGCCGGCCCAGGCCGCGTAGGCCTCAGCGTCGGCGAAAGCCACCTGCGTCACGGGATGGTCGGCGCGCTCTACTGACACGTCGCCGAGGCCCTCGGGCCGCCGCCAGGAGGCGCCCGGCACGTAGTCCCACCAGGAGCCGGGCGCCCGCGACGCGGCGAACCCCTCGGGCCGGAACACGATCGAGCCCGGGCGCAACAGCCCCGGGTCGGCGGCGGGATAGAGGTCCGGGTCGGGCGGGCGCTCCGCCACGGTGACGTAGCCTGTTTCGGTCACGAAGCGGGCGTACTCCGCCACCGTCACGGCCACGCGGTCCATCCAGAAGCTGTCGACCGCGACGCGGCGCACCGGCCCCTCCTCGCGATAGTGCCGGTCGGACCCCATGCTGAAGGTGCCGCCGGGGATCCAGGCCATATCGGGCCGCCCGCTCCCCATCACCGCACCGGGGCCGGGAGGGGCGCCGGGTTCATCGCGGTCAGGGTGCGCCAGCGCAGGATCTCCTCGACCATCTCGCGCCGCCGCTCCGCGTGGGCGGGGTCGTTCCACAGGTTTCGCACCTCGCGCGGGTCGGCGTCGAGGTCGAAGAGCTGGCCTTCGGGGCTGTCGACGAAGTGGACGAGCTTCCAGCGCCGGTCGCGCACCATGCTCATGCAGGCGGTGCCTTTGAGGATCATGTCGCGCGCGTGCTCGGCGAAGACGCGGGGGCGCCCCTCGCCGCCGCCCTCCAGCAGCGGCACGAGCGAGCGCGCCTGCATCCAGTCCGGCGGCACGAGGCCCGCCATCTCCAGGATCGTGGGGCCGAAGTCCATCCAGGAGCAGAGGGCGTCGACCGTACTGGGCTCGAGATGACGGCCCCACACCACGGCGGGCACGCGAACGCTCTGCTCGTACATGGTCCACTTCTGACTGTGGCCGTGGTCGTTGAGGCAGTCGCCGTGGTCGGAGGTGAAGATCACCAGGGTGTCGTCGAGCACACCGCGGCGTTCCAGGGCCGCCAGGAGATCGCCGACCTGGGCGTCGATCATAGTCACGTTGGCGAAGTAGTGCTGCCGCTGGCGTCGCATCTGCTCGGGCGTGGGGTCGAAGAGATGAACCACGGCGTCGTGATCGTCCTCCGTGTGCTCGCGGCGGAGGTCCTTCAGCACTTGCGGCTGGGCGTCGATGTCGGCACGCTCGAAGATCGGCTCCGGCAGGTCGCGGTCCTCGTAGAGCGCCAGAGCGTCTTCGGTGGGGTCGTAGGGCGGGTGCGGCCCGGGCAGGCCGATCTCCAGGAAGAAGGGTTCGCGCCCCGGGTAGATATCAAGCCAATGGCAGGCGAGGTCGCCGACGAAATTGTCGGGATGCAGATCGGCCGGCAGCTCCCAGGCAAAGGCGCCGAGGCGCTCGCGGTAGTCGGCGCGGCGGGCCCACGTCTTGCGGCTCGGCTTCTCGAAGCCCCGCGCGTAGAGCGCCATGTCCCAGTTGTCGAGGAAGTAAGGGACGTTAACGTGGGCTCTGTCCTTGTTCTCGACGACGTGCCGCTCGTGAAAGCCGAAGGGGTGCTCCCAGGGGTAGGTGTGCATCTTGCCGACGTTGACACAGCGGTAGCCCGCCTCGGCTAGGCTCTCGACCCAGCTCCAGCGCCACGGCTGCTCGTTGCGCAGCACGCCGGTCTGGTGGGGATAGAGGCCAGTGAACAGGCTCGCCCGCGAGGGCGCGCAGGACGGCGCGGTCACGAACATGCGGGAGAAGCTCACTCCCTCGCGCACGAGGCGATCGAGGTTCGGCGTCACCATGTGGGGGTGGCCCTGGGCCGCGATCGTGTCGAAACGCTGCTGGTCGGTGATCACCAGCACGATGTTGGGGCGGGTCTTCTCTGTCGTCATGGACGTCCTCCCTGGGTGAGATCTGTCAAGCGAGGTCGGAGCGGTGCGTCTCGGCGGCGAGCCACACGCAGACGGCGCTAAGCGCGCAGACGGCTGCGACGTAGACCGCGACGGGCCACCAAGCCCCGTCCGACCAGATCACCAGCGCGCTGGCGATGAGCGGCGTCGGGGCGCCGCCGATCAACGCCGACAGCTGGTAGCCGATGGAGATGCCGGTGTAGCGCACGCCCGTGCCGAAGAGTTCGGAGAAGAACGAACTCTGGATCGCGAACATCAGCCCCGTGCCGACCGCGAGCGCGACCACGATGGCGAACCAGGCGAGGACGGTCGAGCCGCTCTGGAGCAGCGGGAAGTAAGCGAAGATGAAGCTGCCGGAGAGCAGCACCCCGGCGAGGTAGACGGGCCGGCGCCCGAGCCGGTCCGACAGGAGCCCGACGAGCGGCAGGATTCCGACCTCCACGGCGGAAGCGATGACGAAGCCAGACAGCATCGTGCCCCGTTCGACGTGCAGCGTGTTGGCCGCGTAGGCGATGCCGAAGACGTTGATGACGTTGAACACCACGGCGTCGGCGAGGCGCGCGCCGGTGGCGAGCGCGATGTTCTTCGGATAGCGGCGGAACAGCACGACGACCGGCACCGCCGCCTGCTCGCCCGACGCCTTGGCTTTGAGAAAGGCCGGCGTTTCCTCGATTGCCAGCCGGATGTAGACGGCCGCGCCGAGGAAGACCGCGCTGAGTAGGAAGGGCACGCGCCAGCCCCAGGCGAGGAAGGTGTCAGGCTCCATTCGACTGGCGAGGGCGAAGACCAGCGTCGACAGCAGGAGGCCCATGGGCGAGCCCATCTGCGGCAGGCTGCCGATGAAGCCGCGTCGGCCCGTCGGCGCGTGTTCGAGTGCCACCAGCGAGGCGCCCCCCCATTCGCCGCCGATGCCGAGACCCTGCAGCAGTCGCAGAACGACGAGCAGCACCGGCGCCCACACCCCGACCCTGTCGTAGGTCGGCAGCAGCCCGATGGCGAGCGTGCCGAGCCCCATGATGAGGGCCGTGGCGAGCAGCGCCGTCTTGCGCCCGACCCGGTCGCCGACGTGGCCAAACAGCACCGCGCCGATCGGGCGGCTGATGAACCCGACTGCGAAGGTCGCGAAGGCGGCGAGCGTGCCGGCTTCCGGCGACGAGGCCGGAAAGAACAGCTTCCCGAAAACCAGCGCCGAGGCGGTGCCGAACAGGAAGAAGTCGTACCATTCCATGAGCGAGCCGACGAAGCCCGCCATCGCGGCGCGACGCATGTCGGTGCCCGGGACCGCGACCTCCCCGCCCGCGTATATCTGCGCTTGTACCATCCCGTGTTCTCCCTTAGCTTAGAGCCTGACCCAAAAGCGTACTTGTGCTCGCGGCGGTAGAGTGATTCAGGTCTCCTGAGGTGATGGAGGTTGGATCGGGATGTGGACTGAGGAGCAGCGCCGAAGGTACCGGCGGGAAGGCGGCGG
>JAABUR0100002845.1_pt1 | contig 25482 bp, 29 predicted proteins | sample 5560091 | NCBI WGS metagenome assembly JAABUR01 (sample SAMN10711879, study PRJNA513375) | rock metagenome | isolation source: Antarctica rocks | place: Antarctica: Victoria Land, University Valley sud
ACGCGTTGAAGGCGGCCATCTCCTCGTGGCGCACCTGGATGAACTCGACCCTGTCGCTGTGGCGGTCCAGCGCGCCCATGATCCCGTTGATCCCGTCGCCGGGATAGCCGTAGATGCGCTTCACGCCACTGTTGGCTGCTCCCAGCGAGGACATCCACGATCTGCACCACGTGCCTCGACCGTCGGCGTCGCCTGGGAAGGTCGCGCAACGGCGACAGTGCGAGGATTTCGACAGCTTTGAGCCGCTTTTCGAAGCCTGCCACCGGGAGTTGCGCGCAGGAGTGCGGAAGCTCGTTGAGTTCAAGAATCCACAACAGATCCGCGCAGGCCGATTCTTCGTCCTACGTGGTGTCGTCACTTACGTGGCCGCGGAAGGAGCTAGGCAAGAGCTGCCAGGTGGGGGCTCGAACGTGCGCCTGCGCTGCATCTTTGAGAACGGCACCGAAGCCGATCTCCTCCTCCTTTCGTTGTCCAGCTCTCTGTACCAAGACGGCAAGCAGGTCACCGACCCCGAGGAGAAGACGCTGGCCGAGGTTGAGGAGCAACTCGATGGACCGCCGGGCTTCGTCTATGTCTTGCGCTCGCTGGCAGACGACCCCGCGGTGGCTGCTATTCCCGACCTCTACAAAATTGGCTTCACGACGACGTCAGTCGCGGAGCGGACCGGTGGGGCAGCAAAGAGCTCCACGTTCCTCGGTGCTCCGGTACAGGAGATCCTCAGTCTCGAGATGCCGCGAGCGATGGCGCGGGGGGTCGAGGCCCTCTTGCATCGGTTCTTTGCAGCAGCCCGGCTCGATTCCTGGTTCGAGCGGGACGGGATTACGGCTGTCGAGGTCAGGGAGTGGTTCTCCGTGCCTCTTGCTGTAATCGAGAAGGCCGTCGGCTTGATCGAGGCCGAAAGCATTCAGAGCTACGAGTACGACTCCCAAGCACGTCGGATCAGGCTCCGATCCTGACCGCCTCCCCGCTCGCGAGATGGGCGCGGTGCAGCGGGGCCGGCCAGGGGCCTCCCGAGATTGATGCCCGATTGATGCCCGCGGCGATGATCGCGACGTTGCGCAGATCGTCGCGCTGAGAGAGGGCGGGGGAGGGGGACATCGGCGCGGGATGGTACGGGTGCGGCCGCACACATCCGGGCTCCGCGCTCAGTTGTCCTTCGGGATGACGCTGATCCTGCCGTTCGTCTCGAGTACCGCAAGACGGATCGCGTCGATGTCGGGAACCCGCTGCATCCGCGCTTCCGCTTCGAGCTCGCCGACGGTCACCCGCTCGCGCTTGAGGTTGCCTTCGATCGCCTTCCCGTTCTCGACCAGAACCATGGGGCGCCCCTCGATCACCGGCCGCAGGCGGCGAAACTTGAAGTTGAGGTAGGCGGTCGCGGCGGTCATCAGCGTCATCACTGAAAGGACGATGAAGGCCCCCGTCACAGACTCGTCGTTCTGGGTCACCCCCTGCTGGACGAGGTCGCCGATGACCACGAGCAGGATCAGGTCGAACGGCTCCATCGTCGAGAGCTCCCGGCGGCCGACGATCCGCGTCAAGAGCAGAATGAAGAGGAACGCGACGAAGCTGCGGAGAACGAGATCCATGATCAGGGAAAGATCGTCACGGTCCGCTCGACGCGAGCGATCGAGCGATCGCCGTCGCGCAGCTCGACGTCGGCCGAGGTGCGCCCGAGCGCGGTCGGGTTCACCTGCCACTGCGTATAAAGAGTGCTCGACCCTCCGGCAGCGATCGGGGGGAGGTCGAAGGCGATGCTGCCGTCGTCGAGGCTGCGCTCGGTCGTGGGAGCGGGCTCGATTGAGTTCAGCGTGATCGCGTCGATCCAGCCTGACTGGAGTACGAGGGTCGGCTCGGCGATCGCCTCTCGAGCATCGATCCGGAAGCGGCCCTCGAAAATCAACCCGCCGCGCAGGCGGGAAGGTGCTTGGACTGACAGTGCCGCCGCCGGCTCAGCCGCAACCGTCGTGGTCGTTCGCTGACCAAAGACGTTGAGCAGGGCTGCGAGGACGAAGAGCGTGAGCGCGCCGAGCGCCATGCGTCGTCCGAGTTGGTGTCGCTCACGCCCTCTCAGATCCCGATCGACATCGGCGTCGAGGTTGCCGGGTAGGTCCTGCATGCCATCAAGCTAGAACCGCTTCCGGACGCTTGGCGCGGCATCCCCGAGCAAGCAGCGCTAGCCGAGCGATACGAGCAAGAAGCGGCCAACGCCCGAGGACACCGGCGGCGAGCTCCGACGAGCGCTGGGGGACACACGCGAGCGTGAACTGATGATCACGCCGCAAGGTCCGGCGCCGTCATCAAGACCTCCCGGAGGATCTCTGTGAGGCGATCCTCCGGTTCGCTGTCATGTCGCCGAGAATCGGCAGAACCGAGCAGGGAGCGGGCGCCGACGGTCATAACTTGCGCCCGGATACCGTCGCCATACCAACTCCCCCTCTTCTGAAGCGTCGTCCTTTCGCGGCCAATCCTGACGCTCGGGCGTTGACTTTGCGACAAAGCCAAACTGGATTTGATGCCCAATTGATGCCCAAGGGCAATGGGCGCCAGCCCCCAGAACGAAAGAAACCCGCTCGGTATGCGGGCTTCTTCGTATAGCGGGGACAGGATTTGAACCTATGACCTCCGGGTTATGAGCCCGGATCCACCACGTTCACCGGGAATTGCCGCCGGCGTTCGAGCCCTCCGCTTCATCGGTCGCCAATGGCCCCGCCGCAACGCGCAGCGCAGTGGAGAGCCGCTCCGCAGCGTCGATCTGCGGGACGTGATGGACGTAGATCATGGTCGTGGCGATGTCGGCGTGGCCCATGTACGCCTTCACGTCGGAAAGCGGGAACACCTGGACCGCGAGCGTCCCAAAGGTGTGGCGCAGATCGTGGAAGCGGATCTGCTTCAGGCCCGCGCGATCACGCGCCGCGTAGAAGCGGCGTCGCAGCGCTGAGTCGTCCAAGTGCTCGCCCAGGTCGTTGCAAAACACGAGATCCTCGTCCTGGGTGAAGCGATGGCGGCGGCTCAGTCCGTCGAGCCTGCATGCGTGACCGTTCACTCCCCAGAGCGCGGCTTGCGTCAACCGCCCCAAACAGCCGGCCGCACGCGAGCACGTCGCGCGACCGACGCACCCGTGATCTCGGCCTCGTCGACCACGGTCGTCGTGGCCTGCAGCCACTCAAGCCGCGCGATTCCCGCCGCCAGAACCTCCTCCTCCTCCTCCTTGATCTGGCAGCATCGTCACGCCAAACCGGATCTCGTGACCGGTTCTAGTGGCCCCTGTCGCCGCAGTCGATCGGGTGCTGATACGCATTGCCTCGACAGCCGTGGGTAGGAGCCTGCAGACATGACACGCGTCGATCTCACTGAGCCCGCCGACGACTGCGCTCGGCCGCCCTTGCCTTTGCTCAGATGGCCGACGCGTCCGGTTCCTGCACGTCGTTCCTCGGAGCCCTGTTCGACCTCGAGGAAACGCTTCGATTCGAGTCGTCAATGCAGGCCTCTACAAGGTTGCGCGTGACGCTGTCCCCGTGATTGCCGAGCGCGGCCGCCGTGATCCCAACGGGCAAATGCGTCGGACGGTCGGACTCTCACGGGCGAGCGGGAAGTCGGCCTGCTGGCGGCGATCCACGACCTCGCGGCCGCGCTCGGCAGCTGTGCGGCTTCGTGCGGTGAGGTACGTGAGATCGCCGAACCGCCGATCGGTCGATCCCGCATCAGGCGCGACGAGCGCCGCCGGCCCCGACCCAAGACACCCAGGACTGCGCGGCGCCCCCGACGTATCGAGAGCTAGTCTCGGTCCGAGGGGGAGGCGAGACAAGGCAAGGCGGGCCGGACGGCAGAAGGGTTGACCGCCCGAGGGCGACACCTCGGGCGGTCTGGCCGGTGCGACGCCGATGCCGGGGTCGCAGATCGAGCCGCCCGTAGCGCCACCGGTCTCCTCCCAATCAACGGACCCCACTGTCGAATCGCCTGCCCCCGAGCCGGCACCAGCCGAACACAGCCCGACGTCGGACTTCAGCTTCGGCGCGCCGGGCGCCTCGAAGACCGCTGATCGGGACTCTGGCGCCGCGGGTCGACGCGTTCTTGTCGCCCAATGCAGGCGCTGCTCCTCGTCGCCGAGGCTGTCGCACAAACCCGCGAGGGTGAACGGCCGCGGCTCCGCGGAGCCGCCACGGCATGAGGCCGCGGCCGATCAGGCCGCGGCGGCACTCAATGAGTGCCGGTGGAGCTTCAGAAGGTTGTGAGTGGCGGCGATCAGACGCCATTCCGAGCGGACGGCGGCCCGACCGCGGCGTTTGAAGCGCCCTGCCCGCCGGTTCTGCTTGATGTCGGCGAACACCGGCTCCACCATCCATTGGCGACGCGAGTAGAGCTCAAGCGCCGGAGTCCCGTGGCCAGAACTACCGCGATTGGGCCGGATTCCCGCGGGTCCCTGGACTCTGCGGGCCCTTGAGGACCTTGTCGCTGGGAGCGTTCATCGTGTCATCGATTCGAGCTGGCTGTCTGAGCTTTGCTCGCAGCGCTGCTCGACCGCGCCTACCGGCCGCACGGCCTGCACGTCACAACGATCGCTGTCGGTGGCGGCGTCTCAACGGGGAGCGACCTCGACCCCGACAAGATCGCCGAGACCTACTGGAAGTCGCACGGCCAGCGTTCGAGTGAGTGGTCCGGCACAGTTCGCCGGCCAGCAGCGGTTAGCACCGCGCGGTCCCGTCAGCCATCCTCGTTCATGCGGACGGTCAGCCACGCGATCCCTCCCCCGACCACAGCCATAGCCGCGGCGATCAGCATCGCCGTCTCGAAGCCGGCCGAGAAGGCGCCGGGACCGACTGCTGTGCCGGCTCCGATGCCGGCGGCCGCCGGTAGGGCTGAGGACGAGAGCAGCTGAGCGAAACGGGTGGCGGCGTTGTTGACTGCGGAGGCGATTCCGGCGCGATCGTCCGGCAGTGCGCCGAGCACCGCTATGGTCAGCGGAGCGACGAAGATCGTCATCCCGATCCCGAAGATGACGACGCCGGGGAGGATCGATTCCACGTAGCCGTCGCCTCGTCCGACGCCGGCGAGCATGAATACGCCGACGCCGAGCACGAGGGGCCCAATCGTCATCGGCACGCGCGGTCCGAGCTCCTGTCCGAGCCTTCCGGCCTGAGCGGAGAAGAGCATCATGATCCCGGTCGCGGGGAACGAGGCGGCCCCGGCGGCGAGGGCGCTGTAGCCCAGCACGTCTTGGAGCTGCAGCGAGAGGAAGAAGAACGTAGCGCCGATCGCCAAGTAGTTGGCGAGCGTCGCTGCGTTGGCCCCGGAGAACTGGCGCGAGCGAAAGATGCCCAGCGGCAGCATCGGGTCGGTCGCGCGGCGCTCGACGAGCAGGAAGGCGATCAGCAGCAGACCCGCGCCGGCGGCTGCCGCGAGGACGACCGGATCATCGAGGCCGCGGCCGCCGGCCTCGACCAGCCCGTAGGTGGCCGCGCCGAGCCCAAGCGCCGCCAAGGTAGCCCCGGGCCAGTCGAGACGACGCTCCGAAGTGGGTTCGGGCCGGTCGTCGGGAAGGTGCCGGAGAGCCAGCAGCGCGGCCGGCATCGCGACGGCGACCACGGCCACGAAGACCAGGCGCCATGAGCCGAAGTCGACGAGCGCCCCGCCCAGGAAGGGCCCGATCAGAGTCGATACTCCCGACCACCCTGCCCAGGCGCCGATCGCCCTGCCGCGATCCTCCTCCGCGAAGCTCGCCTCGACGAGTGCGAGGCTGGTAGGCACGATCAGCGCTGCGGCTGCACCCTGTAGGACGCGTGCGGCAATCAATACCCCGCCGCTCGGAGCGAGCCCGCAGACGAGTGAGGTCGCCCCGAACGACACGAGCCCGACGATGAAGATCCGGCGACGTCCATGGAGGTCGCCGAGCGACCCGCCGAGGATCATCAGCGCGGTCAGGGCGACCAGGAACCCGTTCATCACCCACTGCAGCCCTCCGAGCTCGAAGCCGAGATCGCGACCGATGTCGGGAAGGGCGACCGTGACGACGCTGGATTCGAGGAAGGCGGCACCCGACCCAAGGACCGCGGACGCCAGCACCCATCGCCCGGCCGCGGACGCGTAGCGCAGGTTGGCTGCCGTTTCAGTCATCGCTTACGGCGTCCCGATCAGGTCGTGCGTCAGGCACGCCTGCTGAAACCCAGCGACGACCAGCTTGCCTCGCGCATGACGGGTTTCGGTCTTCTCGAGCGCCGCCACGGCTTCCGTGAATGGATAGATCCGTTCGAGGACCACCCGGATGCGTCCATCGGTGATCGCGGCCAGCAGATCGGCCATATCCCGGCGGGCGTCGGCACGGTGCACGAACTGCTCGACTCGGACATCGCGCTCCGGTTCGAAGGCGTCGCCGGAGACGGTCACGACGTGCCCGTCCTCGCGGACGACGAACTGGCTCGACGCTCCGGTCCCAGGTTGGATCGCCAGGGCGGCGTCGACACCGTCCGGCGCCCACTGCCTGACCTGTTCCTGCCAGTCGTGGGCGTTGTAGTCAACGGCCTTCTCGGCTCCGAGCGAGAGCAGGTAGTCATGGTTACGCGCAGAGGCTGATCCGGCGACCCGGATCCCACCGGCGGTGGCCATCTGGATCACCAGGGTGCCGATCGCGCCGGAGGCGCCCGCAACGAACAGCGTCTCGCCGCTCCGGAGATCGAGGGTGTGCAGGCTCTCCACCGCCGTCTTGCCGGCGACCGGGAGGCCGGCGGCGGTTGGGAAGTCCAGCTCGTCGGGCATCCGGGTAAGCGCGGCATCGCCGACGACGGTGAGCTCCGCCCAGCTTCCGCCCTTGGGATTCAGCGCGCTGGACAGCAGGACCCGGTCGCCGGGACCGAACGTCTCGACCCCGGTCCCCGTCTCGAGGACCACGCCCGCCGCCTCGGTCCCGATCACATAGGGGAACCGAGCGTCGGGTGGGATGAAGTATCGATCATGCAGACCCACACCGAAGGCTCGAACCTGAACGAGCACCTCGTGATCCGCGACCTCGGCGACCGGCACATTGGCCAGGGCCACCACGTCGCTTTTCGCATCGGATCGAACGAATGCCTTCATCAACTCCATGTCGAAGAGCACCCTTGCAGCTGCCATGGTTTTGCGCCTCCAAGCGGCCGAGCATGCTGTCGCCGAGCCTCCGCTGCTGTCGCAGCCACCTCGTGCGCGGGGGCTACGACACCACGAGCCCAATACTGCACCGCCTCTAGGAACTGAAAGTGCGCCACTTTGGTGGCGACCGACGCCGGCGAAACCCTCGAGCCTCGACGACAAACGAGCTCGAGGAGGTCGGCCGGGAGGTGCGAAGAGCGATGGAGTGGGCACAGGTCAGGACGATGGCCGCGGACGGCATCTCCCAGCGCGAGATCGCGGCTCATCTCGGGATCAACCGACGCACCGTCGCCCGCCTGGCGACTGCGACCGAGCCGCCAAGCTACGAGCGCGCGCCCTCGGGTTCGATGCTCGACCCGCTCGAGGCGGTGATCTGCAAGTTGATCGACGAGTGCCCCGAGATCAAGGCGCCACGGGTGACCGAAGAGCTGCGAGACCACCACGGCTACGCCGGCTCGGTCGACCTCGTTCGAAAGCGCTCGCCGCGATCCGTCCGCGAGCACAGCGCGCAGCCCAGCGCACCGGCTACCGCCCCGCCCAGGTGATGCAGATCGACTGGGCCGAGATGCCGACGCACCCGAAGATCGCCGGGCGCGAGCGTCGCGTCTACGCGCTGATCGCATCGCTTCCCTACTCGGGCGCCTCGAGCGAGCACTTCAGCTTCGACATGACCGTCGAGTCCTTCCTCGCCGGCCATGTCAAGGCCTTTGAGTGGCTCGGCGGTGTCCCGCGCGAGTGCGTCTATGACAACCTCAGATCGGCGGTCGCGCGCCGCCAAGGCAAGGAGATCACCTGGAATGCGCGCTTCGCCGGCCTGCGCGGCCACTACGCCTTTCACGCGAGCGCCTGCACGCCCGCCACCCCGCGCGAGAAGGACTCGGTCGAGGCAGCGGTCCGACACCACAAGACCGTCTTTTGGCCGGCGCGGCGTTTCGGCTCGCTCGCCGAGCTCAACCAGATCTACGCGCGCTGGCGCGATCGGATCGCTCTGCCACGCCGCCATGCCAGCGGCCACTTCATCGTCGCCGACCGGCTCGCGGTCGAGCGCAAGACCGTCAGCTCGGCGCCGGAGTCGCGCACGGCCCGCTCCCCACGCTCGGCTCAGCCCATCGGTTGAAGCAAGAAACGGGACCCGTTTGGGACCATGAGCCACCGGTCCTGGTGGGATCAGAAACGACGAAAGCCGCTGATTTACAGCGGCTTTCGCGAATAGCGGGGGCAGGATTTGAACCTGCGACCTCCGGGTTATGAGCCCGGACCGGGGGTGATTCCCAGTCCGGCTGGATCCGGCAAAGCGCTTGTTCGTGCGGAACCTTAGTCAGCGTGATCCGGCTGGATCGGCTCGCTGACGCCCCATCCGTCGCTGTTCGTTTGACATCCGTTTGACAAGAACGACGTGCCGCCATCACAGCCGAATGTCCGCGGGTCATCTCGCTAACTGGAACCAGGTGCTCACCCGCTTGGGCAGCAGGTCTGGGTTCTGTGCAACGAAGGCGAGCAACTCATCCCGCGTGATGATCTCGTCGACGAGTCCCCGCTCTCCATCGTATTGTCCGCAAGTTGCAAAGGCGAAAGTGTCAGTTTGCTGATCCGTCTTGGCGTCAGCTAGAGCTTGCAGATTGACGTGATCCGAACCGGTCTTGACCTGAACAATGCTTTTGCGCCTGGTGTCGCGGTGGAGCATCGTCCACTCGTACGCGGGGGTATCCCGCTGCCGGGCTCGCGGTAGCGCCACATAGGATCGAGCCACCTGCAGCCACAGGTAGATGAGATCCTCAACGTCGTAAGGATCGAGATGGCTTGTCAGCACCTGTTCCGGTGTGATCCCCACCTTTGGCAGCTCCCTTCCATGGAGCTTCTCCCATAGATAAGGCGTCAACTGCCTGGCTGGACCGTCGTGGATACGGGAGAAGCTCGAACCCGTCCCTACGAAGCAGCGAATAACTCCCCCTGGGACCTCAAGATCGTTCAGTGGCTCGGGCGCCCACTCGGCATCGCGGACCTGATGCACGTCGACCGCCTTCGCTGCGTCGCTCCCGTCGTAGCGATACGGCCCAGTGATCCTGCATAGCCAATACCGCCCGTGGGTGTCGCGCGTCCACACAAAATCTCCATCCTTGGCCTGCTCACCGAAGCGCCGGACGGTTTGCGCTGGCGTAAGTCCCCAACCTGGTGTCGCCTCGATTAGTTGACATGCTTGATCGAGCGTTGCGTCTGCGCCAAGATCATCCATCCGCCAGCCGATGCCGATGATGCCTCCGAGCACGCAGTGATCAACCTGCTCCTTGTGGTCAACGCCCTCCAAGGTCGAGCGCAGCTTCGTTCGCCAGAGGACCGGCAGCTCGCTAGGTTCGGGAAGTAGGGAGGGCTTGGAGACTTGGGACATGATCGCCCGGATCATATGAGTTCACGTCGACTGATCTCCGGATCAGGCACGGACGCCACAGGTCAGAAAATCGCATACTCGCGCACGAGCTCAGGCAATGACGACTCCGTTTCGAACAAGAGTGCGAGTAGGCCCGCCTGAAGTTCGTGGCCGAGCCGGCCCGCGACAGCGAACGCTTCCGATTCTCCTGCGGCATCGCGGGCGAGCTCATGGAGCTCGTCGCGGAATGTCTGATCGTCAAGCAATCCGAGGAACTCGTCGTACGCGCCCAGAGCCCGCGCACCCGCATCGATCGCGCTGTGCTGCAGAAATGCAGCGGCAATACGGTCCGTCGGCGGCATGTCGAACTGATCGCGCAGGAACATCGGCATCTCGTCGCGGTCGAGGCGGGAGCACCCCAGAACGGGCAGCAATCCACCTGCGAAGAGAATCTTTCGCGACGTGCGCAACTTGGCGTTTCGGAGGCCCCATTTCTCGGGTCCGTCGTACTCCTTGCCAGCGAAGTCGACGCAGACGGTCCGCCAGTAGCGAACGACATCGTTGAGCAAGAACCGAGGAGGTCGGTAGTCCTTCACTGACTCGTCGAGATATCGGCTCAAGACGCGGTCCCTGGCGTCGATGAACACGTGGGTGGCCGTCAATGGCACCGACTCGAGCAAGAAGAGCATGCGGCGGGTGAGGTTGTTGTTGCTATCGCGGTCTAACCCGATGTCCTCGACCAGCCGGTCGCAGAAAACCGGTTGACCGAAGGGGCCCCTGGATCCGGGCGGCGTATCGAGCACTCCCGCGATGTGTTCAATCGAGGGCGTCACGGTTGACCGGTCGGGGCCATCCACGAGGAGCATGAAGTCGTCATCGCTTCCCGCGGTGACCTCGGCTCTGCCCCACGACCCCATCAAGACGACAGACGCATCTGGGTCGTGCTCAAACGTGGCGATCTTCTCGAGTCGTTCCTCGATGCCTTGAGACGTTCTCTGCCTAGCTCTCAGCAGGTTCTTGAAGTCTCGCCTCGAGGCCGACGCGAGTATTTCAAGTGGGCTCTTAAGGCCCGCCACCGAGCTGGTTACTGCGCTACTCGCGGCGGCGCTTCAAGAATCCAGGGCACGTCAACACAACGTTCGAGCGCTGGCCCGAAGAGTTCTTCGTGGTCCTCGGTAAGGCTGACATGGTGCAGATCCTCCGAGAGCGAACTCAGGTGAACATGTCGGAGGCGGTCTCCAAACATGTCGAGCAGCTCACCAGCAATCCTCATGCTGTGATCGATCGACCAAGCGTGAGCAATATCGAAGCAGAAGCCGGCCTCCGGAAGCTCAGCGAAAATGGGGGCCAGTTCATCCGGCGTCCCGCCGGAAGACTTTCGTGCATCCATGTTTTCGATCAGAAGTCCTCGCCCCAGAGCCCGATAGTGATCAAGGTTGGCCATGGTGTCGGGGTGCAAGACAATGCCGTCACACAGCTCGGCTAGTTCGCGTAGCTGGACTACCAGCTCGCGTTCGTCCAGCTCACGGCCCTTGGAAGGACCATGAACGCTCAGATAGTGGAAAGGCAGACGCGGTCGACTTGATAGATAGTCGATCAGCGGCGGGAGCTCGGCCTCGCTCAGCGCAGACAGCTCGACCGCAAAGGGGGAAGCCGCCCAAGCCTTTGCGACCTGTTCGCCCCAGTCGCCGCGCGAATCCTCCATGAACCCCGTGGATACGCCAACCGGGTGGTGGCGAGCCACGACGGAATGCCCTGGTGCTGGTCTCGTGGCAATGGCCATCTCGCCGAAACTAGCAAGCAACGAGGACAGCCAGAACGGTCCGGGCGTCCGACCCACGCGTCGGCATCAGTACCCAACCAGCAAGACCCCTTCGAGCGGCAGGCGTAGTCGGTCGCTGGCGTAGATCGCATCGAGGCGGTTGCGGGTCTGCTCGTAGCTGCGCATCCTCTGAGCCCCTGAGCGGTACTCCAGCATCATCGCTACGACCAGGAACTTCGCATCGACCATGAGGCTTACGCGAACCAGATCCCGATAGTCGGCGTTGTTCGCTGCGCCGCGGCCTGCCTCAACCTCCAGCACGACGCCGTGACCGGCGTGAAAGGCGTCGACCTCGTAGGCAACGACTGCTCTCCCATCCTCTCCGAAGAGGACCGGCCGGGAAATCTTCTCCGCGGCCCTCTTGCCTCGTTCAACGATGAACCCGGCGGTTTCCAACCCGGGCCGGATATGGGCCAGCACGCTGTCACTGGACACGCCGGACTGCTCCCGCGAATCGATCTCGCTTCGCACGTCCCGAAAGCATCCGAGCACCTCCTCCACCCAGTCCGGAGCGGGAGACCGAGACGGGTAGAACTTCCACGACGGATAGCTCGCTGACACATCGTGAGCTCATCAGACTTGGGCTCGTGGTGCAATCTGGGCACCGGCTGCTAGGGCGGCGAGTTCGAGTCCGCGACTTCAACATCCTTGAGCGCGAACACGATGAGGTCGCCCGAATCATCGAGATCGGGAACTTCGAGACAGACGGGCGCATAAGGGTCAGCAGCCCGATCCGACGGCGGCGGGATCGCAACAGTCGCCGAATAGACAATCGGTTCGTCAGAGCGTCGCAGAGCCTCGAAGAGCTCAAGCCCGAGCGCACGCATTTCATCCCCGGCGCCGCAGGCCGCGAACTCGATCGCCAGCCTCCTGTCGACCCGCGCGTTTACCGTGACACCCTTCGTCATCGCTCGGAACCGCTCCTCCAGGCTTGCCCGGTCCACACCGCTGAAACCGCCGGGCTTTCCTGGCTGCGCATCCTTGAACACGCCAGCTTGAGAAATGCAGGCGGATGCATCGCCTCGATGAACAAGGATGTCTCCCTCACCTGCTTCGCTCGGGAGCGAATCCACGCCTTCGACTGAAAGCGGTTCTGCGCCTCCGGTGACCGAACTCCACGTCGCAAGTGCCCTCGCCTGTGCGGAAGTCATTGAGATCGATGGCATGCTCATTCAGGCTAGCTTCCGAACTGGTTGGATCCGCAGGCAGCCAGAGAGTCAGCCTTTGGTTCGCGAGGCGCGATCACTGGCCCATCGCTCAACCTCCGTCCGCAGCCAGAGCTTGGTCCTGCCCCCTCCGCGTTGCACCACCGGCCTCGGCATGTCGGCATAGCGGCGTTGATAGAGGCTGACCGAGTTGCGCTGGGAAAGACCGAGAATCTCCGCGACTTCATGCGCGTCGATCAGATTGTCGGTGTCGACTCGCGGGACCATCACTGTCTACCTACGTTGACAGTTCCGTCCGACGGACAGAATAGTCTCCGTTCGTAGACACCCCGTCCAAACGATAAGTCGGCCCCGGCGGTGCGCAAACACCCCGGGGCCCGGCCGAGATCTACGAAGGAGATCCCGACATGACTGAGCGTAAGCCCTTCCTGCTCGACGAGCTCGCCGCACACGCGACGATCTCGGTAGAGCGCACCGCACAAGTACTCGGACTCGGAAGGACGGCCGCCTACGAGGCTGCCCGCCGCGGCGAGTTTCCCACCCGCAGGCTCGGACGGCGCATCGTCGTCCCGGTCCCCGCCCTGCTCGAATGGCTCGGGGTACCCCGATGAGGGGCCACATCCACAAGCGCGTTCGCACGAACGCCGCCGGCAAACAGACGACCCGCTGGTACGTGGTCGTCGACACCGGCGTAGATCAGGACGGCAAGCGCCGGCAGAAGTGGCACGGTGGTTTCGACACCCGCCGCGAGGCCGAGATCGAGCGGGCGAGGATCATCAACGATCTGCACACGGGCGGATACGTGGCGCCGGATCGTCTAACCCTGGCCGAGTGGGTACGCGAGAGCTGGATGCCGATGACGCGAACGCGCGTCAAGCCGAGCACCTACGACTCGTACCGGTCGAACATGGAGACGCACGTCCTGCCGGCGCTCGGCAACCGACCGCTGCAGCAGCTGACCGCGCCGATGCTCAACGCGCTGTATGCGGATCTGCTCGCGAGAGGAAACGGACGCGGCCCGCTGGCATCGAAGACCGTGCGCTACATCCACACGATCATCCACAAGGCACTCGCCGATGCAGTCGATGCCGGGCTCCTTCCTGCCAATATCGCCGAGCGCTCAAAGCCTCCGCGGCCGAACCGATGCCGAACGCGCAAGATCGAGTGCTGGGAGCCCGGCGAGCTCGCCGCGTTCCTTCGAGCAGTCGAGTGCAAACGGCTGGAGGCCGCGTGGCACCTCGCCGCGATGACGGGAATGCGCCGTGGCGAGGTGCTCGGGCTGCGCTGGTCGGATGTTGATCTCGATGCCTCCCGGCTCGCGGTCCGCAACGCGATCGTCTCAGTCGCCTACGAGGTGCTCGAGTCCTCTCCCAAGAGTTATCAAGCGCGGGTGATCGATCTCGACCCTGCGACTACGGCGCTGCTACGCCGGCACCACGAACGGCAGCAGCAGGCGCGCGAGGAGTTCGGCGACGAGTACGACGACCGCGGCCTTGTGATCTGCGCCGAGGACGGAACGCCAATCCACCCGCAGAGCTTCAGCCAGGCGTTCGCTCGAGTGATCGAGCATGCGGGCCTACGGCGGATCCGACTCCACGATCTTCGGCACACGCACGCAACGATCGCGGTGAAAGCGGGTGTGCCAGTGAAGGTGATCAGCGAGCGGCTCGGGCATGAGTCGCCTGCGTTTACGCTGAAGCAATACGCGCATGTGCTTCCGGGGATGCAGGCGGAAGCTGCAGCCCTAATCGCTGCGGCAGTGGCAAAGGACTAAGCAATCAGGACCCGGGCTCACGGCACGACCGCCCTGCGAACGGGAAGTGCATCCGGTCCGCGCGCAGATAGCTGCATCAACAGGCTACGCGTCACCCAGCAGCGCAACCGCGATGAGCGCCTTACGCTCGTCGTCGGCAAGCGTAGGCCGGCTACGATCGAGGAAGAATTCTGGTTCAAGGAGCGTACCGCGTGCACCGCGGATCCAGACCATCGCACTCTCATCCGCAGCCAGGACACCCTCGGGGGGCGGGAGGAGGCGGCCAGCCAGGTGCGCAAGACGTCGGTGACGGAGGCCACCAAAGCGCCACCAAGCAAGGCTGGCTGCGTCGCCGCACCCTGCGCGCACCCCCATCGACAGCTGTTCGAGCGCTCGGGCGGCCGACGGGGTCAGCTCCCACCCCAGATCGGCCTCAAGCCCAACGGCCGAGGTCACTAGCACTGCGAGGCCGCCGGCGATCCGAGTCATCCCAAAGACCAAGATCTGCTCGGTGAAACCGATGATCTTGGGGAGTGGATGGCCGCTCCCGCGCCCGTTCTTACCAGCCGCGTTTTCGCGCACGGCGATGGCCGCGAGTTCGGTTAGAGACATCCCCTCGAGCCATCCTCGCAGGACGTTACGGAGCACAGTCCACCCCTCGGGATGGTTCATGACATCGTCCTCGTCAGACAAGGCACGCATCTGACTGCCGCTCAGATCCCCCATGCGCAGCATCTCAGCCACGATCCGGTAAGGCATGCGTTGCAAGACTTCGACGAGCACGCTGGCCCAGCCGGCGATGGTTCCAGGGAAATCTTCAGGGTCGAGAATTCTGACCTGCACCCACATCGCAACGACTTGACGGAGCGACAGCCCCGAGACGTACGCAGCCTCAACCAGCCACTCGGGCGCTTCCTCCTCACGCAGAACCTGCTCCCCGAGGTCCACCATGGCGGAAGCGATGGTGCGGACTTGGTCGTCGGCGACGTCAGGTCGACGCGCGACGGCGTAGGTGCGGCCAAGGATTCCGATCGCCTCATCGATATCCGTTCGCAGGGGTAGAAAGGCAAAGGCAGTCAGACCTTCGACCCCCATCGCATCGACAGTTAGTTCGCCTTCAAGAGCCTGACTGACTAGTGGCCCCAGTTGGCTTCGCAGCGTAAGCGATGCGTCCTCTTGCTCAAGAAACGGAGCCGCCACTGAGCGCACAACCCGTGCGGGATCATCAGGACCCAGGAGCCAAGCTTTGTTGGGGAGCACTATTGCCAGGGAGCGGGCGGCGATATACGGCCGCCCGGCCCGCCCGACCGCATTAAGTAACTGCGTCTGCTGCCGAGCCTGGCGTTCAGCAACCGTGAGATCCGGGTCGTAGCCGATGTTGATGCCTCCGATGACGACCGCGGTCGCCGGCAGATTGAGGCCCTGCGCCAGCGTGCCTGTTGCGAAAACAACGCGGGCAACGCCGCGGTCATAGGCCAACTCGCTTGCGCGGCGCTCCTCCTGAAGCATCGCGCTGGTGTGTACGGCGACGCCCTTCGCCAGCAGCTCGCGAAGAAGGCTCGGCGTCCCGAGCTCGAAGTCGGCCAGATCCAGCAGATGCTCGATCGTTTGCCAAGACTCGTTCTCCCTATCTACCTGGTCGCCAAAGCCACGAAGCTTCGCGGCTACCGAGAAGCTGTAGTGCTTGTTCGCGGGAATGAAGGCGAGTACTCGGTGGTTGCTTTCGGCAAGGCGCTGGGCAACCGCCCCGGTTGCGTCATTCACGTAGCCGTCGGAATTCACTGTGAAGCCGTCGTCGGTACGCGAGACCGTCAGCGGCGCGGTCAGCACAGTGCGAGCCAGCGCGTAGTCCGCCTCATCGTTCAGGGCCCATGCCCCTTGCAAGTTGACGAGCAGGTTCAGCGGGGCGTCGAAGGGCAAGTGGACCCGGCGCGGCCGGGCGGCCAGCTCACGCGATGCTTCGTCCTCAGCCTGCTCCAGCGCTGGGCCATCGAAACCGGCCACGGCACGGAGCGTCCGCGTTGGCCGCCACGGTTCGCGAATCGGCTCACATGGCCGGCCAGTGGCTTGGCGCAGCCAGGCGGCCACCTCCTCGGGGTTTTCAAGAAGTGCGGATTGCATAATGACCGTCACGACCGGAGCGAGGTTCAGGATCTGGGCCAGCACAAGTTCCGCGAGAACTCCGCGGTTGCCGGCCTCACCGATGAGGTGGCACTCGTCGAAGACGCACAGCGCCAAGTTCGCAAACGCCTCAGGGGACTGCCGCAGGGCCAACGAGCATTTCTCGGGGGTCATAACCAAGACCGAGCGACCCGGCTCTAGTTCCAGCGAGTCATCGGCCAACGCAGTGAACTCGGCGCCGCCCAGGAACTCCCGAACCTCGATATCGGGGCCGAAGGCCTGGCGCAGGTCGCGGCGAACCTGACGCACAAGCGCCCGCGTCGGCGCGAGGTAGACGACCCATCCGCGCACAAGCGCTTGTGCAACTGCGAGCTCGGCGACGCCGCTCTTTCCGGATCCGGTCGGCATGGCAACGGCGGCGTGCGAGGAAGGACCGGGCAGACATAGTTGGCGATAGCGTTCGGCGGACGGCCACAACAACGGCTTGGCGCGGCAGCGCCGATTCTGATATCCCGCGAAAACGGATGAGTCTCCTGAGGGCGGCGGAACCTGGCGTAGCGCCCGGACCGTCGTGCCCGCGCAGGCAAATCGCAGAAGCCGTGCCAGGTGCGCGATATCGGCGTACGCTGCGCCGGTTCGTCGCTCAAGTAGCTGGCCGAGCCTGTCGAGCGCCTCTACGCCGCCGCCGTCAGGCGCCTCGTCATCAAGGCGGAGCCATCGGAGTTGGCGCCGACTGATCTCACCGATTCGCCGCCACAGCGCGGTACGAAGATGAGAAACGAGCTGCTCGGGAGCGTCACCGGTGGGGACAAGCGGAAGCGCTCCGGGTGTCGGCGACGAGAGCCGAACGAGCGCGACAACCTGTCGCAATGCCCATTCGGAGGCCTCAACCTCAGCCTCGGGCTCGAAGCGGTCGGCTGCCGGGACCTCGACTACTTCGCGAACCGCGATCACAGCGTTCGCATCGAACGCCGCTATCACGTAAAGCAGGCCAGCCTCGATGCGACGGTAGCGCTCACGCGAACCGAATGCTGAGAAGTACGGCTCGTCGGCGCCAGCGACCGCGTCGGAGTCCCTGAGTTCGCTCAGCAGGTTGAGGCTCTCAGCGGCCACAAATGCGCAGGCGCGGCGAGCCTGCTCCTCGACACCCGGCACAAGGATTGCGTGTATCTCAAGCGCGGTCACGAGCCGACGAAGCTGTGCGGCAAGACCCCGGGGGCGATCATCGCCTGCCAGCGTGGCTAGGTCGAGGCCCTCGATGTAAGCGCTGGTCAGAAGGCGCTTCACCGTGGTGCCATCGAGCCCCTCAAACTTGGGCAGGTCCTCCAATAGCTGCGTGATGCCACGATTGAACATCGCTAGGTATTCATCGTCACGACGGCCCGTCGCATGGCAGTAGCGACGTCTTCGAAAAACTGGGCGTAGTCGGCTGGGTGGCAATGAATCACGCGCTTCAGCCCCGCCCGACGCGGGATTGCCCGAAGCGCGGGGCGCGGCGCGCTCATATCCACGTTGTCGCCATGAGCGATCAGCGGGAGATAGCAGGCGCGCTGGTGCCAGAAGCTTCCTGACAGGCCTTCTTGGAACGGCTCATCCAGCGCCTCTCTCAGCAGTACTACTTGCATGCGGATATCGATGTCCCGATCTCCGGCCTCGACCGCGCGAAAGAACGCAATCGACTCGGTTAGGCGTCCACTGCCATTGTCAAGCGTTGCCTTCGCCTCCCCTATTGCGATCGCTGGCAGCCCGTCGTCGTCGTAAATGGCGAAAAGGTCCAGCCCCTGTTGCGAGGGCTTTGCGTGCGGAACTGTCATAGCCACGACCGGGCCGCTGAGACAGACCGTCTCAGCCCGGTTGCGAACGGCGAGGATTGCGTGCCCGATCCCCTCGGCGATCCACGGATTGCGCACATCGGCATCGAAATGCTGAACCACCCACGTCGACGCTCCGGACGGTGGCGTGAGTCGTGCCTCGACATCGGCCTCTAGCTGTGCCTGGCCCTCAGGTGTCACGTCAAGCAGCGCCGCCGACAACTGCAAGTTCGTTCGAACAATCCCGGCCAGCAGCCCTACAAGGTAGAGGCCAATCGAGTCGACCACGGCCTCTCTCTCCAGCCCAGAGATGGTCAGCGCGGTATGGCTCTCCGGTGTGTGGGCCTCGCGAAGAATGAGGTCTGCGGCGAGGGCGTCGAGCGCCTGATCGACTGCTACGTCAGCGTCCAAGGCTCAGAAACCGATAATCCGCCGACCGCGCCACCATCATTCCAGCGAGCGTACACACGTAACTGTGCACGTCGACTGCGATGCAGTTGCGGCGCGTAGCCAGGCAGGCGCGTGAAGGAAGCACGGGCAGCGAATCGCCTGGGCGCGTCCCGTCCGGCTGCCCCCTTAGATTGAGGATATGTCACGCGGTCGTTTCTACATGCGATGCGAATCCGACGAATGGGGCTTCATCAGCGGGCTTCACGAACCCCCGCCGATCGACGCCGCGGTCGTCAGCGACCGCTACCTTGCCGACTACCCCGAGGGCCACGCCCGCTTCGGCGAGCCACGTGATCGATTGGCATCTGCGCTCGACGACCAAGGGGTGTATTGGAGCGTCGATCCCGACACCGCACGTCTTGAGCAAGCAAAGGCATCCGAACGCCAACGGCCCCGCGCCGCCAACCGTCCGCTAGCCCGCGCGGTCTCATTGCCGCTCACAGCAGAGCGACTCGCCGGGCAAGACGAGGTCGACGCTCTGGTGGAAGCAGGCGCGCTTCACCAACTCGGCAGCCGCGCGTTCGCCGTTCCATACCTTGAGGTTGCGGGGCCTGACGACCCGCGCATGGCAGTCAACCTGCGGCTACTAGCCCGCAGCCGCGAGCTGGCCGGCGACCGCTCGCTTATCGCATACCTTCAAGTCTTGCGCCGCCATCTTCTCGACGGAACCGCCAGCGATCTCGCCAAGCGCCTCGCAAACGCTGCTGCCGAGGTCATCTTTGTCCGCGTGCGTCGCTTCGAGCCTGAGCGAGCGACGATCGAGGAAGTGCTTGCCTACGCAGGCGTCATCGACGCTGGAACGCGTGCGGGTGCCCGCATGGTGGCTGACTGCGTCGGCCGCCTCGGTCCGGTCCTCGTGTCCACCGGAGCCGATGGCTTCGCGAGCAATGCCTGGCGCTTTCGCAAGGTCTCCGACGACCTCCACCCGGCAGGCGGCGGGGGCGCTGCCGGTGAGCTGCTGTGGGAGGTGCCCAACGCAGCGACAGGGCTTCCGCCGGGGTTAGTAATCGCGCCGGACCCATGCGAGGTCGAAGGCTGTCCAGCGCCCGACGGACCAGGGATAGATCACGTCGCCACCCGCGTCCACAACCTGCATCAGTTCCAGAGCGATGCCAGGCTGGCGGCTAACGAGGGTCTCGCATACGCAGCGCGGTTGACGCGCAGCCCGTCCCCGGTTGCGCGCAGCTGGGCACGAGCGCTTCAACAGCTTGCTAGCCGTGCGGCGTGAAGGGCTGACCACTCGCCGAGCGTTTGCCCCGCTTCGGCGGCCGCTGCTTCCCACTGCAGCCGCCCCTCCGGCATAGCTGCGAGCAGCGCCGACGCCCACGACGCCACGGACGCTCCGGTTCGAGCTGCATCGAACTCCCAGGCGGACATCGTGTGGTAGGCCACCGCGACCGACAACCGATGCATGCCGGCGGGCAGCGTAGAGGCATCCGGACGGCGTAGCATCCGGGCGTAGGCGGCCAGCCTCCGGCCGCGCTGTGCCGGCAAGGTTGGCCTTGGCTCCGCTGAAGCGGTGTCCAGCGCCACTGCAAGGCGGCCCCGCGCCACATTGCTGGCCTCGGCCGCCGCTCTCAGCGCTCGCTCGGACTCGATGGCAATTGCTGCCCACAGCTCTGCTGGCACGCCGATGCCCAGGGCGACTTTCTCGACGGCTTCGACCGTGTCGGCGCCGAGCCTCAACTCCAGGTACTCGTGGGCAATTCCGGGCCGCAGCGGCTGGACTTTGAGGTCAAACGACCTTGGGGCGTAGGCATTGATCGCCTCGTCGCTGCCGCCCTCGAGAACTCGGAGCTTCATAGTACGGTTGAACCGTACTATTGTCATCGGCGGACCTGCGAGATGGCGCCCTTCTACGGACAGAATCAGCCGCCGGCCGGTGGCCTCGTCCCAGACTGGCTGCTCGGGGGCAACCGAAAGCGTCGTGTCCTTGCCGCCCTCGCCGAACCTCGAAAGCCCGAAGGCTGGAAGCCAAACGAGCTGGCAACGGCACTGGGCTGCGGACGCACGACGGTGTTCGAGATCGTGCGCGGGCTACGGTCCCTGCAGGTCGTCGCCGACGATGGCGCCGGTCACGTCCGGCTCGATCCGGCGACCACGCTCGGCAAGGCACTCATCGAACTCTTGCTCGTCGTCGACGCCTTCGCCGCCATATCGGTCGACCGCCCACCGCGCGCTCGGGATGCCGCAACTCCAGAGGTGGAGGATTAACCCATCTATGCGTCGCGCCGGATGGCTCGAAGGCGTGACATCGCCAACGTGCTGGATCAGTCATCGGCACGTTTGACATCCGTTTGACACCGGCGCCACGAAAAAGCGCCCCCCACTCCGGGAGGGCGCTTGATCAAGCCGTTCTCTACATAGCGGGGGCAGGATTTGAACCTGCGACCTCCGGGTTATGAGATCGCCGGCAGGGGTTCTGCTGGTCGGTGCTCGGCTCTCTCAAGCCATCTGAGGTGCCCTGAGATGAGCTGAGTTTCGCTCAGTTCGGTACCACGGCTGGTACCACGGGGAAACTCCAGGGCGGTGCAGGTACAGCCGCGATGGATCCCGCCCAGGCAGCGACGGGAGCGACACGCGTAGGTGACGGTCTCACACTGCGACGCACGAATGTTTAACGCGTGATCAGGAGGGCATCAGCAATCCATGCGCTCGGGTCCTCTACCACTCTCTTTCCATGCGGCCGTCGAGCTGCCCGTTGCTCTCGTCTTCCTCATCGCGCCGTTTGTCCTCGATTTCGACGACGACACGGCAAAGACGCTGAGCATCATCGTTGGCGTCGCGGTCGCAATTCTGTTCGCGACGACGGCTTGGCGGCCGGCGCCGTTGAAGATCGTGCCGGTCGTGGGTCACGCGGTGGCGGACTTCACTGTGGGGATCATGCTCGTCGTAGCGCCGTTTCTCCTCGACTTCGATGCCGACGGGACGGCGACCGTCTTTTTTATCGTCATGGGCGCGACGCTTGTCGTGGTCACTGCTGCGACGCGCTTCGACCCGAACGACCCATTCGCGACGCCAGCCAGCGCCGGCGCCCGCCGCTGACGCTCCGCGGCGTTCGCGTTCACACTCTGTTCACCGGCTACTCCGATAGCCCGGCGGCTTCGATGGCCTCGGCAGGATCCAGGTAGCTGTCGGACCGTTCCAGCGGACAAGGTCCACACCGGCCATAGCGGTGCCGGACTGGGATCACGCTCCCCTCACCCCGGCCGCTGACCCACACGAGCAAGACCACCCGGTCACCACCCGCGTCGATCACCTCCTCAGCTTCCAGGCGTAGATCATCGAAGGCTTCTTCGAGCGTCACGAAGTACTCGCGGATGCCTTGGTGTCCCCGAAAGACGCGCGACTTCGAATAGACGCCGCATAGACGCCTTCGATACGACGGCGATGCGGCCGCGAACGCTCGGGCGAGTGCGACGACTCCCCTCGACGAGGTTCGCGTCGAGGCCACATCAACCCCTCCCCCGCCCTGCGGCCCGCTCCGCGCCCGTGGTCGGGCAGCTCGTCGGTTTAGTAGGACACTGGCCGCTAGTCGTGATGTCGACGGTGGCCGTGCATGGCCATCCTCAATGGGACCGTGGCGGTGCCCTGCTCGACCGCCTCGAGGTACTCCCGACCGTTGTCGAGGCCGCGTCGGATCAGCTCGTCGGTGTGGCTGAAGTCGATCGGCGAGACGGCGAGCGGGCAGGGCGGCGGCATGACGACGAGCCGCGCCTGGTCCTTGAGCAGCTCGACCTCAATCAGCAGGCGGCGCATGACGAGCAGACTCATCGCGTGCAGCAGCATCCCGAGGGCACCGCGCGGCGGCTCGGGGAGATCGCAGGCATTGCCGGTCGGCAGGATGTAGACGGTCTCGGCTCCGAGCTCGATCGCATGGGAGATCGGGGTGTTGTTGGACACGCCGCCGTCGATCAGATCCTTGCCCTCCCAGTGGACCGGGGAGAAAATACCCGGGATCGCGGCACTCGCCATCACGGCTTCCTCGGCTGGCCCGCGTGAGAGTCGCAGCTCTCGGCCGCTGAGCGCATCGGTGGCGATCACGTGAAACGAGATCGCAGCCTCCTCGAGCAGCTCGAACTCGACCTGCCTGCGGACGATCCGTCGCAGGCTCCCGTCTGGGACCAAGTGATCCTTGAGGCCGAAGAAGCCGAGGAACCCCGTGAGTGGATTCGGCGGGAAGACCTGCCAGCGGCCGATGTCCCTCCAGACCTCAGCCAGCTCGTCGGCGGTATCCGTCGTCTGCGGGCGCGAGGCTACGAATCCTCCGTTGAGTGCGCCGGCGGACGTCCCGATGATCAGCTCCGGCCTGATCTCGCGCTCATAGAGGGCCCGGAGCATGCCGGCCTGGATGGCGCCGAGGCTGGCACCGCCGGAGAGGACGAAAGCGCAGTTGTGGGACTGGCTCATGGTCTGTTGGCGCCGAGCGGGCGCCCCGTCTTACCGACTCCCCTCCCCATCGAGTAAGACCAGATGAGGTGGCGGCGCCAACCCGCCATGAAGGCAACTCACGACGAGATGGAGTCTTGGCGGATCCGGTGCCTGGCCGGCGCCGGACTTGAAGATTCGCTCGCCCGCGATCTGGCACGAGAACCCGGAGTGGACCTACACGCTTTCCTGGAGCTGCTCGATCGCGGCTGCCCGCCGGCGCTTGCCGCTCGGATCGTGGCGCCACTCGAGCACGCCAGCTTCGGCGACTGATCGGCTGGCCGGTCTCCGACTACTCGTCCAGCGATCCAGCCGCGACGAGCGCCAGCAGGCCCTCGTGGTCCTCACGGCAGGCGGGGCAGGCATCGAGATGGGTCCGCAGGCCCGGGACCCGCGCTTCGGCATCGACACCGCTGAGCTCGAGGTCGACGTACTCGTCCAAGAGCTCGAAGCACCGCTCGCAGCTGACCTCGAATCCAGTCGGACCGAGCAAACGCTCAAGTGGGGTGTGGTATTCGCCGTGTGCAGTCATGTCGTCTTCTCCGGTGATTGCGGTCCGGCTTCGAGATGTCCGCCGGCCTCGAGCTCTCGACGTAGCTTGCGCCGTGCGTCGTGGAGGGCTTTGTAGAGGGCGCCCCGAGTCGTGTTCAGACGTTCGGCAAGGACGTCGATCGGAACGTCGTTCAGGGCGAGTGCCGAGAACACCTGCCGCTGGTGCGGCGTCAGGCTCCCCTCGATCGCCTCGCGAAGCGCGTCGAAGAGCTCAGTCTGCTCGAACCGCTCCTGTGCTGAGGTGCCACCCTCGGCGAAGCTGCTCCAGCCTTCGGGCTCGAGCACGACCTCCCGACCCTGCCATGCCCGCCGCCGAAGCTTCACGCCGGCCTCGAGTAGCGCGAACTTGTAGGCCCAGGTGGTGAAGCGGCTGGCTCCGCGGAAGTCGTCGAGCTTTCCCAGCACCGCCATCAGCGCGTCGTTGGCGGCCTGCATCGCGATTTCCTCGAGCTCCTCCCCTCGAACGTGGGAGAGCGCCGCCCGACGGCGTCGGAGCTCGAACTGAGCGGCACGGAGCAGCAGCGCATGGAGGCGATTGACGGCTTGATCGCGTTCGGCTCCGTCGCTACGGAGCGCCGTGAGCCACGCCTGCGACTGAGCGGCAGGCGAAGCCTCGCGGTCTTCCAGCGCGCGGTCGAACACAGGCCGAGGATATTCGCGCGGCGAAGGCGCCACAGCGGGGATCGGAGGCGCGGTCACCGGGGGGAGGGTCATGCAGTCGGTCACGTCCGCTTAGCGACGCTGGCTGGAGAGTTCTTACCTCCCAGCGCTTTCGACCAGGTCCTCGAGCGAGACGTCGGGGTCCCGAAGCTGCTCGGGGTCCACCGGTCGCCTCGATCGGATCAACGCACCGATCGGCTCGGCCACGTCCCAGACGTTCACGTTCATCCCGGCCAGGACGCGTCCCCCGCTGAGCCAGAAGGCGATGAACTCGCGCTTCTCCGGATCGCCGCGGAACACGACCTCGTCCCAATCGGTCGCGTAGCCGGTGTACTCCATGCCGACGTCGTATTGGTCGGAGAAGAAGTAGGGAAGCTGCGGCTCGCCGGGCAGCTTGCCGAGCATCGCTCGCGCTGCGGCCTCTCCGTGTCGTGGGGCGTTCGCCCAGTGCTCGACCCGAAGCGGCTCCCCGTAGAAGGGATGAAACGCGTTGGCCACGTCGCCCGCGGCGAATATGCCATGCGCACTCGTCTCCAGCCGCGCGTCCACGACGATCCCGTTCTGCACGACGATCCCGGCGGCCTCGGCCAGAGACGTCCGGGGCTGAACACCGACGCCCACCACGATCAGGTCGCAGTCGATCGACCGGCCGTCGGTCAAGGTGACGCGCTCGACGCGCCCGTCCCCCTCGAAGGCGTTTAGAGCGGCGCCGAGAAGCAACTCGACGCCATGGTCGCGGTGGATCTCAGCGTAGATCGAGCCCACCTCGGACCCGAGTACGTGCTCCAGCGGCAGCTCAGCTCGCTCGATGAGGGTCACCTCGACTCCCTTCTGACGGGCCGAGGCCGCGACCTCCGCCCCGATCCAACCGGCGCCGATCACAACGATCTTCGTGGCCCGATTCAGCCCCTTGGCCAGTCGATCGGCATCGGCGAGATCGCGGAGGTAGTGGACGCCGTCGAGCTCGGCGCCGGCAAGAGCGAGCTTTCTTGGCTCGGCGCCGACAGCAAGCAGGAGCCGGTCGTAGCGGACGCGTTCACCGCCGTCGAGCGCCACCTCTCCGGCGGTGACGTCGACCGACTCCACCCGAGCATCGGTGCGGAGGTCGATCGCGTTGTCCTCGTAGAACCCAGGGGGATGCACGCGCGTCTGCTCCCGCTTGCTCTCGCCTCGCAGGTAGTCCTTCGACAGGGGCGGGCGCTCGTAGGGGGCCTCTGGCTCCTCGCCGAGCA
>JAABUR0100002847.1_pt1 | contig 25455 bp, 23 predicted proteins | sample 5560091 | NCBI WGS metagenome assembly JAABUR01 (sample SAMN10711879, study PRJNA513375) | rock metagenome | isolation source: Antarctica rocks | place: Antarctica: Victoria Land, University Valley sud
GACCTTCCGCGAGCTGGAGGAGCGCGGGCTGCTGCTGGCCTCGCAGCGCTACAACCGCGCCCCGACCGACCGGACCAAGTGGTACACCATCGACTTCCCCCGCCTGCTGGCGCTCGACGCCGCGCTCCGGGCCGCGCCCGAGGATCTCCCAAGGGATCAATTTAACCCCTTGGAAGGGCGCGATCGCGACCTTGGAGGGGATCAAGATGCTCCCTTCCCATGGGAGCAGATTAACCCCTTGGAAGGGATCGAAATGATCCCCTCTAACCAGAGACTACAGGCAGAGATCACCACAGAGACTCCACAACAACAGGTGACACCGCCGTCCGCAGGCGCGCGTGCCGGGCAATCCGCTGATGTTGTTGTTGAATTGCCCCAATTGGTGCAATTATTGACGGACAGGGGGATCACGGCGGGGGTGGCGCGGCACCTGGTCGTGGACCATGCCACGGGGGGAGTGGCGCGGCAGGTCGAATACCACGACCACGAGTGTGCAGCCGATCCCGCCGACCCCCGGCTGACGCCCGGGCGACTGCGACGGCGGATCGAGGGGGATTGGGCACCGCCACCGGGCTTCGTGCCGACGGCCGAGCAGGAGCGCCAGGCCGCCGAGGAGGAACGGCAGCGCGCTGACGCGCGGGCCGCCCGGACGACCGAGGACGAGCGGCGCGGTCGGGAGCACGCGGCGACCCTGGCCGCCGTCGGAGTCACGGCTGAGGAGCAAGCGACCTGGCACATCCTCGCCACGAGCCCAACGCCCCTGCCCATGCTCTTCCGCACCGCCCTCTTCCGTGCTCCGGGTGAACAGACCCCGCCCGTGATCATCCTCCGCACCGCCGAGGAGCGCGCCCGGGCCGTCGGCGACGGCGCCGCGCGGGCGCGGCGCGAGGTGGAGCGCCGGCTACGCGAGCGGTTCCCCGCCTATGCGCGAGCGGCGCTCGCGGGAGGGATGAGCGCCCAGTACGTGGCGTATGACGACTGCGCGGCGATGCCCGCCGATGCTGCGCGTGGGGAGGTTGTCGCGGCGGTTCGGTCAGCGACCCCCGAGCACACGGCGGCATCGCGAGGATGCTCTGGCACCAGCGCCACGGTGTCAGGCCAGACTACGCTCCCTGTACCTGCACCACCTCGAAGGGACATCCATTGTTGATGCTTTCCTTCTCTATGGCTTGACAGCTATCCTTCCCCAGGGCACTCCGCCGCATTGCTGCTCCAAGACTGCTGTTTCCCCTGCACGGTTCCGCACATTCCCGAACGCCCAGACGACGGTGCGCAGGCGCTGCTGGGTTGTCCGCCCGTACCCGCAGAGGCATCACTGGCACCCGGACGGTCTCGCGCACCGCCGAGTCAGGCCTTGAGTCTGTGGCGATCATCCACAGACTTGTCCCTGGGAAAAGCAGCGTTATCCAGGTGTTCCTCATTGGTGCCGAGCAAGGACGGCGGCGGACTTCCCGGGCCGTGCGGCCCGACCGCGCTCTGACCCTCGACCGACTGACCGAGCGCGGCAACGAGGCGCGCGCGGAAGAGCGGTGCGGAGGCGGCCGTCGAGCGTGCGCGCACCAATTCCTCCGAGGCCGCCCCCGCCACCTCGAGGAAGCGCGCCTGGGATAGGCCAGAACTCCGCCAGCGGGCGATGGCCCAGTCGCCGAGCGCGACGGCGGTGGCATAGTCGGTGAACTGGCGGCTGAACTCCCGCACGACCGCCCCGATCACCCGCGCATCCGCGTCAGCCGTGACCGCTGACGGCGTGTCCTCGAGGCATCCCACCGCATTCGTCTCATCCGGGGGCGGCAGGGACGGGACGGGGGGCGGCGTGTCCCGCACCGGCGGATCGGCGCGAACTGGTTCCGCTACCGGGAGAGCCAGGCTCTCCCGCAACCCGAGCAACTCCTCGAGCAACGCGAAGAAGTAGGGTATCTTGTTCTTCGCCGTCCGCCCGTCAGCCGCTACCTCACCCGTTGGTGGCCGGATCGCCGTGGTCCGCTCCTTCGTCCGTTGTCGGGCAGCATCGAATCGATCGGCAAACGCGTCCATCGGCAGTCCGGCGTGGTGATACAGGTTCACCAGCCGCGAGAGTGTGGCGCGAAACGGTGCCCGATCGTTGAATTCCCGGACGATGACCTCCGCGAAAGGGTGTAATGCTGCGCGTGTCGGGTCGGACACTTCGTCGCTCTGCGGTGAGGCGCTTATCTGCGGGGCATGTTCGCCAGCGAAGGGACGGTCCGCGGTCGGAGTGGGCCGGGCAACTCGTCCTCGACGTTTTCCTGCAGCGAATTCCGGGTGGATGTGTCGAGTATTCGAATCTTCTTGTTCTTGTTTCTCTTGTGACGCTGGGTTTTGTCTGTCGGTCTGACCCGACACGGGGGTGTCTTGCCGAACCGACAGGGGGGTGTCGGCCAGGCCCGACACGGGGGATACGCTAGTTCCCGAGCGCGCCGCGCTCGCCGGGACGCGCCGCTCTATTACCGCGATCCCTGGGCTCGGCGTCGGTGCCGGGATGGGGCCCCTGCCGTCAGCCCTCGGGTCGCTCGCTTCCTCCTCAGACTCGCCCTCGATCCACAGGATGTATTCGGTGGGCAGATCGCCGCGAACGGGATCGCGACGCGTGACGCGCTTGATCATGCCCCAGCCAGTCAGGGCATTGAGCGCGTCGCAGGCGGTGCTCTTATGCAATCCGGTCCCCCGATCGAGCCGCCGCCCGTCCTTGCGCACGATGCCATTGCAGATCTGGTTGAGGGAGATCGCGTCGCGCGTCTTGTGGAAGCCGAGCGTGCGCCGCAGGAGGTAGAGGATCACCTTTAATTCGGCCCCCGTGAAGAAGGGCAGATAATCGTCGACGATGCAATTCGGTAACGGGGTCGTATTCGGATTCGGCAAGCCCCGCAGGGTTGGCATGTCAGCGGGTCGTGGCATGGCCGTGCCCCCCAACGCCGGTGGCGGCCCTTCCGGTTGATGTGTGGCCGCGCATACAGCCCTCCGCGCTCAGGCAATAACCCTATCGGGTGCCCGCCAGACTCGGCAGGGGGTGCCACACGCAACTTGCTCAGGGCTGCGGTAGTTGCACGGTCCGCCGGACTGGGCTAGGTGCCTTTTCTTCTATCTTTCGTTTGTCGTCGCCCTCGCCACGGTCCCGCGTGACGAAATCCCCCGCGCCTCTGCCGGATAGCACTCGGTGCACAAAGAACGGGCTCCGGGGATTGGCACGAGCCCTCTGTAGTCTATCTCCCGTGGATGGAAGGACTATGCCATTGTCGAGCGGCGTGGGCGAGCATCCTAGTCCTGAACTGGTGTGCATCCGGGCCAGCTTCCGGCGTCGGCACGAGGAAATTTGTGCGCGTCCCGATCGGGATAACCCTCCGTGGGGAGCAAGATAACCCTCCGTGTCAGTCCAAGAGGACTAAGCGGACGGTCGGGATCGGTGCATGATGACCCGCCGAACAATTCCTGGAGGACTATCGGTCCGCCGCACCAGCCGGCCTTACGCCGTTGGAGCACGATAATCCTCCGACGTAATCATCAAGGACTAACCGACCGTCGTTAGGAGCATGATGACCCGCCGCAGTAGTCAGATTGGACTACCGCGGCAGCTGTGCCACGTCCACCGCCTCGCAACCGGGGACCGAGCGCCGGGCCGATCTCCGACGCTCGATCATCCGTGCACGGGCATCCCGCCACGTCGTCTTTCGGGCCTTCGCGGCGAGGACGGGCAGCACCGGCAATCGCCCCGCCTCTCATCGGGGGAGCAAGATAGCCCTCCGCAATAGTCATGCAGGACTGATTCGGAGCGTCGCTAGGGCACGATGGGGCGCTGTAGCAGGATGGGCACGACGTATTGTGGCGTGGGCGTGGTGACATAGGGTCGGTGGGGGTATGCCCTGGTGCTGCGGACCACGCGCGCCGCGAGTTCGTCGCGGGGCACGGTTCAGTGCTCTTGCAACCAGGCGATCAGGCGCTGCTTCAGGTCGGCTGAGATCTGCTTGTCCCCGGCCGCGCCACGTTCCAGCTTGCTGAAGTAGCTCTGGGTGACCCCGAGTGCGGCGGCTACGAGGGCCTGGCTGAGCTTCAGCTCCTGCCGACGCTCTCGCACGCGCGCCATCAGTTCGGCGACGGGGATGGACTGGCCGATACCCGGTCGCCCGGATCGCACCGGCGCGAGCGTCGATGGCGGCCTGGATTCCTGCACCACCCGCGGGGGCTCGATCAGCACCGTGCCCGCGAGCCAGTGGCCGAGCCAGCCACGCTTCGTGGCCACGTCCTCGTCCCATCCCGTATAGTGCCAGGCCGCGATGACCGCGTCGTCCTTCAGGGTGTCCAGCGCCTTCTCCAGGCGGTCTCGTGTGCGGTGCGGGTAACGAATATCCGTCGACTTGCCAACCGCGTCGAGCAGCGTCTGCACCCGATACAGACGCGTCTGGTGGTCGCTGGTGCCGCTGGTGCGCCACTGCCAGCTCAGGAACCGGGCCAGCCGTTTCTCCGAGACCTGCCGATAGGGGTCGTACTTGAGCGCCCGCGCCGAGAGGAGCGCCGTCTGACTACCAGGGCCCATAAGATAGTGCGCGAAGACCTCACCGGGCCGGAAGACGAAGCGTTCGATGTCCACCATCTCGCCGTTCGGATCGACCTGGCCGACCCGGTCGGTGACGACGAAGGCACGGCTCTGCACAGCCCGCGTTGGCGCCCCCGGCCGGTCGTCCTGCGTCGCGGCCTCCCCCACGTTAATCCAGAGGTTCTGGATGTGCGCGACCGCGCGCATCATCTCCTCGCGCTGCTCCTTCTCGTAGCCGATTCGCTTCCGGCCCCCGTATTCGCGCTGGCGGGGTTGGATGCCGCGCATCGCCAGCAAGCCGTCGATGTCGGCGACCGCGCGGTCACCCGCGGTGCGTGCCTGGTAGAGCCAGATGGCGCAGAGAGCGTCGAGCGCATCGGCGTCGAGGTCGGACAGCTCCTTCTGCTGACGCCACATCGCCCGGGCCCAGTGTTCCACCTGCTCGATTGGGACCGTCATGCCGCTATCGGCGGCCGGCGGCCTGAGGATCGCCTGGCCGGGCACGCCCGCCGGGCGCAGATCGGCCGTCGGCCACGGCTGACCCTCGACGCGGGCGAAGGTATTGAGATAGAGGGCTTCGCGGAGCGCGTGGTAGTGATCCGCGTTCATCACCCGCAGGTGGTTGTCCTCCAGGAACGCAGGCCGCTGCGGCGTCGCGCTGGGCTGCGCCGGGGGCAGAAGTTCCGTGATGGCCGCCCAGGCGCGTCGCCCCAGGAGGCTGTCCCGCTGCTCGGCGTCGGCGGCCGGGAGATTGAGCAACTCGACGACGACTTTGGCGAACTCCTGGGCATAGGCGAGGAGGAGATGGCCCAGTCGCGCGTGCAAGATTCCGGGCTCGATGCGTGCGATATAGGTGGCCCGCAACCGGCGATACTCCTCGGGGGCTAATTCGCGCACACGGGCCGCCCCCAGCTGGTCGGCCATGTCGGCGACGGCCCACGCGGCCTCGTGCGACCAGAGCCACTCGGCGAGGCCGGCCCAGGGGTCGAAGGTGCCGCGGTCCGGGGCCGCGTACTGGTGCTCCAGCAGGTGGTGCAGGTTCGCCTGGAGCGCCTGCTGCGGCGTGGCCTCGCCGGGGGCAAGGGCCGCCGCGAGATAGGGCGCCACTAGCGCGGCGGTGAGCGCGTAGAGCGGCGTCTGGGTCCGCAGCGCGGCGGCGAGGCGCTGCACCAGGTCCCGATTCTCTGCCTCGAGGCCCACCGGCAGGTCCCCCAGGTTCTGATCGGCCAGCACCGCGAGCAAGGTTGCGGCACTGGTCGACACATCCACGGTGCGCGTGGCCTGGCTGACCCAGGCGGCCGGGTTGAAAGGGGGGATCGCCGGCGACGCGGCCTGCCCGGACCCTGGATCCACCGGCCCGGCCGACTCGTCGGCCGGGCGTCGCGCTCGTCGCTCCCGCTGCATCGGTCCTTCCGTCGCGCTCATTTAACGCCCCCGAGCACCTTGCAGCTGGGCCACCAGTCGTGCGGCGGCGCGCGCGAGCGGCCCGGCCTCCTCCTCGGTGAAGCGGCGCGGGTCGTGGCGATCGCAGAACGCCTCGATCTCGCGCGCCAGGTTGTTGAGCGTGATCAACTCGGGGCGCAGGCGGCCGGAAGTATCGGTTAGCCCTGATGGGGTAATCGTCAGGTCACCGGGGGGTAGTGAATTCACTACCCCTGTCGCCGCCCCACCCGGCCCAGCACCAGCGATTTTCAAACCATTTGTTCTCTCTGGGGCCAGTGAATTCACTAGCCCATTCGCCTGGGCGTGTTGCGGGCCTGTCGACTCCGGTTCTCGGAGGGTAGGGCGACTCGCGCGCACCAGCGCGCGCAACTCCTCAGCCGCGAAGTCGCGCCCCGCGCGAAGCGCGGCCACGACCTCGCCGCGCTCGCGATCTGGCAAGCGCTGGATGATCGTGGCGGTAGACGCGGGCAGCCGCTCGTCCATCACGAGGGTCGCCAGTTCCTGATCGTCGGCGAGGCGCAGCAGGGCGGAGATGTCGGACTGGTTCCGGCCGGTGCGGCGCGCGATCTCGGCCCCCGAGAAGGTGAACTGGTCGCGCAGGCGCTTAACGGCTGTCATCATCTCGGCCCGGCTGAGATCCTGCCGCCCCATGTTCTCCAGCAGCGCGTCGGCGAACGCGTCGCGGTCGTCGCTATCGGCGATGAGACACGGTAACTGTCGCACCCGCTCGCGCACGACAGGATCGGCGCGCTGATCGACCATGCGCGCCGCGAGGAGCCGTCGGGAACCCGCGATGACGAGGTAGTAGCCGGGTCGCGCGGGATCGGCGCGGATCAGCAGCGGTAGCAGGAGGCCGCGCACCGCGATCGAGTCCGCCAGGGGGGTCAGTTCCTCGTAGTGGGTGCGGGGGTTGTCCGGGTTCGGCGTGATCCGCTCGATCGGGACCCTGCGGGCGCGGTCGAGGCGCTCCCAGCCGCGCTCGGCGGTCTGCGCCAGCTCCGCGGGTGTGGCGGTGGTATGGTCGCGACCTTGCGGGTCAATCGGCGCGGGTGCGCGCCGTCGCGATGCCGGCATGGGCGAACAACTCCTTCGCGGGCGCCTCGTACTCGGGCGCGTCAAGATCGAGGCCTTCGATCCGGGTCCGTCGGGGCACCGGCGTCAGCAGCGTCAGCGGCGGACGGTGGTGCGTGGCGATGGCGCGGATATCCTCCAGCCGCTGGACGTGGGTGAGGGTCCGCATCAGCATCGTCGGCAGCAGGGCCACTAGGCGCATGTCGGGGCTGACCGTGATACGGTGCAACTCGAGGTTGTCGAGGTACTCCGTCAGGGTGATCACCCCGTTCGTCTCGGGGAGGACCGGCACGACAACCAGTTGCGCCTGGCGGAGCGAGTCGAGCGAGAGGTGGCCCGGCGGCGTGTCGAGCACGACCAGATCGAGGCCGCAGTCCGCGGGCGGGAGCTCCTCTCCTGCCAGGAAGACCGTCCCGGAGCGCAGCAGGTCCGGTTCCAGTCGCAAGCGCTTGGTGAGATTGCGCGACTCGTCGCGGTCGATGATCCCCACGGCCGGGTCCTCAGCCGTGCCACCGAGCAGCCGGGCGGCCTGCGCGGCGATGTACAGGGCGCTGGTCGTCTTGCCCACGCCCCCCTTGCCCGCAGCGATGGCCAGGATGAGCGGGCTCGGGCGGCGGGGGCGGCGTCGGGTGTCGAGCGCGATTGTCATGGCCGCCCTCCGCCGGGTACGGGGGCTCCCCTGTCGTGTCGGTCGGCACGCGCGGGCTGGACTGCGGCACTCTCCGCCCACACGCCCGGGGGCAATGGGCGGCGGGTGGCGACGTAGTCGGTGAGGATCGCGCGCACAAGGTTGGTACGGGTGGTGTGCTGCTCGAGGGCCAGGGAGTCGAGCTCTTCCCGCACCGCCTCGGGGACGTAGCACGAGAATCGCTCGTTCTTCACGCCCGGGGGTAGCGGCGGTCGCCCGAGGCGGCCCTCACCTCGCCGTGTCGTTGTGTCGTCCTCATAGCCCATCGACTCTCGACCTCCCGCTGCCGCATCACCTCGGCAATTCTTTTATCCACATAATGCGTACGTACACTGTACCGCCGACACGTCCACCTGTCAAGGTCTCCCGCTCGTGCCGGAAGGGCAATCGCCCGGGCGAGCACATCGCGGAACATCGGCATCGCCGGAAAATTATCCGCAGGGGGCCCAAATCGCGCGCGAGGAGCCGTATGCGCGTCCGCGCGCCGAGTCGTTCGGCCAGCGCGATGGAGACGGATGCCACGATGCCCCGCGCGCCGCCCGTCGCGCGGACGCGCGGCTAGCCCGACCCGTGTTCGCCTGGGCAGGCGACGAAGGCCTTTGCTGGATTCGCGGGTCGGCGGCGAGCAGTTCGTCATTGTGGGTGGTCACCAGCGGCCACGCGGCGAGCAGTATCGGCGGTAAGACGGCCAACATCGGCTGAGGGGCTGGGGAACGGCACCGGCACCGCTGCCACGTCCGCGCTCGCCTCGTCCAACCCCGCAAGCTCCATCGCGCCGGAGTGTTCCGGAGGTGCATGTCAACCGCGAAGTGCGACGGGAACGAGGCGCCGGGGGAAAACTCGTCGCCACCGGAATACCTATGGGAAGCGCTTGACCAAATATGGTATGCTCCAGGGTAGGGCACAGGACGGGTACGTGTACCAGGTCGAAGCCTCGAAAGGAGCCTGCGATGGTACTCGCACCCCCACCGCCATCCTCCGCGGACGCGACCGATGAGAATTTTCACTGGATGGACCGCGAAGAAGAGCGTCAGGCCTTCGAGGAGCAGGTGCGCGCGATCATGGGTATCTCCGGATCGGAGTTCCTGCGCCGCCTCGATAGTGGTGTCTATAACGATGCCGCCGATGATGCCGAGCACAGCGACGTGCTGTACCTCTCGATGCTCTCCAGCCTTGCCCGCTAGAACGCCACGGGAGGCCGTGGACGCCTTCCTCGCGCCACTCCGCCGGGCGATCGCGTGCGTGACCAACGCGCAACTCGCCGGTGGTTGGGAGCCGGGGGTAATCCACGGTCTCATCGTGCGCCCCACAACAAGTGGCCGTATCCCGCTCCGGGGCGACACACCCATCGACCTGCGCCTCATCCACCTCTACGAGGTCGTCGATGGTGAGCAGGGCTGGTCCGTGCACACCGTCGGCTATACCTATCAGTTCGAATTGAAGGATGGGGATGAGATCGTGATCTACCATTACGATCCGCGTCCCGGCAGCCTCGTCACACGTCCACATCTCCACGTGCGCGGACTCAAACAACCCATGCCGCTCGGGAAGGCCCACTTCCCGACCGGGCGGGTCTCCATCGAGGAGACGCTGCGCTTCGCCATGCGCGAGCTGGGCGTGCAGCCGTTGAAGGCCGACTGGGTGGCGATCCTGGATAACACCGAAGAAGACTTCAACACGAAGCGGACGTGGTAGACCACCGAGAGCGGGTGCCGGCCTACCCCTGGGAGCGGCCGGTGGTCGGGCTGATCAGCTGCGCGAGCGCCGGGCGGGAGGAGGTGCGCTACGCACTCGGCGAGCTGGAGGAGCGGATCTTCGTCGCGGAGTACCGGCGCACGTTGCCGAGTGAGGCCGCGATCGGCGTCGGCCTGGGGCGTGCCGGCGGCACCTCGCCGCCGCCGGAGGCAGAGGAAGATGCGGCACCCCGGGGGCACTGATCATGGGGAACTCGACGCGGGCCGGTGAGATTGTGACATCGGCGATGTCACAATCCGCGCGCGTTGCTAGGGACATATCCCTCCCGCACTCCAGCGGCTCGGCATCTTCCTGAGCCCCAGCACCTGCGGGCGCATCCTGGCCCTCAACCGCAGGCTCTACGGCCTGCCCACGCCCGAGCGGGCGCCGCACGACCCGAAGCCGATGCCCTTCGCCGCGCAGCGACGCCACCAGTACTGGACCGCAGACATCCGCTACCTCGACCACGGCCTCGGTGACTTCAAAATCTACTCCATCACCCTGCTTGATAATTTCAGCCGGGCCATCATCGCCAGCGGCCTCTCCCGCACGCAGGACCTCTCCGCGTTCCTCATGGTCTTCTACATGGGGGTGCAGCAGCACGGTGCCCCCGAGGCGTTGGTGACGGACAACGGGGGCGTTTTCCTCGCCAAGGAGGCGCAGCGCATCTACCACGCCCACGGCATCGAGAAGCGTGAGATCGACTGCCGGCAGCCGTGACAATCGTATATAGAGGCCGCCTTCGGGGTCCAACGGCGGATGGCCGACTGGGCCTTCGCTCAGGCCGGGACCTGGCCGGAACTCCTGGCGGTCCACGACCAGTGGGTCGCCGACTACAACTACCAGGACCACTTCGCCTACCAGCACCGGCCCGAGGACCGGCGCAGTCCCGCCGCGGTGCTGCACACCGTCTGCGGTCGGCTGTTCGCTGCGGAAGATCTGCACCGCATCTTCTACACGACGCGCTTCGGTCGCGTCCTGGACCGGGCGGGCTACATCCGGTTCAGGCGCTGGCGCGTCTATGCGGAACGGGGGCTGACCGGCGAGCCCGTCGCCGTCTGGCTCTACGCCGAGCACCTCACCCTCGTCTACAAGGACGAGCCGCTCGCCCAGTACCGCGTCACCTACCAGCCGGACAAGCGGCACCTGAAGGCCATCACCGACCCGCACCTGCTCGAGACGCCGCATCGCTCCCCGCAGCCGCCGTTGTGGGCCTGGGGCGAGGGGGAGTGGCTCCGCGTGCTACGGGTGCCCGCATACGCGCCACGTCGGCCGCGAGCCGGCGGCGCGGCGCAGCCAGCCCTCTTCGCCCTGCCGGAGGTCGGCACCGGATGAGTGGGGCGGGGTGTTGGCCGGCCGGGACCACTATCGTCCAGCAGGGGGTTGGCGGGGCCGCCTGTGGTCGGCGCGCCCGATGACCATGGTCAAGGATCGCGGGGAGTTCGCAGCGCTGTGGTGCCCAGCGGGCACGCGCTGGAAGACGGCGACGACACCCCCGACCCGGCCGCGCGCGCCGACGCGGGCGGAGCGTGTTGTCCGCTCGCTCGGTGTGGACGGAGCGCCGCCGTCCTTACGAACCGGCCTCGTCGGACCAGCGGAGCACGCGCAGGGCGCGGAGCGTGTTCCACCGGCTCGGCCGGCCCTCGCCCGCATCGATCTCGACCGGCATCTGGCCGGGGTACCAGGTCTCGAGCGGCCACCGACCGTCGCCGTCGCGCTTGGACGCGACCAGGTCGATCGCCTCGGCCACGCGCTCGTCGGGCGCGACGCCGGCGCGGCGCAGGTACTCCAGCCCCCGCAGCACGTCGTAGTGCCACCACGTCGGGAAAGCGAAGCGCGTCCATGCGGCGCCGCCCTTGCGATCGCGCGCGATCACCGCGCCGGTCGAGCGTCGGCGGAAGAGACGACGCTCGAGCAGGTACTCCTGCCCGCGGAGCCGGGCCTCGGTCACGTCCGGGCTGGCGCCGACGGCCCGTTCGTGCTCGAGCAGCGCCTCGAGCACGCAGATCGTGGTGTTGAACGACGACCGCGTCGCGCCGTTGGCCGCCTCGCAGTTCCAGCCGCCGTCGGGCAGCTGCTCGGTGAGCAGGCGGTCGACGAGGCCCCGGACGTCCTGGCCGAAGTAGGCGCCGACCGCCCCCACCTGTCCGTTGATGCAGGGCTCCACCTCGCCAGCGAAGAAGGGATTGCCGTCGCATTCCGGCGGGCCGCACCCCCGCCACGTCACGCGGTCGCGCACGAGGCCCACCGCGCGGCGTGCCCGGTCGCTCGCGGGATCGAGCCCCAGGTCCCGCAGCAGCATCAGGACGTGCATCGTGGAGTCCCACCCGTGGTTCCACGCCGCGCCGCCCCACCGCCCGTCGGCCCCTTGGAGGGCGAGCAGCCGCGCGCCCGCGCCCTCAGTGGCGACCCGCGCGCGCTCGGCCGCGACCGCCTCCGCGGGCGCATCGGTCAGCTCCCGCAGCACCTGCCAGCGGACCGACGGGTCCGAGTCGAGCAGCCAGTCGACGACGGTCACGGATCGCCCTCCTGCGCGGTGCATCGGCCGGCCGGCATGATAACGGTGGTTGCGAGTTGCCGCCCTGTGGCGATGCCGCGCCCCCATTCATCGGCGGCAGAGTACGGCCCTTGCCAGCCTCGGTGCAAACATGCAGCGTGTTGAAAAACCCTCCTGCGCCGACGGCATGGAGTGCCGCCGCGGATGGTTCATGCGAAAGTGTCGGCAGCAATGAGCGATGGGGGAGCGATCCCCGCCCCACCGGCGGGCCACGGCCGTCGGCCCCACTCGCCCTTGGCGAGGAGACGCTTGAGGTTTTGCCCGCTTGCCACCAACTGTGCCTCGATGTTTACCCGCGCGAGGGTGCGTAACCGGAAGCACCGGAAGCGGTGCCACAGCTTCGCCTCGGCGAAGAGCGGCTCGACCCAGACGGCGCGCTTGCGGATGGCCTTGCGATAGGCGGCGGTGGCGTGATAGGCGCGCACCCGGTCGCGATACGCCTCATCCACATGGCGCTGCACCGCGCGTCCGGCGTCGCTGGGGGTGCAGGCGGCCTTGCAGGGGCAGGCGTTGCAGACCACGGCCGGGGCCTGGTAGACGATAATCTCGCGCTCGGCCTTCGCCTGCCGCCGCGTGAGCAGCGCGCCCTGGGGGCAACGGTAGCGATCCTCGCCTACCGCATAGGTGAAGTCCTGCTGCGTGAAACCGGTCCGGCGGGCGTCGGCCTCCGGCAGCGGCACGTAGGCGCGGATGCCCGCCCGCTCCAGCGCGACGATGTTCTCGATGGTCCCGTAGGCGGTGTCACCGGTGACGTGGCGGGGCCGCAACTTCCAGCGGAAGCAGGTCTGCCAGATCAGGTCGAGCGCCGGCTGCGGTTCGTGGACCTCGGCGGGCGTCACCAGCGCCTTGAGGATGATGCGCGCCTTGCCGCCATCGACGACGTAGTGGGTGTGGTAGCCCAGGTGTGTGCCGCCGGCGCGGCGGTGCATGAAGGTGGCGTCGGGATCGGTGGTGCTGACGACGAAATCGGCCTTGCGCTCGTACTTCTCGTGGCGCACCTCGCGCTGCTGCGCCCCCGCTTCGGCGATCCAGTCGTGCCGCTGCGCGTTCGCTGTCGACAACTCGTCCAGCACAGTCGCCGGCTGGGTGACGGGGAGCGGCGTCGGGGCCGATGCATCCGCCACGGTGGGGTGGGGCTCCTCGTCGCCGGGCGATCCGGCATCGACCGCATCATCGGTCGGGAAGAGCTGGTGGAGGTGCGCCTCGACGGCGAAGCGCGGCACCAAGGACGCGCGGGCGGCGTTGGCCTCGACCTTGGTCGCGTCGAGGTAGAGCTCCTCGCCCCAGACCAGGCCCGCCGCGCGGCAGCGCTCGACGACCGCGTCGAAGAAGCGCCGGAACGTCTCGAGGCCGTAGCGCTCGCGGATCCTGGTGAGGCTGGAGTGGTCGGGCATCGCCTCGTCGAGGTCGTAGCCGCGGTACCAGCGCAGGCTGAGCCGGTCGGCGACCACGGACATGAGCTGCCGCTCGGAGCGCAGCCCCTCGAAGAACATGATGAGCTGGAGCTTGAAGAACACGACCGGGTCGATGCTCGGGCGTCCTCCTGCTTTGTAGCAGTCCTTGACGAGGTCGCGCACGAAGGCGAGGTCGAGCGTCTGGTCCAGGTGCCGGTAGAAGTGTTTCGCGGGCACCAGGTCCTCGACGGACACCGCCGTATGCACCGCGAAGGCCCGTTGCTTCGTGCCCATCATACGGTACCATGCCTCCCGTGATGCCGTTCACCACCGCTGATAAGGGGACGTCCCATGCGAATGACGAAGCTGATCCTGGTCGAAGGGCTGCCCGGATCGGGGAAATCGACCACCGCGCACACCGTCGCCCGGCTGCTGGCCGACCGGGGCGTCCCGGTCCGCTGGTGGTACGAGGAGGAAGTCAACCACCCCGTCTATGCCTTCCGCGACCGCACAACGCTCCAGCAGGTGGTCGACGATCTCGCCGACGGCGAGTATCGCCGTGTCCTTGCCACCGCCCTCGCCCAGTGGCGACGCTTCGCGGTGCTGATGCAGGGCACGGATAGCGTCGTGCTCATCGACGGTTGCCTCCTGGGCTACCTCACCTGGAGCCTCTTCCCGCTTGCGGTGCCGGCAGCAGAGATCCGGGAGTACGTCGCCGAGGTCGCGCGCATCATCGCCCCTGCCACCCCCTGCCTCATCTATTTCTACCAGCAGGATGTCGGCGCGTCCCTCGCGCGCCTCTGCGCGCGCGGGGGCGGCGACACGGAGCAGCGCCTCATCCAGCAGAGCACCCAGTCGCCGTACGGGCGGCAGCGCGGGCTGCAGGGCTTCGCCGGCATGGTCGCGTACTGGGCGGCCTATCGCCAGTTGACCGATGCCGCCTTCGCGGGGCTCGCGCTCCCCAAGCTGGCCATCGAGACGACTGCGGGCGACTGGGCCACCTATCGGCAGCAGGTGTTGACCTTCCTCGGTCTGCCGCCCGTAGCAACGCAGCGGCTCCCGGACGGCGAGGCGGCGCGCTTCGTCGGCACGTATCGGTACGAGGAAGGCGACGCCCGGGGCAGCGCCACGATCAGCGTGGAGGGCGGCGAGCTCTTCCTGGATGGCGTGCCGCACGTCTGGCCGCACAACCGGCTGGTGCCGAAGGCGCGCAACGCCTTCGATGTCGAGTCCTTGCCGTTCGAGATAGCGTTCTCGGAAGCGAGCGATGGGCGCATCATGCGCATGGTGGCCACTGGTCCAGAGCTACTGAGCGGTAAGCCACCAGGGATCTTCGTCAAGCAGTAGGAGTATGGTTTTTCAACACGCTGCATGTGCCCGACATCATGGGTCTTGCCGACATTCGATGATTGCCCTTGCTGCCCGCCGTCGCAAAGTCATCACCGAGGCCAACAGTGCGCGCCGTTGTTCAGGAAAAGCCGAATCCGGATCATCGAATGGCGGCAAGACCCGAAATGTCCGGTGCAGGCAGCGCGGGCCTAGAAGGCGATCTCGGCGCGCGGGCGGACGGCGATCGGGTGCTCGGGGTTCGGCATCTGTGCGAGGGCGTGGTTATGGTGCGCGATAATCTGCGCCGGGGAGAGGACGGGGCTCTCCTCCGTGGTGTGGCCGTCCGCGACGAGGGTGACAGCGAAGCCCTCGCTGCTGGCGCGGCGACAGGTCGCGTCGATGCACAACTCGGACATCACGCCGGCGACGACGAGGTGCCGCACGCCGCGCGCCGCCAACTCCTCCTGCAGGAGGGTGTCGTAGAAGGCGTCCGAGGCGCGTTTGTGGATCACCAGTTCGCCCGCCTCGGGAGTGAGGGTGGGCACGAATTGCCAGTCCGCGCCGCCGCGCCGCATCGACGGCCAGGCTTCCTCCTCGTGCTGGACGAAGATGACGGGTGTGGCGGCGGCGCGCGCCTCCGCGATCAAGCCCTCCACCAGGGCCACGACCTCATCTTTCCGGTACGCGCTCGCGACGTTGCCGATCTGCATATCGATCACCAGTAACGCGGTGTCGCCTGCCATCGTCGCCCCTCCTCACTCTTCGTAGTAGAACGTCCGTGCTAGGAGGGGAGTATACCCGCCACCGGGGCTGATGGGCAACGTGCCCGCCGACAGAGCGCGCGGCGCGACCCCTCGCGCTGCGGCGACGGTGCGGCACCGCCGCCATGACCCTGCGCCCGCGCGGGGAGGGGCGCTCGGGCGAACGCAGGGCGCGGCGACGCGGATCAGGGCTGGATGACGGGGACGTTGTACGCGGTGCCGACGATCGCAACGAGGTCTTCGTTATAGATGGTCCACTGGCTGCCGGTGTAATAGACCCCGATCGGGTGGTTATTGTACGCGCTCGGCACGCCGACCGGGTTGTAGATATGCGTGACGATGAGGATCGCGTTGCGCTGATTATTGGTCAGGGTGTTGGCGGCGGTCGCCTTGTGGACGAAGGCGGCGCTGGTCTTGACGTAGCCGCTCGCCGACAGCCCGCCGAGTTGCGCCGCATTGGGACGCCTCGCCTGTATGTTAGCGTGGGAGGCGAGGGGGGCTGACTCAACGCCTCGCTGCGCACCGACGCTTGGATACGAGCTGTCGCCCCCCGCACTCAAGGCCGTCGCGCGGCAGACGAGACGGAAGCGTGTTCCCCACCCCAGACAGACATGTCGCCGTCGACGCGCCGTTCCTCGTCCCACGATCACTGGCGGGAGGCAGCAGCATGGATGTCGGCGTGGATACGCACAAGAAGACGCATGTCCTGGTGGCGGTTGGTACGCCGGGCCAGACCCGGGGGACGCGGACCGTGGCGAACACCCTGCGGGGTAGGCGGCAGCACTCCAGTGGGCGCGCGAACAACAACAACAACACATCCGCTGGGGTGTCGAGAACAGCGGGTCGTTGGGCAAGGGCTTCGCCCAGTTCCTGCTGGCGCAGGGGGAGGCGGAGGTCCGCGAGGTGGTGCCGCACCGCACGGCGCAGTACCGGCGGCGGGGGCGCACGCAGGACAAGACCGACACGGCCGACGCGCTGGCGATGGCGCGCCTCCTGGGCGCGGAAGGGGATGGCCTTCCCCTGGTGCACGCCGACGATGCGAGCACCGAATTGCGACTCCTGAGCGACCATCGCGACAACCTCATCGCCGACCGCACGCGGCTCATCAACCAACTGCATGCCCAGATGCTCCAGCGCGATCCGCGCTACGAGGAGCGCTCCGGGCCACTGACGCAGGCCGCCGACGTGCGCTTCTGCCAGGAGTACGACCCGCTGCACGCGGACGCCCTCGTGCGTACCCGGCTCCTCATTGTCCGCCAACTCGCCACCCGGATCGCGGCACTGACGACGGCGATCGCGGCCCTGACGGCGCTGCTCGGGCAGCGCGTGGCCGCACTCGGGACGCCACTCCTCCAATTGCGCGGCGTGGGGCCGGTCGTCGCCGCGCGGCTGCTCGGCGAACTGGGGGGCACCCTGCGCGTCCACTCCGCGGCGGCGCTCGCCGGCATCGCCCCGGTCGCCGTGGCCTCCGGTAACCGCCACGGTCACCGCGTGAACTTCGGGGGCAACCGTCAGCGCAACCGCGCCATCCACAGCATCGCGCTGACCCGGCGGCGCTGCGAGCCCTTGGCGCAGGCCTACTACGCCAAGAAACGCGCCGAGGGCAAGACCGCCCGCGCGGCGATGCGCTGCCTCAAGCGTCGCCTGGTCGACGTGCTCTACCGGCTCTGCTACGCCCGGCCTGGCGAGTCCCCGCAGCCGGTCGCGACCATCGCCGCCTGAGGCCCGAAGTCCCCTGATAATCTCGCCTCGGGGACTTGACACGGAGGCGAGGTATGCCCGTGCTCTACAGTGACCGCCTTGTGGCGCGGATCGATCCGAAGCTGGAGCGTCAGACCGGGACGCTCCGCATCAACGGGTTCTGGCCAGAGGACGCGTCACTCGTGGATGATCCCGCTTTCGCCGCGGCGCTGGCGCGGGGCCTGTCCCGGTTCGCGCGCTTCCACGCGGCGCGCACGGTCGCCCTGGATGCACTGCATCCTGAGGATCTGCGCGCGCGTGTCGAGACCGCGATGGTCGTGTAACCCGAACCCGCGGCCACGGGAGCTGATTGCCGTGTCGATTCACGACCATCGACTCGGCGAATGAGCATGGCGAGCTTGCCAGGGTCACGAGCAATATGTGTACAGGAAGTCGTGAGGAGGCGTGTCTTTAGCCAATAATAGAGAAGGAAATACAGAAGAAAATAGAGAGGATCATTCGAATATTCGATTGGCATCTCCATCAAAAAACAAGGGAAACACGCGGGGACGAAAACCCATACCGAAAGCGGAGTCCCTCCCCAACGCACCGGTGACACAAGATGTGGCTGATCGCCGTTATGATACAGGTGTTGGGCAGGGTTGATCGGGTCAGGTGTCCAGGTGGTTGATCGGGTTTATTGACCACCCTCCGGAGGAAAACAGCGCCCTGGTGCCTCCTTCCTATATAGATGCAGTGCGAGGAGCAGTGCATGAGGGAAGGGGGGCGGCATGGCGCGACGGAGGATGACGATGTTGGACGTGCTGGAAATCTTAGTCGCGTGGGATGCCGGCGAAGGGATCAGCCCGCTTGCCCGCCGGTTAGGGTACATGCGGACGACGGTGCGCAAATACGTCGCGGCGGCGGAAGCCTTGGGGCTCCCCCGTGGCGCGAGCCGGCGGAGCGAGGCGGAGTGGGCCCAGGTGGCCGAGGCCGTGACCGCGCGGGTGGCGCGCCAGCGGGCACCCGGGGCGGTGGCGGCGCAGGTGGCGCAGCACCACGCCTACCTGGAGCGGTGGGTGGGGCAGGTGCACCTGACGGTGCTGCACCAGCGGCTGCGGGAGGAACGGGGGCTGGCCGCGAGCTGGGGCGTCTTCTATCGCTATGTGGCCAAGCACTGGCCGGACCGGCTGCAGCGCGCCCCGCGGGTGACGATCCGCCGCGCCGACCCGCCCGCCGGGGAGGAGGCGCAGGTCGACTTCTTCTATGTGGGGCTCTGGGACGATCCGGAGAGCGGTCGGCGGCGCAAACTCTACGCGTTCCTCTTGACGCTCAGCCATAGCCGCCATCAATTCCTCTACCCGACGCCGACGGAGGATAGCGCCGCCTGGCTGGCGGGCCATGTGGCGGCGTTCGCCTTCCTGGGCGGGGTGCCGCAGCGGGTGGTCGTGGATAATCTGACGGCCGGGATTACCCACGCCGACCGCTACGACCCGCGCGTCAACCGGGCCTATGGCGAGTTGGCGCGGCACTACGGCTTCTTGGTCGACCCGACCCGGGTGGCGCACCCCAAAGACAAGCCGCGCGTGGAACGGAATGTCCAGTACGCCCGCGACAGCTGCTTCGCCGGGCGCACCACCGGGACGCTGGCGGCGCTGCGGGCGGAGGCGGTGCGTTGGTGTCGGGAGGTGGCGGGGCAGCGGCTGCACGGGACGACGGGGGAGCGCCCCTTCGTCGCCTTCCAGGCACGGGAAGCGGCCGCCCTGCGCCCGTTGCCGCCGCAGCCGTGGGAGCACGCCACCTGGACGAGCGCGCTGGTCGGGCCGGATTGCCACCTGCGCGCCGGGAACGTGGCCTACTCGGTGCCCTTCAAGCACGTCAACCGGCGCCTGGAAGTCCGGCTCGGGGCGCAGACGGTGCAGATCTACGACGGCGCGACGCTCGTGACGACGCACGCCCGCCAGGCGCAGGGGCGCGTCACCCGCCCCGACCATTACCCCGAGGCGGGGCGCGCCTTCCTGCAGGGGACCCCGGCGGCGGGGCTGCGGCGCGCGCAGGAGGTCGGCCGCGCCACGGCCCAGCTCGTCACCACCTTGCTTGAGGAGCCGACCCTCACCCGGTTACGGGAAGTCCAGGCGCTGCTGCGGCTGACCGACCGCTATCCGCTGGAACGCCTGGAACGCGCCTGCGCCCGCGCGACCGCCGCCGGGGACGGCCGCTATCGCACGGTCCGGGGCATCCTCGAGCGCGACCTCGACAGCGTGCCCCTCGAGCCCGAACCGCCGGTGCAGGCGACCGGGGCCTTCTTGCGCGGGCCGGCGGCCTTCGCCGCCGCCGCCGCCGCCCAGGCGGTGGCCACATGCTGACGCTCGACACGCTCCGCCCCCGCTTACGCCAGCTCAAACTCTCCGGCATGAGCGAGGCCATCGGGCCGCGCGCGGAGGAAGCGCGCCAGCGTGGCTTGGATCCGCTGGACTTCTTGTTGTTGTTGTTGGACGACGAACTCGCCCGGCGCGATGCCGATAACGTCGCGCGCCGCATCCGGGCGGCGCGCTTCGAGGACCCGTGCGACCTCCGCGACTTCGACTTCAGCTACAACCCCGAACTCCCCAAGGCGCAACTGTGGGAGCTGGCCAGCGGGCGCTTCATCGACGAGCACGCCGCGGTGCTGTTGTGCGGGCCCACCGGGGTGGGGAAGAGTTTCGTCGCCCAGGCCCTCGGCGTGCAGGCGTGTCGCCAACGCCGCACCGTCCTGTTCACCAAGACCAGCGCCTTCCTCGCGGACTTGGCCGGCGGCCGCGCCGAGGGCAGCCAGCCCCAGCGCTTCCGCCGCTACCTCAACCCGAGCCTCCTGATCCTCGACGACTTCGCCATGCGCGAATACACCGTCCCCCAAGCGGAGGATTTGTACGAGTTAATCAGTCGCCGCTATCGCCGGGGCGCGCTCATCCTGACCACCAATCGCGCCCCCGCCGACCTCTACCCGCTCTTCCCGAACCCGGTCTTGGCCGAGGGCTTCCTGGATCGCCTGCTCAATAGCGCCTATGTCGTCACCATGCTCGGGCGCAGCTATCGCCCGCGCCAACGCCCCGGCGACGGGGGAAAGGAGGGCCCGCCCGAGCCCAGCCGACCAATGTGAGGTGGGGGGTGGTCAATAAACCCGATCAACCTGGATAGCACACACGATCAGCCACTGAGCATATCAAGCGATCATTGACACAAGACACGCAACAGCAGGGGGAAGGGCGGGCAAATGAGGCGGCCGAGCTGGCCGCAGTCCGGCTCGAACTGGCTGGGTTCATCGAGGATCTGCGTCGCGAACTGAACGACCGGGCGCCGGCCGGTGCCACGCTGACGCGCGCGGTCAACCTCTACCGTCGCGCGGGCCTGCCGCCGGAGGAGTTCCGTACCCTGATGTACGATGCCCGCCGACTCACCCAGCAACATACCGGGTCGATCCGCGCCGAGCGGGTCGACAAGGGGGCGGGCAGGCTGCCGGTCAAGCCGAAGATGGCCTACTTCTTCGGGGTGTTGCAGAACGCGCTCGGGCTGACCGGGGCGGACGCGTCAGGCGCTGTCGCGGACGTGTCACCGGTGCTGTCGCGCGAATCGTCGGCACCCGCTGACGCGGCGGGTGCCGACCCGGTATCGCGGGTCGGCACCGAGCGAGACTTCGCCGCAGCGGTCGCGAACGCCGCGACGAGCCGCAACGTCAACTGGCGGCTGGCGCGGCAACTCGCGCGGGAGAATCCGCACCTGCTGGCGGACTGGCTCGACCACAGGGGGACCTGGGCGCTGGCCGCGCTAGTCCGTGCGGGGGAACGCCCGCCCCAGACGCGTATCTCCGGGGACTAGCGGCACAGCAATTGATGAGGGGAGGGACTGCGGTTGATCGGGTGGACAGTGACAACAATCCGGGCGGGCGGGGCGCATGGGCGTTGAGTCCGGGCAAGCCTCGCTGCCCCACGAGGACTACGCGCGGCTGCTGGCCGATGTCCGCGCGATCATCGCGGCCGGGCGGGGGCGTGCCGCGGCGGCGATCAACCAGGAGCTGGTCGCGACCTACTGGGCGGTCGGCGAGCGGATCATCCGCGAGGAGCAGGGCGGCACCGCGCGGGCGACCTACGGCGAGCAGACACTGGCGCAGTTGGGGCGGATCCTCGGTCAGGAGTTCGGCCGCGGCTTCGGTGAGCGCTCGCTGCGCTACATGCGGCAGTTCTACCTCGCTTACCCGATTCGGAACGCACTGCGTTCCGAATTGGGCTGGACCCACTACCGCGCCCTGATGCGCCTGCCCGATGCCGAGCAGCGGGAATTCTACGGGCGGCTGGCGGCGACCGGGCGCTGGAGCGCACGCCAGCTCGACCGCGAGATCGGCGCCCGTCTCTTCGCGCGCGTCGGCCTCTCGCGCCAGGCCGGCGACCTCGCCGCGACCCTGCCGCCCCCCGCCGCCGCCGATCGGGCGCTCACCCCGGCCGACGTCTTCAAGGACCCGTACATCCTCGACTTCCTGGGGCTCGAGGATACCTACAGCGAGCGCGACCTGGAGGCCGCGATCCTCCGCAACATCGAGCGCTTCCTGCTGGAACTGGGGACCGACTTCTGCTTCGTGGCGCGCCAGCGGCGGCTGACGATCGACGGCGAGGATTATCACATCGATCTGGTCTTCTACCACCGCTCCCTCCGCTGCCTGGTGCTATAGGTTACGTGGAATATGCCCGCCCCGCAGCGGTCATTCGCGTATCCACTACCGTTGGTCCCTGGATTCCACTGAACGTACACCCGTGCTAGACTGTGGCCGTCGGACGGATCGCTCCGTGGAAAGGGGGCGCATGGCCGAGGTACGCTGGGAGCGCTACCCGCTCGTCGCCCGGTCGCCGCATGCCCGCGCCTGGCTGACCATCCAGGCCCACCTCGGGCGTGCCGCCAACACCGTCGAGGCCTACGGCCGTGCCCTCCAGGACTATCTGGCCTTCGCCGAGCGCCACGGCGTCGTCGCCGAGGCCGCCGCCCGGGAGCACATCGCGGCCTACGTCCACGACCTGACCGCCCGTCCCAACCCGCGCGGTGTCGGCGTGCGGGTGCTCGACGTCGGCGTGGGCCTCGCCAACGCCACTCTCCAGCAGCGGTTGACCGCCGTCCGCCTCTACTACGATTACCTGCTGGAGGAGGGCGTCCGCGCCGACAACCCGGTCGGGCGGGGCCGTTACACCCCCGGCACGGCCTTCGGTGGCCGGCGCGAGCGCGGCCTCCTCCCGCGCTACCAGAAGCTGCCCTGGATCCCGACCGACGAGGAGTGGCGCGCGGTGCTCGAGGCCGCACGGGCGGAGCCTTTCCGTAACCGGGTGATGCTCGCGCTGGCCTACGACGCCGGGCTGCGACGCGAGGAGCTGTGCGCGCTGGAGACGGGCGACCTCGACCCGGCGGCCCGGCTGCTGCGCGTGCGCGCCGAGGCGACCAAGGGGCGCCGCGAGCGCGTCGTTCCCTACTCCGCCCCGACCGGCGACTTGTACGCCGCGTACCTCGGGGAGCGGCGCGCGCTCAGCCGGGCGCGCGGGCCGCTCTTCCTCTCCGCTTCGCGGCGCAACCGCGCGCAGCCCCTCACCATCTGGACCTGGTCGAAGGTGGTGGCGCGCCTCGCCGCCCGCGCCGGCGTCCCGCACTTCACGACGCACACCCTGCGGCACCTCTGCCTGACCGACCTGGCGCGCGCCGGGTGGGACCTGCACGAGATCGCCCGCTTCGCCGGCCACCGCAACCCACAAACGACGCTCCTCTATATCCAGCTCTCCGGGCACGACCTGGCCGCGAAGCTGGCGCGGGGCATGGCGGAGATCCACGCCTGGCGCGCGCGGGCCGCGGCGGAGGTGCTGCGATGAGCGCGCCCGCCCGCGCGGATACCGCCCCGATGGCGGTGCCCTGCGCCGCCATCGACGTCGCCTGCTACGACCGGACGCCGACGCTCAGCGCGACCGAGCGCGCGGCGCTGGCCGTCGTGGCGACCCGGCATGGCTGCCAGGCGGGTGCCGTCCGCGCGGCGCTCGCGCGCCTGACCGCCCCCGTCGCGGACGTCCTCGACGCGCTCGGCAGCTACGCCTCGCACCGCCCGGTGGCCGTCGCGACCCTGCGACGCGCCATGCACGAGCGCCAGGTCGCCTTCTGGGGCTGGTCCCGCGACGAGTGGCTGGCGACTATCCGCGCCGTCGGGCGGGGTGGGGGCAGTCGGCACGACCTGCTCGCCTGCATGTACCTGCTCGGCGGCATCGCCGACGTCCGCGCGGACGTCGGCGTCTGCACCCTGCCGCGCTTCGCTGCGACGCTCTTCGGGGACCGGGCGGTGGCAACGGCCATCGGGCAGGTGCGCGACGAGTTGTGCCGCTGGGGCTGGACCCCCGGCGGTGCCGTGCGGCTGCTGCCGGGGCCGGTGAGCGTGCTGCTCCTCCTCGCCCGCAGCCCGCACCTGGCCGCTGTCACGCCGGCGGTCCTGCAGGCGGCGCTGGACGGCGCGCGGACGACCCACGAGGCGACGCGCCTGCACACCGTCGCCCGCGCGCTGGTCGGGCTCGGCGTCGTGCCGCACCCGCCGGCGAGCACGCGCCCGCCCAACCCCTGGCTCGATGGGGCGGACCTGGTGGCGGGTGTCGCGCCCGCCTGGGCGGCGTGGGCACGCCGCTGGCACGACACCGCCACCCTGGCACCCGCAGGGCGGCAGGATACCTACTACGCGCTTCTGCGCGTCGGGCGCTGGCTGGCGCGGGCGCACCCGGGGGTGACCGTGCCGGGGGACTGGACGCGGGAGCTCGCCGCCGAGTACGTCGCGGCGGTCGACCGTCTTACCCACGGGGACTGGGTGAAGACCCCCGCTGCCCCCCGCTTCGCCATCCGGGCCGGTCGGCCGGTCTCGGCCGTGACCAAGCTACGCCACCTCGCCAATATGCGCCGCTTCTTCCGCGACTGTCAGGAGTGGGGCTGGATCCCGCGCCGCTTCGACCCGGGCCGCGCCCTCGCCGCGCCCCGGTCGCTGCGCGCGGCCGTCGGCCCGGCGCCGCGCGTCATCGCCGACGATGTCTGGGCCAAGCTCCTCTGGGCCGGGCTGCACCTGGCCGAGGCGGACCTGCCGACGGGGCGGCATGCCGACGCCCCCTGGTACCCACTGGCCCTGGTGCGGGCGCTGGTGGTCACCTGGCTCTTCGCCGGGCTGCGCTGGAACGAGCTCGCGCGCCTGCGACTCGGCTGCGTCCGCTGGCAGCGCGGGGAGGTGACGGTCGTCGGCACGGCCGACGGCCTCCCCGCAGACGCGGTCTGCTGGCTCGATGTGCCGGTCAACAAGACGATGACGGCGTTCACCAAGCCGGTGGACCGCGCCGTCGGCGAGGTGATCGCCGCGTGGGAGGCGACCCGCCCGCCCCAGCCGGCGCTCGTCGACCGCAAGACCGGCGAGGCGGTCCACTTCCTCTTCGCCTACCGCGGGCGGTGCCTTGGCGGCGACACCCTCAACCGGACCATCATCCCGCTCTTGTGCCGCAAGGCGGGCGTGCCGGAGGCGGACGCGCGCGGCCCCATCACCAGCCACCGGGCGCGCTCGACCATCGCCTCACAGCTGGCGAACGCCAAGGAGCCGCTGACGCTGTTGGAGTTGCAGGCCTGGCTGGGGCATCGGCAGCCGACCTCGACGCTGCATTACGTGCGGGTCGCCCCGACCCGGCTGGCGAAGGCGTACGCCGACGCCGGCTACTTCGCGCGCAACGTGCGCGCGGTGGAGGTGCTGCTCGACCGCGACGCGGTGACGAGCGGCACCGCCGCCGCGGGGGCCCCCTGGCGCTTCTACGACCTGGGGCACGGCTACTGCACCTACGATTTCTTCGACCAGTGCCCGCACCGGATGGCCTGCGCCCGGTGCGCCTTCTACCGCCCGAAGGGCTCGGCCCGGGCCCAGTTGCTGGAGGGGAAGGCCAACCTGCTACGCCTGCGCCAGGAGATCCCGCTCTCCGACGAGGAGCGCGCCGCCGTCGACGACGGCCTGGCGGCACACGAGCGGCTGCTGGCGCAGCTCGCCGACGTGCCGACGCCGGCCGGCCCGACACCGCGCGAACTTGGCGCAGGCCCGGGTGACGGCGTCCTGCTCCCCGCGCCGCTGCCCGCCCACACGCAACCCCTTATCCCGCTCGAGGGTCTTCGCCGCTGATCGCCCGACGTGGCCCCCGCCCATCCGTGGGCCTGTTTGACCCGGCGTGGGGGGGGGGGGGGGGGGA
>JAABUR0100002851.1_pt1 | contig 25427 bp, 22 predicted proteins | sample 5560091 | NCBI WGS metagenome assembly JAABUR01 (sample SAMN10711879, study PRJNA513375) | rock metagenome | isolation source: Antarctica rocks | place: Antarctica: Victoria Land, University Valley sud
CAGCGGCCAGCGGCAGCCCCTGGCGATCGACCGCCAGATGACGCTTGGCACCCGGCTTGCCCCGATCGGTCGGGTTCGGCCCCACCGCATCGCCCCCCTTTTGGCGCGCAGGCTCGCGCTATCGACCGCGACCCGCGACCAGTCGAGCGCGCCGAGCGCCCCAAGACGGTCGCGGATCGCGCGGTGCAGCGCCTGCCAGACCCCGGCTCCTTGCCAGTCGCGGAGCCGCCGCCAGCACGTGCTCCCGCTCCCGCAGCCGAGCACCCCGGGCAGCGCATGCCAACCGCAGCCGGTTTTGAGCACGAACATGATCCCACATAGCGCGCGGCGAGCGGACCGCCACGGCCGGCCGCCCTTGCGATGCGGCGGGTGCGGCGGGAGGAGCGGGGCGACCAGCGCCCACAGATCATCAGGAACCAGCGTCTCTACATTCATCGCCTTAAAACGGCTCACCCCAAGCGCTGGTTATGCAACGAGTAGTAAAGACCAATGCAGTAAACAAAAGCGTTTGTGATGGTTCACCCCCGCTCCTCGGATGGGAGCGGGGTGCCGCCCGCAGGCGGGGTGAGGGTTTCGGCAGCGTCGGAGTGCTCGGGGGGTTAAAGCCCCCGGCTGGGGGCAGCCATAGGCGGCACCAGCGAAGCCCGCCTACGCGAGCTGACCCACACTATAGCAACCCCACCCATCCCACACAGCGATCCCCTCGCCCAAATTGGCGGATGTTCTCTGGGCGGCGGGTGGCGAGCCGGGTGCCCTCTGGGCGGACGAGCCGGGGTGAGGGCCGGCACCCCCTCCACCAACCCGTCCACCTGTGGCATAATGCCTGCCGTACCGCCGCCAACGTAAGGAGCAACAGCGAGGACGATGGGAGCACCGGGCGCGATCTTCCTCAACGTTCTCGGGCCGGTCTTCGCGCTCGTCCTCATCGGCTACCTCGTCGGCCCGCGCCTCGGCTTGCAGTCGCGCACCCTCTCGCGGCTCGCCTATTACGTCCTCGCGCCCGGTTTCGTCTTCGGACTCCTCAGCAACGCCCAGATAATGGGGGCGCTCGCCGCGCGAATGGTCGGCTTCGTGCTGGCGCTGCAACTCTGCTGCGCGGCGCTCGGCTTCGGTGTCGCGCGGCTGCTCGGGCGCTCGCCGACCGTCGCCGCCGCCTACTTGCTGATCGTCACCTTCGCCAATGTCGGCAACTTCGGCCTCGCCATCGTCCACTTCGCGCTCGGCGACGACGCGATCCTCTCGGCGACGATCTACTTCGTGGCGATCTCCACCAGCTCGTTCGCGATCTGCGTCGCGGCGGCGAACTGGGTACGGGGCGGCGGGCTCGCGGCCACGGTCGCCGTCGTCAAGACGCCCGCCGTCCTCTGCCTGATCCCGGCGCTGGCGGTCAACGCGCTGCACCTCCCGCTGCCCACGATCGTGGGTCGCTCGACCGATCTCCTCAGCGGCGCGATGATCCCGGTCATGCTCCTCGGCCTGGGGATCCAGTTCGCGGAGAACGGGCTGCCCCGCCTCAGTGGCGACATGCTGATCGCCAGCGGCCTACGCCTGATCGCGGCCCCGGCGCTCGCGGTGGTGCTGGTCCTGCCGTTCGGGCTCACCGGGATCGAGCGCGGCGCGGGGATCATCCAGGCCAGCACCCCCGCCGCCGTCTTCGCCGCGATCATCGCGGTGGAGCACGATCTGCTGCCCGACTTCGTCACCGCGACCGTCCTCCTCTCGACGATCATCAGCGTTGTCACGATGGGCGTGGTGTTGTATCTGCTCTGAGTAGGCAGTAATCAGTGGGCAGTAGTCAGAAGGGACAATGCGCGGGGAAACATCCGCGCGCGGATGTTTCCCCGCGCATTGTCCGTCCGCGCTATAATACGCGCCGCGTCGTGGGAGGCGCGGAGGGGGAACGATGACACCGCACGACGCCGCGATCCGGCCCGCGCCGACCGACGACGAAGCCGCCGCGATCATCGCCGCGATCACCGCGCACCTTGCCGCCACGCGCCCAGCCACACCGGAGAATACACCACAACCAAGCGCCTGGTCGCTCGCCGGACGACTGGCGAGCCAGGGCCAACCGCTCGCGCGTACGCCCGGTGTCCGGCCCACCTGGGCCAGGGTCGGTCGTGGGTCGGGAGTCGGGAGTCGGGAGTCGAGAGTCGACACGCGACATTCGCGCTCAAGTCATCCGCCGTAGCATCGCCCATCCTGACTACCGCTGACGCCCTTCTCACAAGCCACGACCCCTACTACGGACCACGGACCACGGACCACGGACTCCTCTCTACCGACTGCCGACTGCCGACTTCTCTCACGACTCACGACCCACGACCCACGACTCACTAAGGAGCCCCAATGTTCGCAAGCGTCCTGGTCGCCAATCGCGGCGAGATCGCCATCCGCATCATGCGCGCCTGCCGCGAGCTCGGCATCGCCACCATCGCCATCTACGGCGAGGAGGAGCGCGACGCCCCCCACGTCCGCTACGCCGACGAAGCGTTCGTCATCGAGGCCGGGGAGGCGACACGACCCTATCTGAACGGGCCGGGGATCGTGGCGGTGGCGCGGCGCGCGGGTGCGACGGCGATCCACCCCGGCTACGGCTTCCTGGCCGAGAACGCCGCCTTCGCAGGGGCGGTCCTCGCCGCCGGGCTGATCTGGATCGGCCCGCCGCCCGGCGCGATCGAGGCGATGGGCGATAAGATCGCCGCGCGCCGGATCGCGGGCGACGCCGGGGTGCCGCTGGTGCCGGGGACGAACGCGCCGCTCGCCTCGCCGGAAGAGGCCGCCGAGGTCGGCGCGCGCTGGGGCTTCCCGCTCGCGCTGAAGGCGGCGGGCGGCGGGGGCGGGCGCGGCTTCCGCGTGGCACGGAACGCCGCTGCGGTGCCGGATGCCTTCGCGGCGGCGGCTGGCGAGGGGCAGCGCTTCTTCAACAATCCGATCCTCTACGCCGAGAAGTACATCGAAGCCCCGAAGCACGTCGAGATCCAGATCCTGGCCGACCGCCACGGCGCGACGATCCACCTCGGCGAGCGCGAGTGCTCGGTGCAGCGCCGCCACCAGAAGCTGATCGAGGAGGCTCCCTCGCCCGCCGTGGATGCCGCGCTGCGGGAGCGGATGGGCGCGGCCTCGGTCGCGCTGGCGCGCGCGGTCGGCTACGAAGGCGCGGGCACCCTCGAATTCCTCCTCGATGCGGACGGCAACTTCTACTTCATGGAGATGAACACCCGCATCCAGGTCGAGCACACCGTCACCGAGGAAGTCACCGGGATCGATCTCGTCAAGGCGCAATTGCGGATCGCGGCGGGCGAGGCGCTCCCCTGGTCGCAGGAGGACATCGTGCTGCGCGGCCACGCGATCGAGTGCCGCATCAACGCCGAAGATCCGGCGCGCGGCTTCGCCCCCACCCCCGGCACGATCATCGACTACAAGGAACCGGGCGGCGGCGGCGTGCGGATCGACGGCGCGGCAGAACTTGGCTTCGTCATCTCCCCCTCCTACGACTCGATGATCGCCAAGCTGATCGCGCGCGGGGGTGACCGTGCGGAGGCGCTCGCGCGGATGCGCCGCGCCCTGGCGGAGTACCGCATCGACGGCGTCGCCTCCACCATCCCCTTCCACCAGACGGTTCTGGCCCACCCGGTCTTCACCGAAGGTCGCGCCTCGACCGACTGGATCGAGCGCGACGGCATCGGGCGCGCGATCGCGCCGACGGAGGTCGCGAGCGCCGAGGAAGCCGAGGAGCGGGTGCCGAGCGACTACACGGTGGAGGTCAACGGCAAACGCTTCGCCGTGCGCCTCTTCGGCGAGCCGGGGATCGCGAATGTCCCACCAGCCACCGCCAACGGGGCGGGCAAGCGCGCCCGCCCGCTGCCGAAGGGCAAGCGTGGCGGGGGGGGCGATGGCGTGCTGAACAGTCCGATCCAGGGGACGGTGCTGCGCGTGGCCGTGGCGCAGGGCGCGATGGTGCGCGCGGGCGAGATCATCTGCACGGTCGAGGCGATGAAGATGGAGAACGAGATCACCGCCCCGCGCGACGGCACGGTGCGGGAATTGACCGTCACCCCCGGCCAGACGGTGAAGATCGGGGAGCGGCTGGCGACGATCGCCTGAGCCGCGCCGCGAGATGATGTGCGAGAAAAGGAGGCGTCACGATGCGCGCGCGAACCGGCCCGAAACGCCTCGACGAGATGGATGAGCTGCGCGACATGGGACGCTTCCCCCTGCCGATCTATCTCGGCGCGACCGCTAACGTGCTGCAAACGATCGGCGCGACTTACCTGCTACGCGGACGTGCTAGCGGACCGCTGACGCTTGCGCTCTGGTCGGCTGGGGTGATCGCCACCAACGTCACGCCGGTGATCGCGCTGCGGCGCGGCCTCGACGAGCACAGCGTCTACCCGCCGATCGCGGAGATGGACTTCTTCGCCGATCAGCACAAATTCGCACCGTGGGTCTACGGGGTCGCCTCGGCCAACATGGTCGCCTGGATCGCCTTCGCCTGGACGATCTTCGGTCAGCGCCGCACGCCCGACACCCTCCTGCGCGTCTTGCTCGTCGCCGCCATCGCGACGCTGCTCCCGGCCTGGATTCGCCCTCTCGCACAGCGCTAAAGACGACGATTGCTCGGCAACGAGCATTTGGCACGTCACCACAGAGCCGCCGATCCAGGAGTGCGCGCGATGATCGAGGCGGGGTATGCGGATCAGGTTATCGCCGCGTTGCACGCCTGGGGTGTAGCTGATCCAGCCATCCGCACACTCATCCTGACCAGTTCACGGGCGATCCCCGACGCACCAACCGATCGCCTCTCCGATTACGATCTGATCGTCGCCCTCGCGAATGTCGATCGCTTCCTGCATGACGAACGTTGGTTGCACGTCTATGGCACGCCGCTCATCCGGTTCGACGACCACCGCGTGCTCGACGGCCACGACATCTATGCGCGCCTCGTACTCTACGAGGATGACACGAAGATCGACTACACCCTCTGGCCGGTGATGTTGTTAAGAAGCATCGCCGCCAATCCTCGACTCCCGGACGAACTCGACATCGGCTACCGTGTACTCCTCGACAAGGATGGACTGACAAGCGGTATGGCAGCGCCCACCCGCAGCGCATACCTGTCCACTCGCCCCACCGAAGCAGCATACCTGGCACTGGTGGAGGAGTTCTGGTGGGAAAGCACCTATGTCGCCAAAAACCTCTGGCGCGACGAGCTATTCCCCGCCCGCTATAGCTTCGATACGGTCATCAAGTTCGACCTTCTGCGGCGCATGTTGGAATGGTTGATCGCAGGGGAGCAGGGCTGGCAACACCTACCGGGAAATCTTGGCAAGGGGTTGAAAGAGGCGCTATCACCCGTAATCTGGTCGGAGATCGAGAGCACCTTCATTGGCACGAACATCGAGGAGAACTGGCAAGCCCTCTTCGCAACTACGGCGCTCTTCCGTCGCGTCGCCTCGGCGGTCGCCCGCGATCTCGGCTATACCTACCCGCTGGAACTCGATCGGCGAATGCTGCGCCACTTGCAACGGATCAGAACGCTACCGCATTGAGTGAGCAGCGCGGGGCCACCAATACGTTTGGCCCCGCGCCGTCGTGGTCTAATCGCCCGCGCTCGCGACGCCGCCCGTCGCCCCGCCGCGCCCGCGCCGCCGCAGCAGGCGGAAGCCGATGAGGGCCAGTGCGCCGAGCGGCAAGAGCCACCAGCAGAAGACCGCGATGCTGATCACGATCGTGCCGAGCCCTTGCAGGAGTTGGAGCAAGGCCGCCCAGGCGTTGGCGACGACCGTGGTGAAGCGCCAACCTGCGATCTCGGGCGGCGTGGGCGGCGCGGTCACGGCGACCGGTGTCTCCAGATGCAAGGAGATCGTGGAGAGCGCGGCCCGCCGATCGAGATAGTTCGCGCGGCCCTGCAAGCGCTCGATCTGGCTCCGCACGCTGGTGATCTCGCGCTGGATGTTCAGGATGTCCTCGGTGCGCGTCGCCTTCGCCATGATGTCGCGCAGCTGGCGCTCGGTCGCCTCCAGATTCGTGATCTGCGCCTGCACATCGACGAATTCCTCGGTCACGTCGGTCGCCTCGGCCTTGTCGACCCGCCGCTCGACCATGTCCGGCAACTCGCGCAGCGCGGCCATCGCCGCCTCGAACTGGCCGCTATCGACTTGCAGCGTCACATCGGCCACGCGCCGGTCGCCGTTCTTGCTATTCGTGTATTGCAGCACGTCGCCGCCGTATTGCCGCGCGATCGCGCCCGCCCGCCCGAAGGCGGCGTCCACGTCTTGCACGGTCAGCCCCAACGTGCCGGTCTTGATTAGCAAGCGCGGCTAGCACATTCGTCGGCGCGGGCGCGGTGCTGGCCGGGGCGGTCTGCCCGGTCGTCCCGCCGCTCGTCACCGGCGCGGCGTTCCTGGGGGCGGCTGAGGCGGCGGATGAGGGCATCGCCCCTGCTGCGGCATAGGCCGCAGCCGCCGTCGGCGCGGGCGCTCCGCCGGATACGGACGGAGCGGACGAAGCGGCACCGCGTTCGGGCATGGCGCTCTGTGTCGGGCTGGACGAACCGCCACAGGCGGTCAACAGCCCCATCAGCAGACACAGCGCCAGCACCACCGTCAGGGTCCGACCGCGCGCAGATCGTACACGAGCCAGCATCGCCCTATCCTCCCGGCACCAGCGCCGCCCGCACCATGCGGACCCGTGCGAGGCGCACGACTCCCTACCCCATCCCCATCCTGGGGACCGGCACAAGGCAAACTTCACCTATACCCGGTGGCTCAAGCCCACCGGATCGCCGCTCGCCGACTCGCTTGTACTCAAAGGTCTTGCGGTGCCATCGTCGCGGAAAGCCGTGCCCTGCTATGACAGACGTGTCGCACAGGGAAAAGTTCCACGGCGCAAAAATATTGCTCAGGAACACTCGTCGGGCGCGGGTGCGCTACGATAGCGCGACACGACAAGACTTCGTGAGGAGAGATGCGGATGCCCGATGCAGCGCTCTCCGGCTGGCCGACCCGCGCCACCGACGATTTCGCCGTGGTCGCCCCCGATGGGATCGTCGTCCACCCGATCCCGCTACCCGGCCTCCTCGGCCTCACGCTGGCGGAGGGGCGTCTGCCACCGGGCGACTTCGCGGTCCACGCGTATCGCTCGCTGGAACAACTCACCTACGTCCTCGCGAGGCGGCTCCTGGCCACGATGGGCGATCCGGCGAGCGGTGAGATGGTCGAACTCGACTGCGGGCCGGGGGTCGCGCGCGTCCTCTACATCTGCGCGCCGCCCTACCCCGCCGACGATGTCGACACCGCCACCGTAGACCGCCATCGCGCCCTGACCGCGCCCGAACTCGACGCGGCATTGGCGCGTGTGCGGGCGGTCCGCGCCGCCACCGACGCCCACTTCGCCGCGCTCGCCGACCGGATCACCGATTTGCGTGCCGCGCGCTGAACCCCGCGCGATAGTGCTATCAGTACTATCGCGCGGGCCTCAGCGCACAGTCACATCTTTTGGGATATGTATCTCAGCGGCGCTCCCCGAAGAGCTGGTAGATCGTGGCGGCGTAGCGGATGCCGTTGAGATAGTGCCCGATCGTGATGAACTCGTTGGCGGCGTGGCCGCGCCAGGAGGGCGGGCCGATCCCCGACCCGGCGGACGGGATGCCGCCGAGCTGCCCGCCGAGCCAGACCCCCTGCCGCCCCGAGGCGTCGCCGGTCGGGCGGATCGCCGGTTCGACGCCGTATACCTGCCGCGCGGCGTCGGCGATGAGGGTGGCGAACGGCGTGTCGAGCGTCGTGCGCGACGGCTCGATCGAACCCATGTCCTCGACCGAGAAGTCGGCGCAGTCGTGCTCATCGAGGAAACGGCGCAGCGCGGCCAGGATCGTGTCGGGATCCTGGTCGGCGACGAGGCGGAAATCGAGGCGGCAGGCGGCACGGCACGGCAGCACCGTCTTGTGCCCCTCGCCCATCCAGCCGGTCGCGAACCCGGCGATGTTGCAGGTCGGCGTAAAAAGCAACTGCTCGAACGCCGCCAGCCCGCTGACCCCGCCAATAAACGCCTCGGTGCCGAGCGCGCGTTGCTGCACGGCGTTGTCCCAGCCGGTCTGCGACAACGCCTCGCGGTCGCGCGCGGTCACCGGGCGGATCGGATCGTAGAAACCGGGGAGATCGATCCGCCCGTCCGGCCCCTTGAGTTGCCCCAGCGCCCAGACGAGCCGCCAGGCCGGATTCTGCACCAGCCGCGCCCGCGCCGAGTGGAGGTCTTCGCGCGCGCCCCGGACCGTGATCTCCACGAAGAGGAGGCCGCTCTCTCCGTGGCCGATCTGCGGGCGATCGTCGCCGCCGAAGCCACCATCGAACGACAGCGCGGCGTCGGCGGCGAGGAGGTCTTTGTGCGTGGCGACAAACGCGGGTAGGCTCTGACTCCCGCTCTCCTCCTCGCCATCGAAAAGGAACTTGATGTGACAGGGGAGTGGTACGCCCGCCGTGCGAAAGGCGTCGATCGCCTTGAGGTGGGCGAAGAGATTGCCCTTGGCATCGGTCGTCCCGCGCCCGTACATGACGCCATCGGCCACCTCCGCGCCGAACGGCGGCCAGGCCCACTCGTCGAGCGGCTCGGCGGGCTGGACATCGTAGTGGTTGTAGATCACGAGGGTCGGCGCGGCGGGGTCCGGGGCGCGGATCTCGCCGTAGACGACCGGCAGGCCGTCGGTCTCCATCACGCGCGCCGCGATGCCGAGATCGCCCATCATCTCGACCAGCAGCGCCGCACACTCGCGCACGCCGATCCCCTGCGAGGAGATGCTCGGCTGCCGCACCGCCCGCTGCAAATCGCCGATGAACCGCCCCTGCTCCCGTTCGATCGCCGCGTACACCGCATCCAACTCGGCCATCGTCCCTCCTTACGCGCGCTCACGAATGTCAGCGCCCGGATTCTCGCAACCGGAGGCGGGGCCGGTCAAGCGCGCGGAACAGCAAGGGCGCACGATTTCCTGGGCTGCACGGTGTTGCGGCTCGGAGAACGGCTCAGGAGGGGCGCTGCAAGAGCGCGAAGCGGTTGCCTTCGGGGTCCCGGAAGAAGGCGAGCGCGCCAAATCCCGCGCGCTTGATCGCCCCCTCGCTCGGGACGCCGCGCGCCGCCAGCGCGGCCACGCTCGCCTTGATGTCGGGCACCGCGAACTGCCAGAGGGTCGGGTTCTGCTCCTTGCCGCGCGCACCGCTGCGCTCCGGCCCGCCCGCCTCCAGCGCCAGCGGTGCCGCCGCGCCACCGAACGCCACGAAGCGTTCGTCGCGCGACGCGATTGGCAAGCCCACCGTCTCGCCATAGAACGTTGCCATCAGCGGCAGATCGGCCACGTAGAGGATCGCATAGGCCAGCGTTAACGCGGACAAGGTTTCCTCCAATGAGGTACGGACTCTAGTTTTCGCTAACTGAAGGCATCGGGGGCCGTCCTTTGCTAGAGTGCGGGTGCGGAGATCGCGCTCGACAAGGGCGGCCCCGATGCCGGAAGCGGTGTACCGGATGATGACGCTCCTGTGTGCGCTGGTGTGCGGGCTGCCTATCGGGACGAATCTGGGGCTGCTGCACCTGCTGTGGCTGCTGACGAGCGGACGGCTCCTCGCCTCGCGGGGGGCGGTGTTCAGCGGGCTGTCCGCGAGTGGCTTGTCCGCGCGGGCGCCCCGTCGGGCGTGGGCGGCGCTGGGGCGGGGCGACTGGACGAGCGCGCAGTTGCTCGGTCGCTGGGCCGCGCTGGTCGCCGGGGAAGGGCCGTGGCCGCCGCAGACCCATGGCGGCTAGCACCCGGTGGCGGTCGAGGTGACGGGGTTCTGGCGACCGCGCCTGCGCGCCTGCCCGACGACGCACTTCCATCAGGAGGCCGGGCAAGCGTTGCCCGCTATCCCCGTCGGCCTCGTCGCGCGGGTGGGCCGCGTCGGCACACCGCGCCTGGCGCTGCCCCTGGCCTTTGTGCGCGCCGACCCCGCCGACCCGTCGCCCAGCGCCCGCGCGCGCCTGCTGGTGTGCGCGGCGGTGCGGCGGTGCGCGGCCGACGACGCGCTGGTCCTCGCTGCGGGCTTCGGCCTCGCACTCCTCCATGCCGTAGGGGCACCCCGTTGTGTGGTGCGCCTGGCCAAGAACGCCACCTCCCGCCGCGCGACCCCACCCGCCTATGGCGGGCGCGGACGGCCCCCGACGCGCGGCACGGTCGTGCGCCCGCTGCCGCGCAGCTACCAGGGCCACGCGGTGCCCGCCACCCCGCCGGATCGCGTCGAGACGTGGCGCGAAGACACCCTCCTCCTGCGCGCGGCAGTCTGGACCGACCTGCGGCGGTCCGACGCTGACCGCTCCACCTTCGCGGTCCTCGCTATCCACGACCCACGCTATCGCGCGCCGCCGCTCCTCGCCACCCCGCTGGCCCTGCCGGCGCGCACCGTACGCGACTGCTATGTTGACCGCTGGCCCATCGAGCAACTCCCGCTCGCCGCCAAGCAGCTGCTCGGTGCCGCCCGCCAGTTCGTCCACGCCCCCGAGACCTGCCAGCGCCTCCCCGCACGCACCCTCCTCGCCGGGGCCGTCCGCTCCTCTACCGCCGCCACCGCCCCGGCCATCCCCACCGGCTTTTGGGACCGCCGCCCCCAGCCGACACCGGGACGCCTGCGGCGTCTCCGCACGCGCACGCCCTTTCCGCACGACTTCCCCGTGCCCGCCCGCCTCCGCGCAAAAGCCGCCGTCACCAGCCATCTCCGCACCGGCTTTTGGGGCCAGCGCTGCCCGCCTACCGCGCCACCGGACCCGCACACCCTCGCTGCGGCCGCCTGAGTTAGCGAAAACTAGAGTACGGAAGAATGCAACTCTTTCCCCCTCTCCTCGGATGGGGAGAGGGGTGGCGCGTGAGCGCCGGGGGTGAGGGTGTACGCCGCGCCGCCGCCTACGTGACCAGTTTCCGGGGATTGAAATACCCATGAAAGGCACAATGTCCCCGGCTGCGGGTGCCTGGCGGCACCGGCGCAGCCCGCCTGCGCGGGCTAGATTGCCATCCCAAACGCTGTAGCGTCACTCAGCAGCCCCCTCTCCCAGAGTGGCGGGGGGCCCCTGGGCGGCGGGCGACGAGCAATTGCGAGCCGGGGTGAGGGCCGTCCCCCCGCCGTGGGGTGGTCGTTGGGCGTGGGATGGCCGTTGGGCTAAAGCACCCATGAAGGGCAGAATATCCCCTCCGGGGACTGGACCAAACAAAATCCCGTTCTTTCTGCCGTTCCCTCGCTATGCCTCTGTGTCTCCTGTTTCGTCCCCTCGTCCCTTCCCCCGTTTTCTCTCTCGTCGTTCTCTGCGTCTCTGCGTCCCTGAGGCCCACGCCCCTTCTCGCCCACTGGCCCACTCACTTCGGCCTACCCGTGACCAGCAAGCGCCCTTCGAGCACTTGCACATCGTCGACGACGATCGGGAGCGCTTCGTTCAGCTGATCGGTATTCGTGGCGAGGCCGGTGATCTGCTCCTGGATCGGGGCGGGCAGCGGGAAACGCCCTGTATCGATCCGCTCGACGGTCGTCACCAGCTTGCCGTCGCGCGCCGCCACCGTGCCGACCACCACCACCGTGATCGGTATCGGCGCATCGTGCGAGACGCCGCTAACGATCACCTTGCCGCCACGAAAGGCGATCTGCGGATTCTCGATCTTCGGTGCGGTAGGTTCAGCAGCGAGCGTTTCGACCAGCTTCGAGGTCGCCTCCTGCTCGCTGATCTCGATCTGTGTCGACGCCGAGGTCGCCTGCAAGGTCGCGACCTTCCGATCGAAGCTCCGCACCGCCGCCGTGCTCGCCGGCACCGTCGCCAGGCTCTGCGACAGCGCGGAGGGGCGGGTGAGGAAATAATAGGCCGCACCGGCCAGCACAACGAGCAGGACCACCAGGATCAGGAGGCCATGCAGACAACCGCGCATCGCGCCTCTCCCGTTCTCGCAAGCACCGCGCGGCGCGCACCGTCGCCGCACGGGAGTGATACCACCGGCGCCGGGCCGGTCGCAACCGTGGCGAGCGGGCGATCAGCTCGCCCGCGCCCCGCCACGCGCCGCCGGATAACCCATCGGTTCAATCGGTTCGATTTCGTGGTCGGCGGTGGTCGTCGTGCCGCGCACACGGAGTGCGTGCTGACGCGGCAGGACGCCGAGGCAGAGATAGGCGAGCGCCCCGAAGTAGAGGGTGACGACCGCGCTGTGGCCGAGCGAACTGAACAGGCTGAGGCGACTGAAAACGACCGAGGCTCCGGTGGCGGATTGGCCGAGCAACATCACTACCGCGACACCGCTCGCCCGAAGCAGATCGGGGCGCGACGCGCGCACGCGCCAGCACCAGGCGAGGAGCCCGAGCGTCCCGAGCGTCAGGAAGACCGCCGAGAGTCGGTGCGAGAAGACCGCCCCGACCGGGCCGGTGAAGCCGGGGAAGGCCGAGCCCTGACAGAGGGGCCAGTCGAGGCAGGCGAGGCTGGCATTGGTGTGCCGGACATAGGCTCCCAAGTAGACGACGCCATAGGTATAGAGGGCCAGGAGCCAGACACCCCAACGAATCGCGGGCGGCACGACCCGATCCCGCAGCGCATCGATCCCTCGGTCGGCCTCGAAGAGGGTCGTGGCGACGAGCAGCGTCGAGGCGAAGGCGACCAGCGAGATGCCGAAGTGCAACGCGAGGATGCCATCGCGCCCCCACCAGTCGGGATAGAGGACCGAGAGCGCCCCGAGCGCCGCCTGCAAGACGAGGAAGAGCAGCATCAGCGGCACCAGCACGCGGATCTCGAACCGCCGCCGCCAGAAGGCGACCGCGCCGATCGCGGTCCCCACGATCAGGAGCCCTTCGACGCCGGTCACCGCGCGGTGGCTGAACTCGATCGCCGTGGTGACCGCGAACTCCGGGATGAAGCGCCCGTTGCAGAGGGGCCACGACTGACCGCAGCCCGCCCCCGATCCGGTGCTGGTGACGGTCGAGCCCATTACCAGCACGATGAACATCCCGAACGTCGCCACCACCGCCAGCCAGCGTGCCGCACGACGCAATCGTTCTCGCATCCTCAACCCCTGCATAATGCGCCCAACGGCGCGACCGTCAGCCGATCGCTCTGCACCCTATTATCCCCGTTCTCGCGCTTCTGCGACAGGGGTCAGGCAAACCGGAGCGTACTTGCACCGATTACCTTATCGACAAATCACACACTTCCCCACAACAAACGTTCCATACAGGATAGCGAGGAAGCGCTGTGCTTTATGCAATACCTCCAATAGGGGCTTGACGGCACCTAATCATCCCTCTATACTGCCGACAACCCTACACTAGGCCGTGTGGCGGCCCTACAACCTATATCGTCCACCCGATGCTGGGGCCGGGCGATTCGCGTGACCTTCCGGTTGCGTTCCGCACAACGTTGTTCGGGAAAGACACTCGTGCTGTCGTTTCTCGCCTGCTCCCCCTGCCTAGGAGCAAGGTGCTGGCCTGCCCACGGCCAGCGTGTACGATGTTGTGCCTGAAGCACAAGGAAGGAGCCGACGTTGTCCTACAATGACACCCTCGACACCCTCGCGCAGCAGCTCGCCGACGGACGCCTCGGTCGGCGTGGCTTCATCAAACGCGCCGCCGCCCTCGGCCTCTCGACAGCGGTGATCGCCGGTGTACTCGCCGCCTGTGGGGCCACGGACGTGCCAGCGGTCGCGACCACGGTTGCCTCGACCGCCCCGACCGTGGCAGCCATCGCAACAGCGGTGGCTTCGACCGCCCCGACTGTCGCAGCCGGTGGCGCGGCCACCGCCGCACCCGCTACTGCCGCCGCTACGCGCGCCACGGCGGCAGCCACCCCTGGCGCGGCCAGCGCCTCGCCAAGCGTCGCCGCAGGGCCGACGAAGCGCGGCGGCGGCGGGCCGTTGAAGCTCCTCTGGTGGCAGTCGCCGACGGTCCTCAACCCGCACCTCGCCTCGGGGCAGAAGGACACCGACGCCTCGCGCCCGGTCTACGAGCCGCTGGCGACGATCGACATCGACGGCAATTACGTCCCCATCCTCGGTGCCGAGATCCCCTCGAAGGAGAATGGCGGGCTCTCCGTCGACGGGACGAGCGTCACCTGGAAGCTGAAGAAGGGCGTGAAGTGGAGCGACGGCCAGCCCTTCACCGCCAAGGACATCGTCTTCACCTGGCAATACGTCACCAACAAGGAGACCGCCGCGACGACGATCGGCACCTATAAAGCGATCAAGATGGTCGAGGCGATCGACGATAACACGGTGAAGATCACCTTCACCGCGCCGACGGCGGGCTGGTTCGAGCCCTTCGTCAACCAGAACGGCCTGATCCTCCCGGAGCATGTCTTCACCGCCGGGATAGGTGCGCCCGCCAAGAACTTCCCCGCCAATCTCGCCCCGATCGGCACCGGGCCGTACAAGGTGACGAACTTCGCTCCCGGCGACACGGTCCTCTACGCCATCAACGAGAATTATCGCGAGGCCAACAAGCCCTCCTTCGACACGGTGCAGTTCAAGGGCGGTGGCGACGCCGCCTCGGCGGCGCGCGCCGTCCTCCAATCCGGCGACTACGACTACGCCTGGAATCTCCAGGTCGAGGACACCGTCCTCAAGCAGCTGGAGACGGGCGGCAAGGGGACGGTCGTGTCGTTCCTCGGGTCCAGCACCGAGCGCCTGCTAGTCAACTTCACCGACCCGAACAAGGAAGACCCGGCGACCGGCGAGCGTTCGTCGACCAAGTTCCCGCACCCCTTCCAGACTGACAAGGCGGTCCGCAACGCCTACGCCCTCGCCTGCGATCGCAAGACGATCGTCGATGCGCTCTATGGCCGCGCGGGGTCGGTCGGCGAGAATCTCCTCTACAACCCACCGCAGTACAGCTCGAAGAGTAACCCTGCGGTCTTCGACATGGCGAAGGCGAACGCGCTCCTCGATCAGGCCGGGTATGCGAAGAGCGGCCAGTATCGCGCGAAGAACGGCATCCAGCTGAAGGTGCTCTATCAGACCACGGTCAACCCGGTACGCCAGAAGACGCAGCAGATCATCAAGGACGCTTGGGAGAAGCTCGGCGTCCAGACCGAGCTGAAGAGCATCGACGCCGGGGTCTACTTCTCCTCCGATCCGGGCAACCCGGACACCTCCTCGCACTTCTACGCCGACATCGAGATGTATACCAACGGCAATTCGTCGCCGGAGCCGTTCGCCTACATGGAGGGACTGACCACCTCCCAGATCGCGCAGAAGTCCAACCAGTGGTCCGGGAACAACAATCCGCGCTGGTCCAACAAAGACTACGACGCTGTGATCGACCAGCTGAAGAACGAACTCGACCCGGACAAGCGCACCGCGCTCCTGATCAAGGCCAACGACATCGAGGTCCAGGATTACGCCGAGATCCCGCTCGTCGCGCGGCGCACCGTCTATGGCAAGATCAAGGGCCTCCAGAATCAGAACTCGACTACCTGGGACTCCGAGCTTTGGAACATCGCCAACTGGGTCAAGTCCTGAGCACAGCGCGGGAACGCCGCGCTGGCCCGCGAGGGCCATTAGGCCGGTTGCCCTAACGATCGCTCGATACCAACCGCTGCCCGTCGTTCAAGACGACGGGCAGCGGTTTCCCTTGTGCCATACAAACAACATTTCGGCCCAGCTGCCGTCTTCATGCTTGACTTGCCCTCACTCCCGCCATATACTGCGTCCTATTCCACGGCCCATGTGCGCGCATATGGGAACAATTACGCGCGGTCCTACGTCATTGTCAGTATATCCGCTGTGAAGAGGCGCAGCCGCGCGGCGTAGGCTGTCCGGTTCGCCCACCCGCATACCGTCACCGGAGACGGGGCTGTGGGCGGCACAACCACATGGTATTGGCAGACGGCGATGCGGCTGTCACCAAGGGCGAGGATGCCTTTATATCCCAGTTACCCCATGTATTAGGGAGGATCGATGACTGACCGCCAGCACCCCACCCTCGGTACGCTGACCCAGGAGCTCGTCGCCAATCGCTTGAACCGCCGCCAGTTCGTCATGCGCGCCGCCGCGCTCGGCCTCTCGGCCTCGGCGATCGCCGGGGCGCTCGCCGCCTGCGGCGGCACCGTCGACACCCCCACAATCGCCCCGGTCGCCACCAGCGCCCCGACCGCCGTCCCGACCTCCGCCGGCATCAATACCGGGAGCGTCCGCGCCACCGCCACCACCGCAGGCGGGACTGCCCCAACCGCAGCGGTGGCGACGACCACCCGCCCGGTCGTCGCCGCGACCCCGAGCGCCGCCAGCGGTGGCCCGACCAAGCGCGGCGGCGGCAGTCAGCTGAAGATCTTGCAGTCGCAGGCTCCGGTCAACTACAACCCACACCTCTCGTCCGGCACGAAGGACGACCTGATCGGACGCATCGTCTACGAGCCGCTCTGCACGATCGACATCAACGGCAATATCCTCCCGATTCTCGCCGCCGAGGTGCCGACCGATGCCAACGGTGGCGTTGCCGCCGACGGCAAGAGCGTCACCTACAAATTGAAGCAGGGCGTGAAGTGGAGTGACGGCCAGCCCTTCAACGCCGACGACGTCGTCTTCACCTACCAGTACGTCACCGACGAGGCGACCGCCGCGACGAGCGTCGCGAGCTACATCAACATCGCTTCGGTACAGAAGATCGACGACTTCACGGTGAAAGTCACGTTCAAAGACGTCACCCCCGGCTGGTTCGTCCCCTTCTTCGGTGCCGGCGGCAACATCCTGCCCCAGCATATCTTCCAGTCCGACAAGGGGGCGGCGGCGCGCAACTCGCCGAACAACCTCAAGCCGGTCGGCACTGGTCCATACAAGGTGACCAACTTCGCCCCCGGCGACTCGATCACCTACGTAATCAATGACACCTACCGCGAGACGAACAAGCCCTTCTTCGACACGATACTGATTAAGGGTGGCGGTGACGCGGCCTCAGCGGCGCGCGCGGTCCTCCAGACCGGCGACTACGACTACGCCTGGAACCTCCAGGTCGAAGACACCGTCCTCAAGCAACTCGAAACGGGCGGCAAGGGCGTCGCGGAGTTCCAGCCGGGTGGCGGCATCGAGCGGCTGCTGGTCAACTTCACCGACCCGAATAAGGAAGTGGACGGCGAGCGTTCTAGCCTCAAGGCACCGCACCCGTTCCTGACCGATCCGAAGGTCCGCCAGGCGCTGGCGATGGCCTGCGACCGCAAGACGGTCACCGACAGCCTCTATGGGCGCGCGGGCGCGCCAGGGATCAACCTGCTGTACGATCCGCCGCAGTTCAACTCTAAGAACAACAAGGCCGAGTTCAACCTCGACGCGGCGGCGGCGATGCTCGATGCGGCCGGCTACGTCAAGGGTTCCGATGGCTACCGCGCGAAGAACGGTGTGGTCCTGAGCGTCCTCTACCAGACGACCGTCAACGCGATCCGCCAGAAAACGCAGCAGATCATCAAGGACAGCTGGGAGAAGCTCGGCGTCAAGACCGAACTGAAGAGCATCGATGCCGGGGTCTACTTCTCGTCCGACGCCGGCAACCCGGACACGGCGGCGCACTTCTACGCCGACATCGAGATGTACACCTCCAGCAACACCTCCCCCGACCCACAGTCCTATATGTCGAACTGGTACGGACCCTATGCCGAAACGAAGGCGAACAGCTGGTCGAAGGGGAATCGGAGCCGCTGGCAGAATGCCGACTACGACAAGCTGTGGGTCGCGGCCCAGACCGAGTTGGACGACGCGAAGCGCGCGCAGCAGTTCATCCAGATGAACGATCTGATCGTGCAGAACTACGTCCACATCTCGATCGTCAACCGCAAGAGCGTCTACGGGCGCGCAAAGACGCTGCAAAATATCAACTACACCAACTGGGATGTCGATTACTGGAACATCGCCAACTGGGTCAAGCAGGGCTAACCTCCACGCCGGATCGCAATACAGCAGGGGGGCGGGTCGATCGATCCGCCCCCCTGCTGTATTTGGGACAAATCATCTTGCATAATGGATAATGACATAGGACTGGCGAATTGCCGGACAATACGCCTGTAGTGGGCGCTGGTTACCCACGAAGGACATCAGCATGGCAATCGGGTGCGAGTATGATCGTCCTGGGGTGCGGGCGCAGGCCGAGCAAACGGTACAACTCCTCGCGGTCAGCGACCAGGTCGAGAAGCTGATCTACAGCAGTAATATCGGCAAGCGCTTCGAGCGGAGCGAACTGGTGATCAGTTGCGGCGATCTGCCGCCCTCCTACCTGGAATACATCGTGAGCGGGCTCAATATCCCCCTCTTCGGGGTGCGCGGCAATCACGATCACACCCAGGCTTTCAACGAAGTCCCGAGCGGTTCGCTCGGACCCGGCACGGTCGATCTCCACGCGCGCTCGGTCTATACGCAGGGGCTCCTGCTCGCCGGGCTCGAAGGCTCGCTGGAGTACAACGGCGGGCCGCTGCAATACACCGAGGCAGGGATGCGCCTCCAGATCGCGCGCCTGGTGCCGCAACTCCTCCGCAACAAACTCCGCCACGGGCGCTACCTCGACATCCTCGTCACCCATGCGCCGCCGCGCGGGATCCACGATCAGCCGGATCGGTGCCACACCGGCTTCGCGTGCTTCCGCCCCTTCTTGCACCACTTCCGCCCGCGCTACCACCTCCACGGGCATATCCACCTCTACGATCGCCTCACCCCGACGCGCACGCGCTTCGAGGGGACGCTCGTGATCAACGCCTATGGTTTCCGCGAATTGCAGATCCCGCTCGCGCCCGAAGGGGCACCCTGAAAACCGCCGGGCGCAGGCAACAAGCGCGGGGCGCGAGGATGATCCTCGCGCCCCGCGCTGTATCGATCCGCGTCGAGCGCGCTGCGGGCTACTTGTCGGCGGCGACCTGGGCGGCGGAATCGAGCGGGCGCAGCGCCGGGCTCGCGGCAGCGCGCGGCCCGGCGAAGTGCGCGTTCATCTCCTCGTGCCCCTCCATGCCGAGTAGATCGTCCAACACCGCGACCGCCTGCTCGTAGCTGTGCGTCTGCGGGCTGGTGAGCGCGTTGTAGAGCAGCATCGAGCGGTCGCCGGTCTTGAAGGCTTCGAGCTCGCGCTCCATCTCTAACAGGCGCGGCTGGATCTGCTCCAGCATGATCTTCTGCGGCAGCGGGGTCGGGCGCAGGGTGTGGATCCCGGTGGCGTCGATCCACGCCGGGAGTTCGGCCACCACGTCATCGGCGATCCCGGCGATCATCCCGCGATTCGGCACGTTGATCTGGAAGAAGGCCCCGTTGTTGTTCGTCAGCGCGTCGATGATCGGCACCTGCTGCTCGCGGGTGCGGTCGGTGCCGATGAATGCCGCCACGCTCGCCGTCTTGTCTTCGGCGATACGCTGCACCTCGGCCAGGCGCTTGACGAGGTTCTCGACGTAGAACGGGCGCGCGACCTCGGTATCCGGCCCGCCGAACGGCTCGCCGAACCAGCGCTTCTTGGCGGCGAGGTCGGTGTGCATCCACCAGCTATTGCCGCGCGGCGTGTCGCCGATCGGCATCAGCCCGTAGAGGTGATACTGCGCGATCGTCCCGCGCGACATCTGGATATCGTGCGTCTTCTCCGCACGGTGCGTCCGCCAATACTCCTCGCCCTGCGTCGCGATCCACTCGTCGAGGATCGGATAGGCGGGCTCGCCGTCGTACAGGAAGTGATTGAGCCAGATCTGATGATTGAGGCCGGGAGCCTGCCAGGTCACGCGCGCCGGGTCGAGCCCCAGCACTTCGCAGATGCCGTGGACGCCGTAGTGGCCGTGGCAGAGGCCGATCACCTTCGCGCCGGTCTCGCGCGTCATCAGCGTGCTGCCCTCGAAGACCGGGTTGCCGGACTGGATCAGCCAGGCGTCGGGACAGATCCGCTCCATGTCGCGCGCGATGTCGAGCATCAGTCGGAAGTTGTAGAACGAGCCGAGATCGACGCCGCCGTAGTAGTAGCCGTGGCGCGCGGCCACCTCGCGCATCCGCCGCGCATGGTGATGGCCCAGCACATCGGCGGTGCTGATCACGAAGTCGCTGTCGCGCAGCGCCTCTTCGCGGTCGAGCGTCTTGGCGAAGCGCAGATCGGCCCCCATCTCGTTGGCGTAGCGCCGCGCCAACCGGTCGATCCCGTCGAGCCGCCCCTGATCGATGTCCATGCAGACGATCTCACTCCCGGCCAGACCCGTCGTGAGGATGATGTCCTTGACCAGACCGAGCGAGAAGGTGGCGCTCCCCGCCCCGATCACCCCGATCCGTACCGCCTTACCCATCGTCGTTCCTCCTCATCGAGTATCGTCCCCAGCATCTCCCCTCCGCATCGAGGGTCGATCGCTAGCGCCACGAGTCATCAACCCGGCACCACTGCCGACGCCGACGCCCCGATCGATCTGTGCAGCTGCCGCCGTCAGGACGCCGCGACGCCCTGGAGTTGCAATTCCTCCGAGAAATGACACGCCGCGAAGTGATTCGGTTTGATCTCGCGCAACGGCGGCTCCTCCGCTTTGCAGCGGTCTTGCGCGTACGGGCAGCGCGGGTGGAAGTAGCAGCCACTCGGTGGATTCGCCGCGTCGGCGACCTCGCCGCGCAGCAGGATGCGCCGTTTGCGGATCGTTGGATCCGGCTTCGGCACCGCCGAGAGGAGCGCCTCGGTATACGGGTGCATCGGCTCGGAGTAGAGTTCATCGGTCGGGGCTAGCTCCACCATCTTCCCGACGTACATCACCGCGACTCGGTCGCTGATGTGCTCGACCACGCTGAGATCATGCGCCACGAAGAGGTACGTCAGCTTGAACTCCTCCTGCAAGTCCTGGAGGAGATTGAGGGTCTGCGCCTGGATGGAGACATCGAGCGCGGAGACCGGCTCGTCGCAGACGACGAGTTGCGGACGCAACGCCAGCGCCCGCGCGATGCCGATCCGCTGGCGCTGCCCGCCGCTGAAGGCGTGCGGATAGCGGACCATGTACTCCGGGCGCAGGCCAACCACGCGGAGGAGATCGGCCACCCGGTCCTTGAGCTCCTGCCCCTTCGCCACGCCGTTGACCAGCAGCGGCTCGCCGACGAGTTGCAGCAACGTCATGCGCGGGTTGAGCGAGGAGTACGGATCCTGGAAAATCATCTGGATGTGCCGTCGCAACGGCTTCATGCCGCGCTGATCGAGGGATGGGATATCGACCCAGCCGAGCCGCCGATCCTTGAAGAGGATCTGCCCGCCCGACGGATCGTAGCCGCGCATGATCAGGCGGCTCGTCGTCGTCTTGCCGCAGCCGCTCTCCCCCACCAGGCCGAGCGTTTCCCCCTCTTTAAGGGTGAAGTTCACGCCGTCTACCGCCTTCACCGCGCCGATCTGGCGCTTGAGGAAGCCGGATGTGATCGGGAAGAACTTGCGGAGATCGCGCACTTCGAGCAAATTCGCATCGTCCGGCGCGGCGCCCTGCACCTTCGTCGCCGGGGCTGTAGTCGCCGCCGTCATGCATCCAACTCCTGCGTGCGATTACAGCGCGCCCAGTGCTTCTCACCAACCTGCACGTACTGCGGCTCATCGCAGACCCCCGGCTTGTAGAAGGGGCAGCGGGTGTGGAAGGCGCAACCTTTCGGGATCGAGAAGGGGTCGGGGACCATGCCCTTGATCGATTCCAGCCGCTGGCGTCCCTTGGTCTTCTGCCCGAGGCGCGGGATGGAGCGGAGCAACGCGCGCGTGTAGGGGTGCTTCGGATTGTTGAAGAGCTCCTCGACCGGAGCCTGCTCGACTTCCTTGCCGAGGTACATCACCACCACGTCGTCGGCCATCTCGGCCACCACGCCGAGATTGTGGGTGATGATCTGGATCGCCATGCCGAAGTCGCGCTGCAATTCCTTCATCAATTCCAAGATCTGCGCCTCGGTTGTCACGTCGAGCGCGGTCGTCGGCTCGTCGGCGATCAGCAGGCTTGGCTTGCAGGAGAGGGCCAGCGCGATCACCGCGCGCTGGCGCTGACCGCCGCTGAGTTGGTGCGAATAGCGATCGATCAGCTCGTTCGGGCGGGGTAAGCCCACGCGCCGCAACATCCCGATCGCCTGCTCGCGCGCCGCGTCTTTGCTCACCTGCTGGTGGAGGATAATCGTCTGCGTCATCTGATGCCCGATCGTGTGGACCGGGCTGAGCGACGACATCGGCTCCTGGAAGATCAGGGCGATCTCGCCGCCACGGATGGCGCGGATCTCCCGGCCACTCGGATCGAGCTTCGTCAGATCGACCTGCTCCGTGGCCTCGGCGTCGCTCACCACGTCGCCACCGCCGCGCCGCCGGAACATGCCGTTCATGCCCCCAGCGTTCGCATGGCGCTGGCGGTGGTAGATGATCTCGCCGCTCACGATCTTGCCCGGTCGCGGCACGATCCGCATGATCGATTGTGCCGTGACGCTCTTGCCGCAGCCGGACTCGCCGACGATGCCCAGCGTGCGCCCGCGGTAGAGGTTGTAGCTGACCCCATCGACCGCGTGTACCGTCCCTTCATCGAGGGGGAATTCCGTGCGGAGGTTCTTCACCTCCAGCAGCAGTTCGCCGGTCTTCGCCGTCGTCTGCGCCTCCATCGTCGTCGCCGTCATCGCCCCTCATCCTTCGTATTTAGCAATTCGGCCTCAACCGCGCTTCTTAGCGGCTGTAGGGATCGGCGGCGTCGCGCATACCATCGCCCAGGAAGTTGAAGGCCAGCATCGCGATCACCACGACTAGGCCGGGGAGGAGGAGCCAGGGCGAGATCGCCACCGTCTGCACGTTCTGCGCCTCTTGCAGCAGCACGCCCCAACTGATTTCCGGCGGGCGCAGCCCCAGGCCGAGGAAGCTCAACGCCGTCTCGAAGATGATGATCTGCGGGATCGCCAACGTCAGCGAGGCGATGATGTGGCTGAGGAAAGATGGGACCATGTGCCGGAAGATGATGCGCGGCTCGCTCGCGCCGCAGAAGCGCGCCGCCATCACGAAGTCTTCCTCGCGCAGCGAGAGGAAGCGCCCGCGCACCACGCGCGCCAGCCCCGTCCAGCTGAGCAGCGAGAGGATGATCGTGATGACGAAGAAGATCTGGATCGAGGTCCAGCCGTTCGGCAGCGACGCCGCGATCGCCAACCAGATCGGGATACGCGGCAGCGACCGGATGAACTCGATCACCCGCTGGATCACGTTATCGATCCAACCGCCGTAATACCCCGAAATACCGCCGAGCACGATCCCGAGCACCAGGCTGACGATCACGCTGAGGAGGCCGATCGAGAGCGAGATCCGCGTGCCGTAGATGATCCGGGAGAGCATATCGCGGCCCAGGCGATCGGAGCCGACGAGGTAGAGCGGTGCCTGCGCCCCTTGCGCCTCAGGGCCAAGCCCGAAGAGATGCCGATCCAGGTGAATGAAGCCCCACAGCGTATACGGCGCGCTCTGCGGAAAGAGGTGCAACGGATACCACTTCGTCGGATCTTTGACATAGGTAACGCGCAAGGTTTCTTGATTACGGGTACTGGTCAGGCCATTGACGCCCGGGAGCAGGCTGAAGTTCCCGTTCTGATCGAAGAAACTGATCCCTTGCGGGCTGAGGTACTTGTATTTCTCCGCAACATCCTCGGGATTGGCGGGGGCCAGGACCTCGGCGAAGAGCGCCACGAGGTAGAAGACCGCCAGAATCCATAGGCTGAAGACGGCCAGCTTATGCTTCTTGAATTTCCAGCGCATCAGTTGCCACTGCGAGGCGACGGCGGCCTTCGACTCGTTGGCGGCTGGACCGAGGGGATCCTCCGGCGAATCGAGGGCATCCGCCTTCGGCGGGAATGGCCCGACGTCGATCGGGCGGTGCGGCTGCTCGACCTGGCCGGGGACCGCGCTGGCGTTCAACTCTCGACCTTGACCACTCATGGCATTACCTCTCCGTGTGCGGCGAGCGGATGACAGGAAACGATCGGCGCGGGGTCGAGCCGCCCCGTCGACCGGCTCAGTTATAGCGGATGCGCGGATCGATCCAGGCGAGCACCAGGTCGGAGATCAGCACGCCGATGATCGTCAGGACGGCGATGATCAGGATGAATGCCCCCGCCAGATACATGTCCTGCGATTGCAGCGCCTTACGGAGGAGCGGGGCGTAGATCGGCAGGCTGAGGACGATGCCGACGATCGTCGCGCCATCGATCAGGCCCGGCAGCGCGAAGCCGGCGGTGCTGACAAAGGGGTTCAGCGCCACGCGCACCGGATACTCGCGGATCAGCCGACCCTCTTCGAGGCCGCGCGCCCGCCCGGCGATCACGTAGGGCTTACTCAGCTCATCCAGCAGGTTGGCGCGCATGGTGCGGATCAGCCCCGCTGTTCCTTCGAGCCCGATGATGAGCAGCGGGATCCAGGCGTGGCGTAAGAGATCGAGCGCCTTGCCAAGACCCCACGGCGCGTTGCGGTACTCCGACGAGAAGAGGCCACCGACGTCCAATCCGAGGTAGCGGAAGGCGACCCACATCAGCACCAGGGCGATCATGAAGCTGGGGATGCCCAGCCCGATGAAGCCGATGAAGGTGATGAAATAGTCCCCTTTGGAATACTGATGGGTCGCCGAATAGATGCCGATCGGGATCGCGAGCACCCAGGTGAGGAGCAGCGTTGAAACGGTGATGCCGAGCGTCGCGCCCATCCGTTGCCAGAGGAGATCGGCCACCGGCATCTTCCACTCCAGCGATTGCCCGAAATCGCCGTGGAGGACGATCCGCGAGATCCATTTCCAGTACTGGACGTAGATCGGCTGATCGAGGCCGTATGCCTCGCGCAACGCATTGAGTTGCTCGGTCGAGGCCGAGCTATCCCCTTGCGCCGCCAGCGTCGCCGCATAGGTGGTGAGGTAGTCGCCGGGTGGCAGTTGGATGAGGATGAAGGAGACGATCGAGATGGCGATCAGGGTGGGGATCATCACGAGCAACCGGCGAACCAGGTATTGAAACATACTGACCTCTCTCTCTTGGCTCGCGCTTGGTATGGAGAAACGTGAACGGCCCCGCGCTCGCAACGTGAGCGCGGGGCCGTCGTGATCCTATTTCTTGAAGAACATCTGGGCCGGGTTGACCAGGCCGATGTCGCGCAGCGTATCGTCCGCGATGAAGCCATCGGGCATGTTGATGAAATTGTTGGCGACGATCACCGGCTGTACCTTGGCACCGTTGACGCCGATCATGTACGGCGCCTTCTTGTGGATACCGAGGATCTGCTGGAAGAGCGCGTTGCGCTTCGCCTCATCCGGTTCGACCTGGCACTGATCCCAGAACTTCCACATGTCGAGGATCGGGTGTTCCTGCGGCGGCTCGATCTGCTTAGGCTTGTCAAAGAATAACCTCCCCGGTGTCTGGGGCGCGAGGGGCGATGGTGTAGTTCCACTCGCCGTGGAAGGGATCGCGGGTGAGCCGGAGGGTGGCCATCTGGGCAGCGGAGACCTGCTGCCCG
>JAABUR0100002852.1_pt1 | contig 25416 bp, 24 predicted proteins | sample 5560091 | NCBI WGS metagenome assembly JAABUR01 (sample SAMN10711879, study PRJNA513375) | rock metagenome | isolation source: Antarctica rocks | place: Antarctica: Victoria Land, University Valley sud
GACGCCGAGGTCGAGCAGTGCGTTGGCCGCCTTCTGCACCTGGGCGTGCAGCTCGGCGTAGGTGATGTCGCGGGTGTCGCCCTCCGGCTCCCCGACGAAGTGGATGGCGACCTTCTCGCCCTTGCCGTCCTCGACGTGGCGGTCCACGCAGTTGTATGCCGCGTTGAGCTCGCCGTCCGCGTACCACGTCGCGAAGGGCGCCTTGCTCCAGTCCAGGACCTCGGTGAAGTCCTTGCTCCAGGTCAGGTAGGTGCGCGCCTGCTCGGCCCAGAAGCCCTCGGGGTCCGCGTCGGCCGCGGCATACATCCCTGCCGTGCCGTTGGCCCGGCCGGCGAACTCCTCGCTGGGTGGGAAGCTCCGGTCCTCGCGGGACAGGTTCTCCAGGGTCTCGTTCGACACGTTGCGTCCTCCGGGGGTCGGCTGCGGTGCTCTCGGAGGCTACTCAACCCTCCCGCACCGCATCGGACAAGGGGGACCGCTCCTCGCGGCCGACGGGCGGGCGGTTCGCGCGACGAGCGGCCCGGGCAACCCGTGCGGCCCGTGGTGTCGAATGACCTTCGTGGCCGACCGCACCTACCAGCTCGTCATCGCCGTGTGCCGGCTGCTCTTCCGCGCGCTCGGGCTGCGCTTCGACGTGCGCGGCGCGGAGCACGTCCCCGCCGCTGGTCCCGCGGTGCTCGCGGCGAACCACGTCAGCTTCCTCGACTTCATGTTCGTCGGCCTCGCGGGGACCCGCCGGGGCCGCTTCGTGCGCTTCCTCGCCATCGAGTCGGTCTTCCGGGCGCCCGGCGTCGGTGCCGCGATGCGGGCGATGGGGCACATCGCCGTGGACCGGGCGCACGGCGAGGTGGCGCTGCGCAACGCCGTTCACGCGGTCCGCGCCGGTGAGCTGGTCGGCGTCTTCCCCGAAGCGACGATCTCGCGTGCCTGGACCCTCAAGGAGTTCCGGCCCGGAGCCGCGGCACTCGCGATCCGGGAGCAGGTGCCGCTCGTGCCCGTCGTCGTCTGGGGCGGCCAGCGGGTGCTCACCGTGGACGGCCGGGTCAGCATCCGGCGGGGAAAGACGATCACGTTGCTCGTCGGCGAGCCGCTGCGGCCGCCCCCCACCGCCACCGTCGAGGACGTCGGCGCGGACCTGCGCACCCGGCTGGACGCCCTCCTCGTGGAGGCGATGGACAGCTACCCCGACCGGCCGCGCAACAGCCGTGACCGGTGGTGGCTGCCCGCATCCCGGGGTGGCACCGCACCCACGCCGGACGTCGCCGCAGTCCTCGACGCCGAGGCCGTCCGGCGGGTCGACGCGCGCGCCGGCGGGCGGCGCCGCTGACGCCAGGACAAGGGGTATGCCGGGCGCGCGACCTGCGCGCCCGGCATACCCTCACTTCCTGCTCAGCGGGTCAGCGGACCGCGTCGAGGGCGTCGACGATGCCCTCCCCGTAGTAGCTGTTGTCGGCCGTGGTCCCGACGCAGGCGACCCCGCTCGAGCGGCCGGTGACGGTCTCCGGCGCGGCGCACGCGTGGTCGTCGGCCTCGGCGCGCAGCCGTTCGATCATCAGCGCCGGCGTCCAGGACGGGTGCGCCGACTTCATGAGGGCGAGCACGCCCGCGACGTGCGGCGACGCCATCGATGTGCCGCTGAACTTCGCGTACCCGCCGGGGACCGTGGAGAGCACCCGCCGTCCGGGGGCGGCGACGTCGATGACCCCGAGGCCCCGGTTGGAGAAGAAGGCCAGCGACGTGGTGATGGTGGTCGCGGACACCGTGACGACGCCGGGTAGCTCGGTCGGGATGTCCTTGCAGCCGTTGTTGATGACGCGCTGGATCGGCGTCGTGTCGTTCGGGCTGGCGTCATCCGTCGTCTTGTTGGCGAGGTCGTAGGTCGAGTTCCCCGCCGCGGCGGCGTGGACGACCCCCTGCTTCGTGGACCAGGAGACGGCTCGCTGGACGGCGGTCAGCACGGCGGCCTGGTCCGGCTGGTCGTCGCACCAGAACACCATCGGGTCGATGTAGTAGCTGTTGTTCGTCACGTCCATGTGCTTGAGGCCGGCCCAGACGAAGCCGCAGATGGCGTACTCCGGGTAGATGAAGCCGTCGTCGTTGACGACCTTCACGGACGCGAGGCGCACGTTCGGCGCGACCCCGACGATGCCGATCCCGTTGCGCGCCGCGGCGATCGTGCCCGCGACGTGCGTGCCGTGCGAGGACGTGGTGTTGCGCCACGCGTTCGCGGTGAGGTCCGGGCGACCGGCGTCGGTGCAGTTGACCGAGCTCGCGACGTCGACGTTGGCCTTGAGGTCGGGGTGGTCCCCGTCGATCCCGCTGTCGAGGACCCCGACGAGGACGCTGTGCGAGCCGTCGGTGACGCGGTGGGCCTGGTCCGCCTTGATCTGGACGTTGTCCCACTGCTCCGACTCGAGGGGGTCGGCGACGGCGCCCTCGTTGGTGGCGCCGCCCGAGGCGAGGTCACCGTTGAACTTCTTGGCGTGGTCCTTCTTGTAGCCGGACGCGCCCTTGCCCCAGGTGGCGCCCAGCCCGTCCGGGGTGCCCTCGGAGACGGCCGCCGTGCGGCTCGCGCCGATGGACTCGACGGCGTTGCCGCCGAACGCGACGACGTTGGACCGGAACGCTGCCCTGTCGGAGTGGGCGACGACGACGCCGATCTCGGGCCACGCCTGGATGACGACACCGCCGGCCTTGACGACGGCCTTCTCGACGAGCCGGGTCTGGCCGGGGTTGGCGACCTTGGCGTTGACCACATAGCTCATCAGGTAGCCGTCCGGTGTCGCCACCGGTACGGGTGTCGACGCCTGGGTGCTGTTCGGCGAAGCGACAGCGGTGCCGCCGAAGAGGGTCGTCGTGACGACGATGGCCGAGGCCATGGCCAGGCCGGCTCGGTGGCGGACGATCTTGCGTGGCATGCGTGCTCCCAGGGGTAGGGCGGGATGAGGATCCTGCCTGACTCCGGGGTGCGGCGCCGGCAGTCCCGACATCGTGGTCGGGACGGAACCCCTGTGGGGGAGCTGGCGGCGCCTCGTGACCGAATCGTGACCTCTCTGGGGACCGTGGCGCGGGACGCCCCTGGCCGCCAGAGTGCGCGAGCACCCTCGACGACGGCGGCCAGGGGCGTCCGATGGTCGGACTCAGGCCGGAGCGGCGGTCACCAGTGGTGCGCGACGTCGATGACCACGCGGGTGGCCGACCCCGGACCGGCGAGGGTGAACACGCGGTACGGCAGCCGGGCCCGGACCCCGAGCCCGAGCGTGGTCTGGCCCTCGAAGCTGCCCGCCCAGGCCACCTGCCGGAAGGTCTGGTAGCCGGCCACGCCGACGACCTCGGCCCCGTTGGCGGGGACGAAGGTCGCCGAGTAGTTCGACGAGTAGGCCGGAGCCTTCACGACGACCTGCAGCCGGGCGCCTCCCCGCAGGGCAACCGGCATACCGGAGCCGTCGGCGAGGACGGTGTCGACGTACTGCACTGAGTAGCCGGCGGCGGGGCCGGCGATGTCGACGACGAGCCGGTCGTAGCACGAGTGCTGGCCGGAGCGGACGTTGACGAGCGGAGCGGTGGTCATGTTGCGGGTGCTCTTGGCGAGCGAGCCCCAGTGGATGCCGCAGTATGGTGCGGCGTCCGCCGCGGAGGCCGTGAGTGCGACGGTCGGAACCGTGCCCAGCAGCAGGGCCAGGATCGACGAGCGGACAATGGTGGTGCGATGACGACGTGTCATGGTGTGTCCTCCTCTCGGGACAGCAGATAGACGCCGCAGGACCGACCCGCGTTGACAGCCGCGGACAGCACAGCGCCCCGGACCGTGCCGGTCCGGGGCGCTGCCACCTCGCTGGTCCGTCAGTGGGGCGCGACTGCCTTCTCCGCGCCCGCGCCGGTCAGCGAGCGGACCTCCATCTCGGCGTACTTCGCCTCGTTGTGCTCCCGGGAGGTGATCGTCCCGAGGTAGCCGAGCAGGAAGCCGAGGGGGATCGACACCAGGCCGGGGTTGTCCAGCGGGAACCAGTGGAAGTCGACCGTCGGGTCGGTGATCATCGAGGGGCTCTTCCCGTTCGCCGCCGCCGCCTTGCCGGAGACCACCGGGCTGAACACGATCAGCGTCACCGCGGTGATGAGGCCGCCGTAGATGCTCCACAACGCCCCGCGGGTGTTGAACCGCCTCCAGAAGAGCGAGTAGAGGATCGTCGGGAGGTTCGCGCTGGCGGCGATGGCGAACGCCAGCGCCACGAGGAAGGCGATGTTCTGCCCGTTGGCGAAGATCCCTCCGATGATCGCGAGCGCGCCGATGACCAGTGCCGTGGACCTGGCGACCTTCACCTCACCGTCCGCGCTGACCTGGCCGCGCTTGAGGACGCTGGCGTAGACGTCGTGGGCGAACGAGGCGCTCGCCGTGATGGTCAGGCCGGCGACGACCGCGAGGATCGTCGCGAACGCCACCGCCGAGATGAGCCCGAGGAGGATCTCCCCGCCGAGGTGGAACGCGAGCAGTGGCGCCGCCGAGTTGGCGCCACCGGGCGCGGCTTTGATCTCGGCCGGTCCCACGAGGGCCGCCGCGCCGTAGCCGAGGACGAGGGTGAACAGGTAGAACAGGCCGATCAGCCAGATCGCCCACTCGACCGACTTGCGGGCCTCCTTGGACGTCGGAACGGTGTAGAAGCGCATCAGCACGTGGGGCAGGCCTGCGGTGCCGAGGACGAGCGCCAGCGACAGGGAGATGAAGTCGATCTTGCTCGTCGTCGTCTTGCCGTACTGCAGCCCGGGGTTGAGGATCTTGTCGCCGATCGCGCCCGAGCCCTTGACCGCCCCGTCGAACACCTGCGAGAGGTTGAAGCCGTACGTGCCGAGGACCCAGACGGTCATGACCAGGGCGCCGGTGATGAGCAGCACCGCCTTGATGATCTGCACCCATGTCGTGCCCTTCATGCCGCCGACGAGGACGTAGGTCACCATGATGACGCCGACCACGGCGATGACGATGCTCTGCCCCACCCTGCCGTCCACCCCGAGCAGGAGCGCGACGAGCCCACCGGCACCGGCCATCTGCGCGATCAGGTAGAAGAGGCAGACGACGAGGGTCGAGATGGCTGCGGCGGTCCGGACCGGACGTTGCCGGAGCCGGAAGGACAGGACGTCGGCCATGGTGAAGCGCCCGGTGTTGCGCAGCAGCTCGGCAACGAGCAGCAGGGCGACGAGCCACGCGACGAGGAACCCGATCGAGTAGAGGAACCCGTCGTAGCCGTTGAGCGCGATGGCCCCGGCGATGCCGAGGAACGAGGCCGCGGAGAGGTAGTCACCCGAGATCGCGATGCCGTTCTGCGGACCGGTGAAGGCGCGGCCCCCGGCGTAGAAGTCTGCGGCGGACTTGTTGTGGCGAGACGCCCGGATGACGATCGCGAGGGTGATGAGGACGAAGACGACGAAGATGGCGATGTTGATCGTCGGGTTCCCGACGTTGGTGGCCATGGGCATGAGTGCGCTCACAGCTGCCCACCTTCCATCCGGTCGCACAGCTGCGCCGCGGCCGTGTCGAAGTTCCGGTCGGCCCAGCGCACGTAGGCGACGGTGATGGCGAAGGTCGAGACGAACTGGAGCAGCCCGAAGATCAGGCCGATGTTGATGTTCCCCCAGACCTTGGTCGACATGAAGTCGGGCAGGAAGGCTGCGCAGAGGACGTAGAGGAAGTACCACGCCAGGAAGAGCGCTGTCATGGGGAACACGAACCTGCGGAACCGGCGACGGAGGTCGCCGAACTCCTCGGACTGCTGAACCTCGAGATATCTCGCGGCGCGGTCGTCGCGGACGTCGTGGGCGGCGTTGCTCACGGGCGGCACCTCCGGAAGGTCGGCGGAGCGGCTGCGGGCGTTCCCGCAGCACTGTCATCACTGTGAACCGCCCGGTATGCCGGGAGAAGGAGCCACGCGCCGGGTGGGCTCCGCGGGCGCCGAGCGGTGCTCGGCCGCGCGCCGAGCGGCGCGCTTCGCGCGCCCGGCGGTCGCTCGCCCGAAGGTCGCGCGCCCGGCCGTCGCGCGGCGAGTCCTCGGGGCCGTGCGCCGTCAGCTCCGGTCGACGCTCATCTCCTCCGGTGCATGCAGGCGGACCATGGTCCGGGCCGTGCCCGGAGGGATCCGCGACGGGGTCGCGAGGGAGACGAGGACGGCGACGAGGAACGCGATCGGCACCGTCCAGGCGGCCGGCTGCGCGAGCAGTGCGTTCAGCCAGCCGTGTCCCGCCGACCCGGCCCAGCCGAACACCGTGGTCGTCGTCGCGGAGAGGGCAAGGACGCCCCCGACGACCAGTCCTGCCGCCGCCCCGGGGACGGACAGCCGTCGCCACCACACGCCGAGGACGAGCAGCGGGCAGAACGTGGACGCCGCCACCGCGAACGCCAGCCCGACCGTGTCCGCGAGGCTGACGTTCGGGGAGAGCCAGCTCGCGGCATACGGGACGAGAACCGCGACGACGGAGGCGAGCCGGAAGGTCTGCACGCGGGAGAGGGTGCTGCCCGGCCGGCGCCGGAGGCGGGGGCCGAGCAGGTCCTGGGCGATGACGCCGGCCACCGAGATGGTCAGACCAGAGGCGGTCGAGAGGAACGCCGCGAAGGCCCCCCCGGCGAGGACCGCCGAGAGGACGGAGCCCAGGGCTCCCGGTGCCACCGCCTCGGGCAGCAGCAGCACGACAGAGTCGGGCCGGGCGCCCACCGGCAGCTGCGGGAGGTAGACGCGACCGAGGACCCCGTAGACCGGGGTGAACACGTAGAACAGCCCGAGCAGGGCCACCACGATGAGGGTGGTCCGGCGCGCGGCGCGCCCGTCGGGGTTGGTGTAGAAGCGCACGAGGACGTGGGGCAGGCCCATCGTCCCGAAGCAGAGCGCGAGGATGGTGCTGTAGGTGGCGTACACGGGGTGCTCCCGGCCGCCGAACCCGCTCAGCGGCTGCGACCAGGGACCCCCGCCGGACGGGGCCAGCGGCACGTCGGGGGCCGGTTGGCCGGCGCGCAGCCAGAGCCACATGAGGACGAAGGCCGGTACCGAGAGCGCGGTGAGCTTGATCCAGTACTGGACTGCCTGGACGAGCGTGATCGAGCGCATCCCGCCTGCCGCGACGTTCGCGAGCACGACGACGGCGACGAGCAGGCTGCCGAGGCCCTGCGGCGCCCCGGTGACCGTGTGCAGGGCGAGCCCGGCGCCCTGGAACTGCGGGAGCAGGTAGAGCCACCCGATCCCGACCACCAGCACGGACGCCAGGGCGCGCACCCGTCTCGACTCGAGCCGCGCCTCCGCGAAGTCGGGCAGCGTGTAGGCCCCCGATCGGCGCAGGGGGGCGGCGACGAGGACGAGCAGCACGAGGTACCCGGCCGTGTAGCCGACCGGGAACCACAGCATGTCGGGCCCGAGCGCGTAGACGAGGCCGGCGACGCCGAGGAACGAGGCGGCAGAGAGGTACTCGCCGCCGATGGCAGACGCGTTCCACCGGGCCGTCACGCTGCGGCCGGCGACGTAGAAGTCGCTCGTCGTGCGCGAGAGCCGCAGCCCGAATGCCCCGATGACCAGCGTGGTCAGGCAGACGGTGGCGATGGCGACGACTCCGTACGGGCTGTTCACCGGGCCCTCATCAGGTCCGCGAACTCACGTTCGATCCGCTCCGCTCCCCGCACATAGGCCCGGGCCACGAGCACGATGAGCGGGTAGAGCAGTGCGCCGACGACGAGCCACGGCAGCGGAACCGGTCCCACGTGCGCGTCCCGGACCTGGGGGACGGTGAGGAAGAGCAGCGGAAGGCCACCGAGGACCGCAGCGACGACGAGCAGCACCGCGAGGGCCAGCCGCAGCTGGGCCCTCAGCAGCGCCGCGAGGTAGACCTCGCCCAGGCCGGTCTGCTCCGTCAGGTCCTGCGCGCGCGGCCGTCGCTCCGCACGCGGCCGCGCGTCCCGGCGGGGCGAGGTCACCCGGACCCGCTTCGGGACGCCAGCCGGGGCCGGGGTGCTCATCGGGGCCCGACGCGCAGGAGCCGCTCGCGCAGCGCCGGGGTATGCCGCCTGCTCACCTCGAGCTGCTCCCCGCCCACGTTGACGGTCGTGCGTCCCGCGCTGACGTGCACGGCGGTGATGTGCGCCGTCGACACCAGCGTCGAGCGGTGGATCCGCACGAACCCGTGCTCGCTCCACCGCTCCTCCAGCGCGTTGAGCGAGATGCGCAGGAGGTGGGACCCCGTCCCGGTGTGCAGCCGGGCGTAGTCCCCCTGCGCCCTGGCGTAGCGGATGTCGCTGCGGTGGACGAAGGTCGTCACCCCGCCGAGCTCGACCGGGATGGTCTCGTCGGCTTCTCCGTCCGGCGGCATGCGCCCCGGCGCCGGGGCGCCCAGGTCGCTGGACTGGGCCACGACCCGGCGAACCGCCTGCGCCAGCCGTTCGGCGCGGACCGGCTTCATGACGTAGTCGGTCGCGTCCAGCTCGAAGGCGTCGACGGCGTGCTCGTCGTATGCGGTGACGAAGACCATCTGCGGCCGTTCCGTGAAGCGGGCGAGCACCCTGGCCAGGTCCATCCCGTCGAGGCCGGGCATCGCGATGTCGCAGAACACGACGTCGACCGGGTACACCTCCAGCGCCCTCAGCGCCTCGGTCCCCGAGGCGGCCAGGTGGATCTCGCCGATGCGCGCGTCCTGACCGAGCAGCCACGCCAGTTCGGAGAGGGCGGGTGCCTCGTCGTCCACGAGCAGGGCGCACAGCGGCCCGCGCGGCTGCCTGGTCGGCGCGGTCGGCGCGGTCGGCGGGGTCGGCGCGGTCGACGGCATGCGGTTCAGGCTACGACCCCGGGTGGACCCCGGGGGCGTACTTGGGCACCTGGAAGCTGACCCTGGTGCCCGCCCCGGCCCCGGTCTCGACGACGAGCCCGTGCTGGTCACCGAAGGCCTGGCGCAGCCGGGCGTCGACGTTGCCGAGCCCCACGCCGTCGCCGTCGCTCTCGCCCGCCAGCACGGCGCGGATCACCTCCGGGTCACTGCCGATGCCGTCGTCCTCGATGGTGATCTCCGCTGTCGCTCCGAGGTCGGTCGCCGTGATCGTCACGTGACCGGTGCCGGTCTTGCCCTCGAGGCCGTGGCGGACCGCGTTCTCGACGAGGGGCTGGACCGCGAGGAACGGGATGGCGACGGCGAGCACCTCGGGCGCGATCGTCAGGGAGACGACGAGCCGGTCCCCGAACCGGGCCTTCTCCAGGACGAGGTACCGCTCGATGTTGCGCAGCTCGTCCTGCAGCGTGGTGTAGGCCCCGCCACGGCGGAAGGCGTAGCGGGTGAAGTCGGCGAACTCGAGCAGCAGCTCACGGGCCCGGTCCGGGTCGGTGCGCACGAACGAGGCGATCGCGGCCAGGCAGTTGTAGACGAAGTGCGGGCTGATCTGCGCGCGCAAGGCGCGCAGCTCGGCCTCCATCGTCCGGGTCCGCTGTCGGCCCAGCTCGGCCACCTCGACCTGCGTCGAGACCCAGCGGGCAACCTCCTCGGTCGCGCGCACCAGACCCGTGGACGCAGCCGGCCCGTATGCCGCCAGCGCGGCCACAACGCGGTCGTCGGCCACGACCGGTGCCAGGACCGCTGAGCGGATGGCGCAGTCCGGGTCCGCGCAGGCGATGTCGGAGTCACCGAGGACCAGGGTGCGGCCCGAGGTGAGAACCGCGTCCGCGTGGGCGCGGGCGCTCGTCCGGTGGTGGGCTCCCTCGCCGTCCCACGCGAGCACGGCGCTCGTGTCGGTGATGGCGATGGCCCGGGTGCCGAGCATCGAGCGCAGCTGTCGGGCGGCCTTGGCGGCGCCCTCGGGGGTCAGGCCGTCGCGCAGGTACCGGCTCGCCAGGGAGGCGGTGTGCAGCGTCTCGTAGGTCGCGCGGTCGACCGGGGAGACGAATCGGCGACGGCGCACGAGCCAGAGGATGAGCCCGAGCAGGACGGGAACGCCCACGGCCACGACGAGGAGCACCTCCACCGCGTTCAGGTCCACTGGCACCCCAGCACTGTAGGTGCCCGTGAGCAGGCTCGGCCCGGACCTACGCTGGCGGGATGGCCGAGATCGAGCAGTCCCTGGCGGTCCTGCTCGACCTCCCGGGGGTCGCCGACGCGGTCGAGTCGGCCCGGGAGGCCTGCACCAGGCTGCGCTGGCACGAGGCGCTGCGCCGGCGGACCCCTGAGGCGGCGGCCGAGTCCCGGGTGCGGGGCGCCCAGGCGAGCGGTGCGCTGGAGGGGGTGGACCTGCCGGTCGACAGGGTGCGCGACCTCGTGCGGGGCGCGGTGCCATGGCCGCAGCCCCCCGACGCCGGACTGCTGGTGCTGCGCGGCGCGGTCCGGGCCACCGCGGAGACCGAGCGCGTCCGCGCCGTGGTGCTTCCCGCCCCCCTGCAGGCGATGGCCCGGCTGCACGTGGCGGCGATGTCGGGGGTGCTGCTCGCGGGACAGGTCGGCCGGCCCCGTGCGGCCGGGGAGACGTGCGGCGAGCTGGTGGACCTGGGACCGGCTCCCCCGCCCGCGGCCGTCTCCGGACGCCTCGCCGGGCTGTCCTCCGTCCTGGCGCGGCCGGGTGTGGCCCCGGCGCTGCTGGTGGGCGCGATCCTGCACGGTGAGATCGCCTCGATCCGCCCGTTCGTCCGTGGCAACGGGGTCGTCGCGCGGGCCATGGAACGCGCCTTCGTGCAGGCCAGTGGCCTCGATCCCACCGGGGTCGCGGTTCCGGAGGTGGGGCACCGCGCCGGCGGGGGGCCTGCCTACCTCGGCGCGCTCACGGCATACGCGACCGGTTCCGGGCCGGGCGTCGCCCTGTGGCTCACGCACTGCGCGGCGGCGATGGTGGCGGCGGCGGGCGAGGGCGCGCGCGTCGCTGACGCGGTCCTGGCAGGACGGCTACGGTGATGCACCCCGGCAGGGTATTCACTTCTGCGCCCGCGAGGAGTAGAACAGGTCTGGGGCCTACCGCCCCGTACAGGCCACCGTGAAGCCGTCGGGTACCCACGTGCGGGCAGTCCACTGATGGACGAGATCGCTGGCGGGTCCACCCGCCGCGACGGACAGAGTGCACGCCTGGTAACCCACGCGCGGCACGGTGTCCGGTGGCACCTCGCCCCCGCGCGGGGTGCCATCGGCTGTCGTGACGCCCCCGGCGCGATCTGCGTCACACTCGCCGCAGGAACGGCGCGTCGTGGTTTGCTTCGCCCGCCCTCGGGCCGGAGAATCGTCTGGCGCTCCCTACTGGGTTGAGTGCACCTGCGCACGGCCCCTCCCCCCAGAGGCCGGCGCGCAGGCAGACGGCCCCCGTCGTCCCCCGACGGGGGCCGTCGCACACCCGGGCAGCGGTCCTCGGGTGCGGGCAGGCGGCAGCGCGCGCGGGGCGGGGCAGTCTGGCGCGCGGGCAGCCGATCTCGTGGGCGGGGTCCACACCCGGTAGCGGCGACGATGCACCGTCCACAGCCCCGGGTGTGACGTCGTCCGGGCACTGCGGGACGGCGCAGGGTGGCTGGATGAACTGCTCGACAGTGGTGGCCGTGCTCGGGGCGTCCGGAGGCGTCGGGACCTCCGCGCTCGCCGCTGCCGTCGCCGTCCGGGGCGCACGCGCCGGGTTGCACGTGTGCTGCGCCGACCTCGACGTCCTCGGCGGCGGCCTGGACGTGTGCTTCGGCATCGAGCTGGAGCCGGGGCTGCGGTGGGCCGACCTTGCGGCGCTGGCCGGCTCCTCCGACGGTGCCGCCCTCCGGGCACGGCTGCCCGTGGCTGAAGGAGTGTCGGTGCTCTCCTTCGGTCGGTGTGACGAGCGGTTACCGGGTGCGGACGTGGTCAGTGAGGTGCTGCGGGCACTCGCCGGGGACAGTGAGCTGCTGGTCCTGGACGTCCCGAGGGACGGGCCGCTGACGGCCGTCGCGCTGCAGCGGTGCACGCTCGCCGTCGTCCTCGCGGGCTCGACGGTGGGACAGCTGTCCGCGCTCGCGGCGGTCAGCAGACGGGTGGCGAGCGCCGTGGACGAGGTCTTCGTGTGCCTGCGGGGCGCCCGCGAGTCCGGGGAGCTGCAGGGGCTGGTGGCCGACTCGGTGGACCTGCCGGTCGTGGGCTGGCTGGGGGAGGACTCCCGGATCGGCGCCGACCTGCTCCACGGGATTGCCCCCGGCGCCCGGTCCCGCGGACCCATGGTGGAGCTGGCCGACCGGATCCTCGCCCGTGCGGTGCCGCGGGTGCGCGCCGGGGCCGCCCGATGAGCCTGGCCGGTTCCGTCTGGGAGCAGATCCGGCGTGGACGGCCACCCGACCAGCGAGTGCTCGCCGAGGTCGTCGACACCGATGTCGTGACGCTGGGGTCCGCCGGCGTCTCAGCGACGCGCCGGGCCCTCGAGTCGCGGATGCTCGGCGCCGGCCCCCTGGAGCCGCTGCTGCAGGACGAGCGCGTCACCGACGTCGCCGTCAACGGCGACGGCAGCGTCTGGGTCGACCGCGGGGAGGGGATGCAGCAGGTCGACGTAGACGTCGGCGGTCCCGAGGTGCAGCGCCAGCTCGCCGTTCGGCTCGCGGGGCTGGCTGGCCGCAGGCTTGACGAGACCGCGCCCTACGTCGACGGGCAGCTCCCCTCCGGTGTCCGGCTGCACGCGGTGCTGCCCCCGCTGGTGGCGGGCGGTCCGCACCTCACCCTGCGCGTCCCGGCCCGGTCCCAGCCCAGTCTCGAGGGACTGGGGACGCTGGGGATGTTCCCGGCCGCCTGGGCTCCGGTGCTCCGCGCGATCATCGAGAACCGGGTGGCCTTCGTCATCAGCGGAGGCACCGGGGTGGGCAAGACGACGCTGCTCGCGGCGCTGCTCGGCACGGCACCCGCCCGGCAGCGGCTGGTCATCGTCGAGGACGTGCGCGAGCTACGCGTGGACCATGCCCACGTGGTGCGGCTCGAGGCCCGACCGGCCAACGTCGAGGGGCACGGCGAGGTCACCATGACCACCCTCGTCCGCCAGGCGCTGCGGATGCGACCGGACCGGCTCATCGTGGGAGAGGTGCGCGGAGCCGAGGTGCGCGAGCTGCTGACGGCCCTGAACACCGGGCACGAGGGCGGCTGTGGGACCCTGCACGCCAACGCCGCTCCCGACGTGGTGGCCAGGTTCGAGGCGCTCGGAGCGCTCGCGGGCCTTGACCCGACGGCGGTCCACACCCAGCTGGCGAGCGCCGTCTGCCTCGTCCTGCATCTGCGCCGGGACGTCGTCGCGGGCGGGCCGAGGCGGGTCATCGAGTCGATCGGCGTGGTGCGGCGTAACCGGGCCGGCCCCCCCGAGATCGTCACCGCCCTGAGCCAGCGGGGCGGTCGCACCGAGCGAGGACCAGCCACCGCTGACCTGCGCCAGCTGCTTGACGGGGTCGCATGAACGCGCTTCTTGCTGGTCTGCTCACCTTCGTGTCCCTGATGGTGTGGCCCGGCATTGGTGGTCGAGGTGGGGCCGGGGTGCTGCCCGGGGCCGGGTTCCTGCGGGAGGGGGGCCCGCTGTCCGGCACCCGCAGACGCGTGGACCCTGGTCAGGCAGCAGCGTCCCGGAGGTCGCCCCCCGTCGGCAGAGCGTCCCCCCGCCGTAGGGAGGCGCGGGCGATCAGGGAGGTACTGGACCTGCTCGACGCGGTCGCGCCCGCCCTCCGAGCGGGACTCGCACCGGCTGTCGCCGTCCGCAGCGCCACGGACGACGGGGACGGTGCCCGCTCGGGGTGGGTAGGTGAGCTGCGGGACGCCGCGCTTGCCGGGCTGCCGCTGTCGCCGGTCTGGCGCAGGCACGCCGCGCAGACCGCGATCCCGGAGGTCGGGCTCGTCGCCCAGGCATGGGCGCTTTCCGAGACCGCCGGTGCTCCGCTGGCCGAAGCGGTCGAGCTGGCGGCTGAGCTGGTCCGTGACCGGGTCGCCTGGCGGCGCCGCGTCGACGTCAACACCGCCGGACCGCAGGCCACGATGAACGTCCTGTCACTGCTGCCTCTGACCGGCCCCGTGCTGGGCCTGCTCTTCGGCGTCGGGCCCGCCGAGATGTATGCCGGGTCCATGCCTGTCGTGGCGAGCACGGCCCTCGGTGTCGGGCTCATCGCAGGCGGGCGCTGGTGGTGTCGCCGGATGATCCGGGGACTGCGCCGACCCCGGCCAGTGACATGAGTGCGCTTCGTGCTGGCGCGTTGCTGGCGCTCGCCGTGGCCCTGTGGCCGCGGTGGACGGTTGGCGGTGCGCTACACGCATGGGCACCCGGCAGCCCTCCGGCCGCAGGCGGCGGTGAGGGCACGGGCAGAGGGCGCGCGGCCGAGCCCCTGACGGTCCATGAGGTTGCCTCGGCCATGCTCCTGCTGTCGCTGGCCCTCCGCTCGGACTCCGGGGTCGTCGAGGCTGTCGAACGGGTCGCCCTGCTCGTTCCGCCAGCCGCTGCGGCCGACCTGAGGACCGTCAGCACCGCCCTCCGGTGGGGGGTCGACGAGCAGGCGGCGTGGGCGGTGGTCCCGTCGGCGTGGGGCCGTGCCGGGCAAGCCCTCCGACTGGCGCGGCGCGCGGGCATCGGACCGTCCTCCTTGCTGCTGGCCGGAGCCCGTGATCTTCGTTGCGAGGAGAACCAGCGCCTCGACCTCGCAGCTGCCCGCGTGGGTGTGCGGCTGGTGCTGCCCTTGGGGATCGCCTTCCTTCCCGGGTTCTGCCTCACCACCGTGGTACCCATCGTTGCCGCCCTCGCCCGGCAGGTGCTGTCGTCGTGAACGAGGCCTGACCCGGACGTCGACGCGGTCCGCGACCCGGTGGGGCGTCGGACGTCCACCACGTCGGCCTGGCGCATCTCAAGGCGGAGCTGGGACGCCGTCGGTCTGGGTAGCTGGCACAGGGGTGACACCCACCCCACAGGGCCGGCCCTGTTCGCCCCATCGTCCACAGGCGCCTGAAGGGGTATGTCGACGGGTGGTCGCGGCCCGCAGGATGGCACCACCACCTGGGCCCTCCGGGTGCTGGCGTCCCTGGGACGCCCCTGTGGAGTTAGGGGACCCGATGACATCGTCACTCGCCCAACGTTGGTCAGCACTGCGTCGACGGGTCGACGCGGGGATGACAACGGCCGAGTACGCCGTAGGTACTCTGGCCGCCTGCGCGTTTGCTGCGGTCCTCCTCGCCGTCGTCAAGTCGGATGCCGTGAGGGCGGGCCTCGCGCGCGTGATCACCACGGCCCTGGGCATCGGGGGGTGAGGTGCGCCGGTGCCGACCGCCGGGGTGCGCACCACCGTGACGAGGCAGATCCCCCCGCACGCGGGACTGCCCCCGCGGGGCTCACCGATCGGAGTGGCGGCTCCCCCCGCACGGGTGGATGTCGCTCGGGCCCGAGATGCCCCGGGAGGGAACACCAGGGGGTCGGCCGGGAAGCCGGGATGGCGACGGCGGAGTTCGCGGTGGCCGTCCCGGCCGTCATCCTGGTGCTGGCGTTGTGTCTCACGGGCGTCAGCGTGGGGATCGACCAGGTCCGGTGCGTCGATGCCGCCCGTACCGGTGCCCGCGCGCTCGCTCGGGGGGATGAGGCCGCAGCCGTTCGAGCGATCACCGCACGAGCGGGACCCCGGGGGGCGGCCGTCACTCTTGCGGGGCACGGCGATGAAGTGGTCGTGACCGTCTCAGCTGAGCGAGCCCTTCCGGGCACGGGGCCATGGGGAACCCTCACCATCCATGCCAGCGCGACGGCACAGCGTGAGGACCGGGGTTCGGGATGATCGGGATGAGCCGCGCCAACACGGACCACCCGACGGGACCTCGTGCCAACAATGCACGCCCACCGCGGCGAAGCGACTGCGGATCGGTCTCGGTCCTGCTCCTGGCGCTGGTGGTCCTCATCGTGTCGACCACGGTTGGTGCCCTGGAGCTCGTCCGCGCGGTCACGACGAGCCATCGGGCCCGGGCCGCGGCCGACCTCGCCGCGCTCGCGGGTGCAGGGGTCTTCGTGGGCGGTGCCCCCGGGGCTTCCGCGTGCGGCGTCTCCGCCCGGATCGCCCGCGCGAACGGAGGCACGCTCACTAGCTGCGAGCCCGGGGCGGATCTCGTGATCGTCGTCGTCGTCACTGCGTCCTCGGCGCGACCCTGGCCGCAGCGAGCCGTGGCCAGAGCCCGCGCCGGGCCCGCCCCGGGACCGTAGCCGCCGAGCAGGAGCCTGCTGTGCCACCCCCGAGCAGGAGCCTGCTGTGCCACCGCCGAGCAGGAGCCTGCTGTGCCACTTCCGAACGGAGCCGAACGGAGCGGGGTCCGGTCGTCGTCCGAACGGAAAAGGGTCAGCGCGTCCGCTCGTCGTCCGAACGGAGCCGAGCCCAGCGGGTCCGGTCGTCGTCCGAACGGAATAGGGTCAGCGCGTCCGTTCGTCGTCGGCGCGGCCGGCGGGCAGGTTCTCTTCAGCCGGGGACCGGCGGTCCGGGTCCTCGTGGTCTGCTCTCCGGCGGCTCCCGGTCGCAGCCGCCCGGTCCGCGGCGTCCGGTCCCCGGGACCGGCCAGCCTCGTACGGCCCGGCTCCTCGGGCCGCGCCAGACTGCCTCAGCTCCTTCAGCTCGCGCCGGGTCGCGCGTCGGCGCCGGGCACCGGCTGCCGTCACGCGTAGCCCCAGCCAGACGAGCAGCAGGGCGACGACACCAGAGAGGAGCAGCACGAGCGGCGTGACAGACAGGGCGATGCCGGCACCGCTGAGGTTGACCGACGACGTGCTGGGCAGGGTCGTCCAGATGAGGAACGCGCCACCTCCGACGCCGAGCAGCAGCAAAACCAGACCAAGGGCAAGCATCGCGCACCTCCATGTCGGACTCCCGACCAGCACTGCGGTCTTCGGCTTCGACCCTACTCGGTTGCGGCGTCGCCGCGCCCCCCGTCGCGCGCGCGGCGTGCCGCGTCGAGGGTGGCATCGAGCAGCAGCACCGCCCCAGACTTGTCCAGCGGCTCGTTGCCGTTCCCGCACTTGGGCGACTGGACGCAGGACGGGCAGCCGCTGGTGCACCGGCAGGCCGCGACGGCCTCCCGGGTGGCCTGCAGCCAGGTGCGCACCGCCGCATACCCCCGTTCGGCGAACCCGGCCCCGCCCGGGTGGCCGTCGTAGATGAGGACCGTCGGCACCCCGGTGTCGGGGTGGCAGGCGGTGGACACGCCGCCGATGTCCCACCGGTCCGCGGTCGCGACGAGCGGGAGCAGGCCGATCGCGGCGTGCTCCGCGGCGTGGGCGGCCCCCGGGATGTCGCGCTCCGCCAGCCCAGCGGCCAGGAGCACCTCGGCCGGCACCGTCCACCACACCGCCTTCGTGCCGAGGACGCGCACCGGCAGGTCCAGCGGGTGCTCGCCGAGCACCTCCCCGGTCGGCAGCCGGCGCAGGAACGAGCTCACCCGGGTGCGCACGGTGACCCTGCCGAAGCAGCACCGGACCCCTCCCCACCGCTGCGCCCGCTCGACGCCGACGATGTCGAAGGCGCTCACCGAGCGGGCCTGGGTCGACCAGCCCGGGTCCCCCCGCGTCACGAGGGCGGACCCGTCGGTGAGGTCGAGTTCGGTGACGACGTACGCCTCGCCCTGATGCAGGTGCACCGCTCCGGCGTGCACTGCCGCGTGAGCGGACGACTCGTCCACGGTGCCCAGCACCCGGCCGGTCAGCCGCTCGACGATGCGCACCGTCTCGCCGGTGCCGCGCAGCGACACGTGGTCGCTGGCCCGCTCCGGGCGTGCCCAGTACCAGCCGGTCGGGCGCCGGCGCAGGAGACCTCGCTGGACGAGGGTCGCGACCAGGGCAGGCATCTGCGACCCGAACAGGGTGGCGTCCCCCTCCGTCAACGGCAGCTCCGCGGCGGCGCAGGCCAAGTGCGGGGCGAGCACGTGGGCGTTGTCCGGGTCGAGGACGGCAGCCTCGACCGGGCTGTCGAAGAGCGCCTCGGGGTGGTGCACGAGATAGGTGTCGAGCGGGTCGTCCGCGGCGACGAGGATCGCCAGCGACCGGCCACCAGCTCGTCCCGCACGACCGGCCCGCTGCCACATCGACGCCCGGGTGCCGGGCCAGCCGGCGAGCAGCACGGCGTCGAGGCCGCTGACGTCGATGCCCAGCTCCAGCGCGCTGGTCGCGGCCAGGCCGACGAGCGCGCCGCTGCGCACAGCCCGTTCCAGCTCGCGGCGCTCCTCCGGGAGATAACCCCCCCGGTATGCCGCCACGGTGCCCGCCAGCGCGGGGTCGACCGCCGCAAGCCGGTTGCGAGCAGCGGCGGAGACGACCTCGACCCCGGCACGTGACCGGGCGAAGGCGACGGTCTGCACCCCTGTCGCGACGAGGTCGGCGAGCAGCTCGCCGGTCTCGGCGACCGCACTGCGCCGCCGTTGCCCGGTGACCAGCTGGGCGCCCCCGCCTTGGCCCCCGCCCGCAGCCGCAGCGGGGAGCAGCGGCGGTTCCCACAGGGCGAAGGTCATCGCGGCGCGGGGTGAGCCGTCGACGGTGACGGGCCACACCGGCATACCGACGAGGCGGCGCGCCTGCTCGGCCGGGTCCGCCACCGTGGCGGAGGCCAGCACGAAGGTGGGGAAGGAGTGGTAGCGGGCGGCGACCCGACGCAGTCGCCGCAGCACGAGGGCCAGGTGGGAGCCGAAGACCCCCCGGTAGACGTGGCACTCGTCGAGCACGACGTAGCGCAGCGCCCGCAGGAACGGTCCCCAGCGCTCGTGCCCGGGTAGCAGCGAGTGGTGCAGGAGGTCCGCGTTGGTCAGCACGTAGTTGGCGTGCTCGCGGATCCAGCGCCGTTCCTCGGTCGGCGTGTCACCGTCGTAGGTCGCCGCCCGCAGGCCCGGCAGCGCGAGTCCGGTCAACCGGGTCAGCTGGTCCTGGGCGAGGGCCTTCGTCGGCGACAGGTAGAGCGCGGTGGTCCCCCGGCCCGAGGCGGCAGCCACGCCGTCGAGGACGTCGGAGAGCACGGGCAGCAGGTAGGCGAGGGACTTCCCGGACGCGGTGCCGGTCGAGATGACGACGTGCTCGCCGCGGTGGGCGGTCTCGGCGGCCTCGAGCTGGTGGCTCCAGAGGTGCCGGACGCCTGCCTGGGTAAGGGCCGCGTACAGGGGCGATGACACCCACGCCGGCCACTGGGCCGGGCGCTCCCTGCGTGCCGGCACCCGGTGCACGTGGGTCAGCCGCCCGGCGCGGGGGCCCGCCGCCAGGAACCGCAGCAACCGTTCCGGGTCTACCGGCGGCCGCCTGGGCGGTCGCTGGGGGAGGGTGGACATTGCCGCTACCGTATTGCCTGGGGAAGCAGCGTGGGTCCGTCCGTCGGACCACCGGGCGCGGTGCAGCACCCTTACGTCGTCAGAGAGGTCTGCCGTGGAGCTCGCCATCAGCACCAGCACCCGCGGCGAGCGCGCCGTCGTGCACGTCGGCGGCGAGATCGACGTCTACACCGCCCCGGCCCTGCGTGACAAGCTCGACGAGCAGATCGAGTCGGGCGTGCACAACCTCGTCGTGGACCTGCAGAACGTCACGTTCATGGACTCGACCGGCCTCGGCGTGCTGGTCGGCCGGCTCAAGCTGGTCCGGACCCATGACGGGTCCCTCAGCCTGGTCTGCAGCAACGACCGCGTCCTCAAGGTCTTCGCGATCACCGGCCTGGACAAGGTCTTCCGGATCTACCCCACGGTTGAGCAAGCGCTCGCCGGGGACGCCTGACCCGCCCTCCACCCTGCCCCGGTGGGGTGACCATGTTCACCTTCTGCTTTCATTGGTCGAACGCGGCCTACGGGTAGGGTCGCCTGCGAACCTCACGGCGTTGTGGCGGTGCGTGCTGCCCCGGGCGAGCGTGCGACATCAAGGAGGATGTTCCAATGCCAAGTCTGGCTCCTGCTGCCGCGAGCACGACCGTGCTCGACGGCAGCAACCTGGTCCTGGTGGTCGCGGTCCTCGTGATTGCCGTGTTCGCGCTCGTCATGGGCGTGACCTTCCGCCGTCAGGTGCTCGCCGCCGACCCCGGCACCGAGAAGATGCGTGAGATCGGTGCCGCCGTGGAGGAGGGCGCCCAGGCCTTTCTCTACCGCCAGTTCCGGACACTCAGCGTCTTCGTGGTGCTCGTGTTCTTCCTCCTCCTGCTGCTCCCGGCCGACACGACGGGGGTCCGGTGGGGGCGCTCGGGCTTCTTCGTCGTCGGCGCGGTCTTCTCTGCCGCGATCGGTTTCCTCGGTATGTCGCTCGCGGTCAAGGCGAACGTCCGCGTGGCCTCCGCTGCCCGGGACGGCGATCGCGACGCAGGGATGCGGATCGCCTTCCGCACCGGCGGGGTGGTGGGCATGTACACGGTGGGGCTGGGCCTGCTCGGCGCCTCCCTGGTCGTGCTCCTGTACCGGGGTGACGCGCCGAAGGTCCTCGAGGGCTTCGGGTTCGGCGCGGCACTCCTGGCGATGTTCATGCGGGTCGGGGGCGGCATCTTCACCAAGGCCGCCGACGTCGGCGCCGACCTCGTCGGCAAGGTCGAGGCGGGGATACCGGAGGACGACCCCCGCAACGCCGCCACCATCGCGGACAACGTGGGGGACAACGTCGGTGACTGCGCCGGCATGGCGGCCGACCTCTTCGAGTCGTATGCCGTGACGCTGGTCGCCGCGCTCATCCTCGGCTCGGTCGCCCTCGGGGCCAAGGGGCTGGTCTTCCCCCTCATCATCCCGGCGATCGGCGCGCTGACGGCGATCCTCGGCGTGTTCATCACCCGGGTGAAGCCCGGCCAGAACGCCCTCTCCGCCATCAATCAGGGCTTCTACGTCGCCGCCTTCATCTCCGCAGCGCTTTCGGCTGTCGCTGCCTTCCTCTACCTGCCCCCGGCCGTGGAGCAGCAGGTGGACGTCGCCAGCCAGACGATCACGTCGCCGGCCGTCGACGGGCTGAGGATCCGGGCGACGATCGCCGTCGTCATCGGGATCGTCCTCGCGGCGGTGATCCTGTGGCTCACCGGCTACTTCACCGGCACCGACAAACGGCCGACCCGCGACGTGGCCCGCACCTCGCTCACCGGCGCCGCGACGGTCGTGCTCTCCGGGATCGGCGTCGGTCTCGAGTCTGCCGTCTACACCGCGGTGATCATCGGGGGCGCCGTCTATGGAGCCTTCCTGCTCGGCGGCGGCTCGGCCGCGCTCGCGCTCTTCTTCGTCGCGCTCGCCGGCTGCGGACTCCTGACGACGGTCGGGGTCATCGTCGCCATGGACACCTTCGGGCCCGTCTCCGACAACGCGCAGGGCATCGCCGAGATGTCCGGCGACGTCGACGGCGAGGGCGCGCAGATCCTCACCGACCTCGACGCCGTCGGCAACACGACCAAGGCGATCACCAAGGGCATCGCCATCGCCACGGCGGTCCTCGCGGCCACGGCACTCTTCGGGTCCTTCACGGACGCGTGGCAGTCAGCGGCGAACGCCCTGTCCGAGGCGGGCCTGATCACCGAGGCGCCGAGCGAGTTCCTGCGCGGCACGATCAACACGCAGATCGTCACTCCCAGCACGCTGGTGGGCTCGCTGCTGGGCTCGGCGGTGGTGTTCCTCTTCTCCGGGCTGGCGATCAACGCGGTGACCCGCGCAGCGGGTGCCATCGTCTTCGAAGTGCGTCGCCAGTTCCGCGAGCACCCGGGGATCATGGACTACACGGAGAAGCCCGAGTACGGCAAGGTCGTCGACATCTGCACCAAGGACTCCTTGCGCGAGCTCGCCACGCCCGGTCTGCTGGCAGCCCTCACCCCGGTGGTCGTCGGCTTCGGGCTCGGCATCGGGGCCCTCGCCGGGTTCCTCGCCGGCGCCATCTCGACCGGGTGCCTGATGGCGGTGTTCCTCGCCAACGCCGGCGGCTCCTGGGACAACGCGAAGAAGATCGTCGAGGACGGCACCCACGGCGGCAAGGGGAGCGACGCTCACGCGGCGACCGTCATCGGTGACACGGTCGGTGACCCCTTCAAGGACACCGCCGGCCCGGCCATCAACCCGCTGATCAAGGTGATGAACCTCGTGGCGCTGCTCATCGCCCCGGCCATCGTCACGTTGACCTTCACCACGGGGACGAGCCAGCTGGTCCGCTACGGCATCGCGGCAGCCGCCCTCACCATCATCGTCGCAGCGGTGGCGGTGTCCAAGGCCCGGAGCATCGGCATCGGTGACGAGGGCGACGGTCGCAACTACGCGGCGGTCGAGCGCCAGGTGGTGCCGCCGGTGCGCCCCGAGGCGAGCACGAGGCCGGGCCCGTTGCCGGACACGGAGCCAGCAGCCACCCCGAGCACCATGGCGGGCACGATGCCCCCCGCGGCGCACTCGGAGGAGGACCCGCAGGGCAGCCGCGTGTGAGCGAGGTGGTGCATCAGCCCCGCCGTCGTGAGCTGCGCATGGCACGGGTCACCCGCACGGGCGTCCCGGCGGGACCTCGCCGCCCGGCCACGAGCTCGGCGTACTCGGCCGTCTCGACACCCACCAGGGCGATCCTGCCCTCCGCGTCGGCGTGGATGCCCCACCCGTAGCGCTTGCCGAGGTCCGAGGAGCGCAGGCACGCCTGGCCTTTCGAGTAGAACTGAGCTCGGGCGGCAGCCCGCTCGTGCTCCGGTATGCCGTGCCGGTCGGCGAAGACGGTGAAGATGACGTCGCCGGACGTGAACCGGTACGGCTGGGCCGAGACCATCACGAAGGTCCGCGCGGCCACCGACGGGTCGCCCTGCCGGTCGGGTGGGACGGTGCCCCTGGTCACCGGGCAGTCGTCCGCCACAGCGATGAAGGTGTCGACGTAGTCCACCGGGTCCACGCCGACGACACTAGCGGTGGCCCCTGACACCCGGGCCGATCGCGTCTGGGTGCCGGGGCCGGCATGGCGCGGCCTTCTGGTAGGTGCGGACGACGAGTGCGTCCGTCGCACCTATGACGACGGTCGCGGCCCAGGGGTTGGTGAGGACGAGCCGGCTCGGAGCCGGTCCATGGTCTCGGCGACCCGGCGGGCGCGGGTCTGTTCGCGCTTGGCCCCCGCGACCCATTCGGCGTACTCCCGCCGGTGGCTGAATGACAGCCCCTCGAACACCGTCCTGGCGCCCCGGTCGGCGCTCAGCGCCGCCATGAGCTCCGGCGGCAGCTGCAGCTCCCGGGGAGAGTCGTCCCGCTCGATCTCCAGCTCGGCCAGGTCGCCGACCCCCACCCCGGCAGCCAGTCGCGTGGCCTTGTGCAGCCCCAGGCAGTAGCGCCCGCCACCCATCGCCATCGTCGAGCTCGCGAAGGTGACGTGCCCCAGCTGTCCCCTGACCCGGAAGCGCCCACCGCCGCCCAGCTTCTCGAGGACCTCGGGCGGCAGCACGACGAACGCCCCACCGCCACGACCCCCCTCGACGAGGCCCCGGAACGACGCACCGGTCACGATCCGACCCTAGCGCTGGCCCACGTAGTCCGTCACGCCGGATGAGGCCCGGCGACGACACCGGGCTGCTCGTGCAGCAGGCCATGGCTGCGCTGCGCAGCGACCGGACAGCTTCGTCAACGGCCACCGCTTCTCGACGATCCGCGACGCCGACCTCATCCTCGTCATGCAGGACGGTGCGATCGTCGAGCAGGGTTCGCACGCGCAGCTCCTCGAGGCCGACGGTGCGTACGCGAAGCTGTATGCCGCGCAGTTCAGCGGGGCTGCGAGCGACCCGGACGCCGCCGGCACCGCCACGGCGGCCCTGCTGCTCAGCTGAGCTGCCAGGAGCGCTTCGACAGGCCGAACCAGAACCCGTCGATGACGCTGCGGCTCTCGATGCCTCCGGAGGCGTGCGCGGCGCCGAGGGCGACGAACAGCGGCGCGAAGTGCTCGGTCCGCGGGTGCGCGATGCGGGCCGCGGGGGCGGTGTCGAGGAAGCCGAGCAGGGCGTCGACGTCGGTGTGCTCCATCGCCTCCTTCGCCCAGGCGTCGAACTCGCGCGACCAGCTCGGCGGCTCGTGGTCCGGGCCGCGGGAGGGCTGGAAGCCGTGCAGGTTGTGGGTGGTGAACCCGGACCCGACGATCAGCGTCCCCTGTTCGCGCAGCGGCGCGAGACGCTCGCCGAGCCGGAACAGGTCCCGCGGGTCGAGGGAGGGCATCGACATCTGCAGGACCGGCACGTCGGCCTCCGGGAACATCTCGACCAGCGGCACGTACGCGCCGTGATCGAGTCCACGGGTCTCGTCGCGGTGCACGCTGGTCCCCGACGCCGAGAGCAGCGCGGTGACCTCGGCGGCGAGCGCCGGGGCGCCCGGGGCGGCATACGTCACGTCGTAGTAGCGCTGCGGGAAGCCCCAGAAGTCGTAGGTGAGCGGCGCCCCGGTCGTCGAGGAGAGCGCGAGCGGGGCCTCCTCCCAGTGCGCGGAGACGACGAGGACGTTCTCCGGCGTCGGCAGGTCGCTCGACCACTGCGCCAGCTCCGTCGTCCAGGTCGGGTCGTCAGCGAGCGGGGGCGCGCCGTGGCTGAGATAGAGGACCGGGGTCGCGCTCACGGGTCAAGGCTACCAGTAGTAGATTCTTCAACTATCTAGGATCGCCGGAGCCTGTCAGCCCCCCCGGGGTGGACGCGTTACCGTTGCCCTCGCGTTCCCCACGTCCGCGCAGCGACGAATCCGCTGCACGTGGGGCAGGAAGACATGAGGTATGCCGTGACCGCAGGCAAGGTGCGCAAGCTCGTCATCGTCGAGTCCCCGGCGAAGGCACGGACCATCGCCGGCTACCTCGGTGGTGACTATGACGTCGAGGCCTCGGTGGGGCACATCCGCGACCTGCCCACCCCCTCGGAGCTGCCGGCGGAGATGAAGAAGGGGCCGTTCGCCAAGTTCGCCGTCGACGTCGACAACGGCTTCGAGGCGTACTACGTCGTCGACGCGGACAAGCGCAAGAAGGTGGCCGAGCTCAAACGGCTGCTCAAGGACGCCGACGAGCTCTACCTCGCCACCGACGAGGACCGGGAAGGGGAGGCGATCGCCTGGCACCTGCTGGAGACCCTCAAGCCCCGGGTGCCGGTCAAGCGCATGGTGTTCCACGAGATCACCCGCGAGGCCATCCAGCGGGCGGTGCGCGACACCAGGGAGCTCGACACCCGGCTGGTGGACGCCCAGGAGACGCGGCGCATCCTCGACCGGCTCTACGGCTACGAGGTCTCTCCGGTGCTGTGGCGCAAGGTCCGCCAGGGCTTGTCAGCGGGACGGGTCCAGTCGGTCGCCACCCGGATGGTCGTCGAGCGCGAGCGCGAGCGGATGGCCTTCGCGACCTCCGCGTACTGGGACGTGGAGGGCGACTTCGCGCCGGGTGGGCCCGGCGGGCAGCCCGCGACGGCGGACGTCTTCACCGCCCGGCTGAGCGCCGTCGACGGGGACCGGGTGGCGACGGGTCGGGACTTCCAGGACGACGGGCAGCTCAGGGCACGAGCCGACGTCGTCCACCTCGACGAGGCGATGGCCCGGGCCATCGCCGAT
>JAABUR0100002854.1_pt1 | contig 25404 bp, 27 predicted proteins | sample 5560091 | NCBI WGS metagenome assembly JAABUR01 (sample SAMN10711879, study PRJNA513375) | rock metagenome | isolation source: Antarctica rocks | place: Antarctica: Victoria Land, University Valley sud
GAAGTGGGAGGAAGGTAAATACCCTGAATCCCCTGAATCCCCTAGCGCCAGCCCTATAGGGCTCGGAGCGGCTCGGAGCGGAGATTACTAACCACAGGGGTAACAGTACTGTTCCCTGTTTCCAACAGTTCTTTCAAGCTGGCATCGGGCCTTGCACGCTCTTTCGCAGTCATATATATTCTTAAAGTTATAGTATCTTTAACTTCTATATTTGCTTTAATGTCTTTTAATTTAATGCTCATATATCGTTGTGTTACTATTGCACCTCTCATCGCTTCTAAGAAATCTTCATGGTCTTTTATTCGACCATCATACGTTCGTTTTGAGCCAGCTAAGGGCGGTTTAGCTATAAAGGGGGGTGAAGAAATTAGTAAACGAGTATTTGGGTCTATTTCTCTTAATGCCATAGCTATAAAAGGTGTGGGGAGCTTTTGTTAACAAATTCGGAAAAGGTAAACATCGAGGGATTTGCCAAGACTATTGTATTATAGCTACCTATCTAATTGGTTCGCTTAACTAGTTCCCGCTAGCGCATTTGATCCTTCAGCTGAAAACTCGAGTACTTGAACAATTATCATTCTAATACTTATTTTTATACTCTCTACCTCGAAACCGCGACCCAAAAATTCTTCAGACGATAGTAACCTTACGAATAACCTGAGGGAACTACATTCGCCATGCCCGTCACATTTGATCAATCTTCGTCAAATCCGCTGGTGATCCCGGAGCTTGTCAGCCGTATAATCAGCTATGTAGATGCTCCTATCGATCTTTTGCATTGTTCCTGTGTCAATTCGGTGTGGAGTATACCGGCGTTGCAGAAGCTATATAGGGGGTCGATGAATGACATGCGCTTTCGCACACCTGAAATCGGCTGGCTCAACTCGCTTTTTATTGCGTCACGGGAGCGCTTCGCCCGGAACGTGGGATTTATAAAACATCTTACCATCGCGCCTGAAACGATCGCGACAGAAGATTTGAGAGGTGTCTGTCTAGAGAAGTGTCGCCCGTTACGTGACCGCAGAAGCGCCGAGCTTCTGCTGCGGCCGAGAGGGAACGGACCCACAAGCCTGGCCATCCCCTTCGAGCTTGTCGAGCAGGATCTTTCCCCTCTGTGCGACCTCATTATCCACCCCGATCTCAAATTCCTGACCATCGACCATGTATATTGCAATCTTCTGAACTTCGATTCCGGCGCCCTCCATGAGCATACTTCTCTGTCCGTGAGTCCACCCAGAATAGCTTTTTTCCCTCCTCCCGGACTCGACTTGAAGAGACTCTCAAATCTTGTAGCACTTTCAATCCACCGGTCAGAGGAGGAACTAGAGATCGAGAAACTTTGCGAATGGCTAGCCCACTGCGATCTTAAAATATTCCAGATAGACCAATTCCAGCAGCTTGAGCATCTCTCGCAACCTCATATGGTACAGCTTCTGCGGTGTTTATGGCGACATCAAAATCTTCAAGCGCTCGCTCTCAGGATAAGTTGCGGTGAAACTGGAACTGGTGAGATTTGTGCGGATTTGGAAAAAGAGATAGGAACAACATGCTGGCCAAGGCTACGGGCTTTATATATCAAAGCGGTGGATCAGTATTGGCTGCAGAAGCTCCCAATGTTTGAGAAGCTTCGAGTTCTCGAACTGCGAGACATCGTGTCTCTGCTACCTGATTTCGTCAAAGACGTCGCGTATAGTATTTCACGCTGTCGATACTTACAAGTGGTTGACCTTGAGTTTCGAAATGTCGATGACTCCGAAATCTTCCCCACTATGGCAAGTGGCTGCCCGCTATTACAACGATTTTGTGTGAGCATTCTCAACCCTGGCCCAGAAATGACAGGAGATCAGTTCTCGCGGCTTTTGCAAGCCTTGCCTCAAGTGGAACTTCTTTCGCTCTCTGTCCGCTTCAGGATGACTGCCTCGAAGCTTCGAGACCTTGTCAATTGCTGTTCGCGGCTGAAGGTCCTCGAAATGGATCAAACTCGGCTGCATCTCTCTTTGGAGTCCTTGGTGGAAGCACCTTCGCTGTCGGGGTTGAGAGAGTTGCGTTTGCGTTCAGTGTGGTTCGAAAACCCTAGTCGCTACGCGCAGCTAAGGAGCCTGCAGAGCATTGCAACAGAATGGAGCAGAGTTTTCCCGCAAATGCGACGATCTCCATGCTCTGCAGACGTGTATGGGCCCGAAATTCATATAGAAGAACATCCATCGAGTAGGGAATCGGATGGTGATGATGATAATTGGAGCACCGATAATGACAGCGAGATGTCCCTGGACGATCCTGGGCTGGACGGTCCTGGGTTAGACTTTGATGAATATGATTCGGACTGGTTTCACGTGAGAAGGCGGCTCTGGAAGTTATTGGGCTATAAAATGAACGATTGCCCGGAAGTCATCACTGGTATAAAACATATGTGGCAAACCAATTTTGAAATTGGGACATTTGACTGGCCCATCATCCCAATGCAAGCGTTTCTGGATCCCCAAACGTACCCCAGGGTAGAGGTAGCAGAAGTGCTGGATCTTACGACGTTTTCGATGTAAGCTATCCTACTCATTTCCACGAGAACTCGTGAGCATAGGACATGGTCTCTATGTTAAGGAAATCGACTACGAGTATTATCTTTGGCTCATCAAGATTGACTCTTTTTCCGGTTCTCACAGCTACATGCATTGTTTTCTTCTGCAGCTCTCGTATAGCCTGTTCTGCTCACTTTGACAATGTCCGTTCATGCATGTTGATACCATGAATCAGAGCAGCGTTTGATGGAAAATCGGTCTTCAAATCGAAAAACACTTTAGCACACATGAGATGAGGGTAGGTTGAATTGTCGTCATGTTCATGGCTTATCTGAAGAAAATGTTGTTTTGAAGAGTTTTTGCTATTATCATTGTTTAGGCGAATATCTGCGAAATCAAGGATTTTTTGATTCAAGTTTGTGGTGATTGCACTAAAGATTTAATATTAAAGACCGATATTTTCAAAAAGGGGTTCCGCTTCACAGGTCTCTTCTATTTAGGAATTCTCATTGCTGATGACGTCTCATTCCAGACTTCTAAGCCGTCACCATCAACCCATTTACCGCCTTGGTCTCTTTCCTAGGATATTCCCAGATAAGCCTGAGTATCTAGCGCATGAAGAGTACACCGGATTTAATCAGCAGTGAATAATCCATTGAAATCTCTCGTGAAGAGATTTCACGTGAGCTAGACGAATTGATGCGTGGAAGACCTATTTTGTAAAAGCAAAGCTCAAGGCGTTTTGAGGGGTACCAGATGCAGCACTAGCATTCAGTCGCTGAAATATTTGGTTATTTGATGATTAAAAATGGGTCGGGCCGATTGCTTCTTTTCCTAGATGAAGAGACAGAAAGAAATTTAGCTCTTAAATTCAAGATATATCTCTACATTGCCTACAGAAATCTCATCATCGTCACCAACCACCGCCATGTACGTCCACATAGCCGTCCCAGTACTATTCATTCACGTCAGAAGCAGAATTCTAGATCGAACCGTAATAGTTTTAAAAGCAAGTGTAAAGTTAAACATTTACTCATTGGCATTCCTTAACTAAACTCCGCTAGCTTCGGACTCGACAGAATACAAATCATCAACTCAAGTGACTAGACGATAATCTAGAAAATTTATCCACTAGCCTGTCATCATCAATTTTAGAATCTGCCTTACTACGCACACTTAAGCTTCAACCCGTCATTTGCTAACAGATATTCGGATGATTCTCGACTAAGGAAGAACGCTATGTGAGGGCTGAAGCCTGCTGGCATGAATCTTTCTGCATTCGCTCTCAACACCCCCCCTTTCAAGCTTCAAGCTTCATATGCCAATCTCCGTCCCTTGACTCTTCCTTTAAACTTTATCGTCCAAATTTTACATCTCTCTCCTCCACGTTTTTCTCGGTCAATACTTCACCATCATCACCCGTGGTCTTAGCTCCTAGATTTTCCCAGGGTTCTAGCCCGTCAGAGGTTTTGCACATGGCATCCGCCTGGTATATTGTCATGAGGCCGACGGTAATTAAGGACAACATGCTGAACATGCTGCAATCGTGACAGCAATGACAACAAGAGCTTAAAAGATGCTTCAAGGTCTTATATTATTGATGAAAGCCTTAGTTTTAGACTGGAACGGTTATGCTTCGAACAGAAAATCTACATTGATCTTGTTTTAAGGTTCGAGATCACATTGTTCGAAGAGAGTATTTTGTAACTAAAAACGAAGTTGGTAGAAACACTTAATGACTGAACATACAACAGTAAATGAAAGTGGTCCGTAGATAGGGACTGATGCGCTCACTTTCTACTGCTTTCGAATAATGCTAAGTATCACTAAGCGTTATTGAGGAGATTTGTACGTGTCTTCAGTTGAGGGTTGTACTTTTAAAAATGAGGTGCACATGTAGCAGTATTTATAAGAGTCAAAGTCTGAGTTTAGAAATCAATCAAAGAATTGTGAATCGAAGAGCTTCAGCTCTCAGCTTCTTTGATATTGTATCAAACTTAACAACAGCGAGATATAACTAATCATAATTCGCATCAGTTGATTTCGTTAAACACCAGTTTGACGTCAAAGTAGATGACAATCACTTCTTGCACATCTTCGCTATCACAACACTCTGTTACCTGAACGTTGATCATCACGAACCAACTAAACTGCCTTTTTTTTTGAGTGTAATGAGAAAATCCTTCCTTGACATGAACCAGTCGTTATGTGCGGTTCATTCCCGCTCAGGAAATATCAATGCGAAATCGTATCGAATGACCAATGTCGAAATGATTTCATACAGTTTCATCAGACCTATGTTCTTCCCAAGGCAAAAGCGAGAGTCCTTGCCAAACTACACGTTATGAATCAGCGAAAATGTGACGACGGTCGTGTGCTAATGAAAGAGGAAGTTCACACCGTAAGAAAGTATTGCTTCATTGAAGATCCGAAGGCATCATCTTTGAGCCAGCGCTGGGGACGGAAGCTATCGGCATTTTCGCCGAAGACTTGAGGATTTACGTGGGCTACGTTAGGGTTCACTCTAACGATGGTCTAGCATATAGCTTAGTATTCGTCACGAAAGGATGTGTAGAGGGGTATACTCCTCCTGGGAAGAAACGGCCGGCCAAGGTAACTACTCCCTCTGGCACCACACGAGGAAACGTGAGGCCAACGTCAGAATGCATTCGTAGGGTTTCTTTTCAGACTATCTGTAAATAGGGGCATTCTTGAGCTTCTTTGAAAGTGATGGGATCACTCAAAAGTCCCTTGCCCCTTCTCTCATTCAACCCCTGCCGAAGTTTACCTAAGACTCTTGAATGCTTGCAAGAGCTGTAAATGGTAGCGCTCAGTGTTGCAGATGCGATGTCAGATCTTGCGGCTACTTTTGGAATCGTGTGGTTGAGATTGTCGTTAATCTTGAAACGATCCGGATCCTTGTCATGCATAGCGTATAATAAGCTCAAAAAGTCTTCAGCGTTTTGGTTTTCTTTTACTTTCTTGCCTCGCTCCTCAATCAGGTCGATACAGAACTTGATGATTGCATCAAGGCCAGAGGCACCGTTGGAACTTAGCTTCTGCATTATTCGATAAACGACAGAGTGCCATTCGCTATAGATTTCAACCACGACGCCATATCTAGCAAAGTTGTGAATTGCTGACATGATGTCAGAACTATCGAACCCTTTTTCCATGAAGCCAAACGCTCTACCAGGCTTTGTTTGCACATCAGCCTTGTATTTAATTTCTGTTGCGTTCTATGAGAATACTCACGACGACTTCTTCAATAATGTCGAACGAGTAGAAATGAAGCTATTGATTCATGTGGACGGCCTCTTCTGATTCTAAGAATCTTGAAAGCTTATCTAGTAAGGTGCGCGAGCAGTCGTCGATTTGGTGCTAAACATTGACAAGGGAGCTCATTTAGTACATTGAGGCAACTTGTCGTCTTTTTTCAGTATGAACCTGAGTATTGCGCTCTTTTGTTCCTGGCCAGGTAGTCCCTACGCACAATATCGTGATGACTGCTGAGCTTTAGTAACCAAACACATAAGGTGTTTCTTTTGACGAGCCTTGATAGATGGATCTCGTTGCCTGTAAATAATGGCGGCAGCCTTGGGATCATCAATACTGTATTCATTGGGTGCGATTCTCACAATTGCCCCTGGTCGAGAATTAGGATATTTCACCACTAACGATATGGTGGACAGATCGTATCTACGATGCAGATCTACATTTTTCTGCTCAAACGAGCGTGAAAAGATTGCGCGTACCAGCCACATCTGTGTAAACCTAGCTAGCCAAGGGCCGATTGAAAGCGTTCGCTTTTGAAAGTCTTAATGCAAGCTTGAATCAAATTATTTGAATATTACGCGAATGTCCTTCGTAGATCAGTACCGTGCTGAGCTCCCCTTGCACCGAAACGCAAAACTCGCCTCTAAGAAGAAAAGATCTTATGTGGAGTCAGAAATGTCAGTCAATCTCACCCGCCCTGCGATTCTCAACTATACGGTCTACCGAAAGTCCAACTCCTTGATGGTCTTTGTCGACTATCCTGATGAACCGGACAAAGACATCTACAAGCGACGTGCACAACTCAACCGTCCTCCGATTTCCTACATGCACACGCGCTAGCTCCGTCTGCTTGGTTTCCAGACTTCCTAGTGGCCATCAATACCTTCAGTACGAGCCTTTCGGTCTACTCCCACGAAGATGTACACTCCTCATTGGACACAGCTGCACACCATCAAAAACGGTGCTGCGAAGAGCTGAGGAGTATGAGGTAACAGAATAACGAAATAGTAAGATGGTAAAGACAATTCAATAAATAGTAGTTAATAGAAAGATGGTCAAAACAGTTCAAAAAATAGTAATCCTTTTATTTTCAACCTTACAACCAATGTAAACATGGTTTGTATCTTTTATACATGAAAATTATAGATGGGATAATATCATATATACTGAAGTATGATTACTGAAACAGACTTAGGCAAGCGAGGGAATAAGTAGTGTACTTTCAAACGAAGTGACAAAGAAAGGGAAGGGAATCTTGGTCGATGAAAAGATCGGTAGAAGGCCTTGATAAGGAATAAAGATTACAAAGATCTGAATATCACCAGAGTACGACGGTAGCACGGAGAGATTCAACAATGATTCTTATAACTCTTTCTCACCCGCAGACGAACTTCAGTCGTCGCGAAGTGATGCAGTGTTTACCTTGGCGTCGCATCGCATCGGCATCGTCGCATCGCACACCAATCCCGATCAAGCTTAGCGTATCAGGCTTACTCTAACCAGTTCCAACTTCAACTTTATATTGATGAATGATGAACAACGAATGAAGGCAGTGTAATATCTTTATCTATTCGGAAAGCGAATTATGATCAGCTTTAAATTAGAGTACCCTTGTCAAGAGTGCTTGCTTGTCCTCGGAACTTAACGTGGATTTTGGCTGGCTCTCTCAGCCTTGCGGGCAATGGCGTGTCGCATCGCATCGCGTCTTCAGCTTTCTACCGTCAACAATTCAGCTAAACTGTTTTCCACTGTATGAGTCTGCAATCTCTTCATCAGGCACTCTGTGCCTTTGCTGACTGTCTTCCGTTGCCTGCTACTGCAGCGAAGTGCCATTTGTCATTTCAGTCTTAGTACTACGGCCCACAGCCCCTTTCAATACTAATCATACTATATATCTCCCATCATGGCCCAAATTATTCTTTCCGTTTTCCCTACCCCTCATCGACTACTTGTGTATACCCTTATCACAACTGCTCTGTGTCCCTCTCCGTGCTTGCCGTTGGTGTGCTTTGCCTACCTTTCCCTAGGCTTCTACTGCGATCTTCCTACAAATCTCCAGCAGTGCCATCCCAACTCCAACAATTTCTCTCTCACATATCGATATGGGCATATTCAATGGTGGGCCAGCGCCCGTGTGCCCGGCACTACCTACCCCACTCAACGGCAAGTAACCGATGTCAATCAAAGGGTACTGAACCAGACACTCACAGTGTTGCCAGATATCTCTCCGATCGCAGGCTCGCTGACACTCCACCGACTTAGCATGTACATAGCCGGTATTAGCATGGGAGTCGCTATTCTGATATCCGCCACTCTCATCTTCCTTCATGCTACGCACCTAAGCCGCCCTGCGGAGCAGATAAAGTACGTCTTGAGACCTTTACCCTGCCACGCCTATCCTAACCCTTGGCCAGAATAATCCGCATCACCGCACTCATTCCAACTTTCGCACTTATTTACTTCATCACTATTTATCTCGGAGTTTCCGCCATCTATCTCGTGCCATGGGGCAAAGCATGCGAGGCTATCTCTCTAGCGAGCTTCTTCTTCTTAGTTTGCGACTATCTATTCCCGAGTCCGAATGGATCGGATAGGGAAGGCCAGTCCTTCGAAGTAATTGAACACAATTTCAAGTTGGGCGGCGCTGCAGCTTCAGGCGTAGATCTCAATGGCATCAGAGTATGTTTCCAAACCTTTTACGAACACCGACATTGCTAAATCTCATGCCAGAGAACCCGCACCCTCGTCTGCCAATACATCGGTGTAGCTACTCTAGTCGCCCTTATCACCGACATTACGCAGGCTACTGGATATTTCTGCCGCAGCTCGAATAGCATTCATTTTGCTCATATCTGGGTAAGGAGGAACCGCGACATCATCCAGACCTTTTATTATAGGGTATAGCTAACGTCCACGTAGTTGACAATCATCCATGCTATCTCAGCCGCCGTTGCCATCATTGCTATCATAAAGTTTACGAAGCAAATGCACCCCCGACTCCACCGCCAAAGAATAGTGTCGAAACTTGTTGCATTCAAGCTTATAGTCGGACTCGACTTCATACAAACAGTAAGGCCTGCTACTCCACATTGTCTCTCTGCTTAGCATAGCTAACCTACTACAAAAGCTTGCTTTCTCCATCGCGGGTGCCCGCTTCCAGCCAAGCAGCAAGCTCTCCTACCTGGGTTTGACCGTCTATCTCCCCGCCATCATATTCTGCGTCGAAATGACCATCTTCTCCTTACTCTTCCACTTCGTCTATAGCTATCGACCTTATATCACCAATCGCTCGGCAGGCTTGGCATATCGTGGTGGTCCGCTGGGGATTTTCGCCATTGGGAAGGCCCTAAACCCGGTTGATATTTTCGGCGAAATTTTTTACAGATTCTGATCTTGTTCTCGGGCAGGGATAAAAGAAGGTGGTAGGAGGGAAATAAGCATGAAGTACTAAAGGCTCTTCATCTATTACGGGAGGAGTTAAACTGTGCAGAGCCCTTGGTGTATTTTTTCTAGAGTCTTTTTTCCCGCTGTCAAGCAAAGTTGTATACTGACATAAATATAGCGGCGTTAGAAATGGTTTTGTTAGACAATTACATTGCGCAGATACTGATGATAGCTCGATCGATGCATCAAGCGCTTTGTATGCTTTATCATTGCCGTCATCAGAATAGATTCCAACCTATTGGACTATCTTCATCAAGAGTCACTACGGGTTATCTTCCCAAGGTACCTTAGGCGGTACATGAGAGCTCGATTATCAACCGTTGCTGGTAAGGCTGGAGAAAACCTCTGTTAAAGAACAACACTTTACGACAACAGAGCACTTCTACAGGATCGTTCACGAAAGAAGCTAACGCAAGTTCTCCCTGACTGACTCTGTCAACTTCTTTGCTACTTAGCGAACTTTCATAATTGTTACGATAGGAATGAAAGTACAGTTAGTGTGAAAAAGTCTTTGACTCATTCCATGAAAACATGCGTCTTCTTCAACTTCGTTCATGATGCGAGTCAGAAAAGTTTCGTTAACTTTAATTTTTAATAACAAGTTTTTTTTTTTAAAAAAAATCTTGATTTGTTGATTAAAGAAAAATGTGTTGAGCAACTCAGCAAGCATAATTTAAACATTTCGCGAATTAGTTGTCAAAGCGCAAAATTCATTGAATTATTAATAAAATTTAATGAACATTATACAATTATAAACATTGATGTTCAAATTATTCAGCCCTCTCGATAGTAAAGTTCAAATCTAATTCAGCTGAAAGAAAAGGAAGTACGTGGCACTTTTACGAGCCTCACAAACTTGACTAACCCAGGAATATTTCTTCCGAATAACGATAAGAACGATATCCCCTGGATTCTAGATGTCAGGGTTTGAATTATAGACGCACATTTGTAATAAGGCGTAGTTGAAGCACGACAACTCATTTGGATTTCGGATGGCGTAATACCTCCGAGTTCGAATCGAGCCCGACCAGTCTGATGGGCTTTCCCCACCGTTTCCCTTTGCGCTCCCTTGCTTGTACCACTCCGCAATCTCTAGCCTTCACAATCGCCACAGTCTCCGTGTCAGCCAACGTATTATGCATATCCCACTCCACTCTCATCGCACAAGCAATAGAATCACGCGGATCTCCGACCCACTCCGTCCCATGGGAGCGATGTTCGTTCGAAACCGCCATTGCAATGCCGTCCCCTCCCGCCGATGACGCGATGACAACGCTCTTCAAGTCCAAGTAATTGAACTTCGTGAGAAGGTGCCAGCCTCTGGTGCGAATTGCTTCGAAGCCGACAAGTAAAATCATTAAGCAGTTCAGCGCGAAGACAAGATATCGGTAAAGGGGCTGTCCGATTTGCATGGCTTCCGTTATGCCGTGGGTAGCACTGAAGGTGACGTCTTGAGCATGCGATATTTGAGAAGCACCATATACAACCAGGATATCATCCATCATAGCAGTGAAAGATTCCGCAACAGCTGACGTTACGGCTTCTGTCTGGTTCAAATGCGGCTTTTGTTTCTGCATTCTTTCTACATTACGGCTTAGCGTTTCGCCGAGCACGGAGACGTAAAGGGACGGGCTCATTTTCGATAAGAGATTGATCGAATGCACGACGTTTGCCTGGAGATGGCCTGTTGGTTCGATATCCTTGGCTTCGATTGATGGTTGAGCCCGGACGGAGATGGATTGCTGTAAACGATCTACAGTAACAGTAAAGGCCGTCGGGGTGAAGAAGACTTCGCACTGTGTTTGATTGAGTTCTTGATAAACGTTGGTACCTGCTGCAACTGCTATAATGTTTCGATTATCATTGACCAAGGCGGCCCAGGCGGTGATATTCTCATATTCTGGATTCCAAGAAATCACAGGATACAGCTCAGGAGCACCTATGATAGAATTCGGAAGATATCCCTCCACATAGTATTTGGCGAGCCCGGCTTGTCTCGGAGGGAGATAATCGTTGAACGGTAATTCTGGATGATGCGTTTTCTGATAGTCAGAGGCGGTGATGATATCATTTACGTACTCTATGAGTCGAAAGTTGAAGTCCGAGGTGCTGTTTTTAATACACGATATATTGGTGATGTATCCGAACTCCGTATAACTGTAATACAATGCTCTGTCATCAACTATGTTGTCGTTCGAATGGCCTACTGAAGAGCCAACACCGAAGGAACGGCCGATATATTTCCAACTCGGAACGTCAAGCTTTGAATGATTTCTAGGCTCACTGTTCAATGTTGTTGCTGAGCCCCCAGAGAGAAGTAGTAGGCCTTGCAAAGTCGGAACCGGGCATGAGGGGACGAGTCCTCTCGCATCATTGATTACGGTACAGTCATCATTGATATTCCATATCTGAGGTTCAACATCTCGCAACTGGAATTGAGAATCCCAATTTGCTTTTGTGCGATTCGTAAAGGCAGGAAGCAACTGATCTCCTAGTTCTTGCGATTTCAGAACAAACATAGGAGAAAGTGCTCCGGCCCACAGTGCACCTGGAATCAGCGTGGCTGCGACGAAGATCAAGTTCATGGCTAGATGAAACGTAGGAAGATTCAGGTCAATCCGCGCGATGCTAAGCGCGATCCAAAGGCTAAGATCCTGAAGAGATGTCGATCGATGCAAAGATCGAAATCTGGTAGAAAGATTCAACAATGCGCATGTAGAAGAGATCTGCAACATCGCTAGAAGATGTGAGACGATCTGTATCACAATCTGCATTGAAGCCTGATTGCTTTTCACGTAGCTATAGGATTTCCCCGTATATTGCCAGTCTTCAATCCATATCAAGATGCAAATGACAACTGTAGGCAGAAGCAGCTCGAATACGGGAAGAAGTCGTATCCGCTTCGACTCCATAGCAACTTGATGTCGCCGTTGCAATAGGCCGTTCTCTTTGTCACTATATGGTACTTCGTCAACATCATTGGCTGGATTTTGAACTTCCTCCATCGCGGATTGAGTTGCTAGATGAATCGTTCTCCTCTCGGCTGATATATTTCGAGGATGCCTGGTGCTGGTGGGTGACAGAACTAGGCTGCAATGCTCGGCTACGAACTTCTCTTCTACATATGTACATACATACCTTACCTACCTAGATACAGTACCCCGCACTAAGTCTTCGGCTACGAAATCGCAAAACCATCTCATGGAACCCCGAAATCAAGCTGGGGAACTTCAATATTTGAACTAACTATTTGATAGTATATGAGTTATAATTCCACAATCAATATTTGATATGTCAGCCCTTCGCTTTGATTACAGCTGCACACCTGCCAGTGAGGCATACTGAATATTAGCCCCTTCATTACCTTCTTTCGTAGCTTCGCTCAGGCCCTCTGTAAAATCTGGAACAACTGGGTTTCAGCTTCATCCCCTTTACCCTTCAGCGAATTCAGATTCGGATAAACTTTGTAGGCCTTCTTCTTTAGTAGAACTTAGAGATTTTCGATTGGGTTCAAATCGAGGCTGTAGTACGAAGGTGGCATAACTTGCAAATTACTAAAACAAATCTGTACAAAGACTTCAAATAAATAAAGGTAGCCACTAGAGAAACACCACCTAACACTGCTGGCACATCGCTCACTACACTGCTGGCACACCACCCCCCTGCACTAAGCCTAATAGGGTAATTTCCAGGGTCCACCGCGTTTGTTGTTTACATCCCCGCCGCCGTCGCCATCCTCCTCCTCCTCCTCCACCCACCTTCTGGATTTGCGTTCGCCTCAAGGCTGCCATGTGCGCATAAGATACAGGAGCGACTGTACGATAGAGCCGGCGGTGGAGTGTTGAAGCTGGAGGATCTTGGTATACGAGGACATGAGGGCAGATAGGCATGTAGATATATTGACTGAACTATCTAGTAGGTAGGAACTACCGAAGGAAGAAAGAAGTGGGAGGTAGAATAAATACCCCTAGCGCCAAGCCGGCTTCGGCCGGAGCGGAAATAACTAACCACCGGGGTATACGTATGTGCATACGTATGTGCATACGTACCCCGTTTCCAACAGAGGATATACATCGTCACTGGCTGTGCACAAAGCCGCCTCGGGCGGCGGCAGCGAGGTGGACGAGGAGGTGCCCAAGGGGGCACTGCAGAGGGTCAAATTGGCGATGTTCCGGCCTCCTACATGAGCAGTTTTCAGATGTACTTTACAGAAATAAAAGTCGATTCTGAGCATGCAAAAGATATGTTTCAGGTTTGAATTTGCATTGGGAGACCGGCGAGAAAATACATTGAACTTGGTGGTAGACAGGCGCAAAACCATGTATATCTCATGGCCTTTCTTTGATCTTGTTGATGTTGTTTGTTTACAGCCTTACAGAGTCACTGAACCCTGGAACCTACCCTATTAGGCTTAGTGCATGGGGGTGGTGTGCCAGCAGTGTTAGGTGGTGTTTCTGTAGTGGCTACCTAAATAAAACATGAAAGAGATATACTAAAAAAGTTTTGTAAATAGGTATGTAGTAGGGGAAAAAATTAATATATAATACAAAACTAGTTTAATTAAGTATGATATGATATTGATAGACTGATAATTCTGACACACCAGCTACGAAAAATACTATCTAAATTCTCTTTACTACCTTATGCAGCTTAGACTGACCGCGTCGGGTCGGGTTGGAAGATTTTTGGATTCGGGTCGGGTCGGGTCGGGTTGAAAATGTGGGCAACCCGACTTCGGATCGGGTCGGATTCAAAATGTCAACCCGAAACCCGACCCGACGGTCAGTCTACTTATGCTAAGGTGGTCTTCCCCTTGTGATTAATCGGTTAACAATCAATTGAGAATACATGATCATTGAATACTGGTAGTCTGGTACTTTGAGCGCGCACAGCTTCAGCCCAATAACGTCTTCTTGATTGTTCACGAAGATGTACCTCAGAGCCAAACGAGGGTTTCGTAGAACCGTAGCAGAACTGATTGTTTATAAAGTCTATTCAAATCTGATTTCATTACAGAACAAAGATGATGAAGCTGAGACTCAGCTGTTTCGGATTTTACAGAGAGTCTGAATGAACATACGAGAGAAGATAATAGAGAGGTTAATTTCCAGTATCATGTCTCGCAGATGTGCAGCTGTGATCAAGGCGAAGGGCCGACATATCAAATATTAAATCTCCGAATTTGAGGGGATTTTAGCCCTTCCTCTACTGAATTCATAGCTCGAAATTTGATGTTCTCCAGCTGATTTGGAAGGTGTGCTATGCAAATGCCTATGGGGGGGTAATTGCGAAGGCGGGGTAAAAAAGAAAAAGGTGCCGAAAGACTTTCAATGATTATTGATGCTCGAGGGGCTGAGGCGCTGACGCGAGATTGGGCGGCTGACAGCGGCTGCTCAACAGTCATGTATGTAATCCTTCAGCTCGTCTTGATGAAAGCTCAAGTATTTACATTGAGTTGAGAGTCCTTTTTTCTTCATGCTCCTCTCGTATTGTACTGTCTTGTTGCCACCGATTCTCTTCTCTGATCTCTAATTGACCGCTTTTCTTGTCAACCGTCTTTCATCAGTTCCAGTACCTTCTCTAGAACCTCGGCCACCATGCCCAACCCCGGCCACCCCAGCCGTGGATGCAACGTTTGCCGGGCTATGAAAGTAAAGTGCGATGAATCCCGACCGGCTTGTGCTCGATGTACGCGCGCTGGCCGCGTCTGCACCGGCTACAGAGCTGAAAGTAAGCTCTTCCGCCGCACGCCCAAGAGCTCAAAAAACGGCAAGGTGCGGCATCAACATCCTTCAGAGTCTCAGGACAGTACCACGGCTCGCTTCAACCTCGGGTCGACCACCGCAAGATCTTTGGTTTTCCGTCGTCCAACGCCGAGCCCAACTCCTACCTTTACCCTTCCCGGTCCCATGTCGAACGATTGGACCGCTCAGGCCATTGTCCTCTTCTTCGCTGAATATGTTGACCCTCCTGATTTGCTTCGCTCTACGTGGGGATTTTATGAGTATTTGCCAGCTATGTACAGCGCCTGCTCGTCAATTCACTTGGTCAAAGCAGTCGAAGCCGCTGCGCTAGCTCATCTGGCAAACACGTCCAGTATAGACCGCCTTGCTGTCCTCGCGCGCAGGGCGTATGGCAAGGCTTTGTTAGATCTAGGAGTCGCGCTTAGGAGCAAGACACGAGCCACTGCCGATGAAACGTTGGCTACCTTGAACTTGTTAGCGAACTACGAGGTACTTTCATTTTCCTATCCATTTTTGTTCTGTTTATTTCCTTTCGTACTTTGTTGGAATTTCTCGTCTTGTTACTTCATCGTCTTCGGTTTAGTGACTGATTCTAATTCATCAGATCATCACCGGCGAGCAACCTTTCGGCGAGGTATTCCATGCGCACTTTCGCGGCCAATCCACCCTAATTAGGATGCGCGGCTCCGCCCAGTTTTCGTCCCCTGTCGGACGTAGTCTTTTCGCCTCCACTAACAGGGTGCTGTTATGGAGAGATCTTGCGGATCGAAAGCGGCCGACGCTCGGATTAGCTGACTGGCCTCTTGGGGTATATGCTAGTTGGCTAGGAGATATTTCGGCTCGGCTGAGTGGGCGTGTCGCCGACGTCTGTGGCCGTGCGAGAGAAATAAAAGAAGTGGCGATCTGTAAGAGAGATGGGGTATGGGCGGAGAGCCTGAGAGTGGTTATCCGCGAGGTGCTAGACGCAGATCAAGAAGTGCAGCGCAACATCGATGATGCACCAGAGGATTGGCGATGGCGGTCGCTTCCAACACGCTCGTCGAGTCCTTGCGTTTCCACCTCCGCGTCCAGCTCCGCCCATCAAAGCTCTGATACCGAATCCTCAGACACGGCCTGTGCTTCCCTTTTCCCTCGCATTGTGGAACCCAGTGATGATGCTGAAATCCATGGAGATCATGAGCGAACATCCTCGTATCCTTTGCGCATTGACACGTATCCCACCAAGGCCGTTGCCACCCTGTGGAATGCAGTACGATGTGTACGCCTACATTTATTTCACACGCTGTACGAGCTTCTTCTCCTCCTTCAGAAGCACCCTATTTGGCCACCCCCGAGCTTGCCGACACCAGCCGTTGTGCGCGGGACTGTCCTTGCTAACGTTAATGACATCTGCGCATCCGTACCCTATCTGCTTGGCGACATCGACACGAACGGAACCCTACGTTGTTTCAGCTCTATTGCTGGCGACCGTGGGAAGTTGTCAAACAGCATAGCTCTATTGTGGTCACTCCATAAAGTGTGCCGTGTGCCTAATCTGGAACCCGGATTGGAGGCGTGGGTCGTTAGGGTACTGGAGCGTATCGGAACCGTGGGAGAGATGAGGCAAGCGCTAAATCTAAGCCGTATGCATTCGACGTCCTGATAGAGCGATGGTTCTCGAAATGGCCATTACACCCAAAAATCAGCAATCAAACATTTGGCGTATTGTCTACGCGATCCTAGCAAGCCCCGTTGCACCCAAGAATCAGTGACGGGGGACATTTCAACGTCATCTATGCAGTCAGCGGAAGATGGAAGACAATCACGCACAGATGAAAATCGATAGAGCACGGCCGGGACGGGAAAGAGCTGTTGTATTACCACAACTCGAAACATGACATCTACCTTGAGCCCTGCGAGGTAGAGCACGAAAAAAGCAGCAAGATTGAGCGCGTGACCCCAATGATTTGAGGGCTCAACTTGCCCGCTTCTCCTTCACATTATCGATCAATGATTATCGTAAAAGAGGCAAAACCTGAAGACACGCGCAGCTCTCTAGCCTTACTCCATTGGTAAGATCCAGCTAGGATAGGAAGTTAAACTCTTAATCAAGCTCCGTGTCAGCTGCATGGCAACAGAGTATATGCAAGCTAATATCCTGTTGTATGGCGCGCCTTCCGAGCCTGAGATGCTTGAGGTGATTGGCGTTTCTATCAGTGCTAGCCAAAGCACCTTCGACGAAGGATGATGGAGATCATCGATTCTGCGCCATCAACGACTAGGTTATAAATGGGGTCGCTTAATCTCTGTATACAGCAATATCGTTCTCGTGTCAGTATACATCCTCAAGCGATCAACGCCCCTTCTTCAGGGTCGGTCCACCATCAGGGAGAACAAGTTTTTCAAGTCTGTCAACGACCAAACCATGCGCAGCAACGATTCAGCCTCTTGTACCTACCGATATCTTCCATGATGGCACAGTGGGAGTGGGAGCCTAACAGAGCAACCGTAGCAAGACCGCAACAGTGCCACAGACACCCATAAAGTATGGCTAGATTCGCAAGTCATGAAACATTTCCTAAAGAGCTCTTTCTGCAGCAAGGTTGATGGCTTTTCTTGAACATGGAACACTCAACAGCGCCGTAGAAGTCTAGTTAGAACTCTCCTATCTTCGCTTCTAGTTATGCATATATAGTTATTGTATCTCCCTCCATCTTCCGAGTTCCTTCTCGTCTACTGCTATACCTATCATTTTATCTATGACCAGTATGGGAACCCTCACTCCTCCTTCTGATAGGGATCGAGGCAGAGCAGTGGTACTTCTTACAGCCTTCCGGGCTCCAGTGCCTCTCACAATGGTCTTGATTTCTTTATGTATGTTAGGACAAAGATTAAAGGTTTGGGCCTGGACGACTATTCAATGTTGGTAGCATGGGTAAACAAACACTTCTTCTACATCATCCATCCCAACCATTGACCTGACTCTTGAAGGATCCTCTATGTGGTTACTTTTGCACTTTTGACCGTCGTCGTATTGCATGGAGGTGCCGGTGCCGACCACCTTTTCTATCTCAGTCCAGATCTCCTCGCATCCATCTTCGAATACACTAAGATCAGCCAGCCCATAGCCGTAGCGGCGAGTGTCTTTGGAAAGTCCTCTATTGCTATCCTCCTACCGAGGCTAATAGGCCCTAACAACTTCTGACGTAAACATTTGATATATGCCAATAGTCTACATGTCCGTTAGTACCGTTGCGGTGCCTTATCACTCGCGCAATGCAAACCAGCAATGCTCGTGGTTCCTGGAGCTACATGCTCAGAGCTGGCCGTTAACACCGAACGTTGCACTTCTTCAATCTGATACCGCGTTGCTTGTTCGCTGTACGCCCTGATGCTAATCGCGATTAGCCTATGACACCTTCCATTACTTTAGTCTCTCACTCCTTCCCATCACTATCGTTTGAGAACCTGAAATTGTGCATCCAGAAAAAGACGATACTCCGTGTACTGTCCGCACTTGGAATTTTCGTAAGTCTGGACTTAGAACTCGACTATATGTGTGTCTGGAGCTAATCATTACAAACCGCAGAGATTTGTGCTGCTATAAAAACCCTACCACGCGTCCAAGCTCAACGCCCATGTAGACCTCACCTGTACAGTACGTTGAAAACTATTATGCATTTTATTTCGAAAAGCAACTGAAAACGTCACTTGAACATCTACTCTGTGAACATACGGTCCTCGTAAGTTCTCATCTGCCTAAACCCTTCTCTGCCGTATTCGAATCACTCACTCACTCACTCCACGTCGCCCAAACCCTAGTTTAGAAACCTCCCCCGCCATCATCTGCGCCTACCGTCCCCGTCCTCAAGCCCCTGCGGGATCGAGTCGTCACCGGTAAATATATAGGCTCAAACAAAGGCTCCAGGTATCCGAACAAGACGTCGTATCAACTGCGCCCATATATATGTTCGATCGTCCAGGATTCAAGATTCAGGAAATCCGAAAAAAGTCTTTGGCGTTGGCAGGAGCGGCCTGAACTCATTGGAGGATGCTGTCGTACCGATCGACTCGGGTGAATACATGTATCGAGCAGAGCTTTCGGGTAAGCAACGGTGTTTCTGACTGTTCGATCAGAGAGACCGTGGAGGGAGCTGTTGGGTCTCGTATTATGGTGTAAACGAGGGCATTAAAGCCAGCATCCTAGGAACAGCCCTGCGGTGGGTTTTTATACAATGTGCATGGACCTGATGTTTGAGAGGTTAATACAAGCCTGTAGAGATGTGTTGTGGCATGCCGGGCGAAATGACGATTTTTGCAATCTTGATTGTGATTTGCCAATTTCTTTGTTACTATGCTGTGCGCTGATTTATGAAACACGTATCTTGTGTTGAGCAGGCCCAAAATGACAGAAATTATACAATGAAATACACTAAAAGTCAAAGCCCAAGGACTCACTCAACGACCTCAAACCTAACGGCGTTGGAAGCTTCAAGTGGGATAGCGATCGCCTTTGGGTCTTGGATGAGTATCCGCATCGGAAGCTTCAGGTCCTACAGTCCCATCAGCTCCTTATGCCAAGTTGGCCTATCCCACAAGCCACGAGTAGTAGCATACCGTAAGCTTCCCAAACCGCCAGTGCCTACCCAGTCCAGACCCATTCCAGCCATCGTACCTCAGCCAGTACTCCTTGCCCACCTCCAAATGCCGTTTCCAGCCACGCCGCTCATCGAGATCCAGCCGCATCTCCCTACTACGCTCTCTCCGGGCGCAAGCTCGACATAGCTGGCAAGGCTCGTGATCTCGACGTGCGTGCTGAATCTGCCGCCGGGGTCTCTTCGTCAGCGCATACATGGTCCCGATCCATGGTACGGTAGGCGGTCCTCGGCATCGCACGCTGCGGATCTGTAGATGGAGTAGAGACGCATGTATAATGCGCCTTGAGCGAGAGGCCCGCAGTCTGCATCGAAGACAACGCGGCGCCCGCTGCGGGCGGGATCGGCGTCGTAGGTGGCAGAGACGGTGAAGGTGTAGCTGGGCTGGGAACGGGAGAGGCGCGGCGGCGCGTCAAGAACGATGGAGAAGCGGGGGCTTTATCTGCGTTATGAGCTTTTCGTGGCTAGCGGTGCAATTAGATGTGCGGGAGAACCAAACCAAATAAGCGCTTGGCGGGCTTCTTCGATGGCCTTTCGCTCGGAGTAGATGTCGTGGAGGACGGACCGCCGCGCTTGCAACAGTGCGTTTTTCGTGGCTGCGTGATCCGGTTTCGGCTCTTGTTTTAGAGCCTCGTAGCGCTCGTCGTCGGTCATCCAGTCCCAGCCTTCGGGCTTGGGGTAGAGTGTGCCACCGTCGGCTGGGTGGGGGTCGATGCTGGCACTTTCCATGTTCGAGTGTCTCGCTGGTGGGGTCGGGCTGGAACGTAGGGGTCTCTGCCTACAGACAGAGGAAGGCAGGACCTAAATAGGAGTGAGTTAAGAGAATTAAGAAATTTGCGTGTGAAATAGTCTCAGGGTTGAAAGCTTTTACCTTACCTTTGTGCCCCTCAGACGAGGATGTTCTTATCTAATCTAATCTAATCTAACTGGAGCCTTGGCATCAACTGGGTGGGGTGGCATGAGATGGATGGGTTTACACAGTACCTCGATGCCTGGTGAGTGCCAAGATCTGGTTTTCGCTCAATGTTTGTCCAACCCCGTAAAGCCCTGTACTTGTAGCTTCTTTCATTTCTTCATCCGGACACTGAATGCCGAAATTGAACCCTAAGCCGGCTGTGTGATACAGCTTTCATTGTTACATCGTCACGCCACAGCTTTCTCCATTACATTGGCTTGGATCCTGCTCGCTCTTTGCCAAAATTAGGCAAATCAGCCCGCAAATGGAACCTCTGTATGCCTGTGCGGTAAGGGTTGATTGTCTCAGGATCGGGTAAAGCCATCTTATAAACCATTCCATGGTCGGTCTCATAATGTTTCAAAACCATTGATAGAGATGATGAAACGACAAGATCTAGTCGCTTGGTTAACATCTTCCAACTGATCATAAAGATGTACTACAATCAGAACCTTGAATACTTAGGGTTCTCGTCAGCAGTCCCAGCTCTTTCAAGTTGAAGTGTATTCCGTAACACAATCGCAATCGACAATGGCAAGCGACCCCAATGATGAAAAGCTTGTCGAACTAGAAAAGAAAGTGGACCGTAGGAAAGAGCATGCAAATCAGTTTGAGCACCAACAAGCGAAGGCTCGGGCAACGTGGACCACCGAACTTGAGGGGATCGATCAAATCTGCACGAGACAAGAGGAAGACAACCGGAGAGGACGACAATAATGAGGCACAACAGCCTAAATTGTCGTGGCGGCAATGAATGCAGGGCCTGTGTTTACATCCACTACATTGAAGCCGACCACTCCGACTGTTCCCAACCCATATAAGGGCTCTCCCAGTGTACATAACTCGGAACACGCCGTACCCTATTCTTCCAACCTAGAGGGTGAGTAAATTCTTTACCTCTCTATATGTGTCCGCTTGTTACCTTTACTGGAATCTAAACTTCACGAGGAACCATATCAGATAGATATCGCCTCTCACGCCGTAGTGCCGGTCTCCAGAATTCGCTCGAAGGCTTGAACACGGATGCGAAAGCAGATACAGATTCAGGTAAATCTACTATGTGATCGAAACATGAAGAGCGCAGCTAGACTAACAGTATGAGCAGCTGCGGCAGCCGTTGAGCTTCAAATGAAGCTGCTATCCAAAACCGAAACCCCGCTAGGCCTGAGAGGAGTGCTGCCATCGCGCTGCAGTAGTCATGACTCAAGGTCAACTATATGCAGTACAAAATCCGCGATTATTGTTTCGGCTTTAGATCCGGTTCGTTAATGGATCTCTCACACCATCACCACCCTACCTGAAGTTTTAGACGATATTTACATGAAATGCCACAAGGTATTCTTAATGCTCTCTGCGATCCTCTGGCCATTTGTTTGCTTGTTCAATATCGCTTGAAGTATTCTTCCTTATCTTTTATTCTGACACATTCTCTTAGTGATTCTGGTTGCATGCTGGACCTTTATCTTATTGTTTTCCTATCCAACCTACACGCTCTCCTGTCGTCTTCCGTTTACCACCGAAATGTGCAACATCACGTGATGTAGTACCTCAGATCTGTCACCAATATTTAGTATAAAGAAATCCACCTTCGCCGAAGCTATTAATAGCACTCATAATGAATTTACTAATGCATTATACGAGGTTAACCCACTAGTAACGCTCCCATACCGGCTTCGTTATACGAATGATCGTCTTTAAGATGCTCGTTGGCTTATTGAATCGTCAGAAACTCCCTCTCGTACCCGCCTTATTCAAGTTATTGTACAATAGTTGAAGACCTCTGACCATGTACGAGACGACATATCTATGTTTATCGCACAAGTTGAAGATACATTGGATTTTGTTCTTCTTGTTATCGATTGAATCATTCAAAACCTTACACGGATCGCTCAGCAAATACAGATGTCGAAGAACCCTAGCGTAGCCGGTTCCACTCGTTCTACGCCGAACGACCTCATACCCTACAATCATGGTCGCATTCTGTTCAACTACGTGACTGCTGTTATCTTACCGGATTTCGTCTTGCGGTCATACAAAGCCTTTTACAGGTCGTTCCCGAAGGCATCTGCGGACACAGCTATAAGATCAGTAGTATCCACATTTGTTATGTATATCGACGAGATATCGCCTAGGATTATAGTTCTAACAAGTCAAGCGGACGAGCTGCTTGCAAACATAAAACGTCTTCAAACGGACCTTGACAATATTCATTCCGTATTAGTACATGATACTCGATCGCTTTCGGCCTCTCGTGCTGTTATCGAAGATCAAAGGTACTTCTGGACAAAGTTCTGGGCAATGGTCGTCGGAGGTGCTGATGACATGGGCGCCATAGAGCGACAAGTCAATACGTTATCGAGGATTGATCAGGTGGTCACAGAGGGCGTGAAGAGTCTAGCCAGGGTCCTTTGGACTTTGAAAAGGGTAAATGCAGACTTGGAAATGCTCAAAAAGAAGACAAGGCGGTATAAGCATCTTCATCGTCTAGCTAAGGGGTACGAAATGCTCATAGTCTGTAATATACAGACTATTGAGCTCAGCGCGGAAAAGTTGAGACTTGTGCAAGAGGATTGAACCTTCTCAAGACGGAAAGTGACTAACCAGGTTTTCGGAAGAGACGTATAATAGATATGCTGATGATATCGTTAGTATTTCTTCAACAGGAAATTAATCTGATGTGGCTGACTGAAATCTCAATAATAGGCGTCGAAAATCATATGAAACACCATCTTCCAGAACTCATCCGAACATATTAGCTTCTATAAGCCTCTCATGATATTCCAAACCTTCTTATCACCTATGGCAGCAACACTGGCACAGCATGAAGAAATGCTGACTACAATCTCTTTGGTGAGACATCTACGCGGAAATGGCTTAGTGTTAGAGAGAGAGCTGGGTAGTTGTTTCAACTTTATACTCCCATCTCTATGTAATGGAATTTGTTACAGACACGTGAAAGTTCGCAAGTACCTATGTAATGCTGCCCTAGTGTATTATTTTATGAGTTGGCTACGTACAATTTCCATGTGTTGGGGCCTACTCAGCATCTCCGGGCAATTTCATATGTAAATAAAAGGCTCAAAAGCCGTGCACACGCGCCAGAAGTTCCTCTACCGAAGCGACTGAATAAATAGAGGGCAATAGGTAGGCGATCCGGCGTTTCTGGCCGAAGCAGGTGGGATGGAGGGTAGAAACACATCAACGACTTACCTATTCATTCCCCCTTTTCCCCGTGCGCTCGCAACGCCCCTGCGAGATGGTTGTACTACGCTGGTCGATAGAGCTCAGTGCGGGTGAGCTGGTTTGATGACTGGATCGAACAGTGGTCTTGTGTGCAAGGGTGCGAGTACTAAGGTTGGCTACTATATATCGTTACGTACCTTTAAGGGGGGGGGGAGCGTTTAAGCAGGTTTGTTATTCTTGCTTTGTGTGTCCACTCTCTTCAATATGTACAGGAGTAAGGATTCATAGGCTGCTTAACAACGACCACAGATACTTCACAAAGGAGCATGGACTTTTGGCAGTACATCCACCAAGCAACCACAGCATTCGGCCTCTAGAATATACCATCAAATGAGCCGCATTCAAATCTTGCAGGGGGCTGAGGTGAGAGGATCCTGAAGTTCCAATTAGACTTAGCTTTAGGGTTACACTATCTCATAGGAACCGTTTTCAACATACAAGGCAAACTACAGCAAGGAAGATACGCACTGACAAGCCGATCAACTCTAACGATGTAGCGCCCGGGCCCAACTCCAGGTAACACAGCCCGCCTGAGCAGTGTATCCGCTCCTTCCCACGGCTGGCCCCATCACGGCTTTGTGTAGGATAAAATCATGGTTACAGGCTGCTGACTGGTAATCAGGGATTATTTGATACGCTGATGGTGGAGTATATTAGATGACAGATGAGGTGCCGAAGTTGAGGTCTTTTCACGGTGGCTGAGGAGGGATTGCTGGGTGTTTGTCATTTAACCACGAACCAGATATGGAAAGTCCGAGATTGAAAGACGTGCAAGAGTATGAGGGGTATCTCGGCGTCGAAGTATACGTAGAGATTGACCTCCCGCGCCATACTGCTTCGATTTCCCAGGCCTATCCCGATTTAATTATTGTCTTCAACCAGCAGCCATGGTCTCCCTACGGCCAAGAGCCCCCAGCGGGCAAATGAAACTAAGTCATCCGCAGTCACAGAATCCTAAAGCACTCTACTCACCGACATCTCCCCACGCACCAGCTTTTATCCCTCTCACTTGCATATCGGCGGCGACAAACTTAACACAAAAGTCTACGAAATCGACCCAACCGTCAATTCATCCTCTCCGGCAGTCATCGAGCTTCTTCGCTAAGCCTTGATAAACTACTTTTTCTCCCTCGCAGCCTCGCACAACCTGACTCCTATCGCCTGGGAGGAGCTTGCACTCGAATGGGACCTCGCTATCCCTCCTTCAACCATCATCCAACCCTGGCGCTCATACTCCCCTCAGCCTCCGTCGTCGCCAAAGGTCACAGAGCTCTCTTTGGCGCTTGTACTCAATGGTATCTTAACTGCGTTACGGCACCTTTCAGGATCTTGATCCATCCAACCCCTCAACTCGCGTAAAACCTCCATACCTAGACTATTGCAACCCATACAAGAACTAACGTCACGTATACAGCTACGAACCTCTAGCCGATATCCCAGAAGAGCACCAAACAGCTTACCCTAGGCGGCGAAGTGAATCTATGGGTAGGGCTGGTGGACAGCGTGACGTCGGACGGCATATTGCGGCTACGGGTGGCGGCTGCGGCGGAGGTATTGTGGAGAGGTAAAGGCGAAGCTAGTGAAGATACGAC
>JAABUR0100002855.1_pt1 | contig 25399 bp, 28 predicted proteins | sample 5560091 | NCBI WGS metagenome assembly JAABUR01 (sample SAMN10711879, study PRJNA513375) | rock metagenome | isolation source: Antarctica rocks | place: Antarctica: Victoria Land, University Valley sud
GTCGTCGTGGTCGGCGCGGGGCTCGCGGGCCTCACCGCCGCGCGCAACCTCGTCCACGCGCGCAAGCGGGTCGTCGTGCTCGAGGCCCGCGACCGGGTGGGCGGGCGGATCCTCAACGAGTCGCTCGGCGGCGGCAAGGTGGTCGAGGTCGGCGGCCAGTGGGTGGGCCCCGGTCAGGATCGGATCATGGCGCTCGCCCGCGCCGTGGGCGTGCGGAGCTTCAAGACCTACGACCGCGGCACCCGGATCTTCGACTACCAGGGCCGGCGCCGGGAGTTCTCGGGCCTCATCCCGCCGATCCCGCCCGAAGATCAGCAGGAGTTCCTTGGCAAGCTCGTCGAGCTCGAGCAGATGGCCCGCGAGGTGCCGCTCGACCGGCCGGACTCCGCGCGCCGCGCGCCCGAGTGGGACGGGATGACGGTCGAGACCTGGAAGCTCCAGAACCTCTCTCGGCCCGGCGGCCGCTTCCTGATCGACCTGCTCGTGGAGTCGGTCTTCGCCGTCGAGCCGCGCGACCTCTCCTTTCTGCACTTCCTCTTCTACGGGCACGCGGGCGGCGGGTTCATCAAGCTCGCGTCGACTTCCGGCGGCGCGCAGGACTCCCGCTTCGTGGGCGGCTCCCAGCTCGTCGCCCAGCGCGTCGCGCGGCGCCTGGGTCATCGCGTGGTGCTCGGCGCGGCGGTGTCCTCCCTCGCCCAGCGCGGGGCGCGCATCCACGTGGAGAGCGCCGCCGGCAGCGTCGTGGCGCGGCGCGTCATCGTCGCGCTGCCGCCGACGCTCGCGGGACGCCTCGACTACCACCCGATCCTCCCCTCCGACCGCGACCAGCTCACCCAGCGGATGCCGCAGGGCTCGGCGATCAAGTGCGAGGCGGTCTACCCGACGCCGTTCTGGCGCGCCCACGGGCAGAGCGGCTACGTGAACTCAGACCGCGAGCCGATCCGGCTCACCTACGACAACTCACCGCCCGACGGGCGCCCGGGCGTGCTGCTCGGCTTCGCGCTGGGCGACGCCGCGCGCCGCCTCTCGCACCTCTCACCCCGGGCCCGCCGCGCCGAGGTGATCGGCGCCTTCACCCGGTTCTTCGGCTCGCAGGCCGCCCATCCGCTGCGCTACCTCGAGCACGACTGGTCCAAGGAGGAGTTCACCCGCGGCTGCTATGTCGGGTTCATGCCTCCCGGCGTGTGGTCGGAGTACGGCGACGCGCTCCGACGTCCCGCCGGACGGATCCACTGGGCGGGTACGGAGACCGCCACGGTGGGCAACGGCTACATGGACGGGGCGGTGCGCTCGGGCGAGCGCGCCGCGCGCGAGGTTCTGCGCTCGCTGTGAGCGGGGTCTAAGCGGGAGAGGCTTGACGGCGCCGCTTCCTGGGTACTGCGCTCTGAGGGATAACCAAGGGGAGGGAGACGGTCTTCCTCGTCGAATGCAGTGCCTGTAAAGCAACCACGGTTGGGAGACCTGATGATCGCTCTGGGCATCATCCTTCTCATCATCGGGCTCGTTGTAAAGAGCCTGCACATCCTGTTCATCATCGGCATCATCCTGCTGGTGGTCGGCCTGATCCTCGCCGCGCTCGGCACGATGGGGCGTGCGGTCGGCGGCCGGCGACACTACTTCTGAGCGCCACACGTTCGACCTGAGTCTTGAGACGGCGGGGCCTGTAGGCCCCGCCGTCTTTCGTTCGCCGCCCATGTAAAGAGCCGGTGACGAACCGTCGCATGGCGACGGTCGGTGCTCTACCTTCCCGCAGGTGCGCCGCCCCGTGCTCGTCCTCTTCGTGCTGCTTGCCGCGGTTCTTCCCGCCGCCGCCGCGAGCGCCGCCACGCCGCCTCCGGTCAAGCACGTCTTCGTCGTCGTGCTCGAGAACAAGGACCAGGCCAAGACCTTCGCCGCCGACTCCCCGGCGCCCTACCTTGCGCATACGCTGCGCCAGCGCGGGCAGTACCTGCCGAACTACTTCGGCGTCACCCACTTCAGCCTCGGCAACTACATCGCGATGGTGAGCGGTCAGGGGTCCAATCCGCAGACCCAGGCCGACTGCCAGTTCTTCACCGACTTCGCCCCCGGAGTTATCGGCCCCGACGGGCAGGCGATGGGCCAGGGCTGCGTCTATCCCTCCTCCGTCAAGACGGTGGCCGACCAGCTCGATGAGCGCGGCCTGGGCTGGAAGGGATACATGGAGGACATGGGCAACGACCCGGGGCGCGAGCCGGCCACCTGCGGCCATCCGGCCCTGAACACCCAGGACAAGACCCAGACCGCCAAGAAGGGCGACCAGTACGCGGCACGGCACAACCCGTTCGTCTACTTCCACTCGATCATCGACCGGCCCGCCTGCGCCGCGAACGACGTGCCGCTCACCCGGCTCGAAGGCGACCTCGCCGCCAACCGGGTCGGCGCCTTCACCTTCATCACCCCCAACCTGTGCCACGACGGGCACGACACCCCGTGCGTCGACGGCGAGCCCGGCGGGCTGAAGAGCCCCGACGCCTTCCTGCGGACCCTGATCCCCAAGATCACCGCCTCACGCGCCTACCACGACGGCGGGCTGATCGTCGTGACCTTCGACGAGTCCGAGAAGGGAGCCGAGGCATGCTGCAACGAGCCTCAGTTCCCGAACACCGCCAACAACGGCGGCACCACCACCGGTCGCGGCGGCGGCCAGGTCGGAGCGGTGATCCTCTCTTCGTTCGTCAAGCCGGGCAGCGTCAACCCCACGCCCTACAACCACTTTGCGCTGCTGCGCAGCGTGGAGGACATCTTCGGGCTCCCCCACCTCGGCTACGCGGCGCGGGCGGACCTCAAGGCATTCGGCTCCGACGTCTACAACGCCCCGGTGGTGGTCGCCTCCTGCCGCGACCGCACCCGCCCCACGCTGCGCTATGCGCTCGGGGGCATTCGCGGCTCGAGCCGCACGATCGATCTGCGCGGCACCGCGGCCGACGATGGCTGCGCCGGCTCGGTGGCGGCGCATACCGTCGCGCGCCGCGGGGCCGTCCGCTCCGTGCGCTTCGCGGTATCGGCCTTCACTCCCGGCGGCTGCCGCTTCGTGGGTGTGGACGGCCGGCTGACTCCCACCCGGAGCTGCCGGCGGCCGCTCTTTCTCACCGCCCGCGGCACGGGGCGCTGGCAGCTCCGGGTGCGCGGCCGCTTCCCCCACGGGCGCTACGTCGTGCGCTCGCGCGTCTACGACGCGGCCGGTAACATCGGGCGACCGGCTCCGCGGACGTTCCGCATCGCTCGCGTGCGCCCTCGCTTCGCCGGCTGATCCTCATGCTGCGCCGCCTCGGATTCACTTTCCTTCTCCTCCTCGTCCTCGGGGGCAGCGCGGCGCTCGCCGCGAGCTCCGGCCCCGGGGAGGTCGGCCCGACGACGCGACTGCAGAACAACGGGCGGCTGCTCACCCACGCCCGGGCGGGGCTCGTGGCGCTGGGCAACTTCCCGACCGGGGGAGCGCTGACATCCGACGGCCACTTCTATTGGACGGTCTCCACGGGGCGGGGGTTCAACGACGTGCGTATCGTCTCGACCGCTCGCCGCCGCGTCGTCCAGGTCATTCGGGTGCCCGGCGCGTCGGGCGGGATCGCGATCGACTCGCGGCACTCCGTGGCCTACGTCTCCGGTGTGGCCGACTCCAAGCACAAGGACGAGCAAAATCCGGGCCTCCCCGGTCGCGAGGGCGACAACGTGCGGGTCTACCGCTACGACCGCCGCTCGGGCCGGGCGCGCTTCGCCGGCCTGCTGCCGGTGCCCGCGCCGCCCGGCACGCCCAAGCCCCAGGGCCTCTCGGACAACACGGAGGTCGTCGCGTGGCCCGACCGCCTCGCGGTCGCCCCGAACGGGCGCACGCTCCTGGTTCCCCTGAACCTCGCCGACCAGGCCGCGATCGTCGACGTGGGCTCCAAGCGGGTGCGCTACGTGGCCACCGGGCGCTTCCCCTACGGAGCGGCGATCACCCGCGACGGAAGGACGGGGCTCGTCTCCAACGAGGTGCCCGGCACGGTCTCGGCGATCGACATGCGCACCGGGAGGAAGGTTAAGGATCTCCAGGTCGGCGGCCACCTCTCCCACCCCGAGGCGATCGCCGTCGATCCGCGGGCGGCGCGGGCCTACGTGGCCATCGCCAACTCCGACGAGGTCGCGGTCATCGACACCCGCCGCCTGACGGTCGAGCGCACGCTCTCGGTCGCCCGGACCGAGGGCGCCGGCACCTCGCCGATCGCCCTGACCGCGACCCCCGGCGGTGAGCAGCTCCTCGTCGCCGAGTCGGGCGCCGACGAGATCGCCGCCTTCACTCTGCCCGTGAGCCCCGCGCGCCGAGGTCATCGCGCGCCGCGTCATCGTGCGCCGCGGCCCTTCGGCCTGACTGCCCGCGCAGTCGGTCATCCCGCGCCGCCCCCCTACCGCCTGATCGGGCGCATCCCCACGGCGGCGTATCCGGCCGACGTGGCCGTGGACCGGGCGCGCACCGTGTGCCGTCGCGCCCTCCACGGCCGCCGCAGCTGCCGCCGTGTCGCTCCCACCCTCATCTACCTCTCGGCCAAGGGCGTCGGCGTCGGCCCGAACCGCCACGGATCGACGCCGTTCGCCACAAACGACGACAACGCGACCTCCTTCCAGTACCTGCCGCTGCTTGTGCGCGGCTCCGCCGGCATCCAGCCACTGCCGAGCGCTCGCGCGATCGCCGGCCTCACGCGCGAGGCCTCCGCGCAGCTCCGCCCGTCCAACGCCGAGCGGGCGCCCGCCGACACGCCGCTGCGCGCCGGCGGCCCGATCAAGCACGTCTTCTACATCGTGCGCGAGAACCGCACCTACGACCAGGTGCTGGGAGACGACGGCCGCGGCAACGGCGATCCCTCCCTCACCCTCTTCGGGCGCGCGAACACCCCGAACATCCACGCGCTCGTGCAGCGCTTCCCGCTCCTCGACCACGTCTTCGCCAACTCGGAGGCCTCGATCGACGGTCACTTCGTGACGAGCGCGGCCAAGGTCTCGGACTACGTCCACAAGAGCTGGTTCCAGAACTACGCGGCGCGCAAGCGCCCCTACGACTTCATCGATGCGGTGAGCTGGCCGCAGAACCGGTTCCTCTTCGACCAGGCCCAGCGCCAGAACATCTCCTACTTCAACTACGGCGAGGCGATCGCCGGGACCGTGCCCTCCCTGCCCGGGGTGGCGCAGACCACCGATCGTGACCGCGACGCCCAGGACACCCAGCAGGTTCAGGACAAGTTCCGCAACTCGGACATACAGCCGCCGGGGGGCTGCTACCCCAACGACGGGTCGATCGGGACGGACGCGATCGTCCCCAACACGGAGACCTACGACTCCTCGCTGCCCCTGGGCGCGCCGCCCAACGCGGAGTCGCGGTTCACGTGCTTCCGGGCGCGGTTCACCGCCCAGGACGTATCGGGCACGGTCCCCTCTTTCAACTACCTCGTCCTCCCCAACGACCACACGAACGGCACGACGCCCGGTCGGCGCACGCCGCGCGCCATGGTCGCCGAGAACGACTATGCCCTGGGCCAGATCGTCGATCAGATATCCCACTCGCGCGTATGGAAGTCCTCGGCGATCTTCGTGGTCGAGGACGACTCGCAGGACGGCTCGGACCACATCGACGCCCACCGGACCGTGGGCGCGGTGATCTCACCCTTCGCGAAGGCCGGAGCGGTCATCCACACCCGCTATGACCAGCTCTCGCTCATCCGCTCGCTCGAGCTGATCCTCGGGATGAAGCCGCTCGGGCTCTTCGACAACCTGGCCACCCCGATGTACGACGCGTTCAACCCGACCCCGAACAACGACGCGCCCTACAGCGCCCTGTCCCCGAACTTCAACCTCGTCGAGCGCAACGGCCCGGCCGCACCCGGCGCCAAGGTCTCGCGTTCCTTCAACCTCCAGCAGCCCGACCACATCCCGCAGCGCACACTCGACCGGCTGCTTTGGCAGTCCGTCCACGGTGCGCACTCCCAGCCCCCGCCGCCGGGACCGAACGCGACGCCCGAGCGCTGATCGTCCCGGCCGTCGGCGCGCCGCCCTCGCGCGCAGGCTAGGTTTGTCGAACATGTCCAAGCGCACGCTCATAGTCGCGACCGTCGTCCTGCTCTGCGTCGCGGCCGGGAGCGCGCTGGCGCTCGGCAGCGGCAACGGGCGGCCGCGCCTCCCGGCTCACCGGCCGGTGCTCGCTCGCGTGCCTCACCACGTCGCCGTGGCGCAGGCGCCCGCGCTGGCGCCGCACCCGCGCGCGGTCGAGCCGGTCGCGGGCATGGGCGGCCCCGCCCCGGTCGATTCTTCCTCCTCCTCCTCCTTCGACGGGTCTGCCGGCGGCGGCGGCCCAAGCGGCTCGCGCGGCTCCCCTGCCCCGTCGCAGCCCTCCAACGCCCAGTACCGGGCGCTCAGCCAGGAGAGCACGTTCTCCGATCTCCGTATCCAGATCGGCGAGGCCAGCGCCCAGTTCGTCGCCGGCGCCGGCGGGCTCGTCTTTCCCATCCAACCCGTTTCGATCGCCTCCCCACCGTCCACATGGTCGCTCGACCAGGGCGTCGACATCTCCACGCAGGGCCGCGCGTGCGGGCGCGGCGCGGTGGAGGTCGCGATGACCGACGGACGGATCGTCCAGGAGGGGATCTCGGGCTTCGGACCCGCCGCGCCGGTGCTGCAGGTCTCCTCCGGGCCGCTCGCCGGGCGCTTCATCTACTACGGGCACGCGCTCCCCGCCCTCGTGCCCGTTGGCGCAGTCGTGCGCGCCGGCCAGCCGATCGCCGAGGTCGGCTGCGGGCGGGTGGGGCTCTCCTCCGGTCCGCACCTCGAGATCGGCGTGAGCGTCAAGGGCGGCCCGACGTGCTGCCCCGGCGGCGCGCAGACCGCTCCCGCGATGGAGCGGCTGCTGCTGAGCATCTACGGTCGGCGGCGCTAGGCCGGCCGGCGCGTCGCACCGGTCACGGTCGGCCGGCTACGAGTCTGTTAGTCGGGTGCGTCGGGGCGGCCGCCCACGAGCGCGATCAGCGCCGGAAACAGCGCGAGCAGCCCGTACTACGTGAGCGCCGCCGCCCAGTCGGTGAGGTTGTCCTCGCCGAACTCGGTGAACGTCCGCTTGAGGGTGGCGAACAGCCCGGAGCCCGAGTCGGTTCCCCGCGGACGGTAGTCGGCACGACGGCCTCCAGAGCCGCCGTCGGGATGGCCGCTCGCCGAGCCGTCCCCGGCGGTTCGCCGCCCTTCTTGTCCTGTGTGGGCTGGCTCATCGCGGCTCCTTTTCTCACCTGGTCGGCCCGCTGAGACACCGGTACTCGAGCGCGGACCCACGTACTTACGGGAGCGAAGGGGGGGCCGGTACAGCGATGCGCACCGTGGCGTGGCGATCGGTGGCCTGCCACCATAAGGCCATGGCACATGGAAGCGCAGCTGCCCCCATCGACCTTCCGGCACCGCCTGGCACAGTAGCGACAGCGCCGATGAAGCGTCGACGAGCCGCCGTTACGCCGGTGAAGTTCCTTGCGTCTTCGTCGCTGGAGAGGCCACCACCGGCGCGTAGCGACGACACCGCCTTGATCGCGGACCAACTCGGGATCACGCCGAGAGGGCTAGATACCGCACGCGAGATGTTGTTGCAGCACTTGGCCGTTGCTGGCAACGGACAGGCAGGGCGACTCATTGCGAGGTTTTCGGGCACCCGCGCGGTCGAGTTAGAAGCCGCGGGATTGGTTGTCGCTGGCAGCGAGCCCACCAAGGCGGTAGGAGTGGCTTTGATCGCCGATCCGCTCGTGATCCTTGCGGTTGGAGGCGTCGAACAGGCGCTCCATTGGAGGTTGTTACCGGGCGGGCCGTCAATCACCGCCCGTGCCAACGGTCTGCGGTTGCTGCGCGCTATGTCGTCGGGGGGGGAGCTTCGATTTCGGCTCGGCAAGCGAGACGAGCTGCCTCCGCTTGTGGTCGACGGCGGGACCTGGACTGATGAGGAAGAATGGCGACTCTTCGAGGATCTGGCGACAGTCGAAGAGTGGTCCGGTGCCTGCCTGCCGGTTCCCAGCGAGGTCTCGGCTGAGGACGCCACGCGCGCTGCTCAAGCGGCCGGCTGGATTCGGACGCAAGAGGTTCCAGCGACGCTCACCGGTCCCATCGAGTTCGGTCCCATCGATACGTCGGCTCTAGAGGCTGACGAGCTTCGTATTCACCAAGACTTCGCGCTCAGCCTTTTCGACGTCGATGTGCCGCTCGGTGAAGGTACCGCCCGCATCGCGCTTGAACGCTTGGAACTTGCGCCGAATGGGGATCGGAACCGGATCCGAGCGTGGCCCTCGAAAGCGGACATCACATTCACGCTCAATTCTCCACCAACCCGTCGCGGAGAGGCGTCTCGCACACAGCCAAGACGTGTGGCGGCGCCTAAAGCCACTGACGCCTCGCTCAAAGGCCTTTCAGCCGTGGCGCGCCCGGCCTCTTCCCGATTGCGGGACGTGCTGTCAGCTCGGTCCGAGCGTCGCAACCTCTCGACGGTTGCCTCAACTCGTGCGTTGCTCGACGACCTCCGTACCTGACGTTGGCAGGGACGCTCGCCTACGTCGATTCGTCGGCCTACCTCAAGCTGCTATTCGCCGAGGAGGAGTCGGCCGCCCTGGAGGTAGTGCTAACCGAATGGCCGCATCTGGTGTCGTCGACACTGCTCGAAGTCGAGATGCACCGCGCGGCATACCGTGAAGGCGTTCCGGCTGTCGAGTGCGAGGCCTTGCTTGGGGCCGTAACGCTGCTTGACATCGATGAGTCGACGCGGGCACGAGCAGAGAGAATCGGACAGTCCGAGCTACGAGCGCTCGACGCCATACACCTCGCTTCGGCGGCTGGTCTCGGCAATCAGCTTGGCATTCTGTTCGCCTACGATCAACGCATGATCGAGGGGGGCCTGCTTGAGGGTCTGCCGGTGTGGGCGCCCCGGCCGCCGTAGCGTCCGGCTTCGTGGTTGAGCTCGGCCGCGTCGTCCCCGCTCGCGAGGACCAGGACGACGAACCGGTCCCGACGGCTCCAGCCGCCGCAAGTCCAGCCCGCCGAAAGAGCAAAAAGCCATACGGCAGCGACGGGGCATGGTACAGCGATGCGCACCCTCGCTTGAAGATCGTCGGCGTGGCACCATGAAGCGATGGCACACCACAAGCGCAGGCGAGCGAAGCAGCGCCGCGCCGGCTGCCTGCTATGCAAGCCGCACAAGGTGCCGATCGTGAAGAAGGGCGAGCGCGCTCGCGGTCGTCGAGCGGCCATGCGCCACGAGTCGACGGCGACCCGAGCCACGTGAAGCACTACATCGGCTCGCGCAGCCTCAGAATTGCCTGCGTCAATTCGTCGCGACCAGCGCCTCGGCGTCTACGAGTGCAAGGTAGTCCGAAAGCTCCTCCAGCGTGGGTTCTGCGTGAATGGTGCGCTCGAGCGCCTCTCCGAGGCGATCCATTCCGATCTCCGCGAGCTGCTCGGCCAGCTCGCCGCGTGCCAGCGGGAACCGGTTCCGTACTAGCAGTAGCCCACGTGCCGCACTGGTGATCGTGGCGCGCGCCTGGTCCTGGGCCGCATCAACGTCTCCGATCGAGATCAGCCTTGCGGTCAGCGTGATGTGCTCAGGCAGACGCCGCAACTTCATCACGCCGTCCGGCCAAAGGGCCCCCTCGACTATCGCTGCCGCGAGTTGGCGGAAAGCTCCGCAGTCATGCAGTATCAGACCGCAACGAAGCGTCCACTGGACGAAGTCATCTCCGTTATTCAGCTTCTGCCAGGTCCGAGGCTGGTCGAGGGCGTAGATGTCGACCTCAGCGGAGAGATCCGAGGCGTCCGGCCTAGGCCCGATCACGTGATAATCGAGATCGCTGATCGCGGTGCGCCTTTGGCGTGCCGTGGATCCCGTAAGCGCTAGCCCGTCCGCGCCGGAAGCGTGTCCTCGCTCAAGCAGCGTGCGCGTGATCTTTCGCTGGGCAGGCGACTGGTACTGGTCGGCGAGCTGCCGGTCGTTCTCTAGGCGGCGCTGCCAATCATCGAGATCACGAGGATCACCACGCTCGAGTAGCGGCGCAACGCAATCGCTCATGGAGACGCCCGGCTCGCAGCATCGACGAGCTGTTCGACATGATCGGCGACAACATCGATGTCTTCGCCGTCGAGGTCGGGTTCGTCTCCCTCGTACCACACATCCTTGCGGGCCTGGTTCAGCATCCGCAAGAGCGGACCGAAATCCTCGTCCACCACGCCGCGGGTATGAAGCTCAGTCGCGGCATCCGCCTTCAGCGGATGGCTTTTCTTCGTCTCTATCTGATTGGCGTCGGCGAGAGCCACGACCGCCGCCTCGGCCGCATAGAAGAGCGCATTGATCGCACCGCGAACATCGTCCGAAGCGATGTCGTCTCTCGCGGATGCCAAGTGCTCCTGCGAAAGCTGAGCCTTTGGCTTCGGCGACACAGCCGAGATGCTAATGCGCGAGTCGGCGCAAGCAAGCAACCAGACGGGAGCGACGGGACTCGAACCCGCGACCTCCGGCGTGACAGGCCGGCGCTCTAACCAACTGAGCTACGCCCCCCGAGAAGCGGCTCCTGAGTATGGCAAGGCTCCGTCCGCCGGACGCGGTTGCCTCCAGCGCCGCGAGGGTAGGTCAACGAAATGCCAGCCTCTCTCGAGATCACCCCACCTTCCGGTCCGCCCGAGCAGCCGATGCCGGGAGGACCGCCCGGCCCGAGCGTGCCCGACCCGGTGCCGTCCCCCGTGCCCGACCCCGGGGGACCCGGCGTACCCGAGCCTTCGCCGCCCTCTCAGCCCGACATCCCTGCGCCGGATGCACCGACTCCCGACCCCAAGGGCCCGGAGACGCCGGACCCGGCGCCCGCGCCGCAGCCGAGCCCCGGCGCGCCCGACGTTCCCTCGATCTAACCGGCCGCCCCTACGAGGTTCCGGCGCCCTGCTCCTCGTCCGTGCCGACGTTGGCGTCGTCTGAGCCGGTCGAGCGGTCCTCGCCGCCGGCGGCCGGGGTGTCCTTGAAGTCGGACCGAGGGGAGGACTCCGACAGGCGCTCTTTGACCTCCTCGGCCGGCGGCGGCGAGGCGGCCTGCGCGCCCTCTCCCGGCCCGTGGAGGAGGTTCTGCACGTCGCGCACGCCCGAGACCTTGCGCGCCTCGTCCTCGAGCCGGGCGGGCAGCTCCGTGTCGCTCACCTGGCCGCGGAGCGTGACCACGCCGTTGACGGCGTTCACGTCGATGTCGCCCTTGGGCACCGCCTGGTCGCGGAAGAGCGCGGTCGTCACCCGGTCGCTCAGCGTTGCGTCGTTGTCTGCGCCGGTCTGGGCGCTCGAGGCGGGAGCCGCGGCCGACTGAGCTGGAGCACTCGCCTTTCCCTGCGCGCGGCGGCGGGCAAGGAGCGCGACCGCGCCGCCCACCGCGAGCGCGGGGCCCGCGAGCTTGGCCAGCGACCCCGAGTCGACCCGCTCCGCGGCCGTGCTCGAGCGGACGGTGACCGGCACGGAGCCGACGAGCTCGCCGACGGCGGCGAAAGCGTTCGCGAAGCGCTCGGCGCGCTGGTCGGAGGGCTGCTCGAGGGTGATCTTCACGACGGGGCTCCTTGGGGACGGTTCGGGGGCTCCCGCTTCGCTACCCGTTGAGCGCCCAACGGAATCGCACGCGGCCTCGTTCCGGGCTAGGCTGTCGGGCGCGATGGGCGTCACCGCGCCGCCGCCGGTCTCGACTAATCCGCTGAGACGGGTCAGCGATGACTTGCGCGCCGAGCGTCGCAACCGGGTCGCGCCACCACCGGGTCCGACCCAGTTCAGCATGAGCCGCACCCGGGGGTTCGTGCGCAACCCGCTGCCGATCCTGCTCGAGGCCTACGAGCGCTACGGGCCCGTGTTCACCGTGCGCCTGCTGCATGCCCCGGTGATCTTCATGATCGGACCGGCCGCCAACCACTACGTGACCGTCTCGCACCCGGAGAACTTCTCCTGGCGAGAGGGCGGCATGCGCGACCTGATCCCATTGCTCGGCGACGGGCTGCTCACCACCGACGGGGTGACCCACGGCAACGCGCGACGGATCATGCTCCCCGCCTTTCACCGCGAGCGCACGCTCTCCGCCGGAGAGACGATGCTCGTGGAGGCCGAGAGAGCGCTCGAGCGGTGGACCGTGGGCCAGCGTCTCGACGTCTATCGCTGGACGCGCGAGCTCGCCCTGCGCATCGCGCTGCGCGCCCTCTTCGGCTTCGATCCCGACAAGGACGACCCGGGCGGCGAGCTCGCGCACGAGTTCGAGATCGGCCTGAGCTACCACGGCCGCGACTACCTCCTCCAGATCCTGCGCGGCCCCCGAACGCCGTGGGCGCGAATGCACCTCGCGCGCCGGCGCATCGACGCGGTGATCTTTGCGGAGATCGCGCGGCGCCGCGCCGAGCCGGCGGGCGAGCGCAGCGACCTGCTCTCCCTCCTGCTCGAGGCGCGCGAGGAGGACGGCGCCCTGCTCACCGACCTCCAGGTGCGCGACCAGGTCATGACGCTGCTCTTCGCCGGCCACGACACGACCACCGCCACGGTCACCTTCATGCTCTACGAGCTCGCCCGCCACCCGCACGAGCTCGTGCGGCTCCTCGATGAGCAGGACCGCGTGCTCGACGGTCGGGGTCCCACGCCGGCGGAGCTCGCCGGCGGCCTGCCGCGCCTGGAGGCCGCGCTCGACGAGACTCTGCGCCTCTATCCCCCCGCCTGGGTCGGCCCGCGACGCGCCGTGCAGAGCTTTGAGTTCGCGGAGCACACCGTGCCGGCCGGGATGCTCGTCAACTACTCCTCGTGGGTGAGCCACCGGCTGCCCGAGGTCTTCCCCGATCCCGAGGCCTTCGTGCCCGACCGCTTCACGCCGGAGAACCGCGCGCGGCTACCGAAGGGCGCCTACGTGCCCTTCGGCGCCGGGTCGCGCATCTGCATCGGGATGCGCTTCGGCCAGCTCGAGACCAAGGCGCTCCTGACGCTCATCCTCCAGCGCTTCCGGCTCGAGCTCGCCCCCGGTCGCGAGATGACCGTCCACCCGACGCCGACGCTCGGGCCGCGCGACGGGATGCCGATGGTCGTGCGCGAGCGGCGGAGCTGAGGCGACTAGTAGGGCCTGCTCTTCTCGCGCGGGCCGAGCTGCTCGTTGGCGCGCTTGACGAGCCCGAGCGCATACTTCAGGAAGAAGCGGCCGTTCTCCGCATCTCCCCGATGGCACTTACCGCCCGAGAGACCCGGATTGCCGATCCCCAGGAAGCCATCGGCGAGGGGGCTCGTGGTCTTGGTGGTGGGGCGCGGCCCCAGGCCGCGACCGGACGGGTTGCAGAGCACCTCGTTGCCGTAGCGTACGCGGCTGTGGGGCCGGAGCGGGCCCCGCCCGTTCACCGGGTGGAGACGACGAAGTGCTTGCCGTGCACGAGGCTCGAGACCTTCTTGCCGTAGGCGACCTCGGTGGAGGTCCAGTCGAAGTGGGTGGAGTTCAGGAAAAACCCCTGGATCGAGTTGATGTCGACGCGGTTGAGCAGGCGCGCGACGGTTTTCACCGAGAGCGCGTCGGCGGCGCCGGCATCGATGTACACCACGGTGTGCAGGAGCGCCGAGAGCTTCTTGACGCCGTAGTGGCCCCGGGCCCGAGATACGAGGAGGAGTCGCTACCCGGGAGAGAACCACCGAAGCGGATGAGAATACCGCTCTATCTCCCGGTTCGGCAGTAGTCGGGCGCGCGCGTGCAAGGGAGCGTGCAGCGAAAAGGGTTCTGCGCTCGCGACCGACGTCGAGGCGTATGCCGCCCGTTCTCCGCGCGCCAGCTCGTCTGCCGGTGTCGGCCCTCGTGCTCCTCATGCTCACCCTCGTCGCGTTCTGCGCTCAGGCAGGCACGGCGCGCGCCGCGGGCTCGAGCGGCGGCGCGACGGCGCCCGCAGGTGGTTCCGCCATCCTCCCGAGTGGTCCTCCGGGCAGCTCGGGCGGAGCGAGCTCGCAGATCGCCGTGCCCCGGATCGCCGTGCCCCAGGTCCGTTCCTCGGGCCCCTCGGGCGGCGCCAACGCCCACGCCGTGCCACCGCGACGCCGCTCCCGCCGTCCCGCTCGCCGCAGGAGACCGGCGCCCCCGGGTCGCTCCTCGCGCCCGGCGATCACCCCCAACGCGGGAGGGATCCCCGCGAGCTACGCGCGCCTCTATCGGGCCGCCGGCGCGCGCTACGCCGTCGACTGGCGCGTGCTGGCCGCGATCGGCGCGATCGAGTCCGCCCACGGCCGCTCCGGGGCGCCCGGCGTCGCCGCCGGGCTGAACTTCGCCCACTGCTGCGCGGGGCCGATGCAGCTCTGCGCCGTGCGCGCCTGCGGCAACGTCTGGCAGACCTACGCCTTCGACGCCAACGACGACGGCTCGGCGTCGGTCTACGACCCCGCGGACGCCATCTATGCGGCCGCCGCTCTCCTGCGCGACCTGCGCAGGCAGGTCGGCGCACGCGCGGGCCTGCTCCTCGCCGCCTACAACGCGGGACCGGGGGCGGTGGCGCAGTACCACGGCGTGCCGCCCTACCCGGAGACGAAGGCCTACGTCAGCGCGGGGCTGACCTACATCGCAGGGCTGTAGGCCGCTATACCTCGGGGCGTGGTCTCGAGGGAGGAGCGACGCAAAGCGGCCGAGCAGCGGCGGCGCGTGGTGCGCCGGCAGCGTCGCGGGCTGGCCTTCGCCGTGCTCCTCGTGCTCGCCGCCGTCGCGACGATCGTGGCGACAAGCGCCGGACGGAAGGGCGGCGCACGCGCCTCGGCGGGCGCGCGGGCGCCTGTGCGGGCGCGGCCCCGGCCGCCCGCCGTGGACCGCGTGCTCGGCTACACGGACTACGTGCTCGCGGGCTCGCCCCGCCGCCGCGAGGTGGCCCTGACCTTCGACGACGGCCCGGGTCCCTACACGGCGAAGGTTCTCGCCATCCTCCGCCGCACGCACACGGACGCGACCTTCTTTCCCGTCGGGCGTCCGATCGGGGCCTTTCCGCGCGGGCTGGCCGGAGTGCGACGCGCCGGGTTCCCGGTCGGCGACCACACGATGACCCACCCCTTGATGGGTCACCTCGGAGCGGGCGCTCAGGCCGGCGAGATCGACGGCCAGGCTCGGCTCCTCACCCGTCACGAGATCGCCTATCCGCGCTTCTTCCGACCGCCCGACGGGTCCTTCGACGGGACGACGAGGGCACTCCTGCAACGTCGCAGGATGCTGATGGTGCTGTGGTCGGTGAACCCGGAGGACTACTTCCGGCCGGGCGCCGCGCAGATCGTGGGGCGGGTGATGAGAGGCGCGCGCCCGGGAGCCATCGTCCTCATGCACGACGGCGGGGGAGACCGCTCGCAGACCGTCGCGGCGCTCCCCACGATCATCCGCCGGCTCCACGCCCGGGGGCTGACGCCGGTCTCGATCCCGCAGCTGCTGCAGGACGATCCCCCTCCCCACCACCAGCCACCACCGCCCAACCTGGCGGGCGTGTGAGGGGAGAGGTCGTCGAGCAAGATCCCAGACCCGGCAGTGGGCGGTCCCGGGCTCGAACCGGGGACCTCCTGCTTGTAAGGCAGGCGCTCTGACCAGCTGAGCTAACCGCCCGGAGCGGAGATGATCGCATCGACCGTGCTGAACGCCGGGTGCCGGCGAAACGCTCAGCGCGCCGCGAGGCTGCGCCGCGCCTGTCGCTCTGCCTGCGCGGTGGCGAGCGCGAGCAGCCGGCGCTCCTGCGCACGTGCCGGCGCGAGCAGCGCCGCGCGGGCGCGTGACCGAGCCGCCGTCACGGCGGTCGGTCGCAGCCGGCGCGCGACATTCGTCGCCGCCTGCGAGAGGACTGCGGGCAGCTTGCTCCTCGCCTGCCGGCGCGCCTGCGCAGCGGCTCGGGAGCGCGCCTGCGAGGCGGCGGACGGCCCGGGCGCCACGCATGCGCGACCGCGCGCGGTTACCGTCTCGCGCACGCGTGCGTGCGGCGCCACCTGCGCCTGGCCGCTGACCGTTCCCCGGCGGGTGACGGAGAAGACGCGTCGGGCGCCCGAGCGGGAGAGCACCACGACCCGTGCCGTCGCTTGGGTCGGAAGGGTCACTCGGGCCGGTTGGACGACGGCCACCATGCGGGTACCCGTCGCCTTCGCCGACGCGAAGCGGCACACCGAATGTTGCAAACCGAGGCGTCCCTCACCGCCGTCGCGCGGGGAGCGAGAGCCGCCGCTCAATGCCAGCGCGAGACCTCCGACGAGGAGGATGCCGATCACGCTGAACACGGCGGCGACGGGAACGCGCCGCGCGCGGTCGAGGGCGGAGCGCACGAACGAGCGGCTACCCGCTCGACCGGCCGCGCAAGCCGGCGCGACGCGTGCGCTCCCGGCGCCGAGCGCCGACCGTCACCCGGACGGTCGAAGCGCTCGGCAACCGAGGCGAATCAGCCCTGTCCGCTCGTGCCCGTCGTCGAACCGGAGCCCGTCGAGCCCGCGGAGGAGCTCGGAGCGGGCACCGCCGCGGTGCCGCTCGACGGGGTCTGCGCGGCGGTCGAAGCCGCCGTGGGGGTCGCGGGGGTACCCGTGACCGTAGTGCCCGTTGACGGCGCGGCGGAGGCCGCACCGGCGCCCGAGGCCGTCGCGCTCGGCGTCGACGCGGCGCCCGTGCTGGCGCTCGGAGTCGGCGCGGTGGCCGGCGTGCTCGCCGCCGGCGTCGCCGGCGCAGGCGTCGGGGCCGGCGTGCTCACCTGCGAACCCGAGCCCGACGGCGCGGGAGCCGGCGAGCTCTGCGTCGTGCCCGCGGAGCCGCTCGCCTCCGTCGTGCCCTGGCCCCCGGTCGGGGCCGTCGACTGTCCGCCAGTGGAGGCAGACGGCGAAGGCGCCGAGGAGGACTGCTCGCGCGGGGCGGGCGCCGCGGCCTGCGGGGCGCTCGCCTGGGTGCGAGTGGTGGACGACGGGGCGGAGTGCGTCGAGGTCGAGCGCTGGCTCGGCGCCGAGTACGCCGGGGTCGACCGCTCGCTCGAGGTGGCGCGCGGCGCGTGGGACGACGACGTCGAGCGCTCGCTCGTCCTCGCCGAGGAGGAGTACGACGGGGTCGAGCGCTCCTGCGCCGGAGCCGAATGACTCCGGCTCGGGTAGCTCGAGCCGCCCGAGGACGCGCCCGTCCCGGCCGAGGTCGCCGACGACGTGGCGTAGGTCCGGTGGGGGGCGTAGTAGTAGGACCGTCGGTAGGTCCGGCGCGAGCGGTAGCTCCTCACCGACGCGCTCTGGACGTGCACGGAGGCCGCCTGCGCGCGGGCGTGCCCGCGCAGCCGGTCCAGGGGCACGTGCACGACGACGAAGCCCGAACGGGGAGCGCCGTTGAACCAGCCGGCGCCCCCGCCCGGGTTGGCGTAGGAGGTGCCGAAGAAGCGGCCGTTGATCGACATGTAGACGTGCCCGGGGTTCGCGTAGATCGTCACCGCACCGGCGCCGGGAGCACCCCAGTTCATGAAGCCGCCCGAAACGAGCGGCGCGTTGAGCAGTCCGGCGGAGTGAAGCACGGCGGACACGGCGCCCGAGCAGTCGTACGGACCGCTGAACGAGCCGTTGTGCCCTCCGCCCCACGAGTAGGCGTAGTGGTGGCTGTCGATCGCGCTGGCGGCGGCGATCATCGTCGCGATCAGGTCGCCGCCCGATCCCATGGGACCGCCGAAGCTCACCGGCGAGCCGCTCTGGGCCGGCGCTTTGGGCGCCGCCTCCGCGTGCCGGGTGGGCGGCGCGGGGTGCGAGGCCGGCGCGTGGCTGGGCGCGGGCCGCTGTGCGTGGTGTGTCGCGTGAGCGGCCGGCTTGGCCTCCGACGCCTTCGGCGCGGGCCGGGTCTGCGGGTGCTCGACGCGCGCGGCGCGCCGCGGCGCGGGAGTGCTCGCCTCCGGGAGACGGCGGGTCACCTCGGCGTTGCCCGTGCGCGTCGGTGTGCTCGGCGCGCTGGACGAGCGGGGGGGGGCTCCGCCGGCAGCGGCCGCCGGCCCGCCGATCTGCACCTTGGAGTGAAAGAGCGTCACCCAGGTCTTCAGATCCACCTGGCCCGTGGCCGGGAGCCCCTCGCGGGACTGGAACGCACGCACGGCGGCGCGGGTCTGGGGCCCGAAGATCCCGTCGTCGGGAATGCGCACCGCGCGCTGAACCGCGGCGACCGCCCATCCGTTCGAGCCAAAGGCCGCCAGCACGGGCATGGTCTGGGGCGCGGCCTGCGGCAGGCCCTGACCGGCGCCGGCCGAGCGGGCGCCGGAGTGGGCGTCGGCCTCGGCGGCCGCGAGTCCCGGCAGGGCGGGGCCGGCGACGACGGCCGCGCTGAGCGCAAGGGAGGCACCCTTGCGCCGCGGAGCGTTGCGGCGGGTGATGGCGGCCAGCTCGCGGCGATGAAGCGAGCGGGCGAGCGACGCCTCCCAGAGGGGGTTCGAGGCGAGGTCGCGCTCGGACACGGACCAGTCAACGGCGGCAGGTGATGGGCGCAAGGCCAGGCTCCTGTTTCGGGGGTCGACGCCTGCGGGGTTAGCTGACGGGCTCGCGCGGGAAAGACCGCGCTACGTCACCGGACGGCGACGATTCGCCCCAGCGGCACAAGGGCCGCATGGTTCCCCCGCTCCCTCACCGCGGACGGTGAAGGGATTAGGCGGCTTGGCGGGGCGGACTGTAGCGCCTCTGCGCTACGAGCGTCTACCCCTGTGCGGCGGCGGGGGTCATGGCGTCTGACCGCGCGCCTGGCGGTAGGCATCCGAAAATGCCTTGGAATACGCGCGGTGAGCGCCGATGCGCCTTCCCTCGGCGTAGCCAGCGCGCGCTCCGCGGGGGGCGGCGCCGGCGTGCGTCGCCTTGACCTCCGCCGGCGCCGATGTGCCCGTGCCCCCGTGTCCGATGGCGTAGCCCGCCGCCGCGACAACGAGCACGAGCAGCGCCGGGACCCCGATCCTCAGCACTGCACAGGCCCGTGATAGCTGGGCGGCGGTGGCGGGGCGTTCTGGCAGTCGGGGTTCGAGTGCAACAGCTTGCGCCCCTGCGGCGTGTCGACGGAAGGCGAGGGGCGCGGCGAGGTCGCTCGGGGGGTCGAAGCCGCGGGCGGCGAGGGAGACGGCGAGGGAGACGAACGGGCCGACGGGGCTCCGGCAGCGGGAGGACGCGCGGGCGCACTGGGCGCGCGGGCGCGGGCCGCCGCGAGGGCCTTCGCGCGTCCGGCGCGCTCACCGGCGGCGGCGCCCGCGCGGTTCCCCTCGGCCATCCCGTCGGCCATCCCGCGACGACGACCGGCCGCGAAGGCGTCGGTCCGGCGTGCGGGCGCCGGACCAGTGGCAGCGCGGGGTGAGGCTGCGGGGCGGGTGAAGCGGCCCACGGCGAACCCCGTCGCGGCAAAGGCGCACACGAGCACGGCGATCAGGCTGGCAAGGGTGAGACGGCGAGGGGTCACGACCGCCCACGGTAGCCGCCGGTCCCGACGCGACGCCGGGGCGAAGGCGACGCCGGGGCGGCGGAGCTCAGCTCGGCATGGCGTAGATCGTCCCGCCGCGCTCGAGCACCCGCTTGGCGGCCAGGGGCTGCACCGCCGGCCCCTGCTCCACCGCTCCAGTGCGCGCGTTGAAGACCGACCCGTGGCACGGGCAGTACAGCGCGCCGCTCTGGTAGGTGACCGCGCAGCCCGCGTGCGTGCACACCGCGCTCAGGGCGCTCAGGTTGCCGCTGCGGTCGCGCACGACGATGTCGGCCTGCCCGTCCCGCGGGTCGCGGTAGGTGGCGGCCTGACCCGGCGCGAGGCTCCGGGAGGGTCCGAGGCGCACGGCTCCACGGGGCGCAGCCGGGGCGCCGCGCGTCGCCGGGTGATGATGGACCTCGAGCGGCGCATGGGCGGGCGCCCCGCGCGGCGCGGCGGGGGCGGCACCGGACGCGAGTGAACCGAGGCCGCTCCCGCCGCGGTAGCGGCCCTTCGCCGCCGCCGCGAGTCCGCCGAGCACGCCGGTCGCTACCCCGGCGGCGGCGAGCGCCTGGCCGATCGCCCGGCGCCGGGTCAGCGTTGCGCCGGCCGGGACCCCGGCGCCGAGACGCGGCCGCGCGCCCGGCCTCGGAGCGGACCGGCCGCGCCGACGCGCGAACAGCTCGTGCAGCCGGTGGTCGAGCGCGGGTTGCCCCGCCGCGCCCGCGAGCACGAAGGGCAGCCACGCGAAGACGAAGACGATGTCCGAGCCGAGGAAGTACGGCGAGGTCTTCCAGCTCGCGGTAAGAAAGAGCAAACCGTTGAGCGCCAGGCCGGCTCCCGCCGCCCCGCGCGTGAAGAGCCCGGCGGTGACGAGGAGCCCGACGGCGATCTCGAGGAGCGCGACCCCCACGCCGGCGACCCTGGGGAACGGCAGCGCGAAGGCATGCAGGACGAAGCCGCCCGGCGTGCCGGTGGCAAACGCGCGAAGCTGGGCGCCGATGTAGGTCGGAGCGCCCGGGTGCAGGAAGCCGGGATCGCTCAGCTTCTGCATCCCGCCGTAGACGAAGGTCACCCCGAGGAAGACCCGGAGCGGGAGCAGAGCGGCGGCGGGGCTCAGCGCGCGAAGACGAGGCATGAGCCGAGCATTATCGGGCGCCGGACTGAGGCCCGACTGAACCGGGGCTGAGAGAACGCTCAGGCGCAGAACGCCGCGGAGGAGGCGTACCGTTCATGACTCACCCCGTGTGACGCCGCACCGCCCTCGACGACAGGAGACCTCGTGAAGAAGTTGCTCGAACTGCTCGTGTGCATTCTCCACCCCCTCGCGGTGGTGCTCGGCTGGATCGATCTGGCCACCCGCCGCCGTGACCTCACCGCCGTGGGCAAGGCCGCGTGGGGCCTGGCCATGCTCGTGCCCGCCGCCCCGTTCCTCTACGTCCTCACGGGCGGACGCTTCTGGTGAACGCGTCCGGGCATGACTGTAAGCGGCTTCGGCTGGCCTTGGAACCCGCGAGCAAGGGTCGCCGTCCGCCGGCGCCCTACCGGACTCGGCAACCCGAGGAGCGTCGCCTCAAGGGGTGGGAACCGATCGCCTCGCTGACTCGGCGAAAACCACGGAGCGTCAGCACCAGCAGTGCCACGGTCGCGAGCACCGTGAGAATTGCCACCACGACCGCCGCAACCAGCTGGTGCACCAGGGCAAGCACCACCGAGGTCACCAGACCGGCCAAGAGCCCTGAGATTATCTGGATCATTGCCTACTCACTCCCGGTGGACGCGTGTATCCCATGCGCTTCGGCCGCGCCCGCCGCGGGGGTGGGCGAGGGGTTCTCCCGCTGGTCGAGGATCTCGGAGACGATGACCTGAATCGAGCCCGCGACGGGAATGGCGGCCAGGGCGCCGAGGATGCCCGCGACCTCGGTGCCCACCAGGATGGCGAGTAGCACGGCGAGGGCTGAGAGCTTGAGCGCGCGGCCGTAGATGAGCGGGCGCAGGCGGTGGCCCTCGACCACGTGGTAGAGGGCCATGAGCGCGAAGACGACTACGCCGGCGATCGGACCGGTGCTCAGCGCGACGAGGCTGAGCAGCACGGTGACGAGCGCGGGACCGAGGTAGGGAATGAGCTCGATGACGAGCGTGAAGAGCCCCAGTGGGATCGCGTAGGGCACCCCGACGATGAGCAGCAGGACGGTGGCGAAGACGCCGGCGAGGAAGCTGGCCAGCAGATTCCCGGTGACGAAGCCGCCGACGGACCTGTAGACGCCGGCGCCGATCCGCTCCGCGCGGGGCCGGTTGGCTGCGGGGATCAGCCTGAGGCTGTGGGCTCGCCACTCGGGCCCCTCGAGCAGCATGAAGAGCGTCAGGAACGCGATGATCACCAGGCCACCGGCCCCGGTGGCGACGCCCTTGGCCACGCCGAGAGCAGGCGTCGCGGCGCCCGAGAGTCCCCCGCCACCACCCTGGCTCATGGTCGCCTTGCGCACTTCCTCGACCACGTGGTACTTGCGCTCGAGGAAGCCGAGCGGCCCCTGCCCCTTGGTCAGATCGCCCACGAGGCCGGGGAGCGCCTTGACGAAGTGGTTGACCTCGGTCACCAGCGGCGTGATGAATACCACCGCGAGCCCCGCGACGATGATCACCGCGACCGCATAGACGGCCGCGACGGCCGGGCCGCGCCGCAGTCCGCGCCGCCCGAAGAACTCGACGGCCGGGTTGAGCGCCAGGGCCAGGAAGAGGGCGATCGCGATCAGGGTGAGCGCCGACTGGGCGAGCACGAGGAAGCCGAGCGCAGCAGCCACTCCGAGCACGATCCCGAGCCCGACGAAGATCGAGCGGGGGCGCAGCGCCACCACTCGCTCGGGCGCCGGGGACGAGCGAGCAGGGGATGGTGGGCTCGGGGGAGCGGGCGCGTCGTTCACGCGCGTCCGCTCCCCCGGCCCTCAGCGGCCAGTTGGCCCCTCAGGGCCGCCGGGCTCACCGCTATTTCTTGTCTCGGTCGAGCAGGTTCTTGGCCTTGTCGGCGGCCTTGTCGACGCCGTCCTTGACCGACGCCTTGGCCCGGTCTCCCTTGCCTTCGTTCTTGAGGCTCTCGTCGCCGGTGAGACTGCCGGCGGCCTCCTTGACGCGGCCCTTTCCTTCGTCTGCGTGCTTGTCGGCCATAGGGCCCTCCTTGTGGTTGGGGTTCGGGTTGGGTGAGATGACGCTCAGCGGGCTGCTCGCCCGTCCTGAGGGGAGAGGCGCTGTTGGAGCTCGCCGAGGTCGAGCTCGCCGCGCCGGAGGGCGCTGAGCGTGGCAAAGACGGCGGCACCGATGAGGCAGAGGATGGCGTCGCCGAAGCCGAGGGCGGCCCAGGCGGCGACGGAGAGGAAGCCGATGAGGGCGGAGAACTGGTGGGGGGTCATGAGAGGTCCCTTCTCGTCTGGGGGTCGTATCCGGTCGCCGTCACGTCGACGGGTAGGTCGGGAAGCTCGTGGACGGCGATCGCCGCGTGGACGCGGTGCCGCACACCGCGCAGCGTGTCGGCCACGGTGCTGGCGCGACTCACCCCGATCCCGACGCTGAGCGCTCGGTCTCCCAGGCGGGCGCTGGCGCTCGTGACCTCGCTCTGCCCGGCGGCCGCCCGCTCGGCGATACGCTCGAGCGCCCGCGGACGGACGAGAAGCGAACCCAGCTCCTCCTCGGCGAGCGCCAGGTCTCCGCGTGCGAGATGGGGCCGCGGTAGCTCTCGCAAAGCGAGAAAGCCGAGCACCAGGAACGCGAGCAGTCCGCCGAACCCGGCGAGGAGCCGCACCCCGGCGGAGAAGTCCGCCGGGCCGAGCTTGGCGAAGTACTCGTAGACGCCGCGGTAGCCGCTGATCGAGTTGACCGGGGCGCGCCCGGACGCGCGGCTTGAGCGCGAACGGCTCGGTGATCGCTCGCAGCGCCTCTCCGGCCGCGCCCTCGAGCTCCCGAGGGTCGGCGCCTCGCGCGTGGGCTATCCGGAGGGTGAGCCGCCCGCCGGTCCCGCGTCGTGCTGGCCTGAGCTTGGGCCGCTTGACGTTCGTCGCTCCGCGGATCCGTGCGACCCGCGCCCGGACCATGTCGCGCAGCGCGCCTCGCCGCGCGCCGAGGGTCCCCGCCTGCGCGTCGAGCTCGAGCAGCACCAGCCGCTCGCGCGCGCGGCGCAGCAGCCCGACCAACAGCAGGACGCCGACGAGGATCGCCGCGATGCCGCACAGCAGCGAGAGCCAGGCGAGCGACCCGGGCGCGGCGAGTTGATCGAGCAACCGACCGACGCTGCGGCGCACGCTCCCAAGGCCGACCAGGCGGTCCGGGCGCGCCGAGCCGAGGCCCACGAGCCCGTCGAGGCAGTACAGCGCGAGGCCCAAGCCCACCAGGGCGAGCGCGAGGAGCCAGAGAACGCCGACCAGCCGCACCAGCGGGCGCAGCACGATCATGACGCACCCTCGGCCAGGTCGACGAAGGCGATGCTCACGCTCTCCAGTGCCCCGCTCGCTCCGCCGTTAGCGGCCGATGCCTGGACGGCGGCTCTGATCTCATCGGCGAGCGGGCGCAGCGGCACCGCGTCGCAGATCAATCGCAGCGACAGCACGTAGCCGCCACCTTCGGTCGCGGCGCAGATCACTCCCTCGAGGCGCTCGCCGCCGCCCGCCCCAGTGAGGTGCACCCCGAGCGGCCCTGCGTCCGCGCCCGCGACACCGGGTACGGCGAGCGCGGCCTCGAGCGCCGCCGAGGCCAGGCGCACGCGCTCGGAAAGCACGCGCGGCACCGGAGCCTCCGCGTTCTGGGCAGGATCGTGCATGGGAGCGTTCCGCGCCGGCTACTGGACCCGCGAAGAGTCGGAGTCCTCTTCGTCATCGCCGGGGAAGTGCATGTCGTTGATCTCGACGTTGACCTCGGTGACGCTCAATCCGGTCATGCCCTCGACGCGCCGCACCACGTTGTCGCGAATCTCCTTGGCGACCCGCGGAATCGACTCGCCGTACTCGACGACCACCTTCACGTCGGCGGCCGCCTCGCGCTCGCCGACCTCCACCGAGACCCCCTGGGTGCGCGAGTCGCCGATCCCCACGCGCTGGGTCACCGAGCCCACCGCGCGGCTCGCGCCGCCGCCTACGTCGTAGACGCCGGCGACCTCGCGGACGGCGATGCCGGCGATCTTGCTCACCACCGAATCAGCGATCGTCGTCCTGCCGCGGTCACTGCTCAACGGCTCGCTGCCGCGCTGGACGACCTCGTTCGACTTGGCGCCTTCACCGCCGGCGGACTGGCTCGAAGAAGGCTGCTTCTCGGTCTCAGTCTCGATCATGGGCTGACTCCTCCAGGGGATCGGTTAATCGAGCCCGGCTCTTCTGGGGCTCCGTTCACCCCTTTAGACCGGGCCGCCCGAGAAAAGTTCTGCGCCGGCTACTCGCTCTCCTCGAGATCCTCGACCGAGATCAGGACACGGGCGCTCTCGACTCCGGCGACGCGCATCAACGCTTCGCTCACGCGCATGCGCACCGCCTCCGCCACCGGCGCCAGCGTTGGCCCATAGGCGACCACGAGTCGCACCCTCACGGTGACGGGCTCGCCCTCCGGCCCGTCGTCGGCCACCGCCGAGGCGAAGGAGACATCGCTCACCGAGCGCGCCGCCTCGCGAGCGAGACGCGCGATCACCCGGTTACCCACGCGCGTGCGGCCGCGCTCCTGATCGGGGAGGCCCACGCTGCCCAACTGCGTGCGGATGCGCGCGATGACCCGGCGCGCGAGGTCACCCGGTACCAGCACCGGCTCGTCGGCGAGGCCACGCACCTGCCGCCACGCCTCGCGTACTCGCTCCAGCGCGGGCAGGCAGTACGGACAGATCGACTGATGCGCCGGGTCGCGCGGCTCGAGGTCCTCGGTGACCTGTTCGATCAGCTCGGCCAACCGCGCGCCGCACGGCAGGCGCTCCGCATAGCCATCGAGATTCATCGCCCCACCTCCTCTACGACGCCGAGCCGAGC
>JAABUR0100002859.1_pt1 | contig 25374 bp, 30 predicted proteins | sample 5560091 | NCBI WGS metagenome assembly JAABUR01 (sample SAMN10711879, study PRJNA513375) | rock metagenome | isolation source: Antarctica rocks | place: Antarctica: Victoria Land, University Valley sud
TGCTGACGATCATTTTGGCGATCGTCGCGATCTTCGGGTCCCTCGCGCAGGTGGTGTTCATGATCTTGCGTGGCGGTCTGCTGCTGATGTTGGTGGCGGTGTGGCCGTTGGCGGCGTCGATGTCCACAACGGAGCAGGGCATGCAGTGGTACAAGAAGATCAACGCCTACATCATCGCGTTCGTCCTGCTGAAACCGGTGTCCGCGATCATCTACTCGGCGGGTTTCCTTTTGTTGAAGGGCAGCCCGGGCACGACGGGTGACGCGACGACGAACGCCATCACCAGCACCCTGTCCGGATTGGCGATTTTGGGGTTGGCCGGCCTGGCGTTGCCCGCGCTGCTGCGGTTCGTGACCCCGATGATGGCCTCCGGGTCGGGGTCGTTGTCCGGTGGTGCGGCCCTCGGCGCGGCGGTCGCGGTTGGTGCCGCGGTGGTGACCATGGGCGCGGGAGGAGCGGCCGCGGGTGGCGGCGGAGCCAGCGCAGGGGGGGCGTCCGGTGGTGCCTCGGGGGCTGCTTCCTCGGGTGGTGCTTCCGGCGCGAGCTCCGCCTCCGGTGCTTCCGGTGGTGGCTCCGGTGGGGCCACCGGCGCGAGCGGCGGGGGCGGTGGTGGTGGTGGTGGTCCCTCTGGTTCCGGCGGCGGTGGTGATCCCACCGGCGGGAGCGGCGGTGGTGGCGGCGGTGCGTCTGGCGCTGGCGCTGGTGGCGGCGGGTCGTCGGGTGGTGCCGAGTCGGGTGGTTCCTCGGGTACGGGTGCCGCCTCGGTGCCCGCACCCTCGGGGGGCGCCGAGTCGGAGGCGTCCTCGGGGACGGGGGCCGCCCCGGTCCCCGCGGCGGGTGGCGGCCCGGACGGGGCGTCCTCAACCGGGTCCTCGTCAAATGGGTCCTCGGGCAGTTCCGGTGGCGGTGTGGGCGGTTCGACCACCAGCACTGACGGCGGTGGTGCCGCGTCGGGTGCTAACCCGCAACCCGCGGGGTCGTCCTCGGGTGGCGGCAGCTCCGGCGGCGGCGCGGGCGGTTCGACCACCAGCACTGACGGCGGTGGTGCCGCATCGGGTGCTAACCCGCAACCCGCGGGGTCCTCTTCGGGTGGCGGCGGCAACGGTGCCCGGACCGGCGGGCCTGGCGGGGCCCGCTCCAATGCGGGTCGCGCGGTGTGGGCCGGGGGCCAGGAACTGACCCGGCGCCTGGCCGAGACCAACGGTGAGTCCGCCGAGCCCCCGACCGGGCCGAATGGTGCCAACCATGAGCCCACGTGAGCACGAGCTTCGTTGTGTCCGTTTCGTCTCGAGAGAAAGGTAAGTCGATGTCTGACAATCAGGTTGAGTGCGTGATCGGGGTGGACACGGCCGACCCGAGGTGGTGGGTCGAGGTCACTGAGGCATTAGGCGGTGTGGTGGTGCCGGTGCCGTGCTCCGGTGGTGTGTCCTCATCGCTGACACCGGGTGCGGAAGTGCTCGCGTGAGCGCCCCGATCGTGGAGCGCATCTCCTACGGCAATCTCCGCCCGCCGCGACGACCTGGGGTGTTGGGGTTGGGGATGGCGGCGAGTGTGTGCGGGGGTATCGCCGCGATCGTGGTGGTGGTGATGCTGATGTTCGCGGGCATCCTCGCCGCCCTGGTCACGTTGGTGGTGCTGACGTTGGTGCTGCTGCCGTTGGTCATCCACGGCCGCGACGGGCACACCGGCTACGAGAAGATCCTGGCTGCGACCCTGTTTCGGCGGTCGGACCGGGCCGGCAAAACGAAGTACGTGTCCGGGGTGACGGGCCAGACCCCCGATGGGTGCACCCGGTTGCCGGGGTTGTTGGCGGCCACCGAACTGGTCTCGGGCACCGATGTGTACGGCGAGGAGTTCGGGGTGCTCATCACCCCGGCGATCGAGCACTACTCGATCGTTTTCCAGACCGAGGCCACCGGCGCGGAAATGGTGAACCAGTCGGTGACCGACAACGAAGTCGCCCACCACGGTGGGTGGTTGGCGCAGTTGTCGCAGGAAGCTGACGTGGTTGCGGCGGCGGTGACGGTGGAAACCGCCCCGGACCCGGGGACTCGGCTGGTACGGATGATGAACCGGCACCGCCAAGACGATGCCCCGGAGTTCTCCGGGGCCACGATGGACGAGATCGCGCAGAAGTACCCGGTGGCGTCCTCCTCGATCACCACCCGGGTGGCGGTGACGTTCAACGGGAAGCCGCGGGCCGGTGAGCAGACCCGTTCCCGGGCGGACATGCTGGACTACCTGGCCCGGCGGCTGCCGGGGTTTCGGTCGGGGTTGACCACCACCGGGGCCGGCACGGCAGTGCGGGCGATGGGCGCCGCCGACCTCACCGACGCGGCGCGGGTGGCCTATGACCCGTCAGTAGCCCAGTTGGTGGAGGAGGAACGCGCCGCCGGAGGCACCGGGCTGACCTGGTCGGAGGCAGGCCCCGCCTACGCCCGGGAATTCCCGGAGCACTACTCCCACGACGGGGCGCACAGCATTTCCTGGCACATGAAAGAACCCCCCTCGGGGGTGTTCTACGACCAGGTGCTGCGCGATCTGCTCAAACCCCACGGCGACATCGACCGTAAACGGGTGACCCTGGTGTACCGCCCGGAACCCGCCGCCCAAGCCCAGCGGATCGTGGAGAAAGACATCCGCGACGCCACCACCCAAGCGACGTCGCGGGGACGGCCCCAGCAAGTGGATTTGACCATGCTCGACGCCGCCCGCAAGTCCGCGAAAGAACAGGCCACCGGGGCCGGGGTGGTGCGGTTCGGGATGATCGTCACCGCCACCGTGATCGACGAGGCCATGTTGCCGCGGGCGGCGTCCACGGTGCGGATGCTCGCCGACTCCCAACGCATCCGGTTGCGCCTGGCCCGCTACAACCAAGCCGCCACGTTCGCCGCCGGCCTGCCCCTGGGGTTGGTGCTGCCCGCGCACCTGGCGGTGCCCGACTGGATGCGGGACGCCCTGTGACCGCGGCGAACGCCGCGGCGTGGGCGGTGTTCGCCGCTGCTGGTGACCGGAACGGTCACGGCGATCCTCGGCACCACCACGCACTCCTTCGCTGTTTCCTTCCTTCGCTGATGCTTGAAAGGACGATCTGATGAGTTTTCCCTTCGGTCGGCACGACGCCAGCACAACGACGGCACCCCCGCGGTTGCACACCCCCCCGAGTGGGGAGGACGCCGAACTGACCCGGGGGCAGCGGCGGGCGCTGAAAAAACTCGAGTACGCGGTGCTCCGCGCGGCGCGGGCTGCCCGCCCGAGCGGGCGGGGCTGGAAGATGCCCGGTGGTGGGTCGGTGGCCTGGGTGGAAGCTTTGCCGGAGTACCGGGGCACCACGGTGCAGGTGTGCGGGTTCTGGCCCTACGCCGCCGGCTCAGGCACCCCCACCGACGGGGCCCCGCTGGGAAAGCACGAACGGACCGGGGCCACCGTGTGCGGGGACCCGATCTTCTGGTTTTTGGCCGGGCGGATCAACAACCCCTCGGCGTTCGTGCTGGGCCGCCCCGGGTTGGGCAAGTCCACCCTGGTGCGGCGCATCGTGAACATCTTGGCCGGGTTCGGGATCATCCCGCTGATCCTGTCCGATCTGAAACCGGACTACCCGGACCTGGTGCGCGCGCTGGGCGGCCAAGTCATCGAGGTGGGCATCGAACGGGGCCACGTCAACCCGCTGGACCCGGGACCGTTGGCCGAGCAGCTGCACCTGCTGCCCGAACGGGACCGTCGGCGGGTGCGGGCGGAGCAGATCAGCCGCGCCCTCAACGTGGTCAGCGGGTTGTGCGAGCTGGTGCGCGGCGCCCCCCTGGGTGAGGAGGAAACCCTGCTCACCGCCGCGTTGCGGGTGGTGTACGCCGAGGGCGACGAGACCGCCACGGTGCCGCTGATCTCCGATGTGGTCCGGGTCATCACCGAGCGCCACCCCAGGGTGCGGGCGGTGTCGCTGGACCGCGGCCAGGACGAACGCTACGACAACGTCGTGGAGCCCCTGTTGACCTCGCTGATGGCCTTGGGTGAGGACGGCCGGTTCGGGGACACCTTCGCCCGCCACACCTCCACCCCGATGAAACTGGACCGGGCGGTGGTCTTCGACGTGTCTTCCATCGACGACGCCGAACTGAAACTGCAGGCCGCGGTGCAGCTGGTGTGCTGGTCCTACGGCCAGGCCGGGGTGTCCGCCGCCAAGGAACTCGCCGACGCCGGGCTGCGGGAGCAGATCATCTACGTGATGGTGATGGACGAGCTGTGGCGCACCCTGCGGGCCTCGATCGAGATGGTCGACCGGGTCGATGCGATCACCCGGCTGAACCGGCAAAAAGGGTTGGGCCAGATCATGATCACCCACACCATGAACGACCTGAAACTGGCCGATGAGGCGGCCACGTTCAAAGCGTGGGGGTTCGTGGAACGCTCCGAAATGGTGTTCCTCGGCGGTTTGGCCACCGGGGAGATGGGCAACCTCCGGGAGGTGTTCGCCATGTCCGACGCCGAGGTCAGCACCATCGGCGACTGGTCCACCGAAGGCGGCTACACCGAGGACGGCAAAAAAGCCGACCCACCCGGGCGCGGCAAGTTCTTCCTCAAAGTCGGGAAGAAACCCGGCACGCCGTTCAAGGTGGAACTCACCGACGTGGAGAAGTCCGTCAACGACACCAACAAACGGTGGGCCGCCCTGGAGGCCCGGCACAACGGGCCACGACGGGACTCCGCGGCATGAGCAGCCGGGCGCCGTCGTCGAACCCGGACCGCATCTGGGTGTGGGCTGTTGGGCTCGTCGTGGTCCTCCTGGCCGCGGTGGGGTTGGTGTGGGCGGCGGTCACTGTCGCCGCCGGCGGGGCCGGGCAACCCGCCCCGGGCAACCCGTTCCAGCTGCTCGCCGACCTGGGCACCGGGCACCGGGAGTGGCCCGGCGGGAAAGCCACCGTCCTGGTCATCGGAGTCCCCGTCCTGCTGCTGGTGCTCGCCGGGGCCGGTGTGCTGGTGTGGCGCTCAGGGTCCGGGCGACGCACCCGGGTGGACCCGCTGGCGCGGCGGATGGCCCCCGTGGGCCAGCTCGGTGGGATCACCCCCGCCGCCACCGCGGCCACCGCCGCCCGGCTGCGCCCCGGCGCGGACCTGGACGCCCCGGACGCCCACGGCCTGCCGATCGGGAAAACCGTGCCCGGTGGGATCACCGTGCGCCAAGGGTGGGAAGACGTGTCGGTGGTCATCGCCGGGCCGCGTACCGGCAAGTCCACCTCCCTGTGCATCCCGGCGATCCTGGCCGCCCCCGGTGCGGTCGCGGTCACCACCAACAAACCCGACCTACACGACGCCACCCGCGGACCCCGCTCCAAGGCCGGCACCATCTGGCCGTTCGACCCCCAAGGGGTCGCCGACACCAGACGGCAGGCCAGTTGGTGGTGGAACCCGCTGACGCCGGTGACGTCGATGGCCCCGGCGAAAGCGTTAGCCCAGCACTTCGTGGCCACCTCCCGGGCCCCGGATGCCCGCACCGACGCCTACTTCGACGGCGGCGCCCAAGGACTGCTGTCCACGTTTCTGCTGGCCGCCGCGTTGGGCGGGGGGGACATGCTGCACGTGCTGGGGTGGCTGTATGAGGACACCGACGACACCCCGGCGATGCTGCTGGCCGCCCACGGCAACCCCCTCGCCGCGTCGCGGGTGCGGGCCATGGCCAACCTCACCTCCAAGCAGAAAGACGGCCTCTACGACGGGGCCCGCCGCTTCCTGGAGGTCCTCGACGAACCCTCCTACGCCGCGTGGGTGACCCCCCCGGCGCGGGCGCGCTTCGGCGTCGACGCCGGGCAGGTCACCGCCTTCTGCCTGGCGCAGCGCACCGACGAGTTGCCGGAGTTCTCCCCGGTGGACTTCGCCGCCAGTAGCGACACCCTGTACGCCATGTCGATGGAAGGCCCCGAATCGGCGGCCGCGTTGACCACCGCGTTGGTGGCGCAGGTGTTCGACGCCGCGTCCCGGCGGGCAGCCACCCTGCCCCGGCGGCGCCTCGATGTGCCGCTGACCGTGATCTTGGACGAAGCCGCGAACGTGTGCCGTCTATCGGAGCTACCGAACCTGTATTCGCACTTCGGGTCCCGCGGCATCTCCGTGATGACCGTGTTGCAGTCCGGTGTGCAGGGTGAGGAGGTGTGGGGCGAGAAGGGGCTCCGCAAGCTGTGGACCGCGGCGAACCTGTCCCTCTACGCCGGTGGGGTGTCCGATGAACGCTGGTTGCGGGAACTGTCCGCCCTCATCGGCTCCCGTGATGTGTCCCGATGGTCCCAGAGCAACGGGCGCGGTGGTGCCACCCGCTCGCAGAGTTGGAGCCGGGAACCGATCCTGGACGTCGACGAGCTGATGGCCCTGCCCCGCGGCCGCGGGGTGCTGCTGTCCTCGGGGAACAAAGCCACCATGCTGCGCACCGTGCCGTGGATGGACGGCCCGCACGCCGCCGCGGTCCGCGCCTCCCTGTCCCGGTGGGAACCCGCCGAACGCACCGCCGACCGCGAGGAGGCGAGCGCCGAGTGGGAGGCCGAGGCCGCCACGGCGGGCACCAGCACCACCGTCAAGGGCGACGCATCCGTGCCGGTTCGTCCGCCCGGCCCCAACCCGCTGATCGGCGCATGAGCACGACGCAGAACAACACGCCAGGCGAGGCTGCCCTGCTGCCCGCGGTGCTCATTGAAGCGGCGGCTGGTGCCGCGGACCGTGCGTTGCGGACGGTGTTCGACACCGAGGCCCGCACCGCCCTGGAACAGGCCCTCTCCCAGGGTGAGGCGGATCAGGGTGGGCGTCCCCCGCAGTGGGATGCCGACCCGCTGGAGCCGGTCACGTGGATGGTTCGGGTTCGCCACGAAGTGCGGATGGCGATCCAAGCGGCGCTGGAGGCGGCGCTGTCCGAGCCCGGTGAGACTCCGGAGGAGGATGAGCCCCCGCCGCCGCGGAAACCGGCGCATGCCACATTGGAGGCGTTCGTCGTCGACTTCCTGGGGCCGATCATTGCCCGCAAGATGCCCGGTGCGGGCCGTGGGTTTGGGTGGTGCCCGCAGTGGTGGCGGCACGCCGAGGCTATCGGCCGGTTGATGGCGTTGTGGGAGGCGTGGGAGTTCGCCCGCGTCGACGGCGGCCCGGCGATGAGCACCTGGTGGACCGTGCACTGCGACGGTCAGCTGGCGGTGCTGATGGACGCCGAAACCGGGCCGTTCCACCTCTGCCGGCCCGACCGTCACGGCGGCACCCCCGCACCCCTGCACTGCGACCCGGTTCCCGACGACTGGTGGACAGCCCCGGAATAAGCACCCCCGGTCTCAGATCCGTGCTTCACGGTCGTGGTGGAGCATGTTCCCCATCCGGTTTCCGTTGGGGACGACCACATATCGGGCAACCACCGCCATGCGAGCGTGCGGCGACGCGGGTACACCACTCGTGCGCACAATCGGGGCACTGCCACCAAGCGTTGACAGCCTGCGACCACGGTGTGACGTCCTCAGGGGCGAGTTCACCGTTGCGGGTGGGGTGCCATTGAGCGGCGAGCTCTGGGCGCACAACGGCTAAGTTGTGCTCCGCTGAGGGTTTCTTCCCAGCGCAGTAGGGGCACCTCGATCCGCGGGTCCGGTGATTGACCCCGGTACGCCAGGCGTGCCCGCGATCGCATTGCCACCACACTCGCCGGTTCGAGCCGTGTGTTACCTCCTCCGGCCTCGCTTCGCCGTTGGCGACCGGGTGCCACTGCGCTGCGACGGCCGGATAGGACACTGTCAGCGGGATATACGTCTTGCGGTTGTTCGCCCAAGCGCAGACCTGGCAGCCCGAGCCCCGGGTAACACGCTCACTCGGGGTGGCACGCCAGTCATGCGCACATACCGGGCACCGCCACCACACTCGCCGACCTGATCCGGTGGAAACGCTGTCCGGCGTCAACTCCCCGTTGCGGGTGGGGTGCCATTGGGCGGCAATCTCGGATGCCAACCCTGCAAGGCTCGTCTCGGTCGTCACGCAACGATTCGCGCAAAACGGACAGCCACAGCGACCGCGGCTACCGATCACCGCATCCCACTCATGGCCCTGCTCGCAGAGCCACCAAGCCCGCCGGTTCGAGTTGGGTGTTACCTGCCCGGGGGTCAACTCCCCGTTGCGGGTGGGGTGCCATTGGGCGGCAATCTCCGGATGCGCGACCCCCAGGTTGTTGATCGCGCTAGGCCGCTTGCCCGCGCACACTGGGCATCGAGTGTTCTGCCCTGCCCTATTGGATACTGACGTCCGCCACTCATGCCCCTGGTTGCACTGCCACCACACCCGCCGGTCTGTTCTCGGTGCGACCGCGGCGGCGGTCAACTCCCCGTTGCGGGTGGGGTGCCACTCCGCAGCGATGTGGGGATGCGTGACCGCCAAGTTGGTGGTCGCGCTGGGCTGGTTGGCGCAGGTCGGGCAGCCAGATCCTCGCCGTACCCGGCTCTGCACAATCGCCTGCCACTCATGGCCACGCTCGCACTGCCACCACACCCGTTTGTTCGACCCGGCCCGCACTTTCAGCGGGTTGAGGTCGGTGTTGCTACGGGGATGCCATTGCGCCAGCAACCACGCTACCTCCGACAGCCACCGTGGGCCGCCCCCGCGTACCCCAGGCGATCCGGTGGTACCCCCAGCTCTGATCACCCATCCTCCTCGGACTCCCCGCCTCCAAGAGCATTATGCCGATGTCGGCCTTCGGTTCGGGTTCAGCGTTCGCGTTCGGCGTCGCGGTGAGTGCCGAGTCCGGGTTGGCGTGCCCGCCCGGGTTGCGGGGTCTTCTGGTTGCCGCGGTCGGCGAGTTGCTCGGCCACGGTGCGGGGGTGGGATTGCCCGGCCAGCCGTGCAGCGTCGGCTCCGGTGGCGAAGGCACCGGGCGCGGCGGTGGCCTCGGGTGCAGGAGTCTGGGTGGTGTTGGGTTGACCGGCGCTGTGCAGGGCAGCGCGGTCGGTGTCGATGTCGTGGTCCATGGCGGCGAGGGTGGACAGGAACTCCTCGTCGCGGTCATCGAGGGGCCCGAACTCTTCTACGGGCACGTCTTTCGCGTCGGCCCGGATCTGGTCGGGGTCGATGTGTTCGGCCCGCAGGGCGTCGTCCCACGCGTGGGCCGCCTCGGGGTGGGTGTCGCGGTGTTGTTGGGCGTCGGCGTAGTCGCGGGCGGTGCCGATGGGGTCCGCCGCGAGCGCGGCCAGCACCGATTCGGCGTGCCGATCAGCTGGTGCAGCCCCCCGCGTGCTGGCCTGTCCGCCAGCGGTGGGGGTGTGTTGCTCGGCCCGTTTGGCCAGACGCCATTGCAGGACTTTCGCGGGACTGTTCGCCCCGCTGAGGTTCCGGCGTCCTTGGACGGCTTTCAGCTCGGCGGCCGGGTCGCCCCCTTGTTGTGCGATGCCGTGCAGGCTCGCGCGCAGCGCCGGCCACGCCCGGTCGTTGCACACTTGCTTGGCCATGGCGGGCATCGCGGTGTGCACGACCGCCCGGAGGTGCTTGTCGTGGGCGGCTGCCCCTGTGGTGGCACTCATGGCATCCGCCCGGGCCTGGACGCGTCTCGTCGACGGCTCCGCTGCCGCGGTACGCACGGTTCCTGTCTCTGCTGCCCTCGGTGGTGCGGTCGCCGCTGGTTCCGGGACGGTGCTGCTCGCGGCTGCGGCGCGGGCCTGGTTGGTCTCCGACGCCCACGACCGGTCCTGCTGTGAGGTCGAGGTCGAGCGGCCGGGGTCGGCGCCTTGCTCCGAGGTCGGCCGGTTCTGTGCTTGGTTTTCCGCGTCCCGCGCCGCTTGGAGGCGGCGGCGGGCGCGGACGTCGGCGACGGCGGTGCCCGCGGACAGCAGGGCCCGGGCGACCCGGGACACCTCCGCGCTCATCTCCGCCATCTCGTGGTGCGGTGCACTCATCGTGGGTGTCCCTTTCTCTGGTTGGGGTTAGCGGCCGGAGCCGGTGTCCCGTTCGGGGCGTCCCAGACCGGGGCGCCGGGCCGGGGGTTGCTGCTGATGGGTGGTGTCGCGGCTGCGCGGGATGTTGGCGCTGGGCCCGTACATGGCTTCGATCTCCGCGGCGTTGGGGTAGAGACTCTGCTTGCGCGGTGTGGGCGGGGTGTGGGTGTGTGTGTCCAGGGAGGTTTGCAGGACGTCACCGGCACGGGTCGCCGCCTGCGCGGCCAGTACCCGGCCTTCGGTGGCGTGGACTTCGGCGATGGTCCGGGACAGTGTCACCATCTGCGCGAGGATGACGTCCATGCCGTGCCGGTTGCTGGCCGAGGCGGCCAGCACGGTGGAGGCCACCGTGCACAGGCGGGGTTGCAGCCGGGAATGCTTCCCCCGTGGGGCGCCGTGCGGGGTTTGCCCGGCGCGGCTCATCTGGGTGGCCGCCTCGGCCACCGCGTGGCGGTGTTGCGGGGGTGCTGTCTCGGCGAGCGCGGCGCAGGTGTTGGCGACGTCGCGTCCGGTGCGGGTCCAGGCCGTGGTCAAGGATGGTGGCCCCACCATGGTGGAGTGAAACACGACGGTGTCCAAGGTGGTGCGCACCGTGTCCCACCGATCACCGGCCTGCTCCGCAGCCACCTCCGGCTGCCGGACCGCACCCGGCTGCCGGGCCGCACCCGGCTGCCGGGTTGCCTGCTCCTGCGATGCGGTGGCGGTGGGGCCGGCGGCAGCAGTCCGCCACACTCCGGCGGTGTCCTCCTCGGGTTCCCACCCTTGGCGCAGCGCGGGCAGGGACAGGTCGGGGGCGAGTTTGCCGCCGCCGAACCACGGCACCTGCCCCCCTGGGTGCTCGGGGTGCCCTGCGGCCAGGCTGACCCGGTAACCATCCACCCCGGTGCCGCCTTTCTGCCAGTGCGGGGCCACCGCAAGCTTCCGGTGCCCGAGCTGGGTCACGAACTCCGACTCGGTGCGGGAGGCGGCGGCGGCGGCCCGCACCGCTTGCTCGATCCGCCGCCGCGGTGCCCGGCCCACCGATTCCTGCAACGCAGCCACGGTGACCGGTGGCTCCACCCCTGGATGCTCGTCGCGTTGCGCCGCCGCCGTAGCCCGTAGAGTTTGCACTTCCTGGCGGGACAGGCTGGGTTGCCCCGCCCCGGCCTCACGGACCCGGACCGCCAACCCGAACCGCTGTTGCATGTCCTGGGCCGCCTCCCGCAACGCCACGAAGTCCTTCCCCAGATACACCGGGGTGCCGTCCTCGCGGACCAGGGTGGCCTGCAGGTGGATGTGGTCCCGACCCCCCGACGCCTCCCCATGGTGCACCGCGATCCACCGCACCCCCGCCCGCTGCTCGGTGGCGGTGAACCCCAGTTTGTCGGCCACCGCCTCGGCCACCGTGTTCCACTCGGCGTCGGTCAGGGTGCGGTCCTCGCCGTGGTTGCTGATCGACACGTGATACACATGCGCCTGCGGTGGGGTTTCCCCGGCCAGCTCCGCCGCCAACAGCGGCCGGTCGAGCTCCGCCGTCAGCAACGCCCGCTGCACCTCATCGGGTCGGGTGATGCCCACCCACCCTTCTTGCCACGCCCCGACGATGCGTTGGTTGGTGTGTTCCTCGTGCCTGCCCGGGCCGAACAGGTACTCCACCAACCCCCGGGTCCGGCCCCCCTTGTTCACCACGGTGATCATCGGGTCACGTCGATGCCGGGGAAGAACTCCTTCAACCGCACCAGGAACTCCTCCAGGCGGGCGTTCATCGCCTCCACCGACGCCAACGCCGCTGCCGCCGTGGGTCGCACCTCACCGGTGCCCTGGGCGTAGCGGGCGATGCTGTTGATGTTCGCGGTGAGCTTCCCGAAGGTGCGGCGGATCGCGAACACCTCCCCCAACAACGCCCGCTCCACCTCCGGGTCCACCCCACCACCCCGCCGAGTCGACAACGTCTGCACCACCATCACCGCCGGCACCGACAACCGGCGTGCCGCCGCCAACGCCGACACCGCCACGAACTCCTCCTCCGTCAGCCGCACCGTCACCTTGTGCGGGCGCCCACCGAACACCCGACGGCGACGCCTACCCAACCCGCTCGACAGCTCGCTCACCCCACCGTGCCCCTCTCCTCCGACGTGCCCGCACGTCCCCGCCTAGCGCAGCGCCACCCGCACACCCCACAGTGTGCCACCGGCAGCCCCGCAGGGCCAGCCCGAGGACGGCGATCCGACGTCTGTTTACTATCTTGCTCCGCGTGCGGCGCCTCCGGTCTCCACGGGCCAGACCGTGGTATGCCTGCTGAACAGGACAAACAGACGACGGAAACGGCTTTGCCGCCAGCACACACGCGGGGCGCTGCCCCACACCCCGGCCCTCGCTCCGAGGATGGCCCAAGCTCCCCCACCGTCAGTGGTGTGGGCGGTCAAGGGCAGGCATCCCCCTCGCTCGAACACCCCAGGAGAGCCAGCGAACCGTCCGGCCGCAAACGGTGAAACATGTTTGCCCCCGGACGGAACCCCCGGCTGAACACTCCTGCCCGAGCGACGAGGATGCCCACAACACTCCGCGAGTGGGCTCTCGGCCAGTACACTGTCACCGAGCGCCCACCACGAACACGGAGAAGAAGGCGGCAACCAAATGCCGACGAACGACGACACCACCACGAGCGATCGTCCGGATGAGGGCGCCGTGGGAGCGGCAGCTGCCGCGGGAGCGAGTGATGCTGTGGCACGCGCGGTTGCTGCCGCGAAAACGGGCCAGCTCAACCCCGCCCAAGTGGTGCACAGGCTGCACACCGCCGCCCACGAATACACGATCGAAGCGTTTACCGGCGACGACGAGGACCGTGCCTACACGCGTGCGGTGGCCGATGAACTCCGTAGCGCAGCGGCCAGGCTGAGCGCCAACGACCACACTGCCGGTGTCTGGGACGGCGACACCTTCCGCGCCACCAACGACACCGACGCCGAGGCGCCACCGCGCCCCCGTGCATCGGACACGGCGGCACGTCCGAACATGGGTCAGTACATTCGCGAACCTCTGTTTCCTGCCGGATACCGCACCCAACCGCCCGCCTAGCCGACATCACGGAACAAACCGAAGGGACGCACCATGCCGACCACCACCGGTAAGAGCGCTGCTGCCAAAGCCGCGAAAACGTTGCTCGCCGACCGCATCGCCCTCGTCGAAACCCTGGGTGCGGCCATCGACTCCCACGAGAAAGCCGTGGATGCGGTGGTCACCGCGCAACAGGCCGCGGACACCGCCGCGGCCTCGGTCCGCGACGCCTTCGCCGCCGCCCGTGCCGGCGGCTGGAGCAGCACCGAACTCACCAAAGCCGGCTTCACCACCCCCGCAAACACCCGCAAAACCCGGACGCGGAAGACAGCGTCCGGCAACGCAACGTCCAACGGGGCTGCGCAGCCGGAGGCGACCACGGAACCTTCCGAACAGCTGTAACGACAACCGGCGCCCATCGTGCGCACCGATCCCGCGCTGCAACCGTGGCGCGTCGCCGTGGCCGCCGCCGCCCGACGTGCCGGTCACCCCGACGCGCCCGGTGCCGCGTTCGGCTCCAGCAGCCGCCTGCACTACCACCACCGCACCGACACCATTCACATCGACAGGGGCTTCGCCGCCCGGTGGGTACCGACCTCACCGCAGGCCATGTACCTCATCGTGCACGAGCTCAAACACCGCATCACCGATGAGCACCACGCCCGCATTTTTGCCCGGGCCCTGTGCACACCCGGACCCCTACTCGCCCTGGGCGCCACCTTGGTCGCGGCCGCGTTCTGGGTTGCCCTCGCTAATGCTCTCCTCGCCGTACCCACCATCGGGTGCTTGTTTCTCACCTATGCCTGCATGTTCCACGCTGCGCAACCCGCGCGGTTCGAGCTGGAGTTCACCGCCGACGACTACGCCACCGACACCCTCGGCCTCACCGGTGCCACCATCCTCACCGACATTGCGGAAGACACCGGCTTCGTTGCTTGGGCCACCGGGCACCCCTCCGGTGCCGCGCGTCTCGCCCGCCAACGGCAGCGGGGGCACGGCACCGAGCCGAATGAGGAATCGTTGCCCTAGGACGAGACGTCGAGCAAAGCGGCCAGGGCGTAGGAAGGGTCACGGTCCAGGCGGCCGCGGGCGCGGTCGTAACGCCGCGTGGTGCGGGGGTCGGCGTGCCCGGCCATGTCCTGCACATCGACCAAGTTCGCGCCGGAATCCAGGGAGAGGGTGACCGCGGTATGCCGTAGGGCGTGCGGATGCACCCGGGCGAAGTTCGGCACCGCGCCGTCGCGGGCCAGGCGCCGCACCACCCGATACGCCCCGGACGGCTGCCACCGCGCCCCCGTCCGCGTGCGAAACACAGGCCCTTCGGTGCGCCCGTCGAGCAAGGTGTCCACCGCCCGGGTGACCGCCGGGGGCAACGCCGCCACCCGGGTGCGACCGCCCTTGCCGACCACCCGGGCGATGCGATGCCCGCGCAGCGTGTCGCTCACGTCGGGCACATCCAAAGCCAGGGCCTCGGCGATCCGCAGCGCCCGCAACAACAGCAACGCCACCAAAGCATGCGAGCGGGGACCATCCGCCTGAGCGGTCCGCAACAACAGCGCGGCCGCGGGCTGGTCCATCCCCAGCACCGCCGAGTCGTCGACGTTGACCACCGGGCGGCCAAGGTCCACGGTCGGCACCAGGTCGATCAGGTCCTCCCCCGCCAGCACCCGGTACCACGACGACACCGCCGCGAGACGCCGCGCGACCGACGCCGGCGCCATCCCCTGCGCACTCAACTGAGCACCCCACACCTGCACATGCCGGCGCCGCACCAACAGCGGGTCCAGCTGGTGCGCCGCGCACCACCGCGACCACGCAGCCAGATCGCCGTGGTAAGCGCGGCGGGTATGGGGGGAACGCCGTGCCGCCAACCACGCCGCGGTCACCTCCGCCACCCCCACTCGCCGGGTCCTCACCTCGACCGCGGGCATCGGGTCAGCGGCGCCGAGCACCGGCGGTGCGAGGAGCTCAGCGCTCATACCCACCACCACGCTCGGCCTCACGGTGCGGACCGCGGCCGTACCGCGGGCCCGGCGCCGGGGTGTCCCGGTCCGGGTTGCGGCGGTTCGCGAGCTGCTCGGTGATGCTGCGGGGATGGGACAGCCCGGCGATCCGCGCCGCCTCCGACCCCGCACCCTGTTTGGGCGCCGGGGCGGGGTTGCGGTCGAGAGTCATGCCCCGGAAGATTGGCACCAGCGACGCGGGTTCGGGGGGCCAGCCCGGCCCGCGGGGGCTGCTGCGTTCGGCGGCCTGGTTCCACTCCGACCCGCTGATCCGGTCGAAGTCCAGCCGATACGGGCTGCGCTCGGCCAGCTGGGTGAGGATGAGTTTGGTGGCGCGGCCATTGCCCTCCCGGAAGGGGTGGGCATGGTTGACCTCGGCGTAGAAGCGGCCCATGGACTGGGCGAAACCCTCCCGGTCCAGCTGCGCCCAGTCAGTGCTGGCGGCAACCTTCGCGCCCTCGGCCACCCGCATCTCCAGCTCACCGCGGTAATCGGCGAACGTGGAGGAGTTTTTGGTCATGTTCACCGTGCGCCACTGCCCCGCCCACTCGTACACGTCACCGAACAGGTGGGCGTGCACCGCTTGCAGGTGCGCGGCGTCGAACGTGTCCGGGACCGCGACGTGGCCGTCGGTGATCTCCTGCTGTCGCTCGGCCGCGTACAGATATTCCACCCGGCGCAGCCCGCCGGCGTCGGTAACACCCAACTTGTTGGCCAACACCGTGGTGCCCGGCCAGAAATAGTCGTCCCACTCGTAGTGCCGGGCCATCACCCGGCGGCGGCCTCGTGGGCGGCTTCCTGCCCGGCGAGCATCAGCACGCGGGCCGCGAATTCGGCGTCGGTCAGCTCGCCGCGCGCCCGGGCGACGAGCAGCTGCACGTCGGCCTCGGTGGGCTCCACTCCTTCGAGGCGGCCGTTGGCCAACGCATCCGACAGCGATTGGCGGGCCCGGTCATCGGGCAACCGTGCCCACAGGCCGGGCCACCGCCGGGCGTACCGGCACGGGGAGAAGCTCACGACCCCTCCTGCCCTGCGGCTACGGCCCGGATCTGCTCGGCGCGCTCCTCAGAGTCGTCCGGCATTCCTGCCCAGTCGATATACCTCACCTTGCCGGGCTTCTGAAACCACCCGAGCGTGGCCATCGCGTGCCCGGCCACGGCGAGCGTGTCAGCAATGACGCGCTTCTGCGCGTCGACGAGATGACCGCTGCGCGCGACCCTCCAGGGGCTGTTGCTGGCCACGACCCGGGCGAGCTCGCTGTCGCTGTGCGCGTGCCCGTAGATGTAGTTCGGTGCTTGGACGACGTACACCGCGGACACATCAAGGTCGGCGTCGATCATCGTGGTATTCCCTCCCTAGTGGGTGATCTGAGTCTAGCGTCGGGCACCGACAAAAAGTGCACGATAATGCCAATTATCATGCACTTTCGAGGGCCGGTCGCGGCCCGTAGGGGGAGGCGTTTAGTTCTCGCCGAGCGCCGCGGTGAACAGCCTCGGCGACTCACTGTCCCCTTTGGCGATGGTTCGGGGCCCTGATGGGATGGCTTGCGCGATTGGGGTGGTTTAGCGTTGGCCGGTGAAGGGGCCCGTAGCGTTCCCCCCGACGCAATCCCCCCCGCGGGCCCCTTCGCCATGCCGGGTGCTCACTGCTGCTCAGGGAGTTCTGAGCCGGTGGATGGCGATGTCGTGGTAGTCGGGGTTGAGGTCGATGCCGACGTAGCGGCGGCCCAGGGCGTGGGCGAGGCCGGTGGTGGCCGCGCCGGAGAACGGGTCGAGGACCAGCCCGCCGACGCGCTCGCTCGTGACAGTCGCCCCTCCTCAGCGGAGGTTGTGATGGGCGCTGCGCCGTTCGGCGCTGGTGGCGAGCACCTTGCGCTTGGCGCGGTTCCCGGCTGCTTCGGTTGCTACCGTGAGGGCCGCAGCGATGGCTGAGCAGACCATGACGATGAGGAGCGTTTGCTGGACGGGGCCGGTGGTCACCGCGGTGGCCACCACCAACGCCATGGTGAGGAAGAGTACGTAGAGCGATGTGGTGTTCATCGTGTCGCCTCTCGTGCTCGCTCCGAGCGTTGCAGGTTGTTGAGGATCTCTACTGCGTCGCGTCGGGTGTCCTCGTCGTCTCGGGGTGCGACCCCGAGACGAGTGGTCACCGCGCCGATCAGGTACGCCAGAGTGCTGATCCGCCGCTCGTAGCTGGGGATCGAGACCACCGCAGCCATCGGAAGCGCATCGGCGCGGGTGTCCTCATACCGTCGTACCTCGATCCCCAGCCTCATCGTCACCGCGTCGAGATAGTGAGCCATCTGGTCCGCTCGCCTTTCGACGTCTCCATCGTCCTCGATGCTGTACCGCACGATGTGACGAATGATGTCCGCACGGGATGCACCACCATTTGCCCGCCCGAGGGCATCAAGTGTTTCTGCCATCTCTGGCGGCAGCCGCACAGTCGTTGGCTTCCCGACGCGGGGCCTGCCCACCGATCGCGCTGTAGGCCGTTCCCTAATCTTGTCAACGGACTGCGCACTCGTCGTGACGTTCACAACAACCCCCATTTGCGGTAGCGGATAACAGTTGACGGTACCGCATATGCATCAGGGGCGGGAACGTAGCGACGTCGAAAGCTGCCCCGACTCACTCACTGCTCCGCTAATCCTCGTCAGCACTGGGTTGGATAGTGGTCACACTCACCACGTCACCTCGATCCCGGTGGGGGCGTGGAACTGGCGGGTCGCGTCTTTCGCGGCCCGCAGGGGCCTGACCCAGCGCAGCGCTGATCCGGCTCAGGCGTTGCGTGGCCGTGCGTTGGGCCCGGCCTATGGTCACCAGGTGCTCGAAAAGCGCGTCTTGGGGCAACCGCTCCGCAGCTTCGGTCATCGAGGCGGCGGCAGTGTGGAACCCGCGCCGGTAGGCGGCCGAGACCACGGCGATGGCGTAATGCCCAGCGGCTTCGGGTGGACCGCCGGCCATGGTGGCTTGGGTGAGCGCGCGAACGAGCTGCTCCCCATGGTGCCCGGCGGTCTTGCCGCCTTGGGTGAGGGCGGAGGCGATGCTCGCCGGGTCGTGCCGAGCCCCAGACCGTACCTGGGTGGCGATCGCCTCGAACAGTTCGCCGTACGCAACCCTGGTGAAGTCGCCGGCACTCAGCAGGGCGCTGACCGTTTCGGCGATGTCTGCGGGAGACCACAGCAGCGCACACAGACACAGAGCTTCGGCGTCGGTGCGAGGGTCGTCAAGCAGGTCCCCCACCTCGATCGGCTCCTCACCGTCGACCTCCTGCGTCGCGTCCTCGTAGGTGCCCTCGGTGCTCATCCCCGCCTCCCCCGGTTGCCCTGGTCCACCGCTGTCCGTGCAAAGGTCGATGACCTCGTGGTGTTGCCCTGCCCCTGCTGCCCCATAGTCCCCTCGCCCGCCCCGACAGCCTCGGTGGGCTCAGCTTTCCTAGGGACGGCCGCGCTGTAGGGCTTGTGCTGGCAGTAGCAGCGCCGGACCAGACCACGGCGGCTGGCGGCGGTGTCCTCGCAGTCCTCGGGCTCATGGGGGACGCGGCAGGGTGCGCAGATCGGCATGATCGGTGTCTCCTTCCGGTGGTGCTGGTGGCCTGGTGTGGGCGGAGACCGCCGGGGCCTGTCCGCCCACACCAGGAGGTCTCGCTCAGAACGGGGGTTCCTCGTTACTGGGAGGATCGTTGCTGCCCCACGGGTCGTCTCCTCCACCGGTGTTGCTGCCCTGACCTGCTGGGCTACGGGTTTCACTGGTGCTGCGGCTGACCTTGTTGATCTTGGTAGTCGCGTACTTCAAGGACGGCCCGACCTCGTCGACATCGAGTTCCACCACGGTGCGCTTCTCGCCCTCCTTGGTGTCATAGGAGCGTTGGTGCAGCCGCCCCGAAACAATCACCCGTGCGCCCTTGGTCAGGCTCTCGGCGACGTTCTCCGCGGCCTGCCGCCAGATGCTGCACCGCAGGAACAGCGCATCCCCGTCTTCCCACTGGCTGGTCTGGGCGTTGAACCGCCGCGGCGTGGAGGCCACGGTGAAGTTCGCGACCGCCGCGCCTGAGGGGGTGAACCGCAGCTCGGGATCTGCCGTGAGGTTTCCGAGAATTGTGAGGATCGTTTCTCCGGACATTGCCTGTTCTCCTTCGGTTCGGGGGACCGGGATTCTCCCGGTTGCTCTACCTCTCTTGTAGGGTATTAGGGGTATTACTGGCAAGGTTTGCGCGAGTCTTCTTGGGTTGTTTTTCCTGGTCAGACCAGGCGGGTGGTTGTTGGTGTGTGGTCCTCGTCGGCTGGTGCCGCCTCGACAGTGGTCGGTGGGTGGGGTGCAACCCGTGGTTTGGTTGCGGCCCTGCGGGCCGGGTGCTGTAGGCATCTACCGGTCGTCGAGGGGCACGCACCGTCCTCTTGCTCCACTCCCCTACTCGCCTCACCTGGTCCTCGGAGGCTGCCGGGGGTGCGGGGGCGGCGAGCGCCCCGCGGGTCGGTGTTGGTTAGTGCATGCGGGGTCCGCGTTGCAGCGGTCCGGTGCGGGGCGGGAAGGGTTTGCTGTTGTTGTACTTGGTTTGCAGGTGGGCGATGTAGTACTGGATGGCGGCGTCGGCGAGGTCGGAGATGCCGCGGGGTGCGCCGGGTGCGCCGGCGAGGGCGTCGGCGGCGTTCTTGAGGTCTTCGATGGTGCTGTTGAGCAGGTAGACGCTTTGCTTCGTTTTGCCGTTTTTCAGCTTCGTTGATGATGACGGGGTTTTGGTGACGGTGGTCTTCTGGGCGGCACCGTCGCCTTGGGCGGCTACTCGGTTCTCGGTGTCGCTGTGCGCGGGTGCCGGCTCCCCCACTTGGGGGCTGGAGCCGGTGTCGGGAGCGCTGGTCGGGTCGGCTTGTGCGGCGTGGACGAGGTTGGGTAGGCGTGGTTTGCGGTCGACGACGGGGTTGGTGGCCAGGCCGGGTCTGCGGCTCATGCGGGTGTCCTTTCGGCGAGCTCGCGGGCGGCGTCGCGGTAGGCGCGGGCCGCGGTGGAGGTGGGTGCGTAGGTGACGACGGGTTCGCCGGCGGAATAGCTTTCGGTGACCCGTACGGATTTCGGGATGATCGTCCGCAGCGTTTCGGCGGGGTACGCCTCGCGTAGCGCGGCGATCACTTGTTGGTCGGCGATCTGGTGCAGCTCGACACGACCGGCGAGGATGTGGTCGATCTTCGCGGCGGGGTTGAGCAGCTCGACCTGGTCGTGAATGTGCTCGTCGATGCGCAGCACCGCTTCCAGCTCCATCGCCCCGGTGGAGACGGGGACGAGGACTTCGGTGCTGGCTGCCAGGGCGGCGATGGTGATGTTGCCGAAGCTGCCGGGGCAGTCGAGGAAGACGAAGTCCCGTGGTGGGGCCTCGCTGAGCGCGCGCCGCAGGTTCTCGTGCGATCCGGCTTTGCGCATGAAGTAGGGGTCGACCTTGCCGAGCTCCTTGGTGGCTGGCACGAGGTCGACCCCGGCCGGGGTGGTGCGGGTGGCTTGGTCGATGCTGGCCTCGCGCATGAGCACGCTGAGCGTGTCGTGCTCGGTGGTCTCGGGGCTCACTCCGAGGCCGATGGTGGCGTTGCACTGCTCGTCGTTGTCGATGACGAGCACGCTGTGACCGAGGTCGACGAGCGCTTTGGCGAGGTTCGTCGTGGTGGTGGTCTTGAGGGTGCCGCCTTTGTGGTTGGCGACGGCGATGATGCGGCTGCTCATGCGGTGATCCCTTCTGGGTCCGTGCGCACCCACATTACCCGCGATTGCGTGTATTAGCGGGTAATGTGGGTGTGGGGGTTGGCGGGTAATAGGTGTAATGGAGTCGCCCGGCGTCACTGGGCCTGTCGCCGGGCAGCTGCGTTCACCGCCGGGGCGGGCTCGATGCCCGTCCCGGCGGTTCGGCCGAGCCGTGCGGGCAGGGCGGGGGCACCGTGTCGGGTGTTCCCGCCCTGCCGGTGGGTTTACTGCTCGTCGGTGGTGTCGACGGGCAGGGGGTCTTGTCCGCAGGCGCGGCGCTCGATGTCGGAGAGGGTGTAGGCGCATTCGCTGAGGTAGGTGAGGTAGCGCTGTGTCCCGGTGTCCACGGTGCGCCAGGACTGTACGGACGTCGCGGCTTCGGAGGCGCCGAGGATCAGGCCGAGGGTGAGCACGTGGGTGCGGGCCTCGCTGGCTTTGTCGATGAGCCCGGCCAGCACGATGTGCGCGGGGCCTTCCTTGGTGGGGGCGAGCAGGTCGGCGGCGACCTCGCGGGCGTTGGTGCCGGTGAGCAGGTAGGGGTCACGGGTCAGGGTGGCGGCGATGAACGCCGCGCCCTGCTTCGGGAGGGTCTTGCGGGTGAGGAAGGTCCGCAGCCAGTCCAGACGCACGGTCTCCGCTGAGCGCCACGCCTTGTTGTTGTCGATGACCTCGCGACGCTCCCGGCGCTTGGCTTCGGCCAGGGCCTCGATGCTCGCGGGGTCGGCATTTTCGGTGCTGGTGCTCTGCTGGCCTTGGCTGCGCGCCAGCCACGCGGGCATGGGGTGGCCGTGCCCGAGGGCGTCGGTGCAGCAGAATTGCGGGCGCCAGACCTCCTTCTCTTCCAACTCGTCCTCGCTGTAGCGAAGCTCGTCGGTGTCCTCGTCGGCCAGGTCATCCTCGCCGATCTCCTCCCCCGTCGCGGTGACCACGAACACCCACTCATTGTCCAGGTAGGCGACGTGGCCGGGGCAAGCCGCGTGCTCGCCCACGTCGATGCCGTGACCGTCTTGCCCGAGGCGGGACAGCCGCACCGTCGGGGAGCGGTAGTCGGGCGGGTCGATGAGGGTGACTCCCTCGCTGGTGAGGGTGGCGGCGGCGGCTTGGCGGCGGGCCTGCTGGTCGCGGCGGTCCCGGAGGCGTTGCGCGGTGTGCTCGAACTGGCCCACGGTCACGGCTCGGCGCAGCGCGGTGAGCGCGTCCTCGTCCCCGTCGAACTCGGCGAACACCGCAGCGTCGGTGATGCTCAGCTGGGGGTCGGCCAGCGCGTCGTGCGCGGTGGTGGACTTGGCCACGGACAGTGCGGCGTCGACCTCGGCCCGCCCGGCTTTGGTGCGTTTCGCGATCTGGGCGGCACTGATGCCGAACGCGGCGAGTTGGTCGACAGCGGCGACCCGGTCGCTGCTGGTCAGGCCGGTGCGGTGCTCGTTCTCCGCCCACTGCGCCACGATCCGGGCGACTTCGGCGGTGTTGTCCTGCCCTGCCCCGCATTCCGTGGTGGAGTCGACGACCATGACGGGCACCGTGGTGAGCCCGGCCTCGGCGGCGGCGACGGTGCGCCGGTGCCCGTAGAGCACGGTGAGGGTGCCTTCGGAGTCGCGGCTGGCCACGATGGGCACGAGCACCCCGTGGTCTTTGATCGAGGCCAGGAACGTCGGGTCAAGGTCGGTGCTGCGGCGAATGTTCGCGGTCAGCGCCAGGTCGACAGGGTTGATCGCGACCAGCTCGGCTGCGGGTGTGGTGTTCATTGGGATGTTCTCCTTCATCGAGTGTTGAGTTACTGAGGGTCTGCGTTACCTCTATTACCCGCTATCGCGGGTAATAGAGGTAACGGGTTTAGGGGTTGGTGGTGTGGGCGGTCGCGACCTCGCGGGCGACTGCGAGGGCGGCGGTGCCGAAGTCGCGGGCGGGTGCGCCCCACGTGGGCAGGCACCGGGAGAAACCTCCGGTATCGGTGAGGACGAGCACGACACCCTGGCTGGTGGGCAGGCAAAACACGCGCACCTCGTGCCCGGCCACGTGCAGCCGGACGAAGGCCCAGCGGGTGTGCGGTCCGGCCTGCGCGCCGATGCTGTCGGCGGGGTACTGGTCGCACTGCACCCGTCCGGGCGCTCCGGCCCGCAGCAGTGCGGTGCGCAGGGCGCAGGCGTAGTCACCGCTGAGCGCGCCGACACTCCGAATCTCGTGGTGCGTAGTGGTGGTCATCGCAATCTCCTCTGACATTGGCGGGTAATAGAGGTAATACGGTCAAGGCTGGCCGGGCAGGTCTTCGGGGGTGTAGAGCCAGCGCAGGAGGGTAAGAGCGGCATCGACCACCTTTTCGCTCAGATAGTCGATGACCTGCTGGGGGACCGAGGTGATCGTGTTGTCGCGGCTCATCATTTCCTCCGTGGTCTGCATCGTCTCTGGTACCTCTATTGTAGGGTATTAGGGGTATTGCTGGCAAGAGTTAGGCGTCATTATTTGCAGGGTATTTCTGCGGGCCGGTGTCCGTGCCGTTCTCGTCTAGGCGGGTGAGGATGGTGCGGGCGGCGGTGGTGACGGTTTCGGCGGCGGCGCGGACGGTGGCGACGTCGCCGTGCGCCCATCCGGTGATGTAGCCGAACGTCGAGGTGTCGCTGTCCAGGCCGTGGGCGGTGGCGATGATGTAGGCCACGCTCTCGGCTTCGACCTCGCAGCGACCCCGGCAGGTGCGGTAGGTGGGCAGGTCGTCCACGTGCCCACATTCAATATGCGCGAGTTCGTGGGCGAGGACGCCGATCGCCTCGGCGTCGTCAGTGGTGCCTGTGACGCGAACGGTTTTAGTGGCCGGGTCGGTGTAGCCGTCGGCGGTGCCGCAGTCACCACGTTGCACGGTGTAGCCGTGGGCGCTGACCTGCGAGGTAAGGGCGTCCCAGAGCCCGGCGGGCACTGTTCCGGTGGCGGGGGTGTCGCCGAGGGTGGGCAGGTCGTCGCCGTCGGTCTGCTCCTGGGCGAACACGTGGGCGGTGCGGAAGCCGCGCAACTGTCGGCGTGCGGGGGTGGGGGAGTCCTCACCGGAGGTCGTGGTGGGGCCGGTTGCCGCTGGGGGCTCGGCGTTGTTGTCGGGGGTCTCGGTTTTGGGCCGATAGGTGCAGGGGGCGAGGATCGCAATACCCGTCTCTCCCTTGCGAACCTGACGGCCGAGGGCTTGCCAGGTGCGGAACCCGGCGACGCGGGTCGCGGTGGGCGCCTGTAGGGCGATCAGCATTTGATTCCCAAGGCTGTAGGTGTGGAACCGGGCGGCGGTGTCGAGCATCGCTTTCCACGCCCCGGACTCCACCAGAGCCTCGACCCCCTCAGCGATCTGTGCGTGCAGGGCGGCGATCTTCGTGTCCCGCTCCTGGGCCGCCTGGGCGCTCGGGCCGCGTCGGGTGGCCTTCTTGGTCTTGGTGGTGCTGCGGGTCATGGGGTGCCCCTTTGCTTTCGTGAGGTTCGGTGCGGAACGCGACCCCGGTGCCAGCAGGTGGGTCTGCCAACCATTTCCCCGGGCCGCCCGAGCACGTAGTGCTCAAGGGGCCCCGGAGGTGGTCCGAGCGCAGCGAGGAGGGGCGGGGGTTAGAGAGAGAAGTTTTGCGGGACTCCCGCAGGGACCGAGCGCAGCGAGGCTCGGTGCCGCAAAAGTTGTCGAACGCTCATCGGCCCCCTGCCACCGCAGGGGCACCCACCCTTGACGAAGTCGGGCGGCCGGGGAAACAGAAGCCGGGGTGGCAGTGAGGAACGAGCGGGTGCCCCGGTCCTCAGCTGCGCCCGGTGAGGAACGAGCCGGGCGTATCCGAATCGGTGGTGCAGGCGGTCGAGCGCCAGCGAGACCACCGAAACCACCGCACGTCCTACGACTCACCTCGTGGGGGAGCGCATCGGCGGGAGCTACCCACGCTGGGGAACTGCACCTTACGACGCCTCAGTTCACGCTTTCGAAATTGCTGGTGTAGCCGGTCCATCTCGAAAGCAAAGGGACTCTGCACCTCGGCTGAGGTGGCTTGACGCCAAGTGGGAAGGAGGTGGGTCATGGAAAAGCCTGAGGCGGTGCCGCAGAAGGCGAGTCGCGCTGACCGTGTGCGGTCATGGTTGGTGGCGCTGGGACCGTTTGTGGGAGCGGCCCTAGAGTTGCTGCACCGCCGCTAAGTCACCGCGGGACCATTGCATTGGCCGGAATCCACTGGCACAGTGCAATGGTCCCGCGGTCGCGAGGGTGCTCAATCCGGCACCCGTGGCGTGATTGAGCGTCCGCGCGACGGATGTCTTTGGGGTTAGGGACCTTGAGCGCTTGGAAGCGTTAGGAGATGTTGTCGACGGGGGTCATTTCGGCGAGGACCATCATCGGCCCGGGGGTCGGGATGACGGTGATGCGGCCGTCGACGACGGTCCAGCCGCCTTGGAGGCGTCGTAGGCGCACCCCGGGAATGATGGCGGTCTTCTCGTCGCCGGTGCGGAGGCGTTGCATTGTTTGGAAGATGCGGAGGACGTCGTCGGGGTGCGGGGTGTCCCGGGCGTCGTGGGTGCCTTTCCACTGGATGCCGGGGACCGGGTCGGTGAACCAGTGGATGAGCCGGGCCTGTTCGACGTCCATCAGCGCGACCGCGGTGGGTGCCCGCCCGGCCATCGCGGCCGCGAGGGCGACCGAGGCGAGGGTGGGTTCTGCGGGCGTCACGGTGT
>JAABUR0100002860.1_pt1 | contig 25374 bp, 27 predicted proteins | sample 5560091 | NCBI WGS metagenome assembly JAABUR01 (sample SAMN10711879, study PRJNA513375) | rock metagenome | isolation source: Antarctica rocks | place: Antarctica: Victoria Land, University Valley sud
CCCCCCCGGGTGGGCTTTTGATGGGTAGTGAGGAGTTTATGTGGTTGGAAAGGGGACCGAGGGAAGATGGGGAAGGGTTTTGAGAAGGGGGATATTGTGAAAAAAGAGGTTGAACTTGGAAAGGACGCTTGGGAATAAATGTTCCATTTGCTTGAGTTTTGAGGAAGGCGGTTGGTTTGGAGCGTCAGTGCTAGCTAGGTAAGTCTGACGACTGTCCAAAGTTTTGGAGTACATAGTATCAACCCCTGCATGCCCTGGCGAAAAGAGCGAGATATGGAAAGATTTATCAACCTATCCGTGCCGCACTGGTCATCACTCCACGGGTTTGATCCAACCACCCGTGTACGCAATGCGTCTCTGCTTACGGAACAACTCCAGCTTCTCGTCAGGATTACCCGCGTCGCGCTTCAACCTCGGCCTCTTCATCGCTAGAATCAGTTCCTCGTCATCAAACTCGACCTGTTCCTCATGCGGACGATTCCAGTACGAAAACCCCACAAAGTAGATCAGGGACCCCAGAAACCAGTTGCTGCTATACACCTTGACCTCCTCCAGCCCACGTACTTCACGCAATGCTGCGTACCCAGGCGGCTGGTATCCCCCACAAACCACGACGGTGACCCTTTTCAGGTTGCAGCACTTTTTGAGCAGCCGGAAGGCCCATTTTGGCTGGTGCCCTTGCCACACGAAAACGATGTCGGTGATCTGTTGACGGCGGGCGTGGCCGCTGGTTAAGAGGAAGTGGCCTAGAACGTCGGTATTCAGGAATGCTAGGCGGTTGCGGTAGAAGATGTGGAAGGCTTCGGTGTAGATTGTCTTTGAAACGAGCAACAGGGATAATTCGGAGGGGCGGGGGTGGTATATGTGGGCGTTGTAGGCTTGGCGGAGGAGATCCGAGTAGGAAGTGGAACAGGAAGGACACATCCAACGTGAGCTCCATGTCGTGCCTCGAGAACAAAGGCGGTAATTTGAGGACTGGTTGGAAGGTGACGGGGCACAGGGGACGATCAGGACGGTAGGTTGCTCAACTCCCGGTGGTGGGCAAAGCACTAACTTGTATATACGATCTCTAATCTCTGCAGGCAGGTCCATGAGACTTGTAGACTTCTTATTGATGCAAGTAGGTTTTTTGGCTGCACCTGCAGGAGGACCAGTTTTAACCCTCTTTCGCTTGCCTACTCATCGATGTTAGCCTTCAGAATGCATGATCTCACTGTGGGTGCTCAAATGCTATATACCCATTGTCCGCCGAGTCTGATTGAATCAATCTGAAGCTGAGATATAGGGCGTTCTCCGTCATAGAATTAAGACCGTTTAACCAGACAATATTCAAAACTCGGAGTGGTTGGCATATATGGTTGATTTAGTGGTATAGAAAGCGCTGAGAAATTCTATATGAGTATTTGCCGGATAATTGGTAATGGAGCTCAACACTTTATTTGTTTTATTCCCCTAAAGTAAGTATTGGTTCCTAACATTTTGAGAAAATCAACGCTCATAACACAGGGAAGGTTATTTTGACCAATTCTGACACTTTCCATCACACCCAGAAACTTATCTTATGAACCTTTCACGGTCATCGCAGATCACTGGAAGCGTTTGGGCAAGGATCAATATGTAGTGATATTACAGCATTCATATTCCATAAGGTCCTTTCATATCTAAGCCGTTGTTAGCATTGTTGTAGACCAAGGGCTAACTTGAAATATCGTATATCTGTGGTTACCTTCTACATTTCAATCCCCTCAAGGCTGGGAGCGATGGCTACCAAAGTTCCCAAGACTAAAGGTGATGATCCGGGTAATTGACCCCAGGCTGACCGTTTAGTACATGAAATTACAGTCAAACGCCCTGCCGTATAGAGTAAGCAGGAAATATCATTCATTTGCAATGCTTAAGAGGGCTCACTATGCTTGAATCTTGAACGCGTATATTCACAAAATCCCAGCAAGGTACTCGCCTCACCCCGAATCATATCATACAATGTCTTTGCCCTCCGCGCTCCTCTTTCCGGTAGCATACACAAAACCACCACCCAGCAGATTCGCAACGCACAACCCCATAGTTGCTCCTCTTATGATCCCCCTTGTGCCCCACTTTTGCATCAGCGGATGCTTCCTCCGCCTTGCAAGTATCAGGTATAAGCCTGACCATGCCGCTGTGATGCCTGCGCTGTCTTTCTTGACATCGTAAACATTGAGGTAGGCGCTAAAGAGGAAAACAGGCGGGAAAAGGAGCGGAAGCAACTGGGGAGGTCTGGCATGTTGGGCTGTGACCAGGGTTGCAAGGAGCATCGGTGGGACAGCAGATTCTATAGCTCGGATTAGATATGTAGACATGAGAAAGAGGGCAGAGGAAATAAGTACCGCCCCAAGCTCTGACATAGCCAACGGCGGACTTCTTAACCTCTTCTTCCGCTCCCTTCGTAGACATGGTCAATGTCTCGCCAGTAAAATCCCCAGGTTTTGATTTAGCCACGGTATATAGCACAGTTCTTCAACTCTACTGAGATGTATTGTTGCTCACTAGGTTCAATCGTCACTACGGAATATTGAGTGCGAATTAAGCTCCCGTTGGCCTAGTGCGGGCTACAATCCGCTTCAGAAATGAGATCTCGAAGACAACACGCTTACAACAATTACGGATTTACCGCGGATTCAATTTCCACACTTGCGCAGAATATCGAACGCCTCCCCAGTGAATAAATATACAATTTAGCTGGAAGGCTTTTCCCCAACTCGTCATGCCTGCGGCGACTTCATCAGGCGCCGATGGAACACCAAACGGCAGTGCCAAAAGTCGGGAGCATAACCAGGGCAACCAGGACCGGAAGTACACGGTTGAGCAGAAAACTTCTGTGATAAGAGTTCGAAAATGTGCAGCTACTGCTTTTTACGAAATACTTGGCGTCGAGAAGACCGCAACCGATGCGGAGATCAAGAAGGCCTACAGGAAACTCAGCTTACTCACACATCCAGATAAGAATGGTTATGATGGCGCAGATGAGGCTTTCAAGAGTGAGTCAGATTAGGAAGTACGACTTCAAAATTTACAAGTCGAACTACGCTGACTGAGGCTCTTTAATCCCAGTGGTTTCGAGGGCATTCCAAATACTATCAGATGCGGAGAAGAAGTCGAAATATGACCGCTTCGGTGGAGACCCAGATAACAGATTCGGACCAGGCGCGGCTGCAGCTTCATCTCCATTCAATGGCTTTGCCAGATCGCCTGGAAGTGGTAGGGGCCCCATGTTCGAGGACGAGATATCACCGGAGGAGCTGTTCAATAGGTTCTTTGGAGGCGGCATGGGCGGCGGAAATTTTGGTGGTAAATGATCGCTTCGAATCTAGAATGATCCGCATATTCTGACATGAAATTGGCAGGTGGTGGTGGCATGTTTGACACCGGTCCACAATTCGTATTCAATCTAGGTGGTGGCCCTGGCTTCCGTGTCCATCAATTTGGAGGAGGCCGACCGAGAAGAAGACCGCGGGAAGCCAACGGCAACTCCGAAGAACGTCCGCGAAGCGCCATGTCTGCTTTATCTAACCTTTTACCTCTTCTAATCCTCTTCGTTCTCCCACTACTATCATCATTATTCTCCTCAACAACTCCCGCCGGTCCAGACATTCGATTCAATTCCCCCGAACCCCCCTTGACTCTTCGCCGTATAACCCCTCGACTTAAGGTTGACTATTATGTTGACCCAAGAGATGTTGCGGACTACAGCGCGCGAAAGATGAACGACTTGGACAGAAGGGCGGAGAATAGTTACATTGGGAATTTGCAGCTCAAATGCCAGATCGAGATGCGGACAAGAAATCAAAAGATGGAGGAGGCGCAGGGATGGTTCTTCCAGGACGTGGATAAGATGCGGGATGCTAGGAGTTATGTTATGAGAAGTTGCAATCGCTTGGACGAGTGGGGTTTACCAAGGAGTAATTACTGACATTGATTTCACGAAGGCATCTTCTGGTGGCAAGGAGTTGGTGGTGTTCTATGACTTACTGGCACCCGGGATTTCATGCCGGGACAGAGTGTCCAGAGAGGCGCAGTAAGGTAATTTAAGCGTGCTTAGATAGGACTGAGAGGGAAGACGGATTTTACGAAAACCGCAAAGTGTGGCAATCAAATAGCTTGTGATGATTCCGGCACTCAGATCTCTATCTTCTTGACATGTATCATAGTGAGAATACTCTAGAACATCCGCAAGTTGTAACAAAGCATTAACGTACAACACTCAAGCTTTCATACCGAAACAAGTGTGGCATTTGAGATCTTTAAATGCATAACCCAAATACCCTACGATTCCTCACTTCGATAAGGGTATTGATAATCGAGCGCGCCTAGAGTGGACCGCTGCATAGAAAGTTCTACCCCCGGAAGCTTCACCTGGGCGGTTTGTTAATGACCAACACGTATAAAACTGTTTTTTATCAAGTTTCCCTAAAAACGCATAGACGACCTTCCGAGGCGTACTGGAACCAGTCGCAAGCTTTTTCAACATGTCCGACTCAGTGTCAGACGCGGACAAAGTAAGACATGGCAGTTCAGTGTGGCAAAGCAGAGGGCTAATCTGTTCAAGATCCGCAACAAACGGCTGGCCAAGTTAGGATCACAAGCTCAGACCCCGGCAAACGCGAGTAAGGAAGAGAGCAGTGATAACGCTACAGCTTCACAGCCGTCAAAAAGTCCTGAATTACCGGGTGTGGAACATGGACAGAGCACTGGGCAGCCGGCAAAGGGTAGGACAGCGTCAGGCTCACAATCCATGCCTAACTCTTCTGAGAATCCATTCTCACAGCTTGCTCCGAAAGGGCCCAATGGCGACGGGCCTACGATCAACATCACACGCGCTGGCGGAAGATCTTTAACCCCGATGAAGCGTCCAAATTCTGCAGCCGGGCGCCCAAGCTCAAGGCCTGGAGAGTCGCTAGAAGAATGGGAAGATCGGGTTCTAGGTGGCATTTTCAGGCTCACCCTCGATCCACATACCACAGAAGACAGTCATGGACATCATTTAGAATACGTAAGAGGTGTACGGGAAGACCTCGAAGAGCAGGGCGGACCCGTCCGGCTAAGTACTGGAGTACTAGATCAAGCTATACTAGAGGCAGCTTCGAAAGTCGGAAAGAACACACCACTGGACTACTTGTTGGAGTGCTGGAAGCGGGTGTCGAGACAATTTCGATCTTTCCGGGGCGAGAAGGTTCAAGATCCCAAATATGATATTATCAAGGAAGGAAGGAGATTGTGTATGAGCTACTGCATCTTTGCTGTGACCATGCCGGACATGTTTGGGTGAGTACGAATGGTAGGTCCACGCATACTGTCCGCAAAACTAAACATGGCATAGCCGAGAACCTCCTACATCAAGCCCTCTTACACCGCACCTCCTAGTAGATCCTGAGAACGATCGAGGCTTGTGTCACGATTTTTTGACGGAGGCAGTGTCACGCTTCAAAGATGATGACACGGTTCAGACTGCGTTGGTAGAAGCAGTTGAAGATCTAAGTCATCAACTAGCCAAGATGACCTTGAACGACAATTACAAACCCTATGTCCTTGCGTCGCGAAATCTTGTACGATATCCTGCGCTGGTCAACGCCATCGCTCAGTCTCCTCTTTTTCTTCCTACGAATGTACCAGCGGGTTCTCTCGAAGTCGCGACATTACTCGGTCCATTCTTTTCAATATCGCCACTTCAAGGGGATGTAACCGTCAACTACTTCTCTAGTCCTAAAACTCGAGATAAGGGTTATATTACCAATTCCCAGAGAGCCCTGCGCATGACCCTGGAGACCCATCAAACAGACCTTCTAGACATTGTCAACCATTTTATAAAGACCGGCGGCAAGGAAACCCGTGACAAGATGCTTGATTGGTTTGCGCTGGTCGTAAATGCAAACCACAAGCGCCGTGCCATGCAAGTAGATCAGAAGCTTGTCTCCTCAGATGGCTTTATGATCAATGTTACTGTATGTCTAGATCAGCTCTGCGAGCCATTCATGGATGCCACCTTCTCCAAGATTGACCGAATAGATGTGGACTACTTACGGCGGAAACCGAGGGTTGATATCAAAGAAGAAACAAAACTCAACGCAGATCAGCACACCTCCGATGAGTTCTACAGCAAAACGGCTGACGGAACTTCCAACTTCATCTCCGAAGTGTTCTTCCTCACTTTGGCTGCACATCATTACGGTACAGAGGCTGCAAATTCCACACTCAATCAACTTGACAAAGATCTAAAACGTATAGAAAAGCATCTGGAGGAGATTGAACTCGACCGTCATAAGTTCGTCAACGACCCAATAAAACTAAGGATGTTCGATAATGCCATTAAGAAGTACAAGGATCAAGTGGACAAGGGGCTTTCCTACAAATACGCTGTGCAAGGAGTACTTCTTGACGACCTGACACAAGCGCGCTCTATGCAGTTCATGCGATATGTGATTGTGTGGTTGCTACGACTGGTGAAGCCTGGACACGACTTCCCCAAGCAACCACTTCAGCTACCACTCCCAGAAGAGCAGCCGAACGTCTTCAAGTGTTTGCCAGAGTACTTTCTCGAGGATGTAGTGGGAAACTTCAAGTTCATCATGAGGAATATGCCTCAGATCATTACGTCGACACAGAGTGATGAACTTGTCATGCTTTGCATCACATTCTTACGGAGTTCAGAATACATCAAGAATCCGTATCTTAAGTCTGGTCTAGTCACGATCATGTTTCATGGCATTTGGCCTGTCTACAACCGGTCGAAGGGAGTCCTAGGAGACCTGCTTACCTCGATGCCTTTCGCTACCGATCATCTACTCCATGCTTTGATGAAATTCTACATCGAAGTTGAAAATACGGGTGGACACAATCAGTTCTATGACAAGTTCAACATGCGCTACGAAGTTTTTCAGATTATTAAATGTATCTGGTCGAATACTGTCTACCGGGAGCGTCTCTCACAAGAGTCCAAAATCAACGTTGATTTCTTTGTCCGCTTCGTCAATCTGCTCCTCAACGACGTTACCTTCGTACTTGATGAATCATTGACGGCTTTCATACAAATCCATAGCCTCCAGCAGGAGCTCAAAGCTTCCGAGAGTTTGGATCCAGCAGCGCGAACGGAAAAAGAGGAAGCTCTAGCCGCTGCTCAGGGCAAGGCTAAGTCTTATATGCAGCTCACAAACGAAACGGTTGCAATGCTAAAGTTGTTCACTGAGGCACTTGCAGATTCTTTCACCATGCCCGAGATCGTGCAGCGATTAGCAGACATGTTGGACTATAATCTTGACGTCATGGTTGGACCCAAGAGTAGTGATCTCAAGGTCGATAACCCTCGCGAGTATAACTTCAACCCAAAATTGTTGCTTGCAGACATTGTTGATGTCTATTTGAATCTCGGACAGAAAGAAGACTTTGTCCTTGCGGTAGCCCGGGACGGGAGGTCGTACAAACCAGCCAATGTTGAAAAAGCGACGATCCTTTTGCAGAAGCTCTCCGCACTATCTTCGGAAGCAATCGCGGCGTGGAAAGCCTTGGGAGAGAAATTCAAGAGGGCGAAAGAGCTGGACGATCAGGCGGAGGAAGACCTCGGGGAAATACCGGATGAATTCTTAGGTACGTTAAACCCCCCGAGACTGGTTGCAAGACGCACGCCGCTGATTATTGTGATCCAACAGATCCTCTAATGTACACCCTCATGGAAGATCCTGTCATTCTCCCCACATCAAGAACTACCATAGACAGATCAACTATTCGTTCCCACTTGCTTAGCGACCCGAATGATCCTTTTAATCGGGTACCGCTTAAGATAGAGGATGTTACGCCTGGTAAGTCAATCTATTTTCTCAGGTTTATTCTTTGTTGTGTGCTTTATATGAAACGCTAGCTAATATTATGACTTACAGACGTTGAACTCAAATCTCGCATCGAGGCATTCAAGGCTGAGAAAAAAGGCAAGAAAATTATTGAATCTGGACTCATGGACATGTCACCTGGCTAAAGTTCGCTATCCATTGTTATGGGGCTGTTAGTGGGAGTAACGGTGGTGGGTTAAGGGAACTAATACCGATATCGATTGCTGCAATCGTGGCTGGCAGGTACTTTGCATAGATATCTGTACTTTGCTTGGGAAACAGCTGGATAGATTGTCTCTAGATGGCGTGACCGTACTTAGAACGAAGCCGGAGATGGGGATGTCTTCCACGTACCATGACGATGGCCGTGGGAAAGATTCATTTAGTACTGTATGGTACGGTAGCCGGCTAGAAATATACGGCGACCGATTCCGAAGCCCGTTAATTACATGGAAGTAGTCTCTACGGAGAACTAGAGCGATTTGATTGGTTTCTCACCGCCACCTTGAGGCTGACCGACCTAAGATACCAATGCCTGACCTGAGGATGAAGTGTTCCAGAAAACAGTAATCAATACGAAGTACCTTACTTAAGAAAACTGATGAATGAGACTCCATCTTCCCACTACGCTTCTGATACCTTTCAGTAAGACTCAAAGCGAAACTCCAGCATATTGAAGTCACTTTAGTTGGAGATCAAGCACACGCGGACAGTCCTCTCGGCTGCCAAGTAGAAACCCCCCGAACACATCCTTGAAAGAGCACGCCCGTTGCCTGATACAACCAACAAATCAAAGGAGACCTTCTCTGGCTCATAGATAACCACTACTCCCACCAAAACTCCTGCCATCTGTATCTTCAACACTCTCTGAACACGAGTAGCTATCATCAAAGTCCGGTCGGTGTTGTTGCACTGATAGAGTGAAACTGCTCTACCGCAAAACGCCTGCCTTCCAGAAGTAGGTTGGGCCGTCACGAAGCCACTCTCAACCTTCTCTTTTCCTCCTCACAACTCTTCGCGATTTCACAAACCCTACCATTACTGTTACTGTTCGTACCACGCTTGAAATAGCTTCACTGAACCCAAGGTCGGACTCGCTGACTTGTGTTTTGTGTAATCAAGATGGCTGAAATCCGCCGCAAACTCGTCATCGTTGGTGACGGTGCTTGCGGGAAAACTTGTCTCTTGATGTAAGTGCCAATTCATCGCGCTCTGATCGCTCCGTTCTCCTATCGCAAAGCTCCCCGATCGCTGACGATCCCCCACAGCGTCTTTTCCAAGGGTACATTTCCAGAGGTCAGCATTCTTCCGATCTTCCGACCTATCCTCTTTGGCTCCGAAAGCTCGACCTCTCCAGATCAGCTACGACTCAATAAGAGCTCATGCGTGGATTGCAATGCCTGACGAACAATGATGTTAACGGCTTCCTTGTTTAGGTCTATGTCCCCACTGTCTTTGAGAACTACGTCGCCGATGTCGAAGTCGACGGGAAACATGTTGAGTTAGCACTTTGGGATACGGCTGGTCAAGAAGACTACGATCGTCTCCGCCCTCTATCCTATCCCGACTCCCATGTCATCCTAATCTGTTTCGCCGTTGATTCTCCCGATTCACTCGACAACGTCCAAGAGAAGGTATGTAGCTCTTGACCACTTACATCCGAGTTGCACTGGGTGCTTTAGACAAGTATAGGACTATCTGCTGATAATATGGGAATCTTAGTGGATATCCGAAGTGCTTCATTTCTGCCAGGGCCTACCCATTATCCTCGTTGGCTGCAAGAAGGATCTACGCTATGACCAGAAGACTATTGAGGAACTACACAAGACTTCACAGAAGCCGGTGACCCCAGAACAGGTAAGTTACCATTAGATATGAAGCTCCCTACATCTGAACCGATTTTGGCTATGACATGGTTTTGCTTTGGAATCCGAGGAAGAGTTTTACTAATCCCCAATATTTTCACAGGGCGAGGAAGTCAAGAAGAAGATTGGTGCACGATACTACCTCGAGTGTTCAGCAAAGACAAATGAAGGTGTTCGGGAGGTATTCGAGCATGCAACACGCGCGGCTTTATTGTCCAAGAAGGGTCGGGATGGAGGAAGGAAAGGAAAGTGCCAGATCTTGTAATGCACCCAGCCTTTCAGCTGTGATCGGGGCAAACGGAGAAAGGGATGCATTATCAGGCCTTTGCCTTCTAGAATATCGACTGCAACGGCCGGGTTAAGCAACGGAGGTTTTCCAGTCGTCGCCCTCCCTGCAGTTTTGGAGTTTATCGAGCATCAAAGGATCTACCTCATCACTACCCCAAGCGAGCGGTCTTCGTACGATTCGGATTCTTGGTCAATTAGGAGTAGCTCGAGGGCTCAGCCGTGGATATCTCATATAACGGATGGAAATTGAGGAGCATTCGGCGCTCATTGGGCTTCCATCGTCCGCACTAGGTATTTCGACAAGCTTACGACCAAGAGTCTTTTTCGGCCTTGATTCCATACCCTCTTTCTCTCTCACTCTCGATCCTCATCTTTGTACGTTTGCTTTCTGATCACGTCTCTTTACGTATACAACCGGTGTAATAGTCGTCTTTAGATGCGTGTACTGTCGGAATGTTACAATTTATTTCCTGCACTGTTGCATCATATATAACATAACACTGCAGAAATCAGCTTAGCACACGCCGAATTGACAGACTCAGGTATAAGATCTGCGACAGCGGGAGAGTTTGTTTGTTAGATAACAGGGAGAACGATGTCGATATGTCGTCTGCAGGATACCCTTCGTGCAGGATACCCTTCGACATCGACAGTTCCTTACTCAGAACGTGCAGAATTTTGTTCTATTACGAGAGATATCGATTTCGATAGGTTGCCTCCAGGACATCCTACATACCTGCACGTTGTTTCATGCAAAACCCCCAATCTTTCCTGCAACAACAGACGCAATCGGCTTCTCCTCCCCCACAGGCTCATGCTATGCTACGAGGATACGAACCAATTTCTTACACATCTTTCATGTCCCAAAGCCCCTTATATCCTGCCGATCTCAATAGTAGCACACTCATCCAATCCCATATTCTGCAAACCTCTTGTCCGCTTTCGTTACGCTAAGCTCCATGTAGCTGCAACAATCATATAGCCCCACCTTCCCACTTTGTCTCGTTCGTCACCCCTCCCCTTCTTGTCTACTTCCTTTCCTCACCCAATCTGCTCTTATATCAGAACCACTCGCTATGCCACTACCTACCTGATTTTCGCTTGTTTCTTTTCTACACTTGGTTGACGGAAGCGGGTTTGGGTTTGCGGGATATAACTGGTCGAGGGTGTGGTGGGGGGTCTGGTCGCCATGGTGAAGCTGGGGTTCCCATTTAGAGCTTGTCGTGTCTTAAGTGATGAGCTTTGACGACAGCTTTGTTTGCCATCATGGAAACCTCATCTTCAAAGAACCGGCTGGCTCATCCATCCAAAGAATCCACCGAGCAAACTGCATCATCCCCAAGCTCCATCCAACATTCCGCTCCTCCCATCACCGCACCCTCGTATCCAACGCCAACCGGTCCCCAACCTCGAGCTCCACACACCCTCTCAACGCCTCTTTCAGCGCTAAAAGCTCGCTGATCCCCTTGCCCATAATGTCCGGCTTACTCCCATCCTGCACCCTCACAGACGCTTGCAGCATGAACGTGCCGCTAGGGTCAAGAGGTTCTGGAGGGGTGGAGGAAAGAAGTGGTTGGTAGAGGAGGATGGATGTGGAAAGGTGGGTTATGCGGTGGCCGGAGATGAGGTAGGTGGACTTGTAGCTGAGGGGAGAGGAGGGGCTGTGTTAGGATTTTCTTGTGTATAAGGAGATAAGGTGAGGAGAGGGCTTACTGGTAGTCGAGGGCGGACATGAGTTGTAGAGGGTCGCCTAAGGTGATGGGGATGTCGGCCATGAGACGGGAGGTTACGGGACGGCGAGCAACGGGTTCAGGGAGGTCGCGGAATTGGAGGGTCCAGCTCTGGATGTTATCTGCAGTCTCGTTGGTGGCTGGCGTTGCTGGCGCTGTGTCCTCCTTTTGCGTAACTTTCAGCCACGATATGAGCAGAGGAGAGAGAGAAATCAGAGACCGACAACGTACTTTACCCTCCAATTGAACATCTCCGTTACCTTCTCCCATAAGCACATCTATCACTCCCTCTTCGCCCTCTCTTAAACCCCTCCTCCCAGACCCTTTCGCACCAATATCCCCAACAAGTTGTAAGTAATACAAATCGCCGCTCGTCTGCCCCTGCAAAGCTTGCAACTGCGAGTTTTGCACCCCTTGGAACGCACCCACATGCGCTGGCCTTGCTGCTGCGGGAAGTCTAGCCGGCTTGAAGATGAGATGCGTCTCGAAGATAGGCTGGGGCTGCATGGCAGCGAGGCCGGTAAGGACGTTTAGGACGTAGTTGTGCCGGGAGGGGGGGACTTGAGCGAACAGGAGGAGTTCATGCATTTTTAGGGGTGATTGAGGAGTCGCGGGGGGTTTTTGGTTTCTGCGGGTTTGAAAGGACAAAGTGTGTTGATGGGTAGAGAATGCTATCTGGCGAAAAAGAAGAGATGGTTATGACCGTAGGTTAGGAACTGTCATATCTTTGATTGAAAGTTCACTTCCAAGGACATGAGGAAATCCCATCACCCGGGAAGCAGTCTGGGAGCTACGCCATATACTTTTGCGAATGTGTTCCATCAAATCCAGTATGTGTTCGGGCTTTCTTGGCATAGAAGAGGACAAGATTATTGCCCCAATCTCAGTCCGAGCTCTTCCCAGGGTTGAAGAAGTTTTAAGTTAATAAATGTTCTTAACGAAAAATTAATCGTGGATCTGTGGCGCAACGGTAGCGCGTTGTAAGAAACCCCCACTGTTTCTTGATGTCAATCGATGTTAATTTTCCGTAGCGACTCCAGATCGAAAGGTAAATCATACGCAGAATTATACCACTTGATCATATGCTGATACACGTAGGTTGTCCGTTCAAATCGGGCCAGGTTCATCCAATTTTTTTGTCTAATGTTTTTCCTATCTGAAAAATCTGGTAGTAGAAGGACACTAGTTTTACTGTCCTGTTTTGCTGGCAATGGTTGGAGCTATGCTGTGAACTCTATTCTATGCTTTATATCTACTAGGTACATCCAGAGCCAAATACTAATATATACTAAGTACTGCGCGCCTCACCCATTTTCCGGGTGAGTTTGTCGTCTTGGTGATAGAGAGTAGAAAGTTTTAGATTTCCCATTATCCTGTAAGAATACTGTACTACCTTATATCGATACTTCGGTTCAAGAACAACATAGACCAACATCCATATAGGACCATGCCTTCTCCCTACAGTTAAATGAGTAGCTACCCAACATATGGCGCTCGAGTTCATCACCGAACCACAGACCAGTCTCGCGGATCATGGGAGACTTCATCGAAGGAGAAGAAGCTCAACACCTCATACGCTCAGTCAGTCCCCTCCCAGCCATTTCCCGTCCTGAAGCTTCCCCGCGAAATCCGCAACTCAATCTACTACTACGCCCTCCTCCGCCCTCGAAATGGTCCCAGCGTCAACCTAACCCATATCTGCTACTTCCACCCCAATGTGCCAACCGACTCAGCCTCCAAACCATACTGGACACCCTACCGGGGAACAAAGGAATCCACTCGCCTCTTCCTCGTGAATCGTCAAATCTCCAATGAAGCTCTCGAACTTTTTCATTCGACCTACCCCTTCCACTTTCCGCAGTCAGTCGATGTTGCCCTCGTCCACGCTACGCTTCGAGACACTTTATTCCCCTGGGACTAGGAGCTTGATTACTAGAATAGGCTTCATGTTCGGCTTGCTCTGTACCCCTGGTCCCTTCACCGTCCGTAACGAGGAGAAGGCAAGACAGGCGATGGAGGCTGTGGTGGACCTGTTGCCGAATGTCAAGCGGGCCGTATTGACGTTGACGTTTGCGGGGCATGACGTGCCCGAATACCAAGTAAAAGAAATTGTGACCCGTGCGTTGAAGATAGCGAGTCCGATTAGAGGGTTCGCTGGTTTATCTCTGGAGGGAGCTGATTATGAGAATGCTCAGTATTATGAGGGAGGTGCGTGAAGCTCTTGGCTGTCAGTGAGCGGGACGAGCATAAGTCACGCATATGTTGCACTGAGACTGGCAACTTTTTATCCTGGTGGTGATGTTGCCATGGGTGCGATAGAGAGGCATACCGTTACTGGTTCCGAGCTTACGAAACCGCTCGTTTGCCAAAATTGCCCCAATGCTAAGCAGGCGTAGAGCGGGTCTAATCGGAGCAACGGTAATGATAGTAAGGAAGGAGAGAGTAAAAGGACAAGGAACAGAGAGTGTCGAGGAAGACAGGAAGGAAAGTTTGGAGAGCTTGAGGTTTGTGTTAGATCTCCTTGTCCATCGTCGCCACTTTTCCAGTAGATACGCAGAGGCTCTGCGCCTGAAATCCAAACGGTCGCTCTAAACCACTGCAGATCCACTACGCACTAACGGCCTGCTGAAAAGTGGGAATCAGGCAGCAGCTCACTCTCAAATCATTCAGAATCATTTAGGATCATCCTCGGTCGCGCAACGATCACTCAGGTCGCGCGACGGTAGAGCGGCGCCCACCCGATCCCCCGATGGAGGGTGAAGTTGGAGTCGTTGAGTGATTTAGTTTATATTAGGTTCGATTCCTAACAGCGCTGGTACAATGGTGTTGTGGTTATCTTTTCTGGCGGTACTGTGGCACTTTAGTCATTTGAAAAGCCAAAGCTCCCGAGTCCCAACCTCGGCCGCGTACAAATTGACCAATAGAGCTCTTCCCGCGCCGGTCGTTATCCCAATCGCTGACCGAGCACCACTGGGCCGGACTCAGCTCCGCAATCTTCCGAGCCACCTCTCTCACCGTCCCACAACTCTTGAAGGGGTTATATTGCTGATCAACCACGGTCGAGCGGTAACAGCTCCGTCCTGAGTGTAGGGAGAGCTTCTATAAAGCTACCGCTCGTCCTTTGTAACCGCTGCACAAGCTTATCGCCGTCCCCGCCACGAAACTTCTCCCAACCAAGCCGCCATGAACCCAACACGTATTCTCCGCGCCGCAGAACACCACCGCAACCCCCTCATCCACTTCCTTGGCAAACGCTCTCCCCCAAGTCCGTACCCCCTTCCCTCACCCCCCCTCCCCAACTAACATCCCCGACCCAGAATCCCCCGATCCAACCCCACACGCCCACCCCGCTTCCCCCAGCGAAACCCTCCCCGACTCCTTCATAGCATACCGCTCCAAAGCGCAACAGCACGGCCCTCTCGGCGGCCAGAAATCCGCGCCTCCACCGCCATCGCCGAATCTGATGACTTATGGTGCCATTGGGGGGCATAGTGGGCATGAGCTGGGGAGTATAGAAGCGCCGAAGGGCGTGTTGTTTGATAGGAGTGAGCTGCCGAAGAGGTTTAGGGGGTTGGGGTGGACGGAGAGGGAGATTGAGGCGGTGGAGACGGGGGGGGCGAGCTTGTTTGGGTGAGGGGATGGGGTGTTGGTGGGTTGGCATCGAAGGGATATGGGAAGGAGTTGTGAGGGACTTGGGTGGACTGATGACGGCTTTTCAGGGAAAAGAGAGGTGTTCAACACTGATAGAGGTACGAGCAATCGTGATTCAGGATACAGAAGGTGCCCGAAGCTTAACATATGGGACCAGCGCTCTAGATGGGTGGCAAGAGCTGAATGGGACAATGGCCACGATATCTCAGTCTGGTGGGCAACACATCTTGATTTTATTTCAAAACTCTCATCTAAGGAATGGCGGAGGCATCTCCGCAGGCAGAAATAAACCACTGGTGCAAGCCCGCGTTGCGATCAGATCCTGCCACAATCCGAAGAGCTTCTTTGTTTGTCGTCTCTGCGAGCTCACTAATTCATTCTGTTCCAGTGCTATCCGCTTCCTTGCCCCCATCCTCCCATCTCTCCCACACCTCTCCCACATCTCTCTACCCCAACACGTCCAATGACAGATCATACGAAGTCCTTTTCCTCTACCGTGTTCAACAGCCTTGCTCCCGCTCTCATCACCTCTGCTGCACCTTGCCCATCTGCTATCGATCGTTCCCATCCCTATTTCCACTCACTCTTCTTGCTTTCCCCACACCTGGTTCTTAGATCTCATGCCACTGTAGGCTCCCACCCTCGACAACTTCACTTAGGTCTTATTCCTTCTGACGCTTTTCTTCCCCCTGCGCCCCACCATCCTCTTCGCCCATCGCATCCGTAAACCTCTCGTACCTCCTCAGCCCATCCTCCCCGATCTCATACCACCCCGCCTTCTCCCCCACAAAAATATGATTCGCCTTTCCCTGTACCGCCCCCAAACCCTTTGGCCCCATACTGTTCTCATCAACCGTGCCCGCACATATCCCAATACTCTGGGGGTTGGCCTTGTATTTCATATAAACCGGGCTCCCGCAGGAGCTGCAGAAGGCGCGTTCGGCGGCGGCGGAAAGGTTCAGCGTTTTGAGGTCGGTTGTGGAGGTGAAGGAGATGGAGGAGGAGGGGAGATCGAAGAAGGGGAGGAAAGGGGCGCCGGAGAGGCGGCGGCAGGTTGTGCAGTGGCAGCAACACAGAGAGGTGGGCAGGGTGGTGGAGGTGTAGGTTGTTGATCCGCAGAGGCAGGAGCCTTTGAGGGCGATTGGGGGGTTATGGGATGTCATTGTGGGAATTATGATATATGCAAGGTTTGAGGTGAGGGATGGGGGTCTGGGTTGAATGTTGCAAAGAGCTGAGTTTGAAAAAGTAACTCGGTGAAGATGTAAAGAGATGGAGTTTGTCAGATATGTGAAAAGAACCAGCCGGCGAGAAGCAGAAAGTGGGGGCACGCTCTTATCATGGAGAATAATCAGTTTCATATACAAAGCAACAAGGTCTCTAAGTATCTATACCATACCGGTAGGCAGTAGAGAAGAAGTTAACCAAAAGCATATCGCCCCCAACGATAATTCATACCATAGAATCGATAACAGCCTTAGCGACGGACATGATTGGTCGAGAATCGAACCGAAGGAGGCAACTCCGCCCTTCAGTTTTCCAGACCAACAGCATCGACACCTCAAGACTTCTTCGGCCCCTTTCAATTGACTTCACAGAATGGACATCCGCGTCGATGAAGAAGATGAGACGGGAGCTTTGACAGCCACGTATATAGAGTCCCGATCTAGCGGCAATGGCAGAATCGATATCATTGTGAGCTTGCTACCACTACAGTCATGCGCTGGACCGTGAACGCTACTCTGGCTGACAGAGTTATGATCAAAGCTGCCTGAGAACAAAAGCAGCTTGTGGTCAAGAGTACTAAGTGTGTTTCTCCCAGCGGGTTATCCGCATAGTGTCACAAAAGATTACATGTGGTAGGAGACACTCTTGACCACAATCCGCAGGATCATTATGAGTACCCCAATCTCTGATGCTGACACTGACGAAACATCGCCAGGTATCAGATATATGTAAGGTTATCTTCGCCTGCATGCTTGTCCCACAAAGTCTATCTGTCCACTGACATGGCCCCATAGGATTCTCTCCAAGCATTCTCAAGCTCAATTGCAGGACTGTTATCATCAAGAGCAGTTCTGGAAGGTGCAATCTCCTTTTACAGCCGCCAGAAAGCTAATCTTCTAACGTGACCTCTCCAGGCGTGGGAGTGGGCGACGCGTCAGCCTCACCAACAGCCGCACTCCTCTTATCCGTGCTGCAGGAAAGCATGGGCAGGATAGCAACAATTCTCTTTGCGCATAAGCTCGGCACCTCGCTCGAGCCCGAATGTAAAATGTATAGGCTCGCCGCCGATGTCTTCAACGATACGGCTATGGTATTAGATTGCCTAAGCCCTGCACTCCCGAAGGCGCCGAGGGTGCTTCTGTTAAGCTTCTCGAGTGTGTTGAGGGCCTTGTGCGGCGTTGCGGCTGGAAGCTCCAAGGCGAGCCTCAGTGCGCATTTTGCCAAGTGGGGAAATCTGGGGGAGCTCAATGCGGTGAGTGAAGGCCGATGGCTCTCGTTTCTTCAACATCCTCAGCTTGATGTTTGAAGCGCTTTGACAGCATAAGGCAGGTTCTCGGCTAGAGAATATTGACGTTAATCTTCATTTTCATTTTACAACTGTCGCGTTCGACGATAGCGCCTGTGCTCGATTGCGGCAGCATCATGTTTCGACACCCGCCGCCTTGCTTCAGGCATGGTGCATTGGTTGTGCAAGCCTAAATAAGATAGCAGACGTAGTATGGAACAAGTCGGACGTCAAGTTGCTGATCTTATACCAATACAGAAAGATTCAAGCCAGGAAACAATTATTTCGTTGATGGGAATGCTGGTATGTTCGGCTCCCAACCGTTCATTGGAAGGCCTAATTCGTCGAAATGCAGGCGGGGAGCGCTGTAGTTTCTCATGTGTCTACTGCGACGGCGACTTGGTCATGCCTCGTTCTGCTCTTGTCAATACACTTGGCGATGAATCATGCAGCAGTAAGAGCGGTCAGCATGCATAGCCTGAATCGGCAGAGAGCCAACATAATTTTCTCGGCCTTTCTAGATCATGACAAGATACTGACGCCGGAAGAGGTATCAGACCAAGAGCGCATCTTTGAGTGGGATGGCGTGCTGCGATGGAGAGGCTCCTCTCCCATCGGAAAAGCTAAGATTGGTATTCCTTTGCAGAGTCTCATGAGCTCTTGGGAGCCTGCGCATGCTTCAACAGGCTCCATACGCGACACGAATCTTCTTTTAATGAAGCTTGTCAAAGCATTCAGGCAAGAGGACTACCTACTATGGTACGACGTCTCAAATAAAGTGGCGTTGATAGTTCTCAAGGATGGAGCTTCATCGAGATCGCAGTTGAAGGCGTGGGCCCTTGGTCTTTGGGTCGCTCACCGCTTTAACCAACAAGATGCGACACGCGCCTCAGCAGACAAGTCATTCGATTTGCTTGAGAGTACGCTTGTGGGTCTCTCCAACCGTTGGAACCGGTGCATGGAGCGACTGGAAGCTGCTGGATGGGATGTCGACGTCGCAAACCTCGAGACAACATCCGGCACTCGCATTCGCCTCTACTCCGACCCACCCTCCGAACAGCATCCATCACAATTGACAGTTCAGGATTGATTGGCAGTAATGAGTCGGCTAGGGCTGCTGGCATACCTTACATCCGTCATCTAATTAAATGAGCCTAATGTGTGTACACCTCACACTACCTCCGTACCTCGAGTGCGACTCTGCAGGCTCGCCGGAACCAAGAAGGCGGATCAAGCTTTGCCGAGGCCAGCCAGAGAGAGATTAGAGGGACAGGTACCGGTAACTTGATCTTGACGGTTCCAATAATAACGATAATAAGGTGTCGAAGCAATCAAAGTGCCCAAAGTAACTCTGTATCCTAGGTACCTTACTCGTACGTATTATTGGCGGCAATGCAACGATAGAAGCGCAGCCCTAGCGTAGAGTCCCTAGCAGTTGGGACGTGGGATGATCTACGTGATTAACCGGTTGGGGCAGTCTTCTGGAAGGACACTGGAAGCCATCGAAGGGCTTGTGGAAGCTAAAATCTTCCATACGCGCAACCATTAGACGAGTCGTGTCTGCTGACGGTCAAATTACAATTCTGATTGAACATGCATTCGAGATACGGGCCGACCAGTCATATCTGCTGCATGCTGCATGCTGCATGGGTCTCTCGCTCTGTTAAAGCGGCAATTTGTGGTTCAGTGGCAGGGTCCAATCACGAGATGGATCAATCAGAAACTGCAGAAGCCATTTATTGTCTTAAGTCCTAAACCCTGTTTGCATCAAAACCGTCTTGGGACTGGAGTGACTCGCGGTTCGCGGTTCGCTGTTCGCTGTATGAGGTGAATCATGTGTGGTTGACGATTCGTCAGAGCATGTCGTGTTCCACTGCTGAAGCCTGTTAAGCCTCTTTGTCCGTCTGTACCTCGGGATACATGGGGATATATGGGGACGACTCCTCTTCCGGAGGGATGAGTCAAGTTTCGAGTCAAGGGTCCGGAAAGAAGATCAATGTTTTGCCTGCTGAGAGACTAAGGACCTTGGATGTCTGACTCAGCGGCGGCGGCGGCAACAGTTGGTCATGCGGTTTTACGACTGGGGGTTCATCAAGCGCTTATGAGCCTGAAATGCAAAGAGAGAGCCGAAATCAGAACAATCAGCACATCCTCGCGGTGGAAACCAAAAAGGAACAAGGTTACAAGGCTTAGCAGTGGGGCATCAGGGATGATTGCTGATTGGCTTGATGTGGATCGTTCTGGAAGAAGGCTAAGAAGGCTAAGAAGGCCGCTAAGAAGGCTTCGACACGCTAAGAAATTCCTTCGATTGCATTACCTTAATCTACATTCCATCCCCTTCGCACCCGTTGCCCTTGCTAGCTTGCTTCCGCTCTCCGCCCCAAATTTCGGTCTCGCATAAAGTAGTCTCAACTCCTCCGTAACACACGCAACCCACAAGTTCATTCCTCCCTTTGGCCTGCGGTCTACTGTGTAATTCATCTTCACCCTCACCTCATCAGTCGCTTTCCCACCTCTGCCTCTCACCCCCCCCCCCCCATCGTTAGTAACCCTTCAAGATATTCTTGCGCGCGGGTTATTTCATCATCGGCACACGTCAAACGTCAAACGTCACTCTTTATCACCCCAATCCCCCACTTTCAGGCAGTCATCCAGCTTCAATTGACGAACCCCGTTTGCACTTCTGCTGCTTTCCGGCTGTTACCTGATCGATGCAATTCTGTGTGACACGTCGAAAAGGATAGCGACATTGGGTTGACAGCGGCTTGCGACAAGGTTCGGGTGCCTGCGTGACCTGATCCAGCACAAGCAATTTTGGCGAGTTTATCCGATTCTACCACGATAAAATCTGGAATTTACGAGCGCACAAAGCGAGCCTTCTTCCCTGATTAGGAGGACGCGGTTGTGCTCCTTGAAGGGTTTTTGCCACGCCAGACTATCCGTTGTCAATCTACGGACCTAGGTTGCAGCAATCAGTACGTAAGCCCGTCCTCGGATCCCCGAGGTGTCGGTCAAAGTGGATCGCTCGGGTCCTACCATTCGTCGAAGGTCGGTTCTTACAATACCACTGGTCAGAAGAGCTGGGAGAAGTGATTGGAAAGGCTCCAGGATAAGATCTTGGAAGCGCGCCATGATCCGCCGGAAACCTAGCCCCCCGTCATTGTATCTATCCACTCCCTCACCGGAGACCTCTCCTCGCCCCTCATCAGTTATATCGGATTGGGACGCAGACGACGAAGAGACCATGTCAACCGAAGACCTCGACTCTTCTCGACCCATGAGCGACACCAGTTCCAACATCGACATACAATCAGTGGGACCGTATTGTCCCCAAAGACCGAGTCTACCGGATGTACTGTCGAACTCCGCACCACCGCCATGGACATTGAGTGCATTTACTGCCTACCTCTCGCAAAATCATTGTCTCGAGAACCTCGAATTCACAATGGACGCCGATCGTTACCGAGAACGTTTCGACGTATTAGCCGCACAAATGGCCGGTATGCCGATGACGCCCGAATACGAAGAGTGTAATTATCTTCGCATGCTATGGCAGCGCTTACTAGACGCCTATATCGTACCCGATGGTCCTCGAGAGATCAACATCCCCAGCCAAGTCAGAGAAACCCTCCTCTCATTACCCAATCATACCAGTCCTCCACGACCCGAAGTGCTCGAAGCTGCCGTAAAGATAATATACGACCTAATGGAAGAGTCGGTTCTGGTATCGTTCTTAAACGAGGTTCCGTCGGTCAAGGCGGCACAATCATACAATGATCAATTAAACGACTCGGACGAGAACTTACGGGCTTCGCGGATTAGTTCCAAAGAGCGGAAGTCAAGGAGATCCAGATCCCGAATGAAGACGTCCCCTTCAACTTCGTCTCTGGATATTGCACTTACCCCTCGAGCACCTAGTCGTCACCCGGCAACGTCGAATTTTATTGTCAATTCCACCAGAACCGGCAGGGCGAGGGCACCGAGTCATCTATCGAACGGCAGCGGTGATTCCAGCATGACGGATGATTCAGCGAGCGCTACAAGTCCCAGCAGGGAACCAATGACGCCCCCAACAACACCTCCTTCGAGTGACATTGGAGGGAGTAGTCCCAAGGGTCGAAATGATACCTGGAAGAAGATGCTGGGATGGAAGAAAAAGTCGAGTAATGGGATGAGAGATCATCGTTTTCCCACACTCGAAGACTAAGGACCGGCAGTCCCGCAACAATGAAAGACTTCCTACGTTACATTCGACACAACCACTAGGGAAAAGTCGGTTTCAGGGGGGGGGGGAAGCAATTCCCCTCCATACCGGACACCACCACGATGTTCTCGCCTCACGATCCTCATCACCACATCATCCACCATCAAACTCTGCTCCTTGCATTACTTGAGATAGCGGCTGCATATCGATAGACGCATATACCACATCCGACTGTATGATTGGCGTTGGACCTGGCCGCACCCTGCATTTTTTCGCCGTCCATTCTGCAGCTTTTGTACTGCCCCACGATTACCAGCGCAGGAGTTTCTGACGGGCAGCATTTGCATCGCAGCGATACCATTTTGTATGTACATAGCTTACGACTCTTATGAAGTATCTTGATAGAGAGGGTATGAAATCCAAAAACAAAAGAACGTCTTTCTCCATACGGAAGTACCCTGTCACCGACTCCCAGCTTTTGGGTCCAAGGCTAAACTCGACCAAGCCAAACGACTGTGACACATGACTCGGATCGATGCCAGCGATCTTGGCGCTTTTCGGAGAATTTTGGTAAGAGCAGCGAGTGGCGTTGCGGGGGAATTTTGAGTTTCAAGGCTCCAACTTATTAATTGCGTCCGGTACCTAAAGTATCATATGTACAGTACTGTACTGGGTAAGGCACGTACGTACGTGGTCTTGCTGTGTAATGTGATCTTCCATCCTCCATCTTCTGCCTTTTATGTCCGTTATCATCATGATGGGCTGGGTTTTATGCGCCTACTTCCTATTGGCTCTCAACGCTTATCTGGGACAGACTCGTGTTGATTGTTTATTGAATACTAGTAATTGAAGCCGCTTTCATTTCGGTCTTCTGTCAACCACATGTATCTGTTGCCCTACACATGTGGAATGCAAAGCCAATGCCAAGCCCACAATCCATCCCCAGAGCCAAGCTGGCCTAATGCCACTTCTGGGTCTTATAAATGATATGATTCCATAACGGGGCATTGGAAACGAGAAAAGGATGATCGTCGATTCCAGCATTGGCTGCTCCCCCGTGTTATCCAATCTTGTGATAGGCGCCTGTCAGCATCAAACGCCACCTTGGGAAGAAGTTCCGCCGCCGCCGCCGCCGCCACTACCACCACCAGCACGTTTCTCACAAAGTGGACCGTCAGTTTTGTCAGAAGCGTGAAAGAAGGCGCCACCAAAATATATCACTCATATTGAGTGAGGGAGCTCCAGCCGAGGACCGGACAAGGATTACCGCGCGCCACAAATGTTGAGGACAAAGAAGTCTCGGGGGAAATGTAAGCCTCGGAGTGTAGTCTATCTATAGGATTTGTACTGGATAAAAATTACTTTTCTTTTTTTGCCAATTAGCTGCTAAGCCAAAATGGGATATCTCCACCACGCTTCGATCCCATTTCATGATTCTTGGCAGAGCGTTTTGGTGAGCATATTGGAATCCGGTTTCTTAGGATTCCCTTTTCATTTGATGTCGCAGAAATCTGCTCTTCTTATCCCAAGCCCATCACGGGTTGGCACAATCCTCTGCACTTTTATAGGTTCGGTCAACAAGTGGCAAGCAGCAAGTAACACATGGAGCCTCTAAGCCATGTTTCCATCAAATCTGGTTCTTGCGGAGCGAGTATGGGAACGGCGATATCCGCAACGCACTGCGCCTGATAGAAGGAAGAAGGACGCGAATCCGGTCTTGACCTTTCACCAGGGGTTTGCAAAGAGTCAGTGAACAGTAACCAGTCTCGACTGGATGTCCAAATAGACAGTTAGGCTTATCATTCACCGGAAACAATACAAGCATTGACTCGGGTTCCATTGCATAGCTTGTGCAACAAGGAGAATCGGGCACAGGAGTACTGGTACATCCCAGATTTTGATATATGAACTGGTACTTAGTCCAATAGATGACCTTGCCTGGTTGACTACCGGACCATGTTCATCGACTTTTTGCACCCCACCAATACTCGTGTTGTATAAAGCACCGTGGGAGAGGGATAAGGTCAAAGATCACGAGCAAGTCAGGGTAAGTTTGGTCGGAGAAGCATTTGAAGCTTAGGGTAGTAGATTCTAGCTATAGCAATTCTTTTGAAAAAAAGATACCACTGACTTTATTTCTTCGAAGACGACAAAAATGCTCCTTTAAAGAGGGCCTTCGAAGAATATATGATGGGACTAAAAGCAGCAAAAAGATTGCATCTGGCCGCTAAGGTTTTGTTCCCCGACAGCTTACCTCCGTACGCTGTTCGAGAACCACATCGATACAAGAACCTCTACCCGACAGAGCTGCTGCTTGGTGATGTCCCCACGAGCGGAAAAAGCTCCTTGTGCATACGGTCAAAGCTATCTAGAGCGGAGGAGGTTGCCAGGATAGTAGGGCTGAGCCTTGAACAAAAGTCACAAAATAAACATCCTTAGACTCGAACGTGTAACTAAAAAGCCAGAAGAGTAAATTCCCTGACGGAGTGCGGTGGATACTTGATACGCTTCAAACAAATGCGATGGTTAGAACTTTCTGGTGACGCTGTGCATCAGATGAGTTATGGCTTGACGAACTTGATGAGATAGGTGGTCCTTTTTTGACATATCTCAAGAAAGAAAGAGTTTTGGTTGCCTCAGATATCAGGCGTGTTATAACCCCGTTAAGGCAAAGTTCTGGAAAAAGATGACGTTTGAATAGTCAGCAGAACCGGTATATCACGTGTACCAAAAATGCGCTTCAGGTGCCTTACGTCAATCTGTAGGCCGCGACATTCTCATATAACGAGAAGTCACCGGCGACGATACCTTCTTATCTTACACCCATCGGTTTCATTTTACGCATAGTCGTTCGTTATAGTTCTACTGCGGATTTATCATAATCAGCTCTCTGCATCATGAGTTTCGACCGGTCCTCGGCCCTGGAGTCCCAACCGTCGGAGATGAGGAGGGAAGAGGATCCCGAATACCGTGGGTCTATCTATGATTATCTAGGCATCATCAAGACATCGCTGACTGAATAGGCGATGACCCCGAGTTCAGTCGCTCAGCCGAGGATCTCTCTGTCAAGCTCTTCTCCCTTGTACGCGGTACCATCTATAAACAGGGACGAGCAACCTGATAACAATGCGCCGTAGACCTCAAACATCGCCCGCCTGGCACAACAAATAAACCTACTTGGCACAAAAAGAGAGACTGAACGAGTCAGAGAACGAGTCAACGATTTGCTTGGAGTGAGTTGGCGCCTCAACTGGAACACGCAATCCTTTCT
>JAABUR0100002862.1_pt1 | contig 25361 bp, 20 predicted proteins | sample 5560091 | NCBI WGS metagenome assembly JAABUR01 (sample SAMN10711879, study PRJNA513375) | rock metagenome | isolation source: Antarctica rocks | place: Antarctica: Victoria Land, University Valley sud
TCCCGATCTCCTCGGCACTCTGGTGGTAGTTGATCGCATGGGGTGAGGCGAGCAGATCGCTCAAGCTCATCTCGACCGTGGTGCTGACCGCCGCCGCCGGCATCGCTCCACTCGCCCCCGCCATCGGGCTGGCCATCGGCGTCGCCAGCATGGCCGCCGCGCCAAGAGTCACATCCGGCAGGGGGGCGACGACATCGCCCAGCTGCTCGCAGCTGCCGGTGTGGATGTGCCCGGGGTGTCCCCCGCCCGCCGCCGGGGTGCCCGCCATCGGACTGGCCTCCTGGGCCGCGACACTGCCCAGCAGCGCCACTCCCAGCAGCAGCGCCCCCGCGCTCCCGATGATCCGTCCGCCAATCCCCTTCATCCGCTGCTGCTTCATCAATTCCCTCATGTTCTCTATCATTTATGCCGCTGAATGCCCGACACGAGACGGCATCCTCTTCCGCATGGTAAGGCACGACCCAAGCCATCATCGCCGGTGGGAGGTTGGTCGTCGACCGAAATCCGTTAAAGTACGGCAACCATGCCGAGAATCGCGTCGACGACCAGCTCCGGCTGCTCGTAGTGGATCGCGTGTCCACTCTCGGTGCCCATGATCTGCCTGGCATCCGGCTCAAGCGCGACCAGCCCCCGCTGCAGCTCCTGCCAGAGCTGCTCCTGGGCGGCGACCGGCCACCCTGGCGGGCAACAGGCCGCATCGGGCGGCCGGCCGTGACTGATCACCGTCAGGGGCAACCCGGGTGGCAATGGGGCAGCGCGGACCTCAGTGTAGCTGGCATCGAGGTCGATCGCCTCGTAGTCGGGATCTTTGGCGAGGGTCGCCTGGTATTGCGTCCATTGGTCGTCCGAGACGAGCGTCCGCAGAGCGGCGTCGTACCCCTCGGGCCAGCCATCGACGAGGACGAGCCCGGCAACCTCGGCGGGGTAGGTGGCGGCGAAGAGCCGCGCATGCAGACCGCCGAAGGAGTGGCCGACGAGGAGATAGGGCGGCGCGATCCCGGCGGCGCCGAGCAGCGCGTGCAGATCGGCGACGACATCGGCCGAGGTCCGGGGGAGCGACGGCGCGGGATCGCTCCGGCTCAGCCCGGCCCGATCGTAGGAGCAGACCCGAATCCGCTCCGACGCCTTGAGCTGCACCGAGTCCCAGATCGTCCCATCGTCGCCGTAGCCCGCCTCCAGGATCACTGTCGGCTGCCCGGTCCCGATGCAGCGCAGAAACAAGCGACGACCGCCGATGTCGATCAGGCTGCTGATGATTGGGTCCTCGGCGACCGGTGTCCCCGCCGCCGATGAGGTGCCGACCACTGGTGGCGTTTCGGCGACCGGGGTTCCACCGGTCTCTGGGCCGAAAGGCGGATAGAAGCGCCAGGTGTCGACCGCCCCCGCAAGACCCTCCGGCCTCAGGGTCTGCCAGTCGATCCGGGCGGCGGTCTCGGCGGTGAGCACCGCCCGCAGCACGCGGAGCTCGCGGGTGCCGCGACTGCCGGTGACCGGAAAGGTTCCGACCAGGGTCATGGTGCGGATTTGGGCCGCGACCGGTGAATGGTAGGCGGCATCGAAGACCGCGAAGGCGTCGTCGGTGGCCGCCACACGGATGCCCTCGACACCCCCCGTGTCGCGCAGCGCGACGATGACCGTGGCGTCGCCGTCGTCCAGCGAGACGCGAGGGAGCCGGATCATCCCGCGACCCGAATCAGGCACGACCCTGGCCCCGATTGCCCTCCGCAGCTGCTGCTCGGCGGGGGAGTCCTGCGCGCGCGCCGGGGGCGCACTCCCCGCCAGAACGAGCGTCGCGAGCAGCAGCATCGTTACCGCAACCGTCGCGCGGCGACTGAGGCGTACTCGGGCACTCGGCATAGCGACCTCCTTCGATACAGACGAACGCTCCGGGGGAGGTTCCCCGGAGCGCCATCATCGATGACCTGACGGTCCGACGGCACGGATGGGATCACTCATCCGCGCCGTCAGCAACGCTAGGGCGCCGGCGTTGCCGCCGGGGTCGGCGCCTCGGAGTTCGGCGCCGGGGTGCCGTTCGGCAGCTCGTTCGGCGCATTGCCGGTTGGCGTGCCCGACGGCGGCGGTGCGTTCGGATCGACGATCACCTTGCCCCGCATAAACGGATGCGGCACGCAGAAGTAGTCATACGTACCCGGCTTGTCGAAGGTGACTGACGCCGACTCCCCGTTCAACAGGATGCCCGTGTCAAAGGTGTTCGGGTTGGTCTCGGAGACGGTCGAGGTCGCCGAGTGCGGCTGCTGGCCGGTGTTGGTCCAGGTCACAGTCGTGCCTGGCGGCACGATGATGACGCCCGGCGAGAAGCCGAAGTCGACCATATCGACGTGATCGACCGAGAGGGCCTGCGCCGCGACCTCTGACTCGGGTGGCGGTGGCGCCTGGGCCGGATCGATCGTGCCGTCGAGCGCGAAGACCCAGAGGGTGTCGCCGCGTGGGAAGTTGAGCTGGAAGTTGCCGCCGGAGGCGACGGCGACATACTGCGTGCCGTCGATCTCGTAGGTCATCGCCGGGGCGTTCGCGCCGGCGCCGGTCTGGAACTGCCAGAGCACATCGCCGCTCTTGGCATCGTAGGCGTCGAAGTTGCCGTTGCCTTCACCGGCGAAGACGAGACCGCCGGCGGTCGCAAGCGACCCGCCGATGCACATCTGATCCCACTGGTCCTGCCAGGCGATCTTGTTCGTCTTAACGTCGATCGCGGTGAAGGTGCCGTAGGTCTTTCCACCCGGCGGGGTGATAAAGGCGCTGCCGAGGCGGAGCGTGCCCGGCTCCAGCTTGTCGGGCTTGAAGGTCCAGATCTGCGGCTGATGGATGCCGCAGGTGTAGATCATGTCGGTCTGTGGGCTGTAGGAGGAGGTCGACCACTCCGAGCCGCCGTTGGCGCCCGGGCAGATCAGCACCGGATCGGCGCCGAAGGGGGTGAAGATCGACCCCATCGGGTAGTTGGCGATCTGCTCCGGGCAGCTCAGCGGCACGAAGGCGTCCCCCTCCGGGAACGGCTGGGTCGCTGAGGTGTGCTGCTCCGCCATCTGCGGGACTGGCTTCTCCTCCATGCCGAGGAGGGGCTTGCCGGTCTCGCGGTCGAGCAGATAGACCCACCCTGTCTTACCGGCCTGACCGATTCCCTTGACCGGCTTGCCGCCGATCTCGCTATCGAAGAGGACGTTGGGGCTGACGACATCGTAGTCCCAGATGTCGTGGTGGATCTCCTGGAAGTGCCACTTGTAGGCACCGGTCTTGAGATCGAGCGCGACGATCGACTCGGTGAAAAGGTTGTCACCGGCGCGGTTGGTGCCGTCGAGGTCGGGGCTGGGGTTGCCAACCACGATGTAGAGCATCCCGAGGTCGGGATCGATCGCGGGCACCTGCCAGACCGAACCGCCGCCGTACTTCCACATCTCGTTGTCCTGGGGCCAGGTCTCATGCCCCTTCTCACCAGGACCGGGGATCGTGTAGAAGCGCCAGACCTGCTGGCCGGTGTTGGCGTCGTAGGCGGTGATCATGCCGCGAATCTCGTACTCGGCGCCGGAGATGCCGATGTAGACGAGACCATCGTGGTAGATCGGCGCCACCGTCTCGGTGTAGCCCGCTCGGGGGTCGGCCACCTGAATGCTCCAGGCCACCTGGCCCGTCGCCTGATCGAGCGCGGTCAGCTTGGCATCGACCTGACCGACAAAGACCTTGCCGCCGCCAACCGCTACCCCGCGGTTGACCTGACCACAGCAGAGGGGCAGCGATTCGAGCCCTTCAATCGTGGGGACGTACTTCCACTGCTCCGTACCCGTCTTCGCGTCGAGGGCGAAGACCTGGCTCTGCGGGCCGGTCAGGTACATCACGCCACCGACCACGATCGGCGAGCTCTCGAAGGAGGTGCCGCCGCTCTGGATGCCGGTGTGATAGGTCCAGGCGCCCTTGAGCTTGGCGACGTTGGACGCGTTGATGCTATCGAGACCGGAATAGCGCTGGTTGTAGAGGTTCCCGCCGTAGGTCGCCCAATCGGCGCCAGCCGGCTCGCCCGCCGGGACCGCTGTCTCGCCGCCCGCGGCCGGGCTGCCGGCGGCCGGCGTACTCTGCGCCGCCTTGAGGGCCGGCGCGCTGATCATCGAACTCAAGACCAGGATGAGGATCATGCTGAGGAGCGTTCGTCGTCGCACCATTGGCTCCATTTCTCACGGTGGCCTCGTCGCCACCCGTCATGAGGCGGCATCACGACCGCCGGGCAATCGTTTCGTTGTCATCTGGAGGCTGGCACGAGCGGACACCACCGGTCATGCGGCCCCTGCTTCCGCGCACCGTTCTATCGATCACGATTGGTGGCGCGCCCTCCTTTCCGTGACGGAGCCTCCGCCGATGTCGAGATGAACCGACCGTGCAGCGTACGTCACTCGGGGGGGCAACGCAAGAGACGCGCGGGCTGTTGCCACGGCCATCCATGGGGGAGATGCGGCGGCTACACCGGCGTCGCGGACGGACAACGCGGGTAGGGGCGCATGGCGTGCGCCCTGGCCGCCACTGCGGCCGATCCTGTCTGCCACCGCTGGTTCGTTGGCTGGCGATCGCCACGCGCCGTGCTGCCCTCACCCCGACGCGACGCGCCACCCCTCTCCCGACCGTTGGGAGAGGGGGCAGGGGGTGAGGGCGATCATGGGCGCACAACATGCGCCTCTACCCTGGGGACGAGCGTCGGTGGCAGGGACTATCCGGCGAGGTCGGAGGCGAGGTAGGCCTCGTAGATCTGGCGCGTGACCGGGGCCGCGTAGCTGACGCCCTCACCAACGTTCTCGATCATGACAGCCGAGGCGATCGTCGCTTCCGCCCCATAAGGGCCGAATGCGGCAAACCAGGAATGCGGTTTCTCGGTTTTCTTGACCTGGTTCTGGGCGGTGCCGGTTTTGCCGGCGATCGGCCACTCGAAATCGCCGAAGACGCGGACCGAGCCCGCGCCGTTGGGATCGCTCGTCTGGTCGCGCAGGGCGGACTGCAGCTCAGTCATCTGGGCGTTGTCGAGCGGCAACTGGCTCCGGACGACCCGCTTGCCGTCCTTTGTCGTCGCACCATCAGCCACCGCGCTCTTCGCGACGATGTACGGTTGCAGGACATCGCCACCGTTGGCGATCGCGGCGTAGGCAACGGCCATCTGGAGCGGCGTCGCTTCGAGGAAGCCCTGCCCGATCGCGAGGTTAACAGCGTCGCCAGTTGCCCAGTAATCACCGAAGGTGTCGAGCTTCCACTTCGGGTCAGGGACCGTGCCGCTGACCTCCGGCAGATATGGGATTCCGGATGGAGCGCCGAGCCCAAAGGTTTTGGTCATGGTTGGTAGCAGGTTGTCGTCCTTCAGATCGAGATCGCGGCCGATCTGATAGAAGACGGTGTTGCACGAGTTGACGAGCGCCTGATGGAGCGTCAGATAGCCCTGGGGGCCGAGTCCTTCCGCGACGGTCCAGTCCTCCCAGACCTGGTTCGAGCCTTCCAGGCTGAAAGTCGAGGGGCAGTCGATCCCGGTCTCGCCGGTGTAGCCGAGGTCGACCATCGCCGCCGAAGTCGTGATCGCCTTGAAGATCGAACCGGTGGGGTAGGCGGCTTGGGTGGCGCGGTTGAGGAGCGGCTTGCGCTTCTCGTCGCCGAGGGCGCGGGCTTCCCGATCGGAGAAGCCGAGGATGAAACCGTTTGGGTCGTACGACGGGTGGCTGACCATCGCCAGCACCGCGCCATCACGCGGATCGATCACCACCGCTGCCGCCCGGACATCGCCCTGGGCGGTGAGCGCCTCGTCGGCCGCCTGCTGCAACCCAACATCGATCGAGAGGGTCAGGTCCTTCGCAGCGACCGGCTGACGCTCCGCGATGACGTGGCGCTCGGCACGGGTCTCGCACTGCACGACGACGAGACGGCCGCCCGGCTTGCCGGTCAGCAAGTCGTTGCCTCCCGCCTCGACACCCGCCTGTCCCATCACCTGCGCCGGGTCGAGACTGGAGTCGGCGGCGATCTGGTCGGCGGTCGGCCGCGAGACGTACCCAACGACATGAGCCGTCAGCGCTCCCTGGGGATAGACGCGAGCGATCGCGCTCTGGACGCCGACGCCGGGCAGATCGGTGACCGCGTTGAGCAGCTCCTGCTCCCGGGTCTGGGGGAAGTCTTTGACGATCCAGTACTGCCCGCCCGGTTTGCCGTCGTAGGTCGCCTTGACATCGTCCTCGGAGTCTCCGGTCAGCTTGGCGAGAGCCTGGAGCACCTTGCGCTCGTCGGTGATCTGATCGGGAACGACCACGACCCGGCTGATCGGACCATCGAAGGCGAGGACCTCGCCATTCCGGTCGAGGATGCGTCCTCGCTGCGCTGGCTGGCTCTGACGGTCGACGCAGCCATCCGCCCCAAGGTCTTTAAAGATGAGCGATGGCGTCCAGGCAACCTTCCACTCGCCCTGTTCCTTGACCAGCGGGACGCTGTTCGCCTCCTCGACCTTGCCGACCGCGGTCGACTGCATCTCGACCCGGAACGGCACCTCGGTCTGCAGGTTCGGATCGCCGGTGACGCTGGCCGTGAGATCTGTCAGACCGGCCTCGGCGGCAATGTCGGTGTAGCGCCCAACGAAATCCTCGCGCGAGACTCCTTGTTGCGCCTCGGCGCTCAGCAGGTCATAGAGCCCGTCATAGTCGCCGGCGCTCCACCGGTCGACGTATTCCGCGACCACCTCGGCTGGATCCGCTTGGGGCTCGGGGGTCGCGGTCGGGGCGACAGTCGCCGTTGGCTCGGCCGCCAGCGCATCGTCCGCGGGCGCGGTGGTGGCGGCTGGCGCACCGATCTCAGCAACGGGAAGGGGTGTTTCAGTGGTGGCGACCGGTGCTCCCGCGGCGGTGGTTGGCGGCACGTTCGCGACTGCCGGGACAACAGTGGGCGCCGCGGGATTTGCATCAGTCCCGCGCAGGGCGTCGAGGCTCACCACGTCGCCTCGAACGAGGACGCCGCCAACCGCCGCGAACGCTACCACGATCAGCAGCCCGAAGACCCACGGCCAGCGCGGTCCGCGCCGGGGAGCCCGGTACGCCGAGGAGTAATGAGAAGCGTAGTGACGAGACACGGCGATCGGTCCTTATCTGCTCGCTGCTGGGGAAAGAGCGGGCGACCGAGGCGAGAGCAATGACGACCGCCGTTGGTCGGAATTGCCGGTCGATCGAGCGGGGGTCGCCCGGGAGGAGCGTGGCGGATCGGTGACGGATTGAGCCGGGTCAGTCGTCTGGCCGTGAAACAGGCAGATTTGATCGTCCACCATGCATTGACATCGTCTCGGGTCAATGCTGCCAGCCATGAGGGCAGGCGTCAACCTGACGTGCCTCCAACCACCCGGATGGATAGGTGGTGGATTCCCCCTCCTCCTGTTTCAGAAGAACGTTGTGATGGCGGATTTGGTTTCAGCAGGCTCGCCGGGTTCGCAGGCCGCGATGATCTGAGCCGGGTGGCGACCACGTAGTATAGTAAGACGTTGAGGCACGGCGCCGCGGATGGAGCCGGCATCATGTGAGGAAGCGTCGCTTTGTGGAAGGCGCCGAACCGTGACGCGGTCGGTGGTACTGGTTCCAGGGAAGCGACATCGAGTCCCGGCGCGGACGGTGGTCGAGAGGGTTCATACGGATGAAGGCACGAACACACGTTGGCACGTCGCGGTTGACCCGGGTGCTCGGCGCCCTGCTAGTCGCGTTCATGCTGCTGGCGCCGACCGCGCTGGTGACCGTTGCGCGGCAGGACGAGCCGGTGGGGCTGGCGGAGGTTCCCACGACCGGGAGCAGCCGGCCGGGTCCGATGAGCATGACCGGCGGTCCCACGTCGGCGGCATCGCGCCAGGTGACCCAGAAGGGGGTGCCACCGGTGGCGATCCAGATCGACAAGGCGGCGGTGGACGCCCCGGTCGAGAAGATCGATATCGTCAATGGGGTGATGCAGAACCCGACCGGTCCGTGGGTCGTCTCGTGGTACCAGGAGTTGCCCGGTCTTGGCTCGGGCAGCAACGTCGTGATGGCCGGCCACGTCGACTACTGGGATGTCGGTCCAGCGGTTTTCGCGAACCTGGAGACCCTGGCCCCCGGTGATGTGATCCGGGTCGCGGGCGAGGACAACAAAACCTACTCCTACAAGGTTGACTATCTCAAGACCTACAACCTGGCCGGTCTGACCGAGAAGACGATCCAGACGGAGATCGTCGGGCCGACGAAACAGGAGTCGCTGACGCTGATTACCTGCGGCGGCGAGTTCGACTACGCGGCGGGCGAGTACCTGTCGCGGATGGTCGTTCGGGCGACGATGGTGAAGTCCTAGCCGCTGGCTGGGTCGGTCTCGCTCATCTGACGGACAAACGCGAGTGCCGCGGGTACCTGGCATGCCGGGTACCCGCGCTCGTGTTGCCGGTGCCGGGGATGGCGCCAGAGGCGGTCCAATCGAGCGTCGTCGGACCGCCGGGAAATTGCGGAAATCGTTACGTCTATGGTGCCGGCCGCTGAGTCTGGGTGGTCGATCGTCTGCCGAGCATCGCAAACCCAACGAGAAGTGCCCGTGAGCGCGTTGATGACCGACACGTCGATCTCCTCACCTGATCCGTCCGAGACGGCCGTTGAGACGTTGCTGCGACCGGAGAAGATCGGTCCCTGCGACGGAGCGGGCAAGACCGCGGTGGTCGCGATGAGTGGTGGCGTCGACAGCGCCGTGACCGCGCTCGTGATGCGGGAGCGAGGCTACCGGGTGGTCGGGATCAACCTGCGGCTCTTCTCGCCGGACGATGTCGAGCACCGGGCCAACCCGTGCTGCGGCATCCCGGCGATGGATGATGCCCGGGCGACCTGCGCGATGATCGGCGTTCCCTTCTATGCGATCAACATGGAGGTGGAGTTTGGGGCGGCGGTGGTCGACCGCTTTGTCGACGAGTATGCCGCTGGCCGCACCCCCAATCCCTGCCTTGAGTGCAACCGCCATGTGAAGTTCCGGCACCTCGTTCACCGCGCCCGGCTGCTCGGTGCCGATTGCCTGGCGACCGGTCACTACGCCCGGATCGCGCATGGTGCGGCGGGCGATCGATCTGTCCCGCATCGGCTCTTCCGTGCCGCCGACCGGCGTAAGGACCAGAGCTACGTCCTCTACACGATGTCGCAGGAGCAGCTCGGCTACGTGCGCTTTCCATTGGGCGAGCTGACGAAGCCGGAGGTCCGCACCCTGGCGCGAGCCTTTGGGTTGCCCGTCGCGGAGAAGGCCGAGAGTCAGGAGATCTGCTTCGTCGGCAAAGGATCGTACGCCGACTTCGTCGCGGCACGGCGACCGGAATCGACCCTGCCTGGCGAGATCGTCGATGTCTCCGGCGCCCGGCTTGGGTCGCATCGGGGGCTCGTTCACCATACCGTTGGGCAGCGGCGCGGTCTTGGTCTCCAGCGGTCGGAGCCGCGACCGCTCTACGTCTTGCGTCTGGAGCCGGATCGCAACCGCCTCGTCGTGGGTTCGATCGATCAGGCGCGAGCACGGACGATCGAGGTCGAGACGACCGCACTCCTCGACGGATCCTGGCCTTCCGCGCCCTTTTCGGTCGAGGCGGTCGTGCGATATCGCGGCGCCTCGGCAGCAGCAACCGTGACCCCGGGTTCCGCGGGAAGCGGCGAGGCGATCGTGCGGTTCGCTGAGGCGGGTCCGGTGGCATCGCCGGGACAGGCGATCGTCTTCTACCGCGACGATGAGGTGCTTGGCGGGGGCACGATTCGAGCCGTCACCACGGCGGCGGCGCGCGGAGACGTTTCGCGTTCCTGAGGGACATCGTCCAATGGCCCGTGATTTGCGCTCGACTGGGTGCACTACCGGGGACCTGCTCCGATACGACGCACCCCGGCGCTGCGATCAGGGGTGCCGGGGTCATGCTACGATGCGTCCTGCGATGGGGCGCGACGACAGGGGCACGGGGGATCCATGGGCAAGGTCAAGACATACGCGATCGCCGGCGGGGCCGGCACCCTGGTCCTTCTGGGGCTGATCATCTGGGGGCTCTATGTCCTCGGTGGCGCCGATCAGTCGGCATTGGAGCGGCTACGCGACATCGCGGTGATCTTCGTCATCCTGCTCTTTCTCCTGGTCGTCGTCATTCTGGCGGCGATCGCCGCGGCATTGGCGTTCCTCGTCTTCCAGATCAAGGATCGGGTGATCCCGCTCCTCGAAGAGTTGACCGGAACGGTTAAGCGCGTCCGGGGGACGGCGGAGTTCATGACGGAAGAAGCAGTCAAGCCGATCCTGACAATCGCCAGTACCTATGCCAAGATGCGCGCGATGACCCGGACGGTGACCGGTAAGGACACCAAGGGGCGGAAGCGGTAGCCGGCAGGCATGTCGCGATGGGCGATTGACGATCCATGGCCGGGCCGGCCGCGAGGGAAAGGAAAGCGATCATGGCGAGTTGGCGCGATCGTATCCTTGAGCAGGCCGAGGCGGCGCGACAGCGCGTCTCCGAAGTCGATCTGGAACAGCTCCGTCGCGAAGATGAGGCTGAGAGTAGCGGCTTCTTCGCCGGGTTTGGGCTGGGTATTCTGATCGGTGTGGTGCTGGCCCTCGTCTTCTCGCCCTGGAAGGGAGAACAGACCCGGGAGGTCGTCACCGAACGGGCCGTGCAGCTGAAGGACCGGGCCACCGGTCTTGTCTCCCAGGTCCGCGGTGATGGGAACGAGGTCACGGGTGGTGGAGCCGCGATCGAGCGCGAGATCGAGGACGCGGTGAGCGACCAGCAAGCGTCGGATGCAGCCGACCTGGGCTTTGCCGGGAACGTCTAAGCGACCGCCGACGCCGTGACGCTCGCGATCCTTTATCCCAAAGGGCAATCGATCTCAGCTCACTGGAATTGACGCGGGATCTGCTACCCCGCTACGTCCTGATGCCGATGAGACGGCTCCTGACAACCTCAGGGTGCGCCAGGATCATCGTCGGGTCTTGATCCCACGCTGGCCGCTGGCGGGAGACCGTGGTTCCCCGGCCAGCCTTTGAGCGGAACGCGCCGGGGTGATTCCGGGCGTCGATGCTGATGGCCGTCGAATGACATCCGCCCTGCGCGAGCCGGGCGTCGCTGGGTGGACTTCATCAGGAGGGGTGGCGATGTCGCAGCAGGCGGTTGACCTGGTTGGCCAGGGGATGCTGCTGCGGCCGCACGGCACCGCGGTCACACCCTCGCTGCTCGACGCCATGGCGCAGGTTCGCCCCGGGGGGGTGATCCTCTTCGCCGATAACATCGTCTCCCCGTCGCAGCTCCACGAGCTTGTCGGCACGCTCCAAGATCATGCCAGAACGCTGGGGTTGCCGCCCCTCCTCGTCGCGATCGACCAGGAAGGGGGCATCGTCAGTCGTCTCCTCGACCCGTGGCTGACTGTCCCCAGCCAGATGGCGCAGGGGGCGACCGGCGACCCGGCGACAGCGAAGGTCTGCGCTGGGATCACCGGGCGGCAGCTCCGCGCCATGGGCATCACGGTCAATCTCGCCCCGGTTCTCGACGTCAATAGCGATCCTCGCAATCCCGTCATCGGCACCCGCGCCTTTGGCGACGACCCCGCTCTGGTGGCGCGATTTGGGATTGCGGCGGTCGAAGGCTATCGGGAGGCCGGGGTCATCGCGACCGCCAAGCACTTTCCGGGGCATGGTGATACGGCCGTCGATTCGCACATCGGCCTGCCGGTCGTTCGCAAAGACCGGGACCAGCTCGACGCGGTCGAGCTGGCGCCCTTCGCCGCCGCCATCGCCGCCGGGGTACCGGCGATCATGACCTCCCATATCCTCTTTCCGGCCCTGGACGGCGCGCAGCCGGCGACCATCTCACGGCGTATCCTGGCCGACCTTCTCCGGGGCGAGATGGGGTTCGCGGGGGTGATCATGACCGACGCGCTGGAGATGCGCGCGATCGCCAATCGGTTCGGGCTCACCGAGTCCGCCTGCCTCGCTAAGGCGGCGGGCGCGGATATCGTGATGCCATTGGGGCGCATCGATGCCCAGGTTGAGGTCGGCACGGCGCTGGCGGATGCCGCACGGCGCGGAGCGATCCCGGCGGAGGAGATCGTGGCGACAGCGCGGCGACTGGACGAGTTGCGGATGGCGTTCTCGCTCTCGCACCACCTGCCCCCCCTCTCATCGCCTGACTCTGAGCTCGCCGAGGAGACTCTGTCGGTGGCGCGACGAGGGGTTACCGTCCGGGACGATCGGTCGCTCCTGCCGCTGGCGCGGGAAACGCGGCTCGCGCTGATCGATTGCTCGCAGGCGGGCTGGTCGGCGGTCGAGGAGGTGGAGGTAGCGACGGCCCGGAGCGATGTGCTCCGGGACCTGCTGCTCGCGGCGTTCCCGCGAGCGACCGCGCTCGCCGTGCCGTCTGATCCATCGGCCGGCGAGGTCGCCGGGGCCATCAGTCTGGCCCAGGGCAGTGACGTAGTGCTCTTCGTCACGCGCGACGCGTTTGGCCAGAAGGGACCGGCGCGCCTCGGGCGGGCGTTGGCCGCGGTGGGCCGGTCGATGATCCACGCGGCACTGCGCGGTCCCTATGACACCGGGATGTTTCCGGATGCGGCCGCGACCGTGCAGACCTACGGCGACCCGCCCGTCTCACTCCGGGCGCTGGTAGCGATCCTTGTTGGGACCGCCGTCCAGGGATATGGTCCGCCGTGAGGGCGGGCGCGCCTCAAAGCGCCTCGCCGATGACGGACAAATGCTTCACCGTTGCGGGGAATCGATTTGGCGCGGCTCTCGCCGGGATCATCGCCAGCAGCGCGACCCGCGGACCAAGCAGTGAGCCCAAGCCGCGTGCCTACGGCTTCGTCGCCGTCAGGCCAACCATCAGCGGCAGGCTCGGCACGTCTTCCGGCGGGACCATTCGCTTGCCCGGCATCTCGCGCATCCGGTCGAAGAGTTTGGCGCCATTCATGTAGGGATATTCGCGCAGAGTGGTGATGACGAGACCGGCGTCGAGCAGCGCCGTCGTTACCTCGCCAAGTCCCCAGAGGAACTCATGGCCACGATGGGGATTGACGAAGTCCTGTATTCCCTGGCGATAGCCGGACGGCGCCAACGCCGCGCCCGCGAGGGCGACGTAGTCACCGATGCCAGACTCAAGGGTGAGGGGTGCCCCGCCAGTGAAGTAGGAGAACGTGTGCAACCAATCCCACTCGAATGTCATGGCGAAAGGGTGGAATTCGACCAGGACGAAGCGCCCGCCCGGCTTCAGAATGGCCGTGATTCCCTGCGCCCAGACGCGAAGATCCGAGAGCCAGGGAAGAACTCCATAGGACGAGAAGACGGTGTCGTATCGCTCCGATCGCCGCGCGGCCTCCGCCAGCCAGTCGTAGACATCGGACCGTATGAACGTCGCCGGGATGCCGCTCTCGATCGAGAGCTCCCGGGCAAAAGCGATGGCCTCGTCGCTGATATCGACGCCGGTCACCGTCGCGCCCAGCCGGGCCAGGCAGAACGAGTCCTGCCCCGCGTTGCACTGGAGGTGGGCCAGTGAGTGACCGGTGATGTCGCCGAGCAGCGCCACCTCTTCCGGGAAGAGCGTCGTCCCGCCCGCGCGGAAAAAGCCGGCCTGATCGGCCTTGTGGCTGTTGTGCGCCACGGTCGCCGCATTCCAGGCGATGCGGTTCTCCTCGTGCAGCTCCTTCCGCGGCATCAGCCATTCCTCCATCTTGAGCGTGTTGCCACGGGCGATCTATGTGGGCAATGGAGCGGCCCGCTGGCAAACCTGGCGAACCCCGGCCACTCGATCATCTTACCGGTGAGAGATAGGAACGCCAGACAGGCGCAATCGCGCCGCAAACCACCCCTCCCAGCGCGCATGAGATCACGGTACAGTGAGCGAACCACGGGGATCGATGCGTGACATGGTGAGCATGCCCGCTCCTCGCCTGTTCTGCCTATGCGGACCATCTGGCGCCTGGAGCTCATCGCGATGCCAGATCGAGATGTTCAATCGCTGGGAGAGCTGACGACCGAGGCGCGCAACCCGGCGTCGATCGACATCGACTGCCTCACCCCCGAGGGGATCGTCCGGGTGATGAACGGCGAGGATGCAACGGTCGCCGCCGCCGTCGGGCGCGAAGGGGCGGCGATCGCGCGGGCCATCGAGCAGATCGGCGCCCGGCTGCGAGCGGGTGGCCGTCTGATCTACATCGGCGCGGGCACCTCGGGCCGTCTCGGCGTGCTCGATGCCTCGGAGTGCCCGCCGACCTTTGGTACGCCCCCGGAGCTGGTGGTTGGCTGGATTGCGGGCGGTCCCGAGGCGTTGACGCATGCCGTCGAGGATGTCGAGGACAGCGCGGAGGGAGGGCGGGCCGATGCCGAGTGGCTCGGTGTTCGTGCCGTCGACGCGGTCGTCGGCATCACCGCGAGCGGCCGGACCCCCTACGTCCTCGGGGCGATCGAGCACGCGCGGGCGCGCGATGCCCTGACGATCGGGCTCGCCTGCAACCCGGACTCGCCGCTTGCCGCGGCGGTGACGATCATGATTGCGCCGGAGGTTGGGCCGGAGTTGATCACCGGGTCGACGCGGCTCAAGGCCGGCACGGCGCAGAAGATGGTGCTGAACATGCTCAGCACCGGCACGATGATCCTGCTGGGGAAGACGTTCGGCAACCTGATGGTCGATCTGCAGGCGAGCAACGTCAAGCTGCGCCGGCGAGCCGTCGCCATCGTCCAGGACGCCGCGCACCTCAGCGAGGAGCGCGCGACGGAGCAATTGCAGGCTGCCCAGGGGGAGACCAAAACCGCCATCGTCGCCGCCCGGGCGGGGATCGACGCCCCGGCGGCGCGGGCGCGGCTGGCGACAGCCCACGGATCGGTCCGCGCGGCGCTCGGTGAAGACGCGCCATGTCCAGGCTAACCGTGTTTGGTGGGATCGATGGCGGTGGGAGCAAGACCCTGGCGGTGGTGGTCGACGCTGAGGGCCACGAGCGAGGCCGGGGCACCGCGGCGAGCTCGAACTACGCGGCGGTCGGTCGGCAGCGGGCGATCCGGGAGATTCACGCCGCGGTGACGGCGGCCCTCGACCAGGCCGGTAGCACCCTCCCCCTGGGTGCCGCATGGATCGGGTTATCAGGGGTCGACCGGCCGGGCGACCGTGATGCGCTCCTGCCCCACCTTCACGACCTGGCGGCGACGGTGCGCTTGACCAATGACGCCGACCTCGTCCTCTCCGCGTTGCCCGGGGCTCGCGGCGTAGCTGTTATAGCGGGCACCGGCTCAATCGTGCTCGGTCGAGATGCCAGCGGGGCGACGGTCCGGGCTGGGGGCTGGGGTCATGTCATCGGCGACGAGGGAAGCGGCTACGAGCTCGGACGCGCCGCACTGCAGGCGGCGGCCCGCGCCGCCGATGGCCGTGGCCCGGAAACGGCGCTGCTGGGAGCAATCGTCGATCGGTACGGGTTGTCCGACCCCAGTGAGATGATCGACCGGGTCTATCACCGGTGGACCAAGGCCGAGATCGCTCGGATCGCCTCGCTCGTCTTTGCCCTGCGCGGGGCTGACCCGGTCGCCCGGTCCCTGGTCGACGAGGCCGCGCGGGAGCTGGCCCTGGGTGTCGTCACCGTCGCCGGTCGCCTGTCCTTTGCGGACGGCGTGCTGCCGCTCGCCCTCGGCGGCGGCTTGCTCCTCGGGGAGGACGCGTTGCGGGAGTCGGTCGTGCGGCGTGTCCGGAGCCGGCACCCCGTCGGGATCGTCGCCCTCGCGGACGATCCCGCCTTGAGCGCGGCCCGGGCCGCGACAGATCTTAGCGACGGCACCGGCACCGGCGTTGGCGACGGCATCGGGAGCATCGGGTAATGGATGCGTTCGCGGTGCGGGGCCAGCTCCTACTGGGGAATCAGCTGGTTGAGGGCGCCGTGGTCATCGAGGGAGCGCGGATCGCCGCGGTGCTCCGCGGACCACGCGATAGCGATCTGCCGTCGCGCGTGGTCGACGCGGGGATCGTCGCGCCCGGATTGATCGACCTTCAGGTTAATGGGGGATTCGGGGAAGAGGTTGGCGACGACCCGGCGGCCCTCCGGCACCTCGCCGCGCAGCTGCCGCGAACCGGCGTCACCGCCTTCCTGCCGACGCTCATCACCTCCCCTCAGGAGCTCTATCCGGCGGCCTTCGCGGCACTTACCAGCGCACACGGCGCCGCCGGGGCACGTGTGTTGGGGCTTCATCTGGAAGGACCGTTCCTCTCCCCCCAGCGGCCAGGCGCCCACCGTCGCGAGCTGATCGAGGTGGCCGGGGTCGACTGGCTCGACTGGCTGCCGCCGAACGCGGTGCCCCGTCTGGTCACGCTGGCGCCGGAGCGGGCAGGTGCCCTTGAGATGATTCGCCGCCTCCGTGAACGCGGCACACTGGTCAGCCTGGGACACACCGACGCCACCGATGCGGCGTTTCAGGCCGGCGTCGATGCCGGGGCGGAGATGGCGACGCATCTCTATAACGCGATGTCTCCGTTCGGTCACCGCTCGCCAGGGGCGATCGGCGCCACGCTTGACGACGACCGGCTGACCGCCGGGTTGATCGTCGATGGGGTGCATTGCCACCCGGCGGCTGTCCGGGTCGCCCTGCGCGCCAAGGGGATCGAGGGCATCTGCCTGGTCAGCGACATGATGCCGGCGGCGGGGATGCCACCGGGGCGGTACAGTCTCGGTGGACGCGAAGTGGTGGTCGACGACACCTCGGCGCGGCTCGCGGATGGCACCCTGGCGGGGTCGATCCTGACCCTCGATCAGGCGATCCGCAATGTCGTGGCCTGGACCGGGACGCCAGTGGCCGACGCCCTCCGCATGGCGTCCGAGGTTCCGGCGCGCCTGCTCGGGCTGACCCGTCGTGGCCGGATCGCCGCTGGCTTCGATGCCGACCTGACGCTGTTCGACGACCGGCTGATGGTCACCGGCACGATGGTCGGGGGGCAGACGGTCTATCGCCGGGAGGAGTGATGAACGGCACGATCATGGCCGCCGAGATTCGCGAGCAACCGGAGGTGCTGCGCCGGGTTCTGACCGAGGGGCGAGCACGCATCCGCGAGGTCGCGACGGCGGTGCGCGCTCGCGAGCCGCGGTTCGTCCTCTTCGTTGCCCGGGGCACCTCCGACCATGCCGCCCTCTACGCCAAGTATCTCGTCGAGACCCGTCTCGCGTTGCCCGCCGGTTTGGCATCCCCCTCAACGATGACGATCTACGATGCGCGACCCGCCCTGCGCGACGTGCTCGTGATCGCTGTCAGCCAGTCGGGAGCGTCCCCCGATCTGGTCGAGCCGCTCAGCCGGGCGCGGGATGGCGGGGCGATCACCGTGGCGGTGACGAACTCCGCCGGCTCACCCCTCGCCGAGATGGCGGAGCATCATCTCGACATCCTGGCCGGTCCCGAGCGAGCGGTCGCGGCAACCAAGACCTACACGGCTCAGCTGCTGACTCTCTTTTGCCTGGTCGATGCACTCGCTGGAGGTGACGACGACGATACCGGCGCCCTACCGGCGCGGGCCGAACGGCTGCTAGCACGGGAAGCGGATGTCGCGGCGCTCGCCGTGCGGTACCGCTTCGCGGAGCAGCTGGTGGTGACCGCCCGTGGGTTCAACGACCCGACCGCCCGGGAGTCGGCGTTGAAGCTGATGGAGACGAGCTATATCGTCGCCCATGCCTTCTCCGGGGCGGACCTGCTCCATGGGCCGATGGCGATGATCGACCGCGGCTTCCCCGTCATGGCGGTGGTCCCCGAGGGAGCTGGCGGGGCGGCGATGCGGCCGGTGCTGGAAGGATTGAGCGAGCGCGGCGCGGACAGCCTCGTGATCGGCGACCCGGCGGCGGCCATGCTCGGAACGGTCGGGCTGCCGCTGGAGGATCTCGGTTCCGAGCCGCTGACGCCGGTCCTGATGATTCTGCCGCTGCAGCAGCTCGCCTGGCATCTCGCCCGGGAGCGTGGGATCGACCCGGACGCTCCGCGCGGTCTGCACAAAGTCACATCGACGTGGTGACGGCGCCACCGGGCACGGGCTACCGGGCAAGGAACAGGCGCTGGTCGATGCCGCGGCCACCTACCGTGCGGGTGGCTCCATCTGGTCAGCCACAGCGAGCCAAAGCGATCGTTCTCCCTCTCCGCCTCTGACCGTCCCCAGGCTCCTTCGTGCAACGCCCCGATCGTCGTCATTCCGAGCCTTTCGAGGAATCTCTTTCTGTCTCCCGCCAGCCAGCGGGTGCAGCAAGTGGCTCTCCTACCGCCCAGCCTGCTCATCCGCCTACCCGCTCCATTGCGGTCAGCACCATGGGCGCATGCCAAGTGCCCCTACCACGGAGGGGCGATGATCCGCGTCCGTTCTCACTGAGCCGGCGCGACCCGCACGAGCGGGCGCATGCCTTGCGCCCCCACCGCAGGGGCGTGATGGGGCAGGGTGTCCGGCAATGCCCAGGTCCGCCGGTGCTCCCTGAACCTGCTGGGCGTACGTCCCTATGACGCACCGTCAGGGTCCAGGACGCCACCCGCCGGGGGGTCGGGCCGTGGAGGCCGACACCCTCGTGGCAGGGGCGCTGCTTGCTGCGCTCGCCGGTGCGGGTCGCGTGGATCCCAGTGGGCCACGACGCGGTCCCCGCAAACCATGGCCGGGTCCCATCGGCCATGACGCGGATCATCGCCCGTTCGTGGTAGGGGCGCATGGCATGCGCCCTGGTCCCCGACCAGCCAGTCGCCATGAGCACGACGTGCGCATGTGTCGCGATCATCGGCGTGACGATTCACGTGCCGATGACGAGGCCGGGTGGTGGCAGGCTGAGAGGGATTCCTCGGCAGGCTCGGAAGGAGAGCGATGGAACGCGGTCGTGGGGTGGCAGGCCAGTTGACCATCGCGGCAGTGGGGCGGCGCTCGGGATGACAGCGTTGGAGCACGGGATGACGACGCGGCGGATCGATAGGACAACGATGGGGATCATCCAGCCATCTCGGATCGGGCATCGCCGCTCGGCGTTGGTCCTGAGGTGCCCCGGCTAGGCTATCATGACCCGATGAAACATGATCCGATCCAGCTGGATGCACGGGCGCCGACAGCGTCGATGACCGATCGGTCGTTGCGCGGTGGAACGCGCTTCGCGACCGGCCGGAGCACCGCCGTGAGCAGGCGAACGGCGCAGACGGCGGCGTCCCTCACGGGAGCGGGGTCGGCGACCGCTCCCGTGGTCGGATCGGGCACGGAAACGCCGGTCTTCCCCGCGGCAGGGGAAGCGACGCGCTCCCCGGCGAGCGGATCGGCAGCCGGGATGCCAGCGTGCTCCGGTGACGCCGTGACGCGGTCCGGTGGCGAGATCGAGGTTGAGCTGTTCGGCGTTCCGCGGATGGTGGTCGGGCACCGCCGGTTGCAGGTATGCGGCGACTCGCTCGGGGCGGTCGCGACCGCCCTTGGTGAGGCGTGCCCGGAGCTGCTCGGGCGGGTCATCGATGCCGAGACCGGCTGGCTTCTGAGCGGCTACACCTTCGTCGTCAGCGAGCGGTTCACAACCGATCGCGACCAGCGTCTCGAGTCGGGGATGACCGTCCTCCTCGTCTCCAGTGTGGCGGGGGGATCGGGACGATGAGCCGGGGCGTGCACGGCGTTCATGGGCGGGCGCTGCTGATCGACCTCGGGTCGGGCGCGAGCGATCCAGTGGCGATCGACGACGATCTGTTCGCCCGCGTACTGGGCGGCATCGGGCTGGCGAGCTACCTGCTGCTGCGCTATTGCCCCCCCGGCGCCGATCCGCTCTCCCCTGAGAACCCCCTCGTCTTCGCGTCGAGTCCCTTCGTCGGCACCGGGATCACCACGGCGAGCAAGCTGGCGGTGGCGACGCTGTCGCCACAGACCGGGGTGATCGGCGACTCCCTCTCCTCCAGCTATCTGGCGATGGCGCTCAAGCGCACCGGGTTTGACGCCTTCGTGCTCTGCGGTCAGGCTCCGGGGTGGTCGACCCTGGTCATCGACGGCGACCGCGTTGACATGCGGCCGGCCGCCGACCTGCTGGGGCAATCACCGGCGGCGACGGCAGAGACGGTGCGGGCGGAGATCGGTACCGGTTTTCGGGTTGCGGCGATCGGGATAGCGGGGGAGCGCGGCGTCCGCTACGCCGCGATCAGCAACGACGGCCGTCTCGCCGGTCGCACCGGCGCCGGCGCGGTGATGGGCGCCAAGCGATTGAAGGCGATGGCGGTTCGCGGCGATACCCCACCGCGAGTGGCCGATCCACGGGGGCTGGCGATTGCGGCGCGCGGTCTGGCGGAGCGGAGCCTTGGTCCGGGTACCGCGAAGTACCGCGAGATCGGCACGGCCGCGAACGTCACCTTCTTCGACCGGATGGGGTTGCTGCCGACCCGGAACTTCCAGGAAGGTCGCTTCGAGGGCGCGGAGGCGATCGGCGGCGAGACACTGCTCCTGACCCACCATACCGACAAGCATGGCTGCGCTGCCTGCACCGTCGGCTGCGAGCATCGCTATCGCACCCAGGATGGTGGAGCGGTTACCGAGGTACGGCTGGAGTACGAGACGCTCTTTGCACTCGGTTCCCTCTGCGGCGTCGCCGATCCGAACGCGGTGCTGCGGGCGGCGGCGCTCTGCGACGATCTGGGGATGGATGCGATCAGCACCGGCGCGACGATCGCCTGGGCGATGGAGTGCGCCGAGCGAGGGGTCGACCTCAGCGTGCCCGAGACGGAGATGCCCCGCTTCGGCGACGGTGCCTCGCTCCTGCGGACGATCGCGGCGATTGGACGACGCGAAGGGATCGGCGATCTCCTGGCCGAAGGGTCGCGGGCGGCGGCGGCACGGGTGGGCCAGGGGAGCGACGGCTGGGCGATGCACGTTAAGGGGTTGGAGCTGCCGGGGTACGACCCGCGCAAGCTGGAAACACTGGCGCTGGGGCTCGCCGTCGGCACCCGCGGCGCCTGCCACAATCGCTCGTCGGCCTACGAGGTCGATCTCTCCGATAGGCTCGATCCCGCGGCAGCGGCGACGGTACGGGCGGAAGCGGCCGCTGGCGCCGAGGATCAGGCGGCGATCCTCGACTCGCTGACGCTCTGCAAGTTCTTGCGCCATACCTTCGCCGATCTCCATGAGGAGTCGGCCGCGCTGCATCGCCTCGTGACGGGTCTGCCGACCACGGCGGACGACCTGCGCCAGGCAGGGGCGCGCATCACCAACGTCAAGAAGCTCTTCAACATCCGGCAGGGCTGGACCCGGGCCGACGACACCCTGCCGCCCCGCGTGCTCGACAGCGACGGCGACGGTCCTCCGACCCGTCTCAGCCGGCCCTGGCTGGAGACGATGATCGCGGCCTATTACGACGTCCGGGGCTGGGAGGAGGACGGGTCGATCTCGCCAGCACACCTTGAGCGGATCGGCCTCGGAGCGCTCGTCGTGACCGAGGTTGGACCGGTGCGACCGTAGAGAGCTCAGCCCTCGTCTCGTTCTGGCGATTCCTGATCTGGCACTCGACTCTCCCGCTCCACACTCCCGGCGGAAAGAGCTGGGTCCTTCCTGGGCCTCGAGGGACCATCCTGTAGGTGCTGCCGGCGGTTCTTCCCACACGCTCGTGCGTCCACGGGTTGGAGCACCTGCGCCACCACCTGGGTGAGGGGAATGGTGGTATCGATGACGGTCCCAGCTCCTCGTCGTAACAACGGCTCGACGGTGTGCAACAGATCGAGCACACGAGCGACGTCCTCAGGACGTTTGCCATACGGATTGTTCGTCCGTGTGACCAACCGCTCGACAATCACATGGGCGGGGGCGGTCAGCAGAACGATGTGGTCGAACCGCGGGTAGAACTGCCCCTGGTTCGGGGAGCACCCACCAAGGAAGAGCACGTCAGCGTCGTCGGTCGACAGGAGCTCCTGAATGCGATCTTCTCGCCAGACCCAGTCCTGGCCAGGATCCAGGCCGGTTGGTACGTCGTCGGGGACGCTCACCAATTCCGACAGACCGTCATCGTCCGTATCAATGGCCTTGTAGCCGCGGGCGGCCAGTTCCTCGATCACCGTCGACTTGCCAGTGCCAGACATGCCCGTGACCAGCACACGTATCACGACATCATCCTCGCCGTCACCAATACTGAGCTCCCGTCGCCAACGGCCGAGGCCGTTGAAGCACTGCAGCCGTGGTGAGAAACGGGTTCGTTTAGCGTGCTACGGTCGGGGGTCCAGACCCTGGTCGGGGCCAGGGCGGGTATCGTCGGAGGGGGCGCCGGCCACGAGCCAGGCGCGGAAGGAGCCGAACGTTTCGGCGACCTGCCATTCACTCAGGATGTCCATCGCCATCGCCCGGGTCGCTCCGGCGAGCGGACCGGCCGCGAGGCACTGGTCCAGCAACCAGCCTTCGAACGCCTCGGGATCGGGGTCGGCCTCGGCGGCCCGCTCCAGCAGATCGAGCTTGATCGCGAGACCGATGGTATCCGGGGTCGTGTTGCGCTTGCGGCGCTTGCGACGTCCTTCGGCGGCATCCGTCGCCGCCACCAGTTGCGCGCAGATGGCACCGGGACGCAGCTGATCGCGCTCAATCATCGGCGGCCGCTCGATCCTCGATCCCGCGTCGCACCCCGTCCCACCGAACCGTCATCGCGCTTCCGGGTCGGCACGACACGTCGGGGCGTCACGACTGCCCCTCCGCGGTGGCGGGAACCAGGCGGAGTGCGAGGTCGACCGCCGGCGCGTCGGGCCGGGCATAGTCCCGTTCCAGCGCGACCAGATCGAGATCGATGCTGCTCAGGTCGGCGAGCCCAACCTCGTCGCCCGCCCAGCCGCGCAACGTTGTGGCCGTCTTGATGTAGCCGCGACACTGGTCGCACGTCTCGACCCGGCGCGCTTCCGCGCCGTCGGCCGGGATCAACGATCCCACGTGCCGGTGGTCATGGGTCAGACAGAAGGGGCAACGCAGGGCGATGATGCCCCAGTCACCCCCGCACCGGCCGCAGCGCAGGCGGCGCGCGCGTTCCAGTCCACGCAGCTCCGCCAGCACGGGCCAGGCTCCGCAGATGGGGCAGAAGCCGTGGTCCCATGGCAAGGGCGCCGTCGCGGCAAAGCGGCGCCGCAGCGCCTGCAGCAGGGGCAGGGTCGCCACCTGCGCGATGGCGGCCAGAGCCGCGGCGTCGACGCCCCCGCCGGTCGCCACCCCCAGGACTCGATCGCCATCCTGATTGATCGCCGCCTGGAGCAGGTCGCGCGCATCCATCGCCGCGGTGGCGTCGCGGAACGCCCCGTTGGAGCCATCAGACCTGGCAATGGCAGCAAACAGACAGCGAAACAGCTCGGCGACGAGATCCGGCGGGATCGGTACGGTCGCTCCGGTGAGGAGCGGCGCGGGCCCGGCTGGTGTGGGATGCAGCATGGTCGCGGTGGCCGCGACCTCCCAGGCCGGGTTCTCGGCGGCGTCGAGCGCCGCCTGGTAGAGGGCGAGCCACGGCTCGGTCTCTGGCTGCGACCGTGCGATCGCTTCCAGCTGGCGTCGCGCTCCGGTCGATGTCGCCGTCATCACGAGATCACGAGGGGAAGCCGTCTGACATCAACCGGCGGCCTTTGCGGCGGGTTGATCGTTTGGCGTGTCATGGAAGATTCGATCGTAGGGCGCCGGTTTGTCGTCCTGCAGTTCCACCGAGTCGCCCCGGTTCCCGACATCGGCGCCGGCCCCGCCGCCCCGCGTCCGGTTGCCTTCGGGACCGCAGGCGGTCAGGACCAGACCGAGCAGCAGCAGCAGGGGGACCAGGAGACGGCGTGGCCAGTGGCGGAGTTGCGTGGTCACCCTACACCGCCTGTGAGGAAAGCACGATCACCGTGCGCAGGAGGAAGCTGCCGACGATGACGAGGACGGCCGCGCTGGGAACACTCAGGTTGCCGAGCAGACGGGGCCGCCAGTGAAGCAGGAGCGGCAGGAGCAACCCGACCACCGCGACGCCAACCACCAGCAGCACGCCCCAGCCGTTGCCCCAGACCTCCCGGGCCACCGAGCCGAGCGAGAGCGCGAGGACGATCAGGACCGCGAGCTCGATCAGGCTGGTCCAGGCATCCATCTGGTTGAGCCAGTGGACCGACGCCGGGTGGGTCCGCCGCCCGAGCAGCGTCATGACGGCGGCGGCCGCCGAGACACCCGACAGGAGGAAGAGCAACCCGAGCAATGTGGTGTCGGCCCAGAGGGGCCGGTTGGTCGCCGCGAGCAGGATCCCGGTGTAGCCAGCGACGAAGAGGCCGAATAGACCGGTCAGCACCGAGACGATTCGGCCCAGCATGCCCTCTCGGAGCGACAGCAGGATTCGCGGCGAGCCTTCACGCTGAGCGATGGTCCCCACAAATGCGAGCGTGATCAGGACGCCGAAGAGACCGACCGCCCAGGAGCCGTACGAGATTGGTGACCACCATTTGAAGATCAAGCCATGCGATTTCGACGCGATGAACTGGTGCCAGAAGCGCTCCGGCCGGTGGAGGTCGACGATCAAGAGCGGACCAGCAAGGACAATGGCGATAAAGGCGACAACGTAGCCGAGACGGGCCATCGGCCGGTCTTCCGGCGCGCCGAACAGATCGAACATCGCCGAGAGAAACGCGGCGCCGCCGGCGATCCCGCCCAGGAAGAAGTAGACGACGATCAACCAGCCCCAATCGGGCGCCTGGGTATACCAGGTGTCAGACGGCGGGCTCAGCAGCAGCGGGCTAATCATGCAGCACCTCCTCGTCGCCGAGGGTCGTCGTCGTCCGGGTCTCGGTACGGACGGTTGTCGTGGTGCGCGCCTCGCCGGCAAAGGCGTCCATCCGGCGCTTGCGGAAGCCGACCACCCCGAGGACACCGAGCGCAACCGCGCCAGCCGTCGACATCAAACCGGTCGGCGCGGCGTGCTTGGAGGGGAGCTGCGGGTTCTTTGGCAGCCCGTAGACTTCCGGCTCGTCGACCAGCAGATAGAACGAGTTGAGCCCGCCGAGGATCGAGTCGTCGGCGCCGTAGAGGTAGGCGGCGGGGCGATCCTGGTTCCCCTGGTTGAGCTGATCGACCCGCAACTTGGCCCGGTCGCGCAGCTCGGCGATCGGGCCGAACTGGATCGAGGCGGTGGGACAGGCCTGGGCGCAGGCGGGCGTCAGCCCGGCCGACATCCGGTCGTAGCAGAGGGTGCACTTCATCGCCGTGTTGTTGACCGGGTTGACCTCGATCACGCCAAACGGACAGGCCGCGATGCAGGCGCGGCAACCGTTGCAGACGTCGGCCTGAATGACGACTGTATCGAACTCGGTGCGAATGATGGCGCCGGTCGGGCAGACCTCCAGGCAGCCAGCCTGGACACAGTGCTTGCAGACATCGCTCATCATCAGCCAGCGGCCCTGGCGACCGCCGCTGGCGTCCTCGCTGAACTGCTCGA